>Ga0134124_10005438_pt1 | contig 10241 bp, 10 predicted proteins | sample KB304_FD_96880 | JGI IMG/M metagenome (GOLD analysis project Ga0134124, IMG submission 96880) | Terrestrial soil microbial communities without Nitrogen fertilizer from Kellogg Biological Station, Michigan, USA - KB3-0-4 | ecosystem: Environmental > Terrestrial > Soil > Unclassified ... | reverse complement strand
GCTGGCGTCGGTGTTCTGGTTCCCGCCGATCGCGACCTGGTTGCCGCGGCTGATCGGCTGAAGCGGGCCCGGAACTCGCAAGCTCAGTCGGTGTATACCCTTAGCGGGCCGGACCCATAGTGTGATTCTGGTCAAGACATCCCGGCATCGCACGAGCCATATTGCAAGGGGCATGCCCTGGCAGGACGCGATGAACAGTCCACGCTCATGCAGCTGCCTCCCACCAACGTATGACGATCAAGCAATTGGAAGCGCTCTACTGGGCGGCCCGGCTTGGCAGCTTTGCGCTTGCCGCAGAACGTTTGTGCATGACCCAGTCGTCGCTCTCGAAGCGCATTCTGGAGCTCGAGCACGAGTTGAACCAGACATTGTTCGATCGCTCGGGGGCACGGGCACGCATCACCAACGCGGGCGAGCGGGTCCTTCAGCAGGCGCAAAACATGCTGAACCTGCGGGACGCGATTCTCGCCGATGCACAGGGAAATCACGGGCTCGCTGGTACCTGCCGGTTCGGAGTGAGCGAACTGGTGGCGTCAACCTGGCTTGCCAGTCTCGTAGCGGAACTCCAGGCCATCTATCCCCAGGTCGTGCTGGAACCACGAGTCGGAGTGACCCAGGAAATGCTGGCGGAGGTCCATCGTGGCGAGACGGACATGGCGATCGCGCCGGGGGGTTCGGCGCATTCCGACATCGCTTCATGCCGACTGTATGAAGTCCCGATGATTTGGGCCTGCGCGCCGAATTTCCCTTTTACGGGCGGCGTACTGACTTACGACGTGGTGCAGCAACTTCCGGTTGTTTCCACTTCGGCGCAGTCCGGCGCGACCGCGGCTTTGGAAAGCTGGGCCGTCGCTCGCGGCCTCAAGTTCAAGCGCATCATTGCGTGCAACTCCATGGGCGCCGTGGCTGCTTTGGCGGCTGCGGGCCTCGGACTTTGCCTGCTGCCCAAGCCTTTCGCCCAGATCTTCATGGAGCGCGGCCGGCTGCGTGCGTTGATCGCGGAGCCCGCGCTGCAAGTGCCGCCTCTCACCTATTTCCTGCATTGGCGCAAGGACGACGCCAGCGTTCTCGCGCAATCGATTCGTGATGTGGTGTTTCGGGTGGGCAAGAACCTTTTGGGGTCCGAATTGGCTTGAGTTTTTTGCCAGGGAAGCCATCGAATTTATTCGCTGGTACGCAGGCTGCCTTCGTCCTAAGCTGCATGGATCGATATTCCCATCGGGGGCGCCGCGCCTCGGTGCCCTATGCGTACAACCGCGAATCCCCCGGCCCTGCCGGAAGAAGCCTCAGGCCGCAAGAACGCCTCCTGGTTTGAACAACTCCTGAGCGAGGTCAACTCGGATCCAGAGATGGACCTCATAGGCGGAAACCTCACCGCGACCGTTTCGTTCACGTTCGGGAGCGATCGGCACGACCTGGTGTTCCAGCGAGGCAAGGTAGTGGACCTTCGCCACGGCAAGAAGATCGACTGGCGGTGCGATTTCGGCTTTCGCGCTTCCGATGAGACTTGGGACAAGTTCTTCGCGGATCCACCCCCGCCCCTGTACAACAGCGTTTTCGCCATGATCATGCGCGTGCCCGACTTCCAGCTCGAGGGCGACAGCATGGTGCTTGCCCAGAACGCACGCGCGGTGACGCGTCTCCTGGACATCATGCAGGAACAGGGCCGCCTATGAATGCGCTCTTCGAACCCATCCGCGGCGGCTACGTGCACGTCGACGTGGACGGCACGAAATACCGCATCTACTACGAGGAAGCCGGCCAGGGCGTGCCGCTCTTGTGCTTGCATACGGCGGGTGCCGATAGCCGCCAGTGGCGCCACATGCTCAATGACGCACAGGTGACCAGGCAGTTTCGGGTCATTGCCTTCGACATGCCGTACCACGGCCGCTCGAACCCGCCGTCCGACTGGTGGCTGAAGCGGTACGAGCTCTCGGTCCGGCTCTACGTGGGCATCATCCGCGCCGTATGGAAAGCGTTCGAACTCGATCGTCCGGTGGTACTGGGGTGTTCGATCGGCGGCTTTGTCGTCCTGCAGCTCGCGGTTGATTTCACTGACGAGCTGCGCGGCATCATTGGACTGCAAAGCGTCGCGAACGGGATCGGCCGGTACAACAGTTTCCTGCATCATCCCGCGGTCCACGGTGGCGAATTCGCGGCCAGCTTCACCTACGGCCTCAATTCTCCCTTCAGCCCCGAGGAATCGAAGCGCGAAAACTGGTGGTACTACGCGCAAGGCGGGCCTGGCGTCTACGCCGGCGACACGGCGTTCGGACGTGAGTTCGACGTGCGCCACAGGCTCAAGGACATCGACACGAGCCGGTGCAAGGTGTCGATCCTTTCCGGCGAATATGACTACTCAGCACTCACCGACGACTCCGCGGCGGTAGCCGCCGCGATTCCGGGTGCCCGCTTCATGCGTGTGCCGCGGATGGGGCATTTCCCAATCATCGAGGACTATCCCGGCCTCAAGCGGTACCTGGACGTCGAGCTCCAATACATGATCGACACGTCGGAAGCCGTTCCGGAGGAACACGCATGACCGACGATCTTTTCGAGAAAGGCGTCGCCAATCGCAAGGCGGTGATGGGCGAGCAACACGTTGCGCGCAGTACCGCGGCGAGTGACGAATTTTCGGAGCCGCTCACGAACCTCGCGATGCGCTATTGCTGGGGCGAATTGTGGTCGCGCAAAGGCCTCGAATGGAAGACTCGCAGCCTGGTGAACATCGGCATCATGGCCGCCCTGAACCGGCCTAACGAATTCAAGCTGCACGTCGCCGGAGCCTTGCGCAACGGCGCTTCGAAGGACGAAATCCGGGAAGTGCTCATGCAGGTGGCGGTGTATTGCGGGCTGCCAGCCGGCAATCAGGCGTTCCGCCTGGCCAAGGAATGCTTCGCCGAAATGGAGGCGGGCTGATGGAAGTCGAGGCAGGCCGTCGCCGATCGTTCGTTGCCATGCTAGCGGCAGCGATTGCCTTCGCCTGGATGGCAACAGGCCCTGCCGTCGCAGCGGAGTTTCCCAGTCGACCGGTGAAGTTCATCGTGCCGCTCGCGGCAGGTTCGGCAACCGATATCCTCGCGCGCCAGATCGCCAAATCATTGGAATCGGACTGGCAACAGCCCGTCGTGGTGGAGAACCGGCCGGGTGCGGGTGGCATTGTCGCAGCCGACTTTGTCAGCAAGCAACCAGCCGACGGCCATACGCTGCTGCTCACCGGATCGTCTCTCGTCATTGCGCCATTGATCGACAGGAATGCGACATTCCGGCTCGACAAGGATCTGACGCCGGTTGCTCGCCTGGCCGTGCTCCGAGTCGTACTTGCAACCAATACAAGCGTGCCAGCGGGAACGCTGCAGGAGTTTGCCGCTCTCAGCCACGCCAATGCCGGCAAGATGAACTACGCGGGATTAGGCCGCACATCGATCATCGACATCGGCATCGAAGTGCTGAAAAGAGGCCTTCAGATGGATGTATCGCCCGTCACCTATCGCGGAGCAGCGGAGCACAACGTTGCGCTCATCCGAAACGATGTACAGCTCGTGTGGGGCGGCGCGATGGTTCTCAGGGAGCAGGCGGCGACAGGAAAGGTCAAGATTCTCGCCGTGGTCTCGGACAGACGCTTTCCGGATTTGCCAGACGTGCCCACGGTCGTCGAGGCAGGTCACAGCGGATTCATTCCTCGCGTGTGGACCGGGCTGATCGCTCCGGCCGCCACCCCTTCGAACATTCAGGAACAGATCAATCGCGACGTGAATCGTGTCCTGGCTCGGCCCGACGTTGCCAGGTTGCTCCAGGATCGATTGGGCAACGACCCGGCCCCTTTGCCCAGCGGCGCGTTTGCCGAGGAAGTGCGGAAAGAGTCGCGGTTCTGGGCCGACATGTTCAAGGAATTGAATATTCAGCCGCAATAGGCTGTCCTTTCGAACAGACATGCGCAGAGCCATGGACCATATTCATTGGATCAAATCGGAAGCGGATCGCCGGCGGGGCCTCTTTTGAAGAAATTTGTATTTACCCGGATGGTCGAGAGTTTCTTTTCTCTCGTCGGTCTGGTATTTCTGGTATTTTTTCTCGTCCGGATGACGGGCAATCCGGCGGATCTCTACCTTCCCGAAAGCGCCTCGCAGCAGACGAGGATGGAGTTCAACCAGCTGCACGGGTTGAACGATCCTATTCTGGTGCAGTTCGGTCGCTTCGCCTCGCAGCTTGCCCGCCTTGACCTCGGGGATTCGATGCGAGAGGGCAGGCCCGCGATCGATATCGTCACCGAGGCGTATCCGACCAGCCTGAAACTGGCGGCGGTCACCATGATCCTGGCCGTGCTCCTGTCGATCCTGATCGGCGTATGGGCCGCATACCGTCCGGCCGGACCTTTCGATCGGGTCGCCACCATCTTGTCGCTGGGAGGCGCAAGCGCTCCCAACTTCTGGGTGGCTCTTACCCTCATTTCAATCTTTTCAGTCGGATTTCGCCTGCTGCCCACCTCGGGAACGGGGGGCCCCATTTACTGGGTACTGCCAGTCGTCGTGCTGATTCTTCAGCCATTTGGTGTTCTCGTGGTGGTCGTGCGCCAAGCAGTCATGACCGCACTGGATTCCCCATATATCCGGACGGCGCGGGCGAAGGGCGCGCGGGAGGCATCGATTCTGTTTGTGCACGCGCTCCGCAATGCGAGTCTTCCAATCGTGACCACTGCCGGCACGCTGGCGATCGGGTTCATCAACGGCTCCGTCATCGTCGAAAGCATATTCGGCTGGCCGGGCGTCGGAAAACTCATGATTCATTCGATATTGATGAGAGATTTTGCCGTCGTTCAGGCGGTGGTCGTGGTCACGGCGGTTGCAATCTTCAGTTTCAACATCGTCATCGACCTGATCTATGCATTGCTGGATCCCAGGATTCGTTACAGGTAAATGAATCGTAATGACGGCGATCGCACAAATCGATGACGGCTTGATTGCTTCGGACCGCAAGGTCGCCTATTGGCACTTCCTCGTGCGCGACCCGTTAGCCCTCATCTCCCTCGTCTGGATCATCGTGACCCTGGTCGCAGCGCTCATCGGACCTGAATTGCTGGGACAAGAGGCGGTGAGAATGAGCCTGAAGGCGCGCAATATGTCTCCGCGTTTCGGAGACGGCGGATGGATGGACATCCTTGGAACGGATTCCCTTGGCCGCAGCATCCTCGCGCGAATCATCGTTGCCACGCGAAATACCCTGGGTATCGCGCTCGCAGCCTCGGTTTCATCGATGGCCCTGGGTGCGATCATCGGAATCATCGCCGGGTATGTGGCAGGTCGCGTCGGGAAAATCATCATGCAGGTTTCCGACATCATCCAGAGCTTTCCGTCGATGTTGCTCGCGATGATCGTGCTGTACATCCTCGAGCCGCGAGCTTTCAATCTGGTGATCGTTCTGGCGTTCACCCGTCTTCCGGTCTATATCAGGGTGGCGCGAGCCGAAGTCCTGGAACTGCGTGAGCGCCTGTTCGTCGATGCTGCCCGCGTCATGGGCAGCAGCAGCCTCATGGTCATCCTGCGGCACATCGCGCCGATGGCGGCACCGACGGTGATCACGTATTGGACGGTCGACGTCGCCTTCGTGATGCTTTCGGAGTCCGGATTGAGCTTTCTCGGGATCGGGATCCAGCCACCGGACATCACGTGGGGACTGATGGTGGCGAACGCCAGGAACTACCTCGAGATCAGCTGGTGGCAGGCGTTTTTTCCGGGCCTCATGATCATGCTGACCACCCTTTCCATCAATATCCTGTCAAGTTGGGCGCGCAAGGTCAGCGATCCACTGAAGCGCTGGAAATTCAAGGCTGTCTCGGCATGAACGAGGACACCGTGCTCGAGATCAAGGATCTGACGGTTGAATTCAGATCGGGCAACGAATGCGTGAAGGCCGTCAACGGAATCAGTTACTGCGTCAAGGCGGGGGAGACTTTTGCGATCGTCGGGGAAAGCGGTTCGGGCAAGACCGTTTCCACGATGGCGCTGATGCGGCTCTTGCCCGTTCCACCCGCGGTCATCAAGGCGAGCCAAATCACGTTCAAGGGACAGGATCTTCTGAACATGCCGCGCAACGACTGGCGCCATGTATCCGGGAACAAGATCTCGATGGTCTTTCAGGACGCGCTCGCGGCCCTGAATCCGGTCTATTCCGTGGGCTGGCAAATCTCGGAGATGTTCCGGATCCATCGCCGGCTGGATCGCGCCGAAATCGAGCGTCGCACCGTGGATTTGTTGAGCAAGGTGGGCATTCCAGAACCGCGTCAGCGCTTGCACGAATACCCTCATCAGCTCTCGGGCGGGATGCGCCAGCGCGCCATGATCGCCATGGCCATTGCGCTGAAGCCCGACTTGCTCATCGCGGACGAACCGACCACGGCCCTCGATGTGACCATTCAGGCGCAAATCATGGGTTTGCTGAAGGACTTGCGGGACGAAACCGGGATGTCCCTCATCCTGATCACCCATGACCTGGGTGTCGTGGCGGAAACAGCCGATCGGGTGGCCATCATGTATGCCGGCCGCATCATGGAAACAGGCAGCATCAGGGATGTCCTGAACACACCCACCCACCCGTATACGCTCGGCCTTCTCAATTCACGGCCGCAAGCACACCGCAGGGGCGAGCCATTGCAGCCCATCTGCGGTTCCCCTCCGAACCTGGCACACATCCCGTCAGGATGCGCCTTCTTTCCGCGCTGCCAGCATGCGGATGCATTGTGTCGCGAGATGACGCCCACAGGCGTCGAAGTAAGCCCGGGACATTTCGTTGCGTGCCACTCCATCAAGACCCGAACGCAATTTGCCGCAGCGAAGCAGAACTCTTCGCCAGTTCCCGTATGAAGACCGACACGGACGCGCCGCTTCTTCGTGTGAACGATCTTGGCAAGAATTTTCCGTTGGGCGGCGGATTCTTCAGCGGGAAGAAGGGCGTGGTCAGGGCCGTCCACGGCGTGAGTTTCGACCTGAACCGCGGGGAAACGCTGGGCATCGTCGGTGAATCCGGCTGTGGAAAAACGACGCTGGCCCGCACGCTGCTTCGGCTGGAGGAACCAACTGACGGGCGCGTCGAATTCGACGGGATCGATCTCTTCGCCAGGAGTTCCTTGCGTTCGAAAGCGCTGAGACGGCGTATCCAGGTGGTCTTTCAAGACCCGTATGCGGCCCTGAATCCGCGGATGACGGTCAGCGAAATCCTCAAGGAGCCGCTAAGGAATCACCCCGACATCCTGCCGCGGGAAAACTGGTCTGCCCGAATCAAGGAGCTGCTCGAGCAGGTAGGGCTGCGACCCGAGTACGCGGCGCGCTTTCCCCATGAATTTTCCGGCGGTCAACTGCAACGCATCGGTATCGCCCGGGCTCTTGTGCTGCAGCCCGAACTTGTGATCCTCGACGAGCCGGTTTCCGCGTTGGACGTTTCCGTCCAGGCCCAGGTGATCAACCTGCTGATGGAGCTCCAGCGCAATCTCGGGGTCAGCTACATCATCATTGCGCACGATCTTTCGGTCGTCCGGCATATTTCCAATCGCGTCGCCGTGATGTATCTCGGCAAGATCGTCGAGATTGGCGATGCGGACGATATTTACGTCCGGCCGGCGCATCCATACACGGACGCGTTGCTGTCCGCCGAACCGCAGATTGCGCTGGACCGGCCCAGGAAAGCCGGTGTCTTGCTCAAAGGCGAGACTCCCAGCCCCATCAATCCACCGTCCGGATGCCCTTTTCGCACCCGCTGCTGGAAAGCGCAGGAGCAGTGCAAGCAGGTGCCTCCGGTGATTTCACCGTACCGGTCCGAGCATAAGGTTTCCTGCCATTTCCCGCTCTGCCAGTGAAAACGTTTCACCGGCATGACGGGCGATCGAGAACAGGATTTTTCAGTTGCAGCAAGTTGAGGAAGGAGAGCTTTTGATCGCGAAATCACCCGCCGTTTGGGCGCCAAGGCAAGCAAGGAGACCATCATGAATAGGAAATCTGACCATATGTTTTGCAAGTTCCCCGCAGGGATTCAGCTCGTGATCCAGGCGTTTCTGTTTTCGCTGTTCCTGGTGACCGGTGCCGGCGCGGCACCGGAACCCGGCACCGTCACGATCGTACTGGCGGCTGAGCCTGCCACACTCGATCCGGGGGACAGTGCGAAGTCCAACGTGGGCTATGTCATCGAGAACAACGTCATGCAGCATCTGACGGAGCTCAACGCGGACGGCAGCGTCAGCCCGTCGCTCGCCACTTCGTGGAAGAAGGTCGACGCGAACACCTGGCAGTTCGTTCTTCGCAAGGGCGTGAAATTCCACGACGGCGAGGAGTTCAATGCCAACGCCGTCCTGTTCAATTTCAAGCGACTCTACGACCAGAGGATCCCGATTCAGGCAAGGACCAAGTTCTTTGGCGGTATCGAGATGACCGGCAAGGCGCTGGACAGCCATACGCTGGAGATCAGGACCGAGAAACCCCAGCTCCTCATGCCGACCTTGATGTCCATCCTGTCCATCTGCTCCCCCAATACTCCCCTGGACAAATTGACCAGAAATCCGATAGGCACCGGGCCGTACAAGTTTGTCAAATGGGATGCGGGAACGCAGATCGTCCTGGAAGCATTTGACGGTTACTGGGGCAAGAAGCCGGAAGTGAAGAAAGGTGTTTTTGTGTGGCGCAAGGAGTCCGCGGTCCGCGCAAACATGGTGGCAGTTGGTGAGGCTGATCTCGCCCCGGTCATTGCGTTGCAGGATGCGCGCAACGCCGGGACCGATTCGAGTTATCTCAATTCGGAGACCTTGCGTTTTCGCATTGGTGGCAAATGGCTGCCGCCACTGAATGACAAGCGCGTAAGGATGGCCCTGAATTACGCCATCGACAGAGACGCGCTGCGCGGGAGCATCGTGAGCAAGGACGTCATTCCGGCGGGCCAGATGGTCGGACCGAGCATTGTCGGACGCAATCCGGAACTCAAAGCCTGGCCGTATGACCCCAAGAAAGCGAAGCAGCTGCTGGACGAAGCACGCAAGGATGGCGTGCCCGTCGACAAGGAGATATTGCTTCTGAACCGTATGGGCATGTTTGCGGGTGACGAGGAATTCGGCGAAGCCGCGATGAGCATGTACCGGGCTGTCGGTCTCAACGTCAAATTCAAGAACATGGAGGCGGGGCAATACACCCGTTACCAGGTCAAGCCCTTCCCGACCACCGACGAGGCCTATCTTCTGATGGACCAGCATGACAACAGCAAGGGAGATGCCGCTTTCACGGCGTACTACCTCTATAGCTGCAACGGAATGAGCAGCCCCTTCTGCGACAAATCACTGGATGATCAGATTGAAAAAGCACAGGTGTCCGCGGATGCCGAAAGAAGGAATGGTTTCCAGGCGGTGTTCAAGCGTGTGCATGAGGACGTCGTTTCCGAAGTCGTCCTCTTTCATATGGTCGGGTATACGCGCGTTGGACCGCGAATCAACTACAAACCCGACGTCTTTACGTCGAACCAGATTCGCCTGGACAAGATCGGTTTCAAGCACTAGAGGTTCACTGGGTATCTGTCGGCTTCCTCGACTCGCGATCGCGGGTCGCGGAAAGCTGCCCATCAAACTCGTTTCGAAAGGTGGATGTGAGATGGTTGAAAGAATAAGGTCGCAGCACGACGTGATCGTCTGCGGTGGCGGAACGGGTGGCGCGGTTGCAGCCTTGGCTGCGGCGAGGAATGGCGCGAATACCCTGGTGATTGAAAATTTCGGCTTTCTCGGCGGCACGAATGCAGCGGGCTGGACGACGGTTTTCAACCATTTCCATGATGTTTATGAAGAACAGGTAATCAAGGGCATCCCGGACGAGATCGTCCAGAGAATGAAGAAGATGGGCGGCACCGCCGGGTACAACTCGTTCATTCCGGGAACGGTGCGCCGCTCGGCTGCCCATCTCGACCCCGAGCTCATGAAATGCTGCCTTGACGACATGATGCTGGAGAGCGGGGTCAACGTTCTTCTCCATACGTCGGTCGTGGATGCCGTGGTCGAGGGCGACGTGATCAGGGGCGTCGTCGTCCAGAACAAGTCGGGCAGACAAATCATCCTCGGCAAGGTCGTTGTCGACGCCACAGGCGACCTGGACGTCGCGTCCAAGGCGGGCGTGCCTTGCGAGATCATGAACAGGGATGACATCGCCGCCACCAGCAGCCATTTCAGCATGGGCGGAGTCGACATGGAAAAGGTCGTGAAGTACTGGAAGGAGCATCCG
>Ga0134124_10005437_pt1 | contig 10241 bp, 6 predicted proteins | sample KB304_FD_96880 | JGI IMG/M metagenome (GOLD analysis project Ga0134124, IMG submission 96880) | Terrestrial soil microbial communities without Nitrogen fertilizer from Kellogg Biological Station, Michigan, USA - KB3-0-4 | ecosystem: Environmental > Terrestrial > Soil > Unclassified ... | reverse complement strand
TTCGCAAATCTGTTGTTGCGATTGCATGAGCCAAACGAAGGCCGAGTCCTTATTGATGGACACGACTTGCGACATGTCTCGATCAGCAGCCTACGTTCCCAAGTCGGTGTTGTGCCTCAAGACATTTTTCTCTTCAGCGGCACCATTCGCGAAAACATTGCATTTGGTTACCTTGATGCGCCGCTTGAACAAGTTGTGAGTGCCGCAATGCTGGCAGGAGCGCACGAGTTTATTAGTGAGTTGCCACTCGGCTATGAGACGAAGATTGGTGAGCGAGGACAAAGCCTCTCGGGAGGTCAGAAACAGCGAATAGCTATTGCGCGCGCTCTCTTTAGGAAGCCGCGTATTCTAATTTTTGACGAGGCCACGAGCTCGTTAGACACAGAGAGTGAATCCGCGATTCAAAAAAATCTTAACCAGATTCTGAAGGACCGAACCACTCTGATAATTGCGCATCGACTGAGCACAGTGCGGAACGCGGATGTGATAGTCGTAATGGATCGTGGAACTGTTCGCGAGATTGGTAATCACAACAGCCTGATGAGGCAAAAAGGCATTTACTATTATCTCAACAGTCAACAGCTTGAAGGATAGTTTAATCGTGTCAGAACTCATGGTTGCAGATGATATTGTCGCTGAAGAAGAGGAACTTGAGGTTCCACTTTTTTCCTTGAACAAGGATGCGGTCGGCGATCTCGAGTTGACACATCAAACGTGGATGCCGGATAGCGTTCACACAGCTCCTGAGGTGGCAGAGGTAATTGCAAAACTGCCCTGGTGGGCGGTGCGAAGTCTGCTCTATATCATCATTGCTTTCATCCTCGTGGCTTTCATATGGGCAGGCTTAGTCAGGGTCGATTTGGTCGCTGTTGCAAACGGTACCGTCATTCCACAAGGCAATATCAAGCCTATTCAACCCGCAAGTTCAGGCGTCGTGCAAAATGTATATGTCAAAGAGGGCGACAGCGTCGAAGTTGGTGATGCACTGTTTCAGCTAGATGCCGCTGAGATGCGGATGCGCCTGTTCAAACTGCGACAAGAGTTGGAATCGAGTCAATCTCAGTTACGGCTGATCATGGTCAACCGACCAATCAGCGAAACGCTGGAACAACAGAATCGCATCGCGCGCCTACAAACTGAGATTAGTGCTGCGGAGAGGATGTTTCACCACACAACGATCACTTCGCCGGCAAAAGGAATTATTACAGCGATCAATGTTCGAGGTCCCGGAGAAGTCTTGCAGCAGGGCCAGACTGTCGCCACGATCGCGCCAGGTGACGTGCCCCTGGTAGTTGAAGCACTGCTTGCGGACAAGGATATCGCTTTCGTCCAAAAAGGATTGCCGGCGAAATTGAAGTTTGAGGCGTTTCCATTTCAGAACTACGGAGTCGTCGACGGAACAGTGATTGATGTCTCACCGGACGCAACCAACAAAAACGGCATCAATTATTACAAGGTAACAATTGCGCCGAGTAAGACAGAGATTTCGACGCGAGAAAAAGATGTCATGCTTCGACCCGGACTTTCGGTGAGTGCAGAAATAGTTACCGAGCGAAGAACTGTTTTGAGTTTGATGCTTGAACCCGTTCGTAAATTCAAAAGCGAAATTGTCTCAGGCTCCGAGCACAGGTGATCCTCTGGTCCATCGCTTCATGTGCCTGGCATGACTCAACTAATTCACGCTTTCAAATCTTGCGGATTGGGAAGAAACAAACTAGAGTTTTGGAAACTCAAGACGCTTATTGCCATTCGAGTCGTCCGACTAAGAAGGAAGATATATGCGGACATCGGAACTAGTTGTCGCTTTCGTAGCTCTTAGCTTGGTGGGAGCTAATGCAAACGCGCAGTCAGGAAACGTAGGCCAACCGCCTGTTACCAGCGAGTCCGCTCGGGAACGCTCCGGTGGACCAGTAGTCAAAGGGCGGGCACTGTACGAGGATACAGGTCAGCCAGCTCCGAGACAGCGAGTTCAATTGGTGGCGATCGAATTAATTGCCAATCGTGGTGGTCCGAACCGCATCCCCACGACGATGACGAACGCAAATGGCGAGTTCATTTTCCTTCACGCGGTCGCGGGCGAATACTACGTTGTGGCTCATCCCGCTGATGAGCACGTGCCGAGCGCGGAGGGAGCTCCGTTCCCTCTGCAAAGCGGAGATCCGGTCGCTGACGCTGCCAGAGTAGAGCAGTATAAAAAAGACTTTCCGAAGATAACTGTCACCGTCGAGAACCCGGTCGAACTCAATCTGCGCGTAAAGAATCCGCACTTTGGTAGCATCGAGGGTCGAATCGCGAGTGCGAACGGGGGTATTGTCGCCAATGCAAACGTTCATGCGATGAAGACAGGAGAACGCGGTTTCGGGGCCTCAACCATTACTGATGAAAATGGCGCCTATCGCTTTAGGGGATTGCCGGCTGGTGAATATCTCGTCAGCGCAGAACCGCCTCGAAAAACGTCTGATGCCGTAGGATCCAAGAGCGTTTCAGGCTTACTTGGCTCTACGTATTTCCCGTCGACCATTGACTCTAGCGCGTCACCTCCAGTCGTTGTATCTCCGGATCGTGTAGTGAGCGATATCAACATTACGCTGGCGGAGCGAAGTCTGCACTCGGTGGCCGGAACAGTCCGTGATGACGGCGATGGGCATCCGATCGCAGGTGCAACGGTTCGTCTAACCAAGAAGGATCTGAATCAAACAGGCATTGAAGCGGCAATGTCCAATTATTTTTCCACGACCGACGCGCAGGGGCGTTGGCTCCTCAACAATCTGCCTGATGGAATTTATGTGATCGATGTTCGACCGAGTGGACTCTTAAGTGCGAAGACCGAGCGGTTTGTAAACAAGAACCTGGATCTAACAGTCGCTGGTGCCGATGTTGAGGACTTTACAATTGATGTTTCAAGAGGTAATCGCGTTTCCGGTCAAGTCATCGTCGAACAGAGTAGTGGCCCAACGCCGGCCATTTCCATCGGTATAGGATCAGCGATCACGCGGGTTGAAACGAATGGCGAGTTCATTGCGAGGGGAGTACCTGAAGGTGAATTCCCGTTATCAGTGATGATAAGACCGCAGAATGTCTTTTACGCCAAATCGGTCCAGGTCGGTGGCGTCGACCTGTTGCGCGAGAAACTGAGGACCAACGCCGGATCGGAAATTAAGGATGTCCGAATCGTGATTGCACCGGCCTCGATCTTGACGGGTCGCGTGTTATCGGCGTCAGGCGGAACACCATTGAGCCACGTGTTTGTCATGTTGATGCCTGTCGATCCGTCAACAGCTCCAGCTTTTATACGGCCGAACGGATCGACAAATGAGCAGGGAGTTTTCATATTAAGCGGCGCTCCCGGTGAATATCTCCTGGTGCTGTGGGATCGCAGTGAACCATTCCCTCCGCATGACGTTGACTTGATCAAGAAGCTGTACCCGAATGCTATGCGCGTCACGCTCGAGCCTGGCCAACACAAATCGATGGATTTGATCAAGTAAGATGACTCGCCACCGCTAACCGAATGCCGAGCCAGCGCAAACCAATAGCTCTAATAATTGTCATTGCTGTTGCTTTGACCGCGCTGTTCACCCTGGGGGCGAGGGCCCAAACCACAACAGATCCTCTCGAACAAGGCTTCAAACGCCCGCTCGACTCCGCTAAGCCAAGAACCTGGTGGCACTGGACCAGGAGCAACGTTACGAAAGAGGGAATTACCAAAGATCTTGAATGGATGAAGCGTGTCGGTATTGCAGGTTTCCAGTTGGCCGACGTCAACGCCGGCGGCGGTCAGACCGTAGACAAGAAGATCGAGTTTGGCACACCACCATGGTTTGACGCCGTTCGTTTCGCTGCGTCCGAGGCTGAACGACTCGGGCTCGAGATGACGATCTTTAGTTCGGCAGGTTGGAGTGAGACTGGTGGACCATGGGTGAAGCCTGAACAGGCGATGAAGAAACTCGTCTGGAGTGAGACGAACTTGCAAGGACCGCAATCGTTTGCCGGCAAACTTCAGCAGCCGCCTTCGAACAATGGGCCAATCCGCAATCTGATCACCGGAGCTCCACGTCCCGGAAGTACAACCCCGCCTGATCCTACCTACTACGGCGACAGCACTGTCGTCGCTTTTCGCACGCCATCCGATGAAAGCGACATGGCTCAACTACGGCCACAGGCAACGACGAAGGCGGGTACGATCGATGCGACTCCACTGTACGACGACGATCTAAACTCTGCGCTCACGATCCCAGCTCCAACAGACGGACCGGCATGGGTGCAATACGAATTCGCGCAACCATTCACGGCGCGTGCGATCTCAATCGCCGGACGCCCCGGCATTCCCGTCGGACGCATCCTGGCGAGCGACAACGGCAGTGACTTTCGAACGTTAGTAACGATGCCGGGCCCGCAACTTTATCGCGGCGGCCTTGCGCGGACATTTGCATTTGCAGAGACCACTGCGAAGTTCTATCGCATCGAGTTGACGGGAGCGCCACTCAGTCCCGCAGCAGTAATGAACCAATCACCATCTGTGCCGGCGAAAGAGTATACATTGATGGAAGCCGTGTTCCATTCAGGTGCGCGCGTGCATCGCTGGGAAGAGAAAGCCGGTTTCAGTTTTCTGTTTGAGTACGAATCAGTGCCCACTCCGCCAACTCCTTCAAGCTCGATCATTCGAAGTTCAGACATAGTTGACCTCACTGCAAAGATGAACAAAGACGGGACGCTCAACTGGGAAGTGCCGGCAGGCAGTTGGACCATCCTGCGTTTGGGATACTCGCTAACGGGTGCGAAGAATCGTCCGGCAGTGCCTTCAGGGCTTGGTTATGAAGTTGACAAACTCAGCCGCAAACATACCGAAAGTTATTTGCGTGGTTACACCGATCCGCTCGCGCAGGCATTGGGTCCGCTCTACGGCAAGAGCGTGCGGTATGTTTTGCTGGATAGTTGGGAAGCGGGCATGCAGAACTGGACTGACGAGATGCTTAGCGAGTTTCGTCAGCGACGTGGTTACGATCCGACTCCTTATCTGCCGATACTGACAGGCCGGATAGTTACGAGTCCGGAAGTGAGTGACCGTTTTCTGTGGGACTTCCGGCGCACACTTGCCGACATGTTTGCCGATAACCATTATAAAGTGGCTGCGGATTTTCTTCGTCAGCGCGGGATTGGGACCTATGGCGAAGCGGCGGGAGTCTCACTTGAGATCCTCGAAGACACGCTGCTGAACAAGAAGCAGTTGGACATTCCGATGGGAGAGTTCTGGATGCGCGATTTGCATCCATCGTCGATGTATTACGAAGACGTGCGTGGCGCCGCTTCCGCGTCGCATGTCTATGGAAAGACTTTGGTTGCTACTGAGTCTTTTACTGGTGGTGGTTATGAGTCACCCTATTCGCTAAAAAAGATTGTTGACTACTGGTTCGCGCAAGGCGTCAATCGGATCATCTTTCATACGTCTGCTCATCAACCGCTCGATACCAAACCCGGCAATACGATGGTGGGCACGCACATCAATCGCAATATTACCTGGGCGGAACAGGGCGAGCCCTTCATGACGTATCTTGCGCGCAACTGTTTTATGTTGCAGCAGGGGATGTTTGTCGCGGATTTTGCTTACCTGCTGAATGAAGGCGCGCCATCCACGATGCCGTTCTGGGGTGCGGGACTAAAACCGAAACCACCTGACGGCTACGACTTCGACTACGTAAACACCGACGTAGTGCTTAATCGAATGTCAGTCAATGCCGACGGAAGAATCGTTTTACCGGACGGCATGAGTTATGGCGTGCTTGTCCTGCCGGAGATCGATCGGATGACACTTCCCGTGTTGAGGAAGATCCGTGAGCTGGTGCGTAACGGTGCGACCGTGTTAGGTCCGAAGCCTTTGCAATCACCGAGTCTTATGGGCTACCCGAACGCTGATCGTGAAGTTCAGTCTTTGGCAGAAGAGGTGTGGGGTGACCTTGATGGTGTAAGTCGTACTAAGCGCAGCTACGGGAAGGGAACAGTAGTCTGGGGTCTGTCGCCCGCCGACGTGGTCGCTTCGTTGCGTATTCCGAAAGATGTTGAGTTCAGCCGCGGTTTGGATGCGAACCTTTCGTGGATACATCGACGGTCTGGGGAAGCGGACATCTACTTCATCGCCAACCGAACGGATCGTGCGCAGGACATCAGTGCTCGATTCCGCGTGAGTGGTAAAGAGGCGGAACTCTGGCACGCGGACACTGGTGAGATCGAACCGGCCGAGTTTAGCATCGCCGACGGTCGCACGACTGTTCCATTGCAACTCGCCGAGCGCGAGTCTGTGTTCATCCTCTTTCGTCGCGCGGCTTCGTCTCCTTCTCGGCCGCTACCAGGCCCGACTGTAACGACCCTCACAACCGTCGATGGACCATGGACAATTAGTTTTCCATCGAACCTGGGTGCGCCCCCGAAGATCACATTACAAAGGCTGGAATCATGGTCCGCAAACGCAGATGATGGCGTGAAATACTTTTCCGGGACTGCGACGTATACAAAGACAGTGAATGTAGATCGTCGTTGGTTACAGTCGGGCGAGAAAATTTTGCTCAACCTCGGAACAGTCAATGATCTCGCCGAGGTTGTACTGAATGGTCGGTCGTTGGAAGTTCTATGGAAGGCTCCTTATGAGGTTGACGTAACCAGCGCCTTGAAAGTAGGCCAGAATCAGTTGGAGATCAAAGTCACTAATGAGTGGACCAACCGATTGATCGGAGACCGGTTGGCTCCCGCAAAGAGGGTGCTTGCGGAGGGTCCTCCGCCTTTCGGTCCACCGCCGGCTTTGACTACGTCTGGTTTGCTTGGTCCAGTTACGTTTGTGTCGGCCCGAGAAAAATGATTGGCTCTTTGGCCTCCGTGTCTCTGTGCCTCTGTGGGTAATGGAACCTTAGACGAGTTTAACCACAGAAACCACAAAGACACAGAGCCGCACAGAGTAGAAAGAGATTACTCATCATTCAAACATGGCTTATCTGATTCTTAATGTCGCAGTTGTTCCAGCTATGATTTCCGTACCGTTTGGCATGCTGCCGATTGTCTTCTGGATCTATGTTTGTGCCTTGCTGGTATCCGTCATCGGCCTCATAAAACTTTTCGGTGAACTACCGCAGGAGCGTGGCATCGACAAAATCATGCCGTTTGGCCGACTGTTTTTTGCGATTCCCCTGGCGGTCTTTGGCTCCGAACACTTCACTGTCACAGCGAGTGTAGCGACCCTCGTTCCGCGATGGATTCCCGCGCATACATTTTGGGTCTATCTCGTCGGCGTTGCTTTTCTCTGCGCGGCGGTCAGCATCGCAATTCTTTTCCAGGCGCGGCTGGCAGCGGCGCTCGTCGGAATGACGATGCTGATCTTTGTATGCGTAATGGACCTGCCAGCTGCGATTGCGAATCCGGACAACAGATTTTTTTGGGCCCTGGCCCTTAGACAACTTGCCTTCAGCGGCGGCGCTTTCGCTTTCGCGATGCAGCCATTGAGCACTCGGTCGAAACCGTCTCGCGCGCTTTTGACTGCAGCACTGGCCGCGATTCCGCGATTCTTCGTGGGCATTCCTTCGCTCTTCTATGGCGTGATGCATTTGCTGCATGCGGAATACGTGCCCGGCGTTCCGTTGCAGAAACTCACTCCAGACTGGATTCCGGGGCGAATGTTTTTGAGTTATTTTGTTGGCTTGATTCTGATTCTCGCAGGCCTCTGCTTGATCGCGAATAAGAAAACGCGCATGGCCGCCACGGTGTTAGGACTTACGATTCTGCTGACAATGTTGTGGATTTATCTGCCGATGCTCCTCGCAGCGCCGAAAGACGTAGTGGCGCTCAACTTTTTCTTCGACACGCTGCTTTTCTGCGGAGCCATTCTGTTGTTGGCGAACGCGTCTGAGAAGGAAACATCTGTGGCGCGTATTTAGTGTAGGCAAACGCGCCGATTGTTTTTCTAGAAAAGCGCAATTGGCTAGTGGAACGAGAAACTGGTCCTAGAAAAAAACAAGTATGGAAGGGTGGTTTACCCCCGCTGTTGCCTCAGAACACCCTGCGATTCAGAGTGATCAGAAAAAATCAGCGGGGGTAAACCACCCTTCCATACTTGTTCTTTTCTATTGGCTTGTTCTTTTCTACTGCCAACACCTCATTGCTTCCACTCTGTCGAGCGATCGATCGACGTGGTTGGTGCGACCCTAATACTGAAACATCTCTCACCTTCCGCCCGTAGGTCAGTTACACGTCATCCACTAGGAGTGTATCAAATGAAACCTAACGTTTTGCTGACCATTTCGTCCCTTCTCTTAATCCTCTTTTTGACGTTTCACATTGCGGACGACATCGTGTTCGGGTACGAGCCGGGAGGGCTTTCAAACCTGGTGTGGACAGTGCTCATCACCGTCGTCTGGCTGTACGGAACGCTGGTGCTCGCGGAACGCCGATCGGGGTACATCATCATCTTCCTCGGGTCGCTCCTTGCGATGTTCGTTCCCTACATCCACATGAAAGGGAAGGGTGTCGGCGCCGCTAGCAGAATCGCCGGTTCCAGCGGACATTTCTTTTTCGTTTGGACGCTGATCGCGATCGGCGTGCTCGGACTCTTCTCCGCTATCCTCTCAGCGCGCGGACTGTGGAACCTGCCATGGCGCCGGGCACGGTAATCCGCGAATGAACTGGGCCTTCAAGGGAACCCGTCGCTCTACGAAAACAAGAAGTACTTTTCGGCACGGCTGCGCTATGAAAATCAGTGGATTCGTCCACTCTAAGGTGTTGGTCCTTATTTAATAGAACTTGATCCCCAGGGTTGCCAAAGCGAAACTTTGGGCTGGAATTAGCCAACACTTTCAGCGTTAATAGGGAAAGGAGGGACCAATGTCATTCAAGTATTCAAGTGTGCTTGCGTTGTTTGCGACTTCCCTCGTCCTGTTGCTCGGTGTTGCTCCACGAACACAGACTGAAGTCTGTGCCACTAGCCAAACTCAGAACACACCACCAAAAGAAGTCGCGGGCATTCCCGTCAACTACGACGAAGCGCTTGTAGGTAGTTACACGCTTCCCGATCCGCTCGTCCTTGCTAACAGCAAACCAGTGCGCGATGCAAAGACGTGGCTGCAAAAACGACGGCCAGAGATCGTGAGCTTGTTTGAAGAGAACCAATTCGGCCGTAGTCCAGGTAGACCAAAAGACATGAGCTTCGAGGTGTTCGACAAAGGCACACCTGCGTTGGACGGGAAGGCATTACGCCGACAGGTGACGGTTTATTTCTCGTCGGACAAGAACGGCCCGAAGATGGATCTGTTGATCTATCTACCCGCGGCTGCGCGCAAGCCGGTGCCGCTTTTGTTGAATCTGAGTTTTGCGGCAAACTCGAGTGCGGTAGATGATCCGGGAATCAAACCGGGTGAGGTGTGGAACCGCGAGAAAAAAAGAGTGCCGGCTCCAAAAGCCGCACCTATTGGTCGCCTCAACGTTGCACCGCTCCTGGACCATGGCATTGGCGTTGCGACGGTTTACTACGGCGATATTGATCCGGACTTTGAAGGCGGGATTCCCTATGGCGTGCGTGCGTTGTATCTCAAGCCCGGACAGAAGGAGCCGGCACCGAACGAATGGGGTGCGATCAGCGCTTGGGCCTGGGGGCTGAGTCGCGCGCTCGATTATTTGGAAACGGATCAGGGCGTGGACGCAAAGCGTGTTGGCATCTTTGGAATTTCACGACTTGGCAAAACTGTGCTCTGGGCAGGAGCGCACGATCCACGCTTTGCCCTGGTGATCGCTAGTTGCTCAGGCGAAGGTGGAGCAGCTTTAAGCAGGCGCAACTATGGCGAGACGATCAAACACTTGGTTGCGCCAACTCGGTATCCTTATCAATTCGCGACGAACTATCAGAAATACGCCGACAATGTGGATCAGTTTCCCGTCGACTCGCATTTGCTGATTGCCTCAATCGCGCCGCGGCCTCTCCTACTGCAGACAGGCGACACAGATTTTTGGTCCGATCCGAAAGGTGAATTCCTCGCTGCCGTCGCAGCGGGATCGGTCTATCGCTTGTTGGGCCGCCAGGGATTGGAGACCGATCAAATGCCTGCGGCAGGACGGCCAATCATGAACACCCTTGGCTACTACATGCACGCCGGCGGACATGGGACGATCCCATCTGACTGGGATCAGTTTGTAAAGTTCATACAGTTACACCTGCACCCTGAAAACTAGAGTTCTCTTCAGTGCCCTGAGCAACTTTGATTAGCGCA
>Ga0134124_10005436_pt1 | contig 10245 bp, 7 predicted proteins | sample KB304_FD_96880 | JGI IMG/M metagenome (GOLD analysis project Ga0134124, IMG submission 96880) | Terrestrial soil microbial communities without Nitrogen fertilizer from Kellogg Biological Station, Michigan, USA - KB3-0-4 | ecosystem: Environmental > Terrestrial > Soil > Unclassified ... | reverse complement strand
TCGATCCGGCGCTCGGTGACGGCGGGTTCCGTGACGGAGGCGTGCGGGTCGCCGTCGAACAAGCACAGCTCGATCTTCTCCGCCACCTCGGAGAAGATCGCGAAGTTGGTGCCGGACCCGTCATAGGTGGCGCCCAGGGGGTAAGGGTGGCCGGGCCAGACCTGAGACATACCCGCGAAGCCTACGGAACCGCTGTTTCAGGATGCGGCCGGCTCGGCCACGTGCCGTGGCGCGTCCTGCCTCCACCCACGCGGGCGTCCGCGGGCAATCGGCGTGCCCGGAGCGGCTCCGGACAGCTGGAGACGGCCGGGAGACCTGATGCCCCCGCGAGACACAGCCCGGTCACCGTCAAGTGATCCGCATGACATCTGCGGGTGAGGGCCGTGGCATCGCGCGCCGAGATGGCTCGTTCGGGTGGTGCCAGGGGGTGGTCCCGCCGGCCAGGGCATGGCACGATCGTCACGTACCCGGATCAGGACCAACGGCGGCGAGCCGCAAGGGGAAGGCGTTCTTCGTCGACGGAGGTTCCCCCGTGGTCATGTCGTCAGCCCTCGGGCTGTCATCCGGCTCGGCGTCGAACCTGGTGCCGGGCATGTTGTCAGTGCTCGCGTGCCCGCCAGCGCTGTGCCCGCACCTGGAGTTCGCCGTGTCCGGCGCGCTCTCGGCGACGGTGTCACTGACCTGGTCGCCGCAGCCCGCCCGGCCCGGCGCGCTCTACGCCGGCCTCGAGTGGCGAGGCTCGCCGGCGACCGCCGGCCGGCTGGCGACCCGGCTGCGCCGGCTCGGCCACGTCACCTTCGAGGTGGTCGAGGGCCCGTCGCCCGGCTGCGACGCCGAGCGCTACTCGTACACTCCCGAACTCGGCCTGCACCGGGTCGGCATCGCCGCCAACGGCGACGTCGTCATCGGCGAGGCCGCGCTGCGCGCCCTGCTGGAACGCGGCGAGGGCCGGGACACGCTCGCGCGCGGGCTGCACCGCCTGCTCGGCACGGACTGGGACGACGCCCTCGAACCGCTGCGTCGCGGCTCCCACGGCGCCCCGGTCACCTGGCTTCGCCGGACAGGCTAAAGCTCGGGGGTGGGCATGCGGGGGGTGGTTTCGTTGTTGTCGGGCCGGGCAGCGTCCCTCCGCGCGGAGGTCGCGCTGTTCCGCCCTCGGGCGCGGGGCCGGTGCGGGTGGGCTGTATAACCCATTTCGTCAGCCCTTGTCGGATACGCTGCGCACTTGTCTGACCCGTTCATGTGGTGAACGCCACAGGAGAGTTGCGGGGGGGAGGTGGGCACATAGGCCGGCAGTCGTGCGTTGAGGGTTGGGCACGAGGAGCACAACCACATTCGGGAGAAATGAAGTGGCCACCGACTACGACACCCCCCGTACCACGGATCTCGAGGACGCCCCCGAGCAGAGTCTGGAGGCCCTGAAGGCGCGGCGGGCGGACGCGGCGGCCGACCTCGGTGATGATGTCGACCCGTTCGAGACCGAGCTCGACCTGCCCGGAGCCGACCTGTCCGGCGAGGAGCTGAACCTGCGGGTACTGCCGCGCCAGGCCGACGAGTTCACCTGTACCAGCTGCTACCTGGTCCACCACCGCAGCCAGCTGGTTGACGCGCGGCGGATGATCTGCCGCGACTGCGCCGCCTGACACGCAGGAGGCGGCGTGCGGAGGTCTCGCCCGAGCGTCGGGGTCCCTGCGGAATCGGCGACAGGGTTCCTCCCGGATCGGCGAAGCCGATCTGGGAGGTCGGCGATTTCGGAGGTCGTGAGGGCGGGCCGGAGCACGCAGCCGACGGAGTGGCAGCGGTGGTACTGAGCCGCTGCGCCGCCTGAGCCTGGCGCCACGATGCCGGCTCAGGCGGCCCAGCCCTCCGGGAGGATGCGCACGCCGGCTGCCCGCAGCTCGGCGAGCGTGGCCTCGTCGTCGCCAGGCGTGAGGTTGACGAACCGCGTCAGCTCCAGGGGCACGACGACGTCGAGCCCCAGCCGGCGCCCGTCCAGCGCGGTCTCCTTGACGCAGTAGTCGCCCGCGAGTCCGACGACGATCACCTCGTGGACGCCGGCCTCCGCGAGCCGGTCGCCGAGCACGGTGGCGGCCCGCTCGCCCGATTCGGGGTCTCGGACGGAGAAGCCCGAGTACCCGTCGGCCCCGTCGGCGCCCTTGCGGATGATCTCTCCGGTGACCCGAGCGCCCGGATGGAAGTCGGCCCCGGGTGTCCCTGCGACGCAGTGCGGTGGCCAGATCCCGCCGGACGTGACGAAGTGCGGTGTGACCGCGGGATGCCAGTCCTGCGTCCAGAACACCGGCGATCCGGCGGCGATGGCCGCCGCGACCTGGTCGTTCACCGCGTCGACGAGGTCCTCCCCGCCGCGCACGTAGAGGCTGCCTCCGGGCGTCGCGAAGTCGTTCTGCAGATCCATCACGAGCAGGGCCACCCCAGGCCCGTACCGGACCGGGACGTCCGCCGGCCGGCCTGTCGTCATCGGCGAGGACCTCGCTTCCCTCGTCGCCGGGAACCCCTGGTCACCGGAAACGGACCGCGGCGGCAGGGACACTCTCGGTACGTTCTTCCTCGATGGCCGCGTCCGGCGCCGCCCCGACCAAATCTTAGGCTGTCGGGCATGCGTAGCCGCGACTATGGCCGCGATGTGCTGGCCCCGTCCACGAAGAAGACACCGGCGCCGATTCCGGTCGTCGAGATCGAGCCGGATCTCGTCGTCGAGGATCCGGCGAGTGGCTTCTGTGGCGCCGTCGTAGGCGTCGATGCTGACGGCGTGACGCTGGAGGACCGGTTCGGCGTGCGGCGGCTCTTCCCGTTGGAGGAGGGCGCCTTCCTGCTGGAGGGCCGGCGGGTGACGCTCGCGCGTCCCCGTCGCGCCAGGCCAGCGGGGCCGTCCCGGACCGCCTCCGGCTCCATCGCCGTGCCGAACGCGCCCGCCAGGGTCGCCCGGGCCAGCCGGATCTACGTCGAGGGCCTGCACGACGCGGCGCTCGTCGAGCGGGTTTGGGGGGACGATCTGCGCGTCGAGGGTGTGGTCGTCGAACCACTCGACGGCGTGGACGAGCTGCCCGCCATCGCCGCGGCCTTCCGGCCGGGCCCTGGGCGGCGGCTCGGAGTCCTCGTCGACCACCTCGTCGCGGGTTCGAAGGAAAGCCGGATCGCCGCGTCCGTCACTGGCGAGCACGTGCTGGTGACCGGTCATCCGTACGTCGACATCTGGCAGGCGGTGAAGCCGGCCGCGGTCGGCATCGCGGCCTGGCCCCAGGTTCCGCGCGGGCAGCCGTGGAAGGAGGGCGTGTGCCGCGCCCTGGGTGTGCGGGAGCCCGCCGAGATGTGGCGGCGGGTGCTCGCCGCCGTGGACGGCTACAGCGACCTCGAGGTGGGGCTGCTGCGCGCCGTCGAGGAGCTCATCGACTTTGTTACCAGCTGAACGGGCCCCGTCACGGGCGTGGCGGCGACCGGCCGAGCGGTCACAGCCCGAGCACCCGGGCGGGGACGGACCTGGCGGCGCCCCCCGCGAGGTCGACGGATGACGGCCCCGCGGCGGCAGCGGGCGCGTCGTAGCGGCCTGCCAGACTGGCTGCGCGCCGCTGGCGGGGTGCCGCGGGTCGTGCTCGCCGCCGCGGCGGCCGTCCTGCTCCTCGTGGTCTCGGTCACCTGGCTGCTCGTCGGGCGCGCGACCGGCGGCGGCCCGGCCGTCGACGGCGAGGTCCCGCCCGCCCCGCTCCGGGGCGCGATGACGGACGCGGCGCCACCGGTGGCGCTGCCCACCGCGGACGTGCGCGGCCGGGTCGTCATCCTCGACCCCGGCCACAACGGCGGCAACGCGGCGGCCCCGGCGCAGATCAGCCAGCGGGTCGACGCGGGCGGCTTCCTCAAGGAATGCGACACCGTGGGCGCCGAGACCGACGCCGGGTACCCCGAGCACGCCTTCACGTTCGATGTCGCGACGCGGGTGGCGGCGCTGCTGGGCGCCAGGGGAGTGCGGGTCGTGCTCACCCGCGCCGACGACAACGGCGTCGGGCCGTGCGTCGACGCCCGCGCCAGGGCCGGCGCCGCCGCGCACGCCGACGTCTCCGTCTCCATCCATGCCGACGGCGGCCCGGCAGGCGGCTCGGGATTCCACGTCATCGCGCCCGACCGCGCGCCGGACGGTGTCAATGCGGGCATCCTGAGTGCCTCGGCGCGGTTCGCCACTGAGTTGCGCGACGCCTACGAGGCGGCGACGGGCGAGCGGCCCGCCGACTACCTCGCGAACCAGCAGGGCATCGTCGACCGGTCCGACCTGGGCGGCCTGAACCTCTCCACCGTCCCCAAGGTCTTCATCGAGTGCGCGAACATGCGCAACGCCGCCGACGCGGAGCGAGTCTCCGACCCGGCCTGGCGCCAGCGTGCCGCCGAAGGCATCGTCGCCGGCATCCTGCGCTACCTCTCCAGCCCGGCCGGCTGATCCCAGCGTCGCCGGGCCGCTGCGGTCGATCGCCTTCCGGCACCGGTCCGGCGCCGCGCGATCGAGCCTGGACCACCTCGCGGCCCATCAGCGACCCATGGCGTTGACCTTCACGCAACATCTGGACGACGCTCGCGCGCTGTTCGACGATCGGGCTTGCTGTCCGCTAGAGTTCTCCTTGTCGCCAACGGGGACGAGCCAAGCCAGATGGGCTGGTCTCTGGTCAGGCGGGAGCCCGGCACGCAGGGTATACCGCCAGACTCGGGCAGGGCAGGCCCAGTAGGGCAAACCGGGCCCGAAGGGCCCGGAAGCCTTCTGGTAAGCTTCCGGAGGCGCACAAGCAAGACCCACAAACTGTGGCTGACCGGTACCAGGTCACAGATACAGGGCTCAGGTCCTGTAAGGTGGGAACGCACGCGGACGTGGCTCAGTTGGTAGAGCATCACCTTGCCAAGGTGAGGGTCGCGGGTTCGAATCCCGTCGTCCGCTCGGAAGTAGCGAGGTCAAGAGGTCCAGCCCATCGCGGCCTCCCCCCGGCGGAGTGGCCGAGTGGCTTAGGCAAGGGCCTGCAAAGCCCTGTACGCGGGTTCGATTCCCGCCTCCGCCTCGCACTTACCAGCGGTGCAGCATTCCCACGGTGCACAGTTGAGGGCGATTAGCTCAGTGGGAGAGCGCTACCTTGACACGGTAGAGGTCACTGGTTCAATCCCAGTATCGCCCACGAGCCGGGCTCATCCTGCTCATTGCTCTTCGAGCAATTTCGCGTTGGCCGGGATGTCTGCCCAGGGGGGCGACCCCCTGGAACCCCCGGGTCAGGGGGCTGCGCCCCCCGACACCCCCCAGCCACCACGCTTCGCGTGAGTGGCTTCTTTCGTGCCCGGGGGCTTCTGCACCGGGCTCATCCTGCTTATTGCTCTTCGAGCAATTTCGCGTTGGCTCGAAACCTGGCTGGCTGACGAGAACTTTGACACCGCCGGGCACCAGCGGCAGGCGCTCGCGGATATCCGAGCGTCGCTGCGGACCGCGCTCCCGGCATAAGAAAAGCCCGCCCGGTGGTTTCACACCGGGCGGGCCTGGCGATTTGTCGCTCGCCGGACGGTGCCCGCACCGGATACTTCGCGGGTCGGGCTCTGTCGCCCGACCCGGGAAACATCACCGGTCGGGGCCGCCCCAGATGAGCAGGGCCAGCTCGGCGTCGAGATCGATCACGTCGCTCTCGCTCCCGAGCGGCACCGCCGCGTAGGTGCGGCGCAGGAAGGCGAGTACCTCCGAACGCGGCATCTCGAACAGCGCATGGCCGGACGGGCTGGACAGTGACAGGCAGACGATCCGTCCGCCTGACTGCGCGGCCGGCCACACCTGTACGTCGCCGTCCCCCGCTGGGCGGCGGACACCGTCGCTCAGCAGCTGGCGCGCGAAGGTCCACTCGACGACTTCGTCCGCTCCGGTGCGGAACCCGATGCTGACCGCGTAGGGGTCATCGGGCTCGTACCGGACCGTCGCGGCGACGGGGACCGGGGCCCCTCCAGGCACTACGAGCCGGAGGGCGAGTTCTGCTGTGATCGAATCGTGACGAATAGTCATCGGGCGGCCTCTCAGCGGTGCGGTGGTGCGGGCGAGCACCCGTGTAACGAGATGGTTCCCTCTCTGAGTCTCGTAGGAAACAAGGTTATGCCAACACAACATCCGTTACGGCCATTCGGGCGACTTGCCCGGCCGGGGAGTCCAGAGTTACCCACACGTCCGTGTAGTGGCGGATGTGTGGGAGGTCGGGCCCACCTCCGCGAGGCCCCGGGCGTGACCCGGCTCGTGCCACAGGCGGTGGCGACAGGCCGGTTCCAGACCCCCGGGAGCCCCCCGGACACGGTGCCCACTGCCGTGGCCGTGCCCAGACATCGTTCCCCGCACGGCCGACCTCAACCCCGGCGAGAACCGTCCAACGCCCACGGGACCACCAGCGGACGGACATGGCAGCGACATCGGCCGGACATTGCCCGGACACCGAGCGAGCCGCGAACGGGACGACACCGACACGCCGTTCCACACCTCCCGTCGGGTTGTGTAAGCTGAGCTCCGCAGCACGGTCGACGGCGGTCAGCCCTGCTGGTCACCATTGGTCCCGTCCAGTGGTTGGTTCCGTCCAGTGACGGTGCTGTGCAGTGGTGTTGTTCAGTGATCTTGTCCACCTGGATCAGGTCAAACCGGACAGCCGTGCTGCGGTTCGGGCGTATAGCTCAGGGGTAGAGCGCTGCCTTCACACGGCAGAGGCCCGTGGTTCGAAACCACGTACGCCCACCCGAACCGGCCTCCCCTGTTCGCTGCTTCGGGCAGCTTCGGCGGAGGCCGTGATGTCTGCCCAGGGGACGCTCCCTGGAATCTCCAGGGGCTTTGCCTTCACGGTGTCTCCCATCGCTAGCCTTCCGCTTCGCGTCGTGGCCGGCGCTTTGGGTGGTTTGGCGTGCTCATGGTCTGCTCCGGAGGTCTGACAGGCGGTTTGCGCCGGTGCTGGGTTTTCCTTCGTCGTTGGCTTCAGCTGTCCGAGCGAGCCGGCTTGGGCGTTCTGTCCGTGGTGGCTCCTCCTGATCGTCCGGGTTTCGGTGCCGGTGTTCTTCTCCGTCGGCCTTCTGCTGTCGTCTTGCTTGCCTTCGGCTTCGCGTCGATTGGTACCGACGGATTCTTTCCTGGCTTGCTGTGGTTCTGGTCTGTTTCCCCGGGGTGCCTTCTCGGGAGCGTCTCCGGTGCGGGAGATCGGCGGTGGGTGGCGGTTTCCGCGACAGGCGCCGCGGCGCAGCCCCGCGCGACCAGCCCGTGGCAGAGTTTCGGCGGTTTGTGGCGGGACGGCTGGTTGGGGTGGCTTGCCCTGGAGGTGGGCGCGGCGTCGGCTCGGTCGGTTTCGCCTGGTGCGCTTAGCAGCCAGAAGACGCGGCAACCGGTCGGTTCGGGGCTTCTCCCTTGGTCACGGCCCATCGGCGGCCCGGGCGGCGCCCGCGCGTCACGGGGCGTTGTCTGGAGTCTGGTGGGTGCGGGGAAGGGTGGCCACTGATCGCCGGGCGTCCCGTCCCTGCTTGCCCGGTACGGGCATGAGCGGGTCACCCGAGGCGGAAGGCCGACACGCCGGGGCGGTCACCCGTCGCGGCTGGTTGGCGGCTTCGCCGGGGTGTCCCCGTCGGCTCGCACGGTCCGGCCGGCGTTGCCGGACGGGGCGGGGGGCCGGCGCCAACCGGAGCCGAAGGGCCCTGCCGCGGCTGCGGGAACGGGCTGGTGAGGGTGTCTCCCGGGTGCATTGGACGGTGTTCGCGGGTGGAGGTGCTGGTACGGTCAGGGACGCGGTTCCCCGGGGCGCCGTCGGCGCGGCGCCGAACGGACTGCCGCCCGCACGCCACCGTCGCGGACGGCCACGAGGTAGACGGACACGAGGTAGAGGTCCTTGCGCTACAACCTGGACAGCCGGTGACCGGCCCGACCACGCCCACCGGGGTCCCCCCAGAGCCGGGCCAGGCGCCCGTTCCCCTCGACGAGCAGGCCGGCGTCGGTATGCCCGACGCCTTCCAACGGCTGTACACCCCGCACCGGATGGCCTACATCAAGGGCGAGAACCGGACCGACGACAACGCCTGCCCGTTCTGCGAGATCCCGTCGCTCAGCGACGAGGCGGGCCTGGTCGTCGCTCGCGGGGACACCGTCTTCGCGGTGCTCAACCTTTACCCCTACAACGCCGGTCACCTGATGGTCATCCCGTACCGGCACGTCGCCGACTACGCCGACCTCACCCCGGACGAGGCCGTCGAGATGGCCTTCTTCATGCAGAAGGCGCTACGCGCGCTGCGGCTCGCCAGCGGTGCCCACGGCTTCAACACCGGTATGAACCTTGGCTCGATCGCCGGCGCCGGCATCGCCGGGCACGTGCACCAGCATGTCGTCCCCCGCTGGGGCGGCGACACGAACTTCATGCCCGTCGTCGGTGGGACCCGGGTGCTGCCCGCGCTGCTCCCCGACACCCGCGCCCTCGTCGCCGAAGCCTGGGAGAAAATCGCGAGCGACGGCTGACCCGGCCGCGGCAGCCGCGGCGCGAGCCTGGCGTCCGTTTCGCCGGCACGAGTCCGCTAGTTCGCGGCCGCCAGCAGGCTCACGTGGCCCTGCGGACCGCCAGTGGGGCCTGGGGTCCCCGGAACGCTGGAACCCCAAGCCCCACCCGTCGCCGTCGGCGGCTTGGCCGGCCTCCTCGCCCCTCGACGGTGTCGCCAGGGCGCCCCCGGCCCGACCTCCCGCGGGATCACCGGTCGTTCGGCGTCACCGGTCGTTCGGCGTGCGGTCGTTCGGCGAAACGGTCGCTGCAGGTCGCCGGCCCCTGGGGCCTGACGGGGTGCTCAGTGCCCACCGGACGCCGCACTCCTCAGGACGGCGGCGGCGAGTTGCTCCGGCATCGGCTCGTACCGGGCCAGCCGGCGGGTGAAGGTGCCAGTTCCCTGCGTGAGAGCGCGCAGATCGACGGCATAGCGCAGCATCTCAGACTCCGGGACCTCCGCTCGGATCACGGTGCGGCCCAGATCGCCGGTGCCCAGCGGCTCCATACCGATGACCCGGCCGCGCCGGCTCGACAGGTCGCCCATCACGGCACCCACGTGATCGTCGGGTATCAGGACCGACACCTCGAGCAGCGGCTCCAGCAGGGCGACCCCCGTCTTGGCCGCCGCGTCCCGCAGCGCCAGCCCACCGGCGATCTGGAAGGCCATGTCCGACGAGTCGACGCTGTGCGCCTTCCCGTCGACGAGTCGGACCCGGACGTCCACCATCGGGTACCCGGCCGCCAACCCTCTGGCGAGCTGGGCGGCGAGCCCCTTCTCGACGGACGGGATGAACGCCCGCGGAACCGCCCCGCCGACCACCTCGTCGACGAACTCGAAGCCCGACCCCGCGGGCAGCGGCTCCACCTCGATCTGGCAGATCGCGTACTGGCCATGCCCGCCCGACTGCTTGACGTGCCGGCCCAGACCATGCGCCGGGCCGCGCAGCGTCTCGCGCAGCGCGATCCGCGGTTCCTCGCGGTCGACCTCGACGCCGTACCGCGTGGCGAGCCGGTCGATCAGCACGTCGGCGTGCGCCTCACCCATGCACCACAGCAGAAGCTGCCCGGTCTCCTGTTCGGTGCGGACCGTCACCGTCGGGTCCTCGGCGGCCAGCCGGGCCAGTGCCGTCGGCAGCTTGTCCTCGTCGACCTTCGTCCGCGCCACGATCGCCGTCGGCAGCAGCGGCTCGGGCATCGTCCAGGGCGCCAGCAGCCGGGGATCGTCCCGGTCGGAGAGGGTGTCGCCCGTCTCGGCCGTGCCGAGCTTCGTCACGACGCAGATCCCGCCCGCGGCGCAGGCGTCGACCGGGTGCAGCCCGACCCCGTCCGGGGCCTGCAACGCGCCGATCTTCTCGTCCACGTCGTGGTCGGGGTGCCCGGCGGCGGCGCGCCCGTGCCCGCTGACGTGCACCGTGGCATCCGGGCGCAACGTGCCAGAGAACACCCGGACGACCGACATCCGCCCGACGTACGGGTCGGTGGTGGTCCGGACCACCTCGGCCAGCAGTGGGCCGTCCGGGTCGGCGGCCACCCGCGGGCAGTCCGAGCCGTCGCACCGGCTCAACGGCGGGATCGGATGCTCGGCGGGCGACGGGAACGCGTCGACCATCAGATCGAGCAGCTCGAGCGAGCCGACGGGCAGCCCGGCGCCGTTCACACCGCGGTCGAACGGCAGGACCGGGTGGAAGTGGCCGTGGGCGATCGCGGTCTCCGCGTCGTCGAGCAGTGTCTT
>Ga0134124_10005434_pt1 | contig 10245 bp, 7 predicted proteins | sample KB304_FD_96880 | JGI IMG/M metagenome (GOLD analysis project Ga0134124, IMG submission 96880) | Terrestrial soil microbial communities without Nitrogen fertilizer from Kellogg Biological Station, Michigan, USA - KB3-0-4 | ecosystem: Environmental > Terrestrial > Soil > Unclassified ... | reverse complement strand
GCGTGACCGGGAGGTTCCGCACCGCGGCGGAGTACGACCAGCTCGTCGCGGACCTCGTCAAGTCCGGGGTGATCACCGATCCGGGCATGGTGTACTTCGACATCCGGCCCTCCGCGCACCTGCCGACCGTCGAGCTGCGCATCTGCGACGCCTGCCCGGACGTGGACACCGTCGTGCTGATCGCCGGATTGTTCCGCGGGCTGGTCGGCCACGCGGTGGCCGCGATCGAGGCCGGCGAGCCGGCCGTCGCGCCGCGCCCGGAGCTGCTGCGGGCGGCGACCTGGCGGGCGGCCCGCTCCGGGCTGGAGGGCGACCTCGTCGAGCCGACCGGCGGCGGCGCCGGGCCGATACCGGCCGAGGACCTGCTTGGTCTGCTGCTCGCCGAGATCCGCCCCGAGCTGACCGCGATGGGGGACTGGGACCTGCTGGCCGGCCTCGCCGAGCGGGCCGTCCAGCGGGGCAGCGCCGCGGCCGCCGCGCGCCGCGCCTTCCACCGCCGCGGACTGCTCACCGACGTGGCCGACCTGCTGCTCGCCCATACCCGGGAGGACGGGCCGGCTCCACCCGGCGCCGCGGCCGGGCCGGAGCCAGTGCCGGCGCCGACCGACTCGGCGGGACTCGCGCGCGCCGACCGGCTCGCGCCCACGCTGCTCGCCGGCTACCACGCGCGGCCAGGCTTCCAGGCGGACGGCTTCGACGAGGTGCTCGACGCCGACGGCCTGGTCCGCCCGCCCTACCGCGGGATGCTGCGCACCCTGGAACGGATCGGCCCGGCGGCGCTCGACGAGCGGGCCGCCGCGCGCCGGGGCGCGCAGACCGCCCAGGGCATGGTCTTCCGGGTCACCGGCGAGGACGAGAGCCGGCCGCTCCCGTTCGACCTGGTACCGCGAATCGTCGACGCCGCCGACTGGGCGACGATCAGCGCCGGCCTCATCCAGCGGGTTCGGGCCCTGGAGTGCTTCCTGCGCGACGTTTACGGCGAGGGTCACGCCGTCGCCGACGGCATCGTGCCCGCCTGGGCCGTCTCCGCGTCGCCGGGGCTGCGGCACTGGGGGCACGCCGTCCCCACGGGCATGATCCGGGCCTCGGTCAGCGGCATCGACCTGGTGCGCGACGGCGGCGGCCGGTGGCGGGTGCTGGAGGACAACGTGCGGGTGCCGTCGGGCGCCGCCTATGCCGTCGCGGCGCGCCGGCTGACCCGCGCGGTGTTGCCGGAGCTGTCCGCCCCGTCGGGAGTTCTCGGTGTCGACACGCTGCCGGAGCTGCTGCGCGCGGCGCTCGCCGCCGCCGCGCCCCCCCGCGCGGGCGGCGGCCGCGGCGGCCGAAGCGGGCCGGCGCTGGCGGTGCTGACCGCCGGGCCAGACGACTCGGCCTACTACGAGCACCGGTCCCTGGCCGACCTGCTCGGTGTCCCGCTGGTCGAGCCACGCCAGCTCGTCGTCGCGGACGACATCGTGCGGTATGTCGCCCCGGGCGGTCCGCGGCGCGTCGACGTGCTCTACCGGCGAATCGACGAGGACGACCTGTTCGCGGCTGCCGGTGCCGACGGCGCGCCGCTCGGCCCCACGCTGCTCGCGGCCATCACCGCGGGCACCGTCAGCCTCGCCAACGCCCCGGGCAACGGCGTCGCCGACGACAAGGTGATCTACGCTCACGTCAACCGGCTCATCACCTACTACCTGGGTGAGCAGCCAGCGCTCGCGGACGTGCCCACCTACGTCTGCGGCGAGCCCGAGCAGCTCGACCACGTGCTGCGCCACCTCGACGAGCTGGTCGTCAAGCCGGTCGACGGCTACGGCGGCGCCGGGGTGCTGATCGGCCCGCACGCCCGGCCGCACGAGCTGACGGCCGCCCGCGAGCGGCTGGTAGCCGAGCCGCAGCGCTGGATCGGCCAGGAGCTGGTGGCCCTGTCCACCCACCCCACCTGGTCCTTCGACGACGACCCCGAGCCCGGCCAGGCTGGGGAGCCCGGCCGCGAGCCCGCCGGCGAGCGCCTCGGCCGGCTCGAGCCACGGGCCGTCGACCTGCGGGCGTTTGTCTACCAGGGGGAGCGGCCGGTGGTCGCACCGGCCGCGCTCAGCCGGGTCGCGCCGGCGGGCAGCCTCGTCGTGAACTCGTCGCGCGGCGGCGGCTGCAAGGACACCTGGCTGCCGCGCGGCTGACCGCCGCTCGGCTGGGACTGGGCACCGATCCTCACCCGATCCCCTCACCCGATTGACAAGACCATTGACGGGAGCGGACATGTGCGGTCTGAGCGGTGAACTTCGACTCGACGGCCAGCCGGCCGACGTCGCCGCGGTCGCCCGGATGACCGCGGCCCTCGAGCGGCGCGGCCCGGACGGCGTCGGCGTGCACGCGACCGGCCCGGTCGCGCTCGGCCACCGCCGGCTCAAGATCATCGACCTGTCGGACCGGGCCGCGCAGCCGATGACAGACCCGGAGCTCGGCCTCACCGTCGCCTTCAACGGCTGCGTCTACAACTACCGGGAGCTGCGCAAGGAGCTGACGGCGGCCGGCTACCGGTTCTTCTCGACCTCCGACACCGAGGTCGTGCTCAAGGCCTACCACCGCTGGGGCGTCCGCTTCGTCGACCACTTCGCCGGGATGTTCGCGATCGCCGTGCACGAGCGGGACTCCGGGCGGGTCGTGCTCGCCCGCGACCGGCTCGGCATCAAGCCGCTCTACGTCGCCGCCGACGGCCGCCGGATCCGGTTCGCTTCGACCCTGCCCGCGCTGCTCGCCGGCGGCGGCGTCGACACCGGGCTCGACCTCGTCGCGTTCCATCACTACCTGTCGTTTCACGCGGTCGTCCCGCCGCCGCGCACGATTCTGCGCGGGGTGCGCAAGCTGCCGCAGGCGACCGTGCGGGTGATCGAGCCTGACGGGTCCGCGACCAACGAGGTCTACTGGCGGCCCGACTTCACCCGCCGCCCCGAGCACGCCGGCTGGACAGCGGCCGACTGGCGGGACGCCGTCGCCGGGCGGCTGCGCACCGCGGTCCGGCGGCGCATGGTCGCCGACGTGCCAGTGGGAGTGCTGCTGTCCGGCGGACTGGACTCCGGCCTGATCGTCGCGCTGCTGGCCGAGGCCGGGCAGGAGAACCTGTCGACGTTCAGCGTCGGCTTCGAGGCGGCCGCTGGCGAGACGGGCGACGAGTTCTACTACTCGGACCTGGTCGCCAAGCACTTCGGCACCGACCACCACCAGATCCTCATCCCGACCGAGGCGCTGCTGCCCGCGGTGGACGCGGCCGTCGACGCGATGAGCGAGCCGATGGTCAGCCACGACTGCGTGGCCTTTTACCTGCTCTCCCAGGAGGTAGCCCGGCACGTCACCGTCGTGCAGTCGGGGCAGGGCGCCGACGAGGTGTTCGGCGGCTACTCCTGGTACCCGCCGCTGGCTCAGGTGCCGCGCGACGACGCCGTCGACGCCTACCTGCGGGTGTTCGCCGACCGCCCGCACACCGCCCTCGCCGAGCTTGTCGCGGCGCCCAGCCTCATCGACGCCGACGCCAGCCGCCAGTTCGTCGCCGAGCACTTCGCCGCGCCCGGCGCGTCCAGCGCGCTCGACGCGGCGCTGCGGATCGACTCGACGGTCATGCTCGTCGACGACCCGGTGAAGCGGGTGGACAACATGACAATGGCGGCCGGGCTGGAGGCGCGGACCCCGTTCCTCGACCACGAGCTGGTCGAGCTCGCCGCGGCCTGCCCGCCCGAGCTGAAGCTCGCCAGCGGCGGCAAGGGCGTCCTGAAGGACATCAGCCGGACGCTGCTGCCAGACGAGGTGATCGACCGGCCGAAGGGCTACTTCCCGGTGCCCGCGATCCGCCACCTCGACGGCGCGCTGCTCGACCGGGTGCGGGCGGCGCTGGCGGCCCCGGCGGCCCGCGACCGGGGCCTGTACCGGCCCGGATGGGTGGTGGCGGCGCTCGACGCGCCCAACGAGCGGCGCACCAACCTCGGCGCGAACGCGCTGTGGCAGGTCGGCCTGCTGGAGATGTGGCTGCAGGCCCACGGAATCTGAGGACCTCCGGAAGCTGGCGCCCGGCTCCCGGCCCGCTACAGCCGGCGGGTCAGGCGGAACGACCGGATGGCGAAGCCGTTGCGGACGTACAGGCGGTGGGCCTCGTAGCGGTGGGTGCCGGCGTCCAGGTGCACCTGGACGCAGTGCTGGAACCGGGCTTCCCGCTCCAGCCAGGCCAGCAGCCGGGACGCGTGGCCCTGGCCGCGGGCCGCCGGGACCGTCGACAGGTCGTCGACGACCAGCACATGCCCGTGCGCGAGCATGTGCTGCAGCCGGAAGCCAGCCGCGGCCACCACCTTGCCCGAGGCCGCGTCCCAGGAGCCGACCAGCCGGTAGCCCTGCGGGCGCTGCACCTCGTTGACGAGCCGGACGAACCCGGCCGAGGTCAGGTGCGGGCGCAGCTGGCGCATGGCGTCATACGCCTGTTCGGTCCCGTCCGCACCCAGTTCCTCGATCTTCACATGTCGTATTCTTGCAGTTGCGCGGCGTGATGGAAGGAGCTGGCCCGCGGGGTGCCGCCCGCCGCGCGGGAGGAACGACCCCGGGAGGCGGCCCGGATGCACCGGATCGTTACGACTTGGTGGCCGGTCGGGCAGCGCCGGGCGGTGTCAGTGTGTTGACTGGGGCCATGCGTTATGTGACAGGGCTCAGCGACGCGGTGAAGGGCTCGAAGAAGATCTCGAAGATCGGCCTCGGGACCTGGCAGTTCGGTTCGGGGAACTGGGGTTACGGCTCCGACTATGCCGACCGGGAGGCCCACCTGATCCTGCGTCGGGCCCTCGAGCTCGGGATCACGGTCATCGACACCGCCGAGATCTACGGGATGGGCGCCAGCGAGCGGATCGTCGGCGCCGCGCTGCGCGAGGTGGGCGAGGAGCTCGCCGAGACGGCCTTCGTCGCGACCAAGATCCTCCCGGTGGTCCCGTTCGCGTCGGTCGTCGAGCAGCGCGCCGTCGCCAGCGCCCGTCGCCTCGGCCTGCGCAGACTCGACCTCTACCAGATGCACCAGCCCAACCCCGTCATCAAGGACGGCCCGGCGATGCGCGGGATGCGCGCGCTGCGAGACATCGGGCTCATCGAGCACGTCGGCGTCTCCAACTACACGCTGACTCGCTGGCAGGCGGCCGAGACGGCGCTCGGCGGCCCGGTGCTGTCCAACCAGGTCGAGTACAGCCTCGTCCACCGGGCGCCGGACGAGATCCTCATCCCGTACGCGCAGCGCGCCGGCCGGCTGGTCATTGCCTACAGCCCGCTGGCGCAGGGCCTGCTGTCCGGCCGCTACGACGTCACGAACCAGCCGGCCGGCAAGGTCCGGATCGGCAACCCCTTGTTCCTGACCGAGAACCTGGCCAGGGTGACGCCGCTGCTCGACGTGCTGCGCGAGGTGGCCGCGGCGCACGACGCGACCTGTGCGCAGATCGCGCTCGCCTGGGCGATCCACAACCCGTGCGTGATCGCGATCCCCGGGGCGTCCAGCGTGGCGCAGCTGGAGGCGAACGCCGCGGCCGCCGAGATCACGCTGACCGACGACCAGCACGCCGCGCTGACCGCCGCGGCCGCCCGGTTCAGCCCACTCACCGGACCGTCCGCTTGGGCGGCCATCGCCACCCAGCGGATTCCCCAGCTCTCCCGCTGATCCGCCGCGCCCGCGACACCGGGCCCGCGCGAGTATGCGGGAAACCGGGGACCGGTTCAGGGCCACCGCTGCCACTCCGCCTCCTGGGTGTCAGGCGGCCGCCGGCTCCGGGTCCCAGATCAGGTGGAACGGTGGGCGCACGGCGGTGGAGTGGTGAGTCGCGGCGGCGAGCGCCTTACGGACCCGTTCCTCCGGCGGCTCGCCGGCCGTGGTGTGCAGCGAGCCCTGGGCGTACTCCTCGCCGGCCCCGACGGCCTGGTAGTCGTCGACGCTGCGGCCGATCTGGAAGTCCGATTCGATCTGGTAGAGCCGGCCCTGGACGCCGACGAGGAAGTGGCCGCCGCTCTCGTTGCCCGAGTCGTTGCGCGCATAGCCGCCGTCGCGCAGGCAGTCCCGGATGGCGGAGACGAACTCCGTCGCCATGAACCGGTCCACGTCCCAGGTGTGCGGCACCGGGGGGACCAGGCTGTAGCGCAGCAGCTGGCCCATCCGGAACGAGCCGGTGAAGCCCATGATGTACGGGCCGTTGCGGAAGACTTTCGTGTCGGCCCGGATGGTCACCGACCACCGCGCGACGCCGGCGCTGTCACCGCCGATCACGACCCGTCCGTTGTGCTCCACCCCGACGATGCAGGTCACGTCGGCGGACTCTATCGGCTCCCCGCGCCGGCTGTGCGGTAGTTTCCGCTCCTTCCTGACGAACTCTTCACGCTCCGGGCGCGGCGGCCGCCCCGCCGTCCAGCCCGGCCCCGCCCACGGCGGCGGCGCGGATCCGTTCGGCGCCGGCATAGACGTTCATCGAGTCGCCGCGCAGGAAGCCGACGAGTGTCATCCCGCTCTCGGCGGCCAGGTCGACCGCGAGCGCCGACGGCGCGGACACGGCGGCGAGCATCGGAATCCCGGCCAGCAGCGCCTTCTGCGTGAGCTCGAACGATGCCCGCCCGCTCACCAGCAGGATCCGTTCGCGCAGGGGCAGCAGGCCGGCCCGGGCCGCCGCGCCGATGACCTTGTCGACGGCGTTGTGCCGTCCGACGTCCTCGCGGACCAGGTCGAGGCGCCCGGCCGCGTCGGCGAGCGCGGCCGCGTGCAGGCCCCCGGTCGTCGCGAACAGCCGCTGCGCCACGCGCAGCGCCCTGGGCAGGCCGGCCAGCGCCGTGGGCTCGACCCGCAGCCGGTCGTCCACCACGCTGTACCGGGCCCGCAGCCGGATCGCGTCGATGCTCGCCTTGCCGCACAGCCCACAGGAGCTGGTCGTGTAGAACGACCGGGTCGCGGCGGCCAGGTCGGCCTCGGGGACCGCCACGCCGAGGGCCACGTCGAGCACGTTGTAGGTCTGACGGCCCTCGTCGTCGGTCCCGGCGCAGTACCGGATCGTCTGGACGTCCTCGCCGGAGCCGATCAGCCCCTCGCCGACGAGGAAGCCGACCGCGAGATCCATGTCGTCGCCCGGCGTGCGCATCGTGACCGCCAACGGCCTGCCTTGAAGCCGGATCTCCAGCGGTTCCTCGCCGGCCACGGTGTCGACTCGCGCGGCCGGCGGGGCGCCCACGCTCACCCGTACCACCCGCCGCCGCGTGCTCGCGCGTCCCATGGCCCTACTCTGCCCGCTTCCGGCCACGGCGGGGGAGCGGGCCGGCGTCACTATCACGGGAGGTTCCGTCCTCCTGGCCAGTACACTCCGCGACTCGCGGATCAGCCGCCCTGCCGTTCTCCCAGCGGGTTCCCACTCCAATGAGCCTTTTCCATCTCACCGAGGCCTCGGCCGCTCGGGCCCTGGTCGGCGGCGACGATGGAAAAGGCTCAACAAGCGCTGTGGTCCGGCCGGGCGGATCACGCGCGATGGGCGATCGGGACGGGCCCGCGTGCGACACTGCGGCCGTGGCGATGACCGGCCCCCGACCGTCCGAGCCGCCGGCGATCCCGCCGGCGCGCGGCGGCGCCGAGGCCAGGACGCTGTCCGGCCGGCTACTGGCGGGCGACCCGACGGCACTCGCGGACGCCTACGCCCGGTTCGCCGGCCCGCTGGCCGACGCCAGCCCCGCCGTCGGTCCCGCGGCCGGTCGCGCCGCCAGCCCTCGTCCGGCGGCGGCGCTCGCCGCGGCGCGGGCGGCGCTCGCCCGGCTGTGGGAACATCCGCTGCGCTTCCCGGCCAGCGACGACGAGCTCGCCGCGGCGCTCGGGGTGCTCACCGGCCGGCTGGCCGCCGAGCAGCCCGCGCGCGGCCCCACCGAGCCGGGTGCCCAGGGCCGGGCGCGCCGGCAGCTGCGCGGCGGGCCCGGCCGCCGGGCGGACGGCCCCGAGGTCGACCCGCGGGCCGAACTGGTCGCCATCGCGCTCGCCGCCCGCCCGGCCGCCGCCGCCGCCCCGCCCTATGCGGCGCCGTTCGCGGCCTGGACGGCGGCCGTCGACCGGGTGCTCGCCGAGCTGACCGTCCTTGACTGGGACCGCCCCTCCTCCCGGGATGGCCGGACGCCCCGGGAGGTGGTCGCTCGGCTCGCCGGTCTGGACGCCGCCGTCGCCGCCGCGATCGGCATTCCCGTCGCCGGCTCGCTCGCCCGGTCCCTTCCCGACACCCCGGCCGAGGGAATCGTCCGCGCGGGCGCCCGGCCGGCCGCCGTCGCCGAGCCTGCGCTCGCCGTCGTGGACCCGCGCGACACAGACGTCTCGGATGACGGCCGGGCCTGGCCGGACGGCGGGGCGAGGGCCGGGGCGGGCGGCGGGCGGCGTGGGGCGGGTGGCGGCCGCTCGGCCTACTGGCCCGTGGTGTTCTCGCCGCCGGTGTTCTGGCCGCCCGTGCTGCTGTGGCGTACCTGGCACGAGGGCGCGCGCGGCCTGTGCGCCTGGCTGGCCGGCCGGGAGCCGGAGACGGCGGTGAAGCCCCTCGACGCGCTCGGCTGGACCGGGTCCATCCAGGACCATCTCACCAGCCGCATGCTGGGTACCTGGTTGGACGGCCACGCGATCGCCGCGGCGGCCGGGCTCCGGCTGCCGTCCCTCGGCCCCGCCGAGTTGGGCGCCGTCACGAGGCTCGCGCTCGGCCGGGCCCGCTGGGCCACCGGCCCGGACGCCTTGGGGCAGCGCCACCTGCCGGTCACGCTCGCGCTGACCCACGCCGATCCGGTCGGCGCGGGTCCGGCCGTCGCTGTCGCCGGACGCTGGCTGGCTGGGCCGGGGCTTGAGCCGGTCGACCTGCCGCGGGCCTCGACCCCGCTCGCGCAGACGGCGCCGGCCGGGACGGAGGTGTCCCTCGACGTCGTCGACTTCTGCCTGCTGGTCACCGGCCGGCTACCGGCGGCCGAGGCCACGCGGGACGCCATCCCGTGCGGCGCCGAGCCAGGCGCCGCGGGCGCGTTGCTGGCCGGGTTGGCCGCGGTTCTCCCCGCCTGACGGCCGTCCCGTGGTGAGCCGCGGGTGTCAGCCCTCCCCGGTGCCAAGGGCCCCCAGGTCCAGCGCGGCGCGGTCGACAGCCGCGGCCGCGACCGGCACGGCGACGGCCTGAACGACCCGCTCGGGCGGCCGCTGACGGCGTGCCCGCTGGGGCCGGTAGATCTCGGCCGGAACCATCGGCCGGGCGGCCGCCGCGTCGGCGAGCTCTCGCCAGCGCGGCTCGGCGGGCGAGTAGGCGAGCTCCGCCAGCCGGCACACCGCCAGCACCCGGGTCAGCCGCTCGACCTGGGTGACCGCCTCGGCGACGCCGTAGTGCGCCGCGTAGAGCGCGTCCCACGCCCGCTCGGCATGCTCGTCGCGCTCGTTGTCGTCGCACAGCCAGCCGAGCCCGTGGGCCTCCAGCACGGCGCGGACCCGGCCCCGGCCCGGTTCGCCCGCCGGCGGCTCGCCGACGAGCAGCGCCGTCAGCTGGCCGTGTGGCGCGGCGACGGCCGCCAGCGCGGCGAGGTCGAGGCGCCCGAACCAGCGTGCCGCCGCGGCCGGCTCGGCGAGCTCGTTCGCGATCTCGGTGAGCCTGGTGCGGCCCGGCGAGCTCTGCGCGCGCGGGTCGGCGAGGAAGAACCGCCGGCCCATGCTGGGTCGATCCAGCGGGCGCGACCCTGCTCCCGGTGATCCGCCGCGCTTGTGTTCTGAGTCTTCCTGGTGTTGCGAACCACGGTCGCCAGGCATCTGACCACCTACATGTTCCAGGGCCACCAGAGACGGACGTCCGCTCCGCCGCGCGGCCGGTGCCGGTGGGCGCCCCGTCCGAACCGATGTCGGCGCCTGTACCGATGTCGGAGTTGGTTCCGATGCCGGAGTCCGTTCGCGCCCCGGGCGTCCCGTGCGGGCTCGTCCGGTTTCGGTGCTCCGGCCTCCGACGGCCGACGTCGGCACTGAGGACCGCCGCCGGTATGACGATCGTAGTGCGCGCTCCGTGCTGGGCCGCTAACCGGTCCGCTGTCCGGTATCTGACACCTCTGGCCCGATGTGGGGGGTTCGCCCGAGCCGCGCCCGTCCGGCCGTCATCCGCCTACGACCCCTGGTCGGCGGGAGAATAGGCCACCGAGACGTCACCCGAGCCGGTCCGGGCCGTGATCTTCCGCGTGGCACGGGGGTCGGTGCTGACCTCGATCCTCCGGTCGCCGGAGGATGTGTGC
>Ga0134124_10005433_pt1 | contig 10246 bp, 11 predicted proteins | sample KB304_FD_96880 | JGI IMG/M metagenome (GOLD analysis project Ga0134124, IMG submission 96880) | Terrestrial soil microbial communities without Nitrogen fertilizer from Kellogg Biological Station, Michigan, USA - KB3-0-4 | ecosystem: Environmental > Terrestrial > Soil > Unclassified ... | reverse complement strand
GGCCCTGGGGGTCCGCAACATCGCCGGCTACAACCGCAAGGTGCGTGACGCCAATGAGGCCGGCAAGCCCATCAAGGATCCGGTGATGATGCAGTACGCCTCAACCGATCCCACCTTCGACCAGAAACTGATCCCGGATCTGGCGCCGCTGCCCTACATCGTCGTCATCATCGACGAACTCGCCGACCTGATGATGATCGTGGGCAAGAAGGTGGAGGAGTTGATCGCGCGGTTGGCGGGGAAGGCGCGCGCTTCGGGCATCCATCTCATTCTCGCCACGCAGCGCCCGTCGGTGGATGTGATCACGGGCCTCATCAAGGCCAATATCCCCACGCGCATCGCGTTCCAGGTTTCCGCGAAGGTGGATTCGCGCACCATTCTCGACCAGGGCGGCGCCGAATCGCTGCTGGGGCATGGCGACATGCTGTACCTGCCGCCGGGCACTTCGGTACCGAATCGCATCCACGGCGCCTTCGTGTCGGATGAAGAAGTGCATCGCGTGGTCAATGCACTGAAGACGGCTGAGCCGCCGAATTACATCGAGGAAGTGCTCTCCGGTCCGTCCGCAGCCATTCCTGGCATCAGCGGCGAGGAGGGAACCGGCATGCCCGGCGGCGATGCCGAACAGGATGCGTTGTATGACGAAGCGGTGAAAATCGTGATCAGCGAGCGCAAGCCTTCGATTTCCTATGTGCAGCGGCGTCTGAAGATCGGTTACAACCGGTCGGCGCGATTGCTCGAAGCGATGGAGGCGGCGGGTGTGGTAGGCCAGCTGCAGCCAAATGGATCACGCGAAGTCCTCGTCCCGGGCGGTCAGGGCGGTGAGAATTGACCCGTATGTCGATGGCTGGTACTCCAGTAAGGATGCGGACTGGCTGGCGCCTTGTAGTGGCTTGCCTGGGTCTGGCATTGATGTGGCCAGCCGTGCAGGCCGCTGATGCCACACCCACGGCGCTCGACGCCTACCTGAAGGGCTTGAGCACCTGGGAAGCGAAGTTCACGCAGACCGTGCTCGACACCAAGGGCAAGCACGTAGGCGAGGGCCGCGGCCGGCTGACCATCGTGCGGCCGGGCAAATTCCGCTGGGAATCGGCGCCCGATGGTGCGGCCGATGCTGTGCAGCTGCTGGTCGCCGACGGCCTCAATCTGTGGTTCTACGATCGTGATCTGGAGCAGGTCACGGTCAAGCCGCAGCAGCAGGCGTTGCCGCAGTCTCCCGCCATGCTGTTGGCAGGCGGAGCCGATCTGCGCTCTGCATTCCGTGTGAAGGCGGACGCAAAGCGTGATGGCCTGGACTGGGTGGTGGCGCAGCCCAGCGATGCGCAGTCGGATTTCCGCGAGGCGCGTTTCGGCTTCAGCGGCAACGAGCTGCAGCGCCTGACGGTGATCGACAAGCTCGGCCAGCGCTCCACGCTCACTTTCACGGATGTGAAGCGCAATGCCAACGTCGACGCCGCGCTGGTTTCCTTCTCAGTGCCGAAGGGCGCGGACCTCATCGGTCAGCCACTGAAGCCGTGAATCCCGTGCTGGTTCCCGAGCTGCGCTATCGCCGGCTGTGGTTGTGCGCGGGCCTTGTACTGGCAGCCATCATCGCGTTATTGAGTCTGCTGCCCGGCAAGGATCTGCCGGAACTGCATTTGTGGGACAAACTCGAGCACACGCTGGCGTATGTGGCGCTGGGCTTCTGTTTCGGCAGTATCGTCGTGCGTCGCGACTTCCTCTGGCTGGGGCTGACGCTGGTGGCTTTCGGCGGCGCCATCGAATTGATCCAGGGCCATGTGGGTCGCGATGCGGAGTGGGGTGACCTGCTGGCAGATGCCATCGGTACTACCGTGGGCCAGCTGCTGGCGCTGACTCCTTTGGGTCGCTGGCCGCACTGGTTCGAGGCGCTGCTGCCGGGACGACGGGAGTGAGCGAGCCGCTGCGGCCACTGGCTGATCGCATGCGACCGCAATCCATCGACGAAGTTGCCGGCCAGCAGCATCTGCTCGCGCCCGGCCGCGCTTTGCGTGCGGCTCTGGAACGCGGACAGTTGCATTCGATGATCCTCTGGGGTCCGCCGGGCACTGGCAAGACCACGCTGGCGCGATTGTTCGCACGCACCGTGGATGCGGAGTTTCTCGCCCTGTCAGCCGTCATGGCCGGCGTGAAGGACATCCGCGCCGCCGTGGAGCAGGCGCGGCAATGGCGTGAGCAGGGTCGTGCGACAGTGCTGTTTCTCGATGAGGTGCACCGCTTCAACAAGGCGCAGCAGGATCTGTTCCTGCCCTTCGTCGAGGACGGCACCATCGTCTTCATCGGCGCCACCACCGAGAATCCATCCTTCGAAGTGGTCAGCGCGCTGCTGTCGCGGGCGCGCGTATACGTGCTGAAGCCTCTGACCGCCGCGGATATTCAATCCGTGCTGGTACGTGCGATCGGTGACGCTGAACGCGGCCTCGGCGGACGCGGGCCGGGCGGCGGCAACATCACCGTGGATTCCGACGCCATGCAGGCACTGGTCGCCGCGGCCGATGGCGATGCGCGCCGTGCACTGGGCACGCTCGAAACCGCCGCTGATCTGGCTGCGAACGGACATGTCACCGCGCAGACCATTCAGGACCTGTCCGCCGGTACACGCCGCCGTTTCGACAAGGGCGGCGACCAGTTCTACGACCAGATCTCGGCGCTGCACAAGGCCGTGCGCGGCAGCGATCCGGATGCGGCGCTGTACTGGTTCGCGCGCATGATCGACGGGGGCTGCGATCCGGCCTATCTCTCGCGGCGCATCACTCGCATGGCCGTGGAAGACATTGGACTCGCAGATCCCCGGGCGCTGCCGATGGCCCTCGAAGCTTGGGAGGCTTACGAGCGTCTGGGCAGCCCGGAAGGCGAGCTGGCGCTGGCGCAATGCGTGGTATTCCTCGCCGTGGCTCCCAAGAGCAATGCCGTTTACAGCGCTTTTGGCGCTGCGCGCGAGGATGTGGCGAAGTACGGATCACTCGATGTGCCCGCACGCTTTCGAAGCGCAGCGACCCGCCTGATGAAGGAGCTCGGTCACGGCGAAGGCTACCGCTACGCCCATGACGAATCCGACGGCTATGCCGCCGGCGAGCGCTACCTGCCGGATGAAATGCCGGACCGGCGCTATTATTCGCCGGTGCAGCGGGGCTTCGAGATCCGCATCGCCGAGGCTATGGCACGGCGCCGCGCACTGGATGACGAAAAGAAAGAACAGGACAGGAAGCACAAGTGATCGACCCGAAACTGCTACGTAGTTCGCCCGATGCCGTGGCTGCCAATCTGGCGCGCCGCGGCTTTCGGCTCGATGTGCAGGCGCTGGCGGCGCTGGAAGAACGTCGCAAGAGCGCACAGATCGATGCCGACCGCGTGCGTGCGGAGCGCAATGCCATCGCGAAACAGGTGGGCATGGCGAAGGGCAAGGGTGAAGATGCCGCACCGCTCATTGCCCGCGGCGAGCAGCTCGCGCAACAGCTGGGGGCCGCCGAGGCGGCCATCAATTCAGTGCAGGCGGAACTCGACACACTGCAGCTGGGGCTTCCCAACCTGCTGCAGGATGCCGTGCCCGATGGCGCCGAAGAAGCGGCCAACGTCGAGGTTCGCCGCTGGGGCACACCACGCGAGTTCTCCTTCAAGCCACGCGATCATGTGGAACTGGGCGAGGGCCTGGGGCGGGGCATGGATTTCGAGGCCGGCGCCCGCGTCGCTGGCAGCCGTTTCGTGGTGCTGCGTCACCATATCGCGCGGCTGCATCGTGCACTCGGTCAGTTCATGCTGGATCTGCACACGCGCGATCACGGCTACACCGAAGTATATGTGCCGTACCTGGCTTCGCCTGCCTCCCTGCGCGGCACTGGACAGCTGCCGAAATTCGAGGCCGATCTGTTCTCGGTGCGCAGCGAGCACAACTACTACCTGATTCCCACCGCCGAAGTGCCGGTCACCAACCTGGTGCGCGAGCAGATTCTGGAAGCGAATGAGCTGCCGTTGAAGTTGGTGGCGCATTCTCCCTGCTTCCGCTCCGAGGCGGGCGCCTCCGGCAAGGACACGCGCGGCATGATCCGCCAGCACCAGTTCGACAAGGTCGAGATCGTGCAGATCGTGGCGCCGGAGAAATCTGCAGCGGCTCATGAGGAGCTCACGCGTCACGCCGAGGCCGTGCTGCAGAAGCTGGAACTGCCGTATCGGGTGGTGGCACTGTGTGCCGGCGACATCGGCAACGCCAGCGCCAGAACTTACGACCTCGAGGTGTGGCTGCCCGCACAGCAGCGCTATCGCGAGATCTCCTCCTGCAGCAACTTCGAGGCCTACCAGGCGCGTCGCATGCAGGCGCGCTGGCGCAATCCGGCCACCGGCAAGCCCGAGCCGCTGCATACCCTGAACGGTTCTGGCGTGGCCGTGGGGCGGGCGCTGGTTGCGGTACTCGAAAACTGCCAGAACGAGGATGGCTCCATTACGATTCCCGCCGCGCTGCGACAGTATTTCGGCGCAGACCGCATTAGCATCTAGCCCACAGGTCAAAAACGTGGGGAAGGCAATGAGGGAGTCCATGCGGGTGGTTCGGTGCCTGATGCTGGCGACAGCGGCATTTCTGGCCCTTTCGCCGAATTCGCGAGCCGAGGCGGCCGAGAGCAAAGCGGTAACGCCTGCGGCGGGTGGTGCTCCCGCCAGTGATGCACCGCTGGAAACCCGTCAGCGCAATGCCGTCGACTATCAACCGGCTTTCCCGGGGCAGACGCGCGCGAAGGGCATCCGCAACAGCGTTCCCTATGAGGTGCAGATCGTCACTACGGCGCTCACTCTGCCCTGGGCCGTGGAGCAACTGCCGGATGGTCGCCTGCTGGTAACCGAGAAACCGGGCAATCTGCGCATCGTCACTCTTGATGGAAAACTCTCCCCGCCAGTGGTCGGCGTGCCGAAGGTTCGTTACAACGGCCAGGCCGGTCTGCTCGATGTCGCACTGGATCCCGCCTTCTCCCGCAACCACACCATCTACTTCTGCTATTCGGAAGACCGGCAGGGCGGCAGTGGCGTCGCACTGGCGCGCGCCCAGTTGGTGGAGGATGCGCAGGGCGCGCATCTGAATGACGTGAAGGTGATCTTCCGCGCCTTGCCGACCATCGAGTCGGACCGGCAGCTTGGATCGCGCATCGCCTTCGGCAAGGACGGCAAGCTGTATCTGGCGCTGGGCGAACGCGGCGTCACTGAGGCCGTCGGGCAGGCGCAGGATCTCACCAGCGATTTCGGCAAGATCGCGCGCCTGAACCTGGACGGCAGCATCCCCAAGGACAATCCCTTCGTGGGCCGCAAGGATGCGCGACCGGAAATCTGGACCTATGGCCATCGTGACCCGCAGTCGCTCGCCGTAGATTCCGCCACCGGCAAGGTCTGGTCGATCGAACATGGTCCGCGAGGTGGCGACGAACTCAACTTGATCAAGCGTGGCGCCAACTATGGCTGGCCCGTCATCTGCTACGGCATCGACTATCCGGGCGGGAAGATCGGTGCAGGCCTCACGCAGAAGGCAGGCATGGAACAGCCGGTGTACTACTGGGATCCCGTCATCGCTCCCAGTGGCATGGCCATCTACGACGGCGCCATGTTTCCCGAGTGGAAGGGCAGTGTCTTCGTGGGCGGCCTCATCGGCATGAAAGTGGTAAGGTTGCAGATGAAAGGCGACAAGGTCGCTGGCGAGGAATGGTTGCTGCCTGACCTGCGCCAGCGGGTTCGCGACGTGCAGCAGGGCAATGATGGCGCGCTGTACGTCGTGACCGACAATGGCCAGCTGCTGCGCATCTTCCGCAAGAAGGGAACGTAACAGCGACTCACACGAGGGCAGAAAACATGCAACACAGGAAGTGGCATGGCATCGTGATCGCGCTGGGCTGTCTCGCACTGCGCCCCTGTGGCGCTGCCCAGTCGCCAGTGCTGACTGAGGTGAAAGCCGCAGCAGAGACCGACGAGGTGCTGGTCCGCGGCGCGCGACTCAAGCAGCTGAAGCAGGCCATCGTCGAGGCAGAAGATCGCTTCTACTCACGCTACAACGAACTGAACAAGGTCGATAAATACGACATCCAGTGTGCCGAGGACGCGTACACGGGATCACGGATTCCGCAGCGCCACTGCTTCACGAAACTGCAGCTCGATGCCATGGCCCAGAACGGCAAGGAAGTCGTGGAATATTTCCAGCAGCAGGCGCCTGTCGGGGAACATCAGGCAGGTCAGAACGACAATCCTGGTTCCGCGGGCATGAGCGGAAGGGGCCGACCACCCAATACGGATCCCGTGGCAATCTGGCTCGCGCACTACGACGAATATCAGGAAAACATGCTCTTCCTGCTGAAGATGAACCCCGATCTGCGGCGTCTGGTGGGTGAGCGGGACAAGGCGGAAAAGCGCTACGACGACGAACGCAAGAGACGCTTCCAGGGCCGGCTGGTACTGCGCGACTAGGGCAGGTCAACTGAATGCAACGAAGGCACATCTTTCTCGTGGCGGCATGTGCGCTGGGCACGCAGCTACTGTGCGGCGGCGTGCAGGCGGCAATACCCGACAAGGCCCCGACAGAGACCGACGAGATCGTGGTGCACGCCCGGCGTCTGGTCGAGATGCGTGCCGACATCGTGGCAGCCGAAGAGCGCTTCCTGCTGCGCTACAACGATCTGAACAAGATCGATGACTTCCACATCGAATGCAGGGTGGAACCTCCGACGGGCTCACGGCTCAAGCAGCGAACCTGCCTGACGCGGTTGCAATTGAACGGACAGGGCGACCACGGTGCCCAGTACGTGCAGATGCTGCAGGCCAGAGCCAGCGGTGCTACGCCAAGCCTTCCGAGCATTGATCCCGATGCGACGTTCCTGGCGCGATACCAGGAATACAAGAGCAACATGCAGCAACTGCTGAAGGTGGATCCGCAGCTGCGGCAGCTTGCAGTCGAGCGTATGGAAGCGGAAAAGCGCTATGACGCCGAGCTCAAACGCAGGTTCAAGGCCTCGCAGCGATGAATGGAACGTTGTCGCGTATCGTCGCGCTGATCGCCGGATGGCTGGGCGTATTGACGGCATGTCTGGGCGCGCAAACCACAGGAGTCGTCGGCACCGCAACGCGCGCATCTTCGGCGGAGACAGACGAAATCGTGGTGCACGGCACGCGGCTGTACGAGCTGCGGGCGGCGATCGTTGCAGCCGAAGATCGCTTCTACGCGCGTTACAACGAGCTGAACAAGGTCAACGATTTCGACATCGAATGCACAGTGGATGCACCGACTGGCACCCGATTCAAGCAGCGCACCTGCCTGACCAGGCTGCAACAACGAGCACAGCAGGAAAACGGTCGGGAATTCGTGCAGATGCTGCAGGATCAGTCGGCGGGCCTCACCGGAACAGCGCCGATCACCGATCCCAACACCGCGATGCTGGCGCGATACGAGGAATACAAGCGCAATGTTCTCTACCTGCTGAAGATGAATCCGGAACTGCGACAGCTGGTGCGCGAGCGCGATGCTGCGGAGAAGCGCTACAACGAAGAACGCCGGAAGCGCTTCAAGGGCCGGCTGGCCTCGTTCGAATAGGTGCGAATTCGATGCGAATCCCATTCACAACGCTGTCTGCGATGGTCGCGATTGTCGCCTTCTCTCCCGGCCTTTGCGTGGTGGCGGCGGAACCGGGCGCCAATACCTCCGGTGACTCTTCTGTCACGACAGATGAAGTGCTCGTGAGCGCCATGCGGCTGAAGGATTTGCGCGAAGCGGTCATCAAGGCGGAGGACCGCATGCTGGCGCGCTACAGCGAATTGAATCCGGACAAGGATCTGGACATCGAGTGCGCCCAGTTCACGCCCACCGGAACGCACTTCACGCACCGTTACTGCATGACCAGGCTGCAGAAGCGTGCCCAGGAAAAAGACAGCAGGGAATTCCTGAGCTACATGTCTTACATGAGTGGCTTGACGGCGGGTGGTGGCGCCGCGCCCAGCAGTGAGACCGGAATACGACTGATGGAGCGAGCGCCAGACTACCGCAAGAACCTGACGAAGCTGCTGGAGGATCATCCCGATCTACGCGAGCTGCTGGTGGAGCGTGGCAATGCGGAACGGCGCTACATCGCCGAGCGCAGCAAACGAACAAAAGGCAAAGTGCCGCAGTGAGTTCGTGGAGAGTTGGCTCTCAGTAGCGCTTCAGCAGCGCTTCCAGATCCGCCCGCGCGGCGCTCAGCGCACGCTCATGCCCGATCTGCCGCAGCTTGTCGCTGCCGTTCACGATGATGGCGAATGCCATCCAGCCGCCGCTCTTCTTGCGCAGATAGCCGGCAATGCCATTGACCGAAACCGGTTCGCTCAGTGAGCCGGTCTTCAGCGCAACGCGATCCAGCCAGTCGGCGTTGCCACGCTGCAGGAAGTCGAATGAGGCATCGCGCGGCACCACGAAGGATCCCAGGAACGCCGGAAAGCGCCGGCTGTCCTGGTATTCGCGCCGCAGTACACCGATGAAGTCCAGTGCCGAGAGCTGGTTGGTGGTGGTGAGGCCGCTGCCGCTGTCGAGCACCGGCAAATCGTTGGCAGCTGCCGTGGCTGAGCCAGCGGGTGAGGGCACCCTGGCGTTGATCACCAGCTTGCTGAGCACCTGCGAAGCAACAGCCAGAGAGGCAGGCGCGGTCTTGTTGCGCTCCAGCGCTATGCCCATGGTCAGCACATCGGCAATGTAGTTGTTCGACCAGCGCATCATGCGCCCGACCTGCTCCTGCAGCAGCAGGCCATCTACATGCGCCAGCACCTGCGGATTCCCGGGCGCGGAGAGCGTGGTCTCGACTGCACCAGTGATGGTCACACCGGACTGCAGCAGGATCGATCTGAGGATGAGCCCGGCACCGGCGGCCGGATCCGACATGGCGCGATGGATCTGCCGGATTTCCCCGGCGGCAATCGTGCCGCCGACGCTGAGCCGGTCACCCTGCTCATCGGTGCTGCGATCCACGCGCGGCGCGCCGCTGCCGGCCACGGTCATCACCCGACCCTCGAGCGCAATGGGCAGATCGCCAGTGGCGCAGCCCCCCACCTGCGCAGGCTGGCCCACGGTGGTGCCGTGAAAAGCCACGCACCAGCTGCCGTAGTTCACGCCCAGCGCGCTGGGCGCGGCGTTGTAGGCACGTGCGCTGCGCCGCAGGGCATTGCAACGATCGATGGTGTCGCAGACCAGTTCGCCGAAGGGCGCGCGTTCCACGATCAGCCGTCCTTCCACACGTTTCAGACCGGAGCTGCGCAACTGCGCAGCCAGCGCCCACAGCGTCGTTTCATCCAGCGTGGCGTCCCCGCTGCCACGCAGTATCAGATCGCCGCGCAGTGCGCCGCTGCGCGCGGCCGCGGTAGCGAGAATCTCGGTAGGAAAGGTCTTGTCGGGAGCCCAGGTTTCAAGCGCCGCAGCCGCGGTCACGATCTTGCTGAGCGAGGCGGGGATCAGGCGCTGCGTGGATTGCAGCTGCGTCAGCTGAATGTCTGCATCCAGATCCCAGACCGCGGCAGTGACTCGCGCGCCCTGCGCGGCGAGCTTGCCGAGATTCTCGAAGTCCGCGGCCGCCGCGGAGGCTGTGGCTGTCAGCCACAGCAATCCGCTCAGCAGCAGCCGCTGACGCAATTCCACTTCTGATCGAGCTGAGCGCGGAAGAACTCGACGGCCGTCATCGGCGTGACCTCCGGCTGCGTGCGAGCCATGTGCGCCAGATACTTCTCGTGGGCATCGTCACCCGTCACGCCGCGCAGCAGCGACAGCCCCGCCGACAGGAACTGTCGGGCGGAGCCGGCGGGTTTGCCGAAGCGCTGCATGCTCTCAATGCGCGCGCGACAGTGTCGCGGCGTCGAGCTTGGTCTGCACGAAAGGCGTCTCGGAGTTCGCGGGCACCGACTGGCCACGTGCCTGGCGGATGGCCACACGCACCATGGCCAGCAGCACGATCCACATCAGCGCGGCGAAGAAGATCGTGAGCACGCCGTCGAGCTGCTGATTGAAGATCAGCGTCGGCGCCACTTCGGCGCGCGCGGCTGGCAGCTGTCCCGCTGCGAGCTTGGCGGCCATGTCGTTCGCGGCGGCGAAGAACCCCAGCTTCGGATCAGTGCTGAAGATCTTCTGCCAGGCGGCCGTGGTGGTGACCGTGATGATCCACGCCAGCGGCAGTGCCGTCACCCAGACATGCTTCCAGCGACCGGTCTTCACGATGATGCCGGTGGCCACGGTGAGCGCGATGCCTGCCAG
>Ga0134124_10005431_pt1 | contig 10248 bp, 12 predicted proteins | sample KB304_FD_96880 | JGI IMG/M metagenome (GOLD analysis project Ga0134124, IMG submission 96880) | Terrestrial soil microbial communities without Nitrogen fertilizer from Kellogg Biological Station, Michigan, USA - KB3-0-4 | ecosystem: Environmental > Terrestrial > Soil > Unclassified ... | reverse complement strand
GCGTACAACCGCGCGAGGCGCGCGCAGCCTGCCGTTTCTGCAGCGCGCCGTTGCACACGACGTTCGTTGATCTGGGCATGTCGCCGCTGTGTCAGACACACATCGAGCCGCACGAGCTCAATCACATGGAGCGTTTCTATCCTCTGCACGCCTGGGTATGCGAGCGGTGCTGGCTGGTGCAGCTCGAGGAGTACGTGTCGCCCGACCAGATCTTCAGCGACTACGCCTACTTCTCCTCCTACTCGGAGAGCTGGCTTGCGCATGCACGCGCCTATACCGAGGCGATGACCGCGCGTTTCGGCCTCGGCCCGATAAGCAAGGTGGTGGAGATTGCCAGCAACGACGGCTATCTTCTCCAGTATTTCGTCGCGCAGGGCATTCCGGTGCTTGGCATCGAGCCGGCCGCCAATGTGGCCAGGGTGGCGGAAGGGAAGGGCGTGCCGTCGCTGGTGAAGTTTTTCGGCACGCAGACCGCGAAGGAGCTCGTCGCCAAGGGCACGCGCGCCGACCTGCTGCTCGGCAACAACGTGCTCGCGCACGTGCCGGACCTGAACGATTTCGTCGCCGGCATGAAGATCCTTCTGGCGCCGCAAGGCGCGATCACGATGGAGTTCCCGCACCTGCTGAAGCTGATGCAGGAGAACCAGTTCGACACCATCTATCATGAGCATTTCTCCTACTTCTCCTTCCTTACCGCGCAGCGGGTCTTCGTGAAGCACGGTCTCACGCTGTTCGACGTCGAGGAAGTTCCAACGCATGGCGGCTCGCTGCGCATCTACGCGCGGCATGCCGAGGATGCGCAGAAGGCGGTTGCCCCGCGGGTCGCGGAACTGCTCGCGCGCGAGCGGGCGGCAGGCCTCGGCGGCATCGACGCCTACCGGGCGTTCGGCGAGCAGGTCAGGGAGACCAAGCGCGGGTTGCTGGAATTCCTCATCGGCGCGAAGCGCGCCGGCAAGCGCATCGTGTGCTACGGCGCGGCCGCAAAGGGCAACACGCTGCTCAACTACTGCGGCGTGCGTTCCGATTTCATCGACTACGCGGTCGACCTCAGCCCGCATAAGCAGGGTTGCTTCCTGCCGGGCGTGCACATTCCTGTCCACGCGCCGGCACGCATCCAGGAGACGCGGCCTGACTTCGTGCTGATCCTGCCCTGGAATCTGCAGGACGAAATTGTCGCGCAGATGGACGGCATCCGGGCCTGGGGCGGGCGTTTCGTGGTGCCGATCCCGCGGGTGAAGGTGCTCGATTGAAATTCCGCCCGACGCCACTGGCCGGCGCGTTCGTGGTCGAGCCCGAGCGCATCGAGGACGAACGGGGCTTCTTCGCGCGCTCGTTCTGCGAGTCGGAGTTTCGCGCGCAAGGACTCAATCCCGCCGTCGCGCAATGCAACCTGTCCTGGAACCGGCGCAAAGGCACGCTGCGCGGGCTGCATTTACAGGCGAAGCCGCACGAGGAGGCGAAACTCGTGCGCTGCACGCGCGGCGCGATCTGGGACGTGCTGGTGGATTTGCGCGACGGCTCGCCGACCAAGCTGCGCTGGCACGCGGTCGAACTGAGCGCCGACAACCGCCTCGGCCTGTACATTCCTGAGGGTTTCGCGCACGGCTTCCAGACACTGCAGGACGACAGCGAAGTGCTCTACCAGATGGCAGAGTCCTATCACCCGGAACTCGCCCGCGGCGTGCTGTGGAACGATCCCAGGCTGGCGATCGCCTGGCCGCTTGCCGAACCGATCCTGTCGGAGCGCGACCGCTCCTATCCGCCGCTGCCATGAACATCCTGTTGATCGGCGCAACGGGCCAGCTGGGTGGCGACCTGCTGCGCAATAACGCGGGGCACCAGATCGAGGCGCCGACCCGCGACGAACTCGACCTTGCCAGGTCCGCGCAGGCGGGCGATGCGATCCGCGCCCGGCGTCCGGACATGGTCATCAATTGCGCCGCTTTCCACAACGTTCCTCTTTGCGAGCAGGAGCCGGAGCAGGCTTTCCGCATCAATTGCGTCGCCGTCCGCGATCTGGCCACGGCGTGCGCCGAAACGGGGGCCTGGTTCATAACCTTCAGCAGCGACTACGTTTTTCGCGGCGACGGGCGCACCCCCTACGCCGAGGGCGATCTACCCGGGCCCGTCCAGGTCTACGGCATCACGCGGCTTGCTGGGGAGAACGCCGCGCTCGCGGCGGCGCCGGAGCGGGCGGTGGTAGTGCGCACCTGCGGGCTGTATGGCAGGTCCGGCGCCAAGTCGAAAGGCGGCAATTTCGTCGACAAATGCGTGGACCTCGGGCGCAGCAATCCTCTGATCGAGATGAGTTCCGATCAGACCGTGACGCCTACCTCCACCGACGACCTGAGCCGCGCGGTGCTGTCGCTGATCGCGCACCCGGGCATGCGCCCTGGCATCTATCACCTGGTCAACGAAGGGGCCTGCACCTGGTATGAATTCACCAAGGCCATCGTCGAGCAGCTCGGCTTGAAGGCCGAGGTGAGGCCGGTAGACCGCGGCGGCCGCACCGGCAACATGCGCCGGCCGCTCTACTCGGTGCTTGCGAACGAACGCGCGCGGTCTCTCGGCATTACGCTCCGGCCGTGGCGCGAGGCGCTAGCCGCCTACCTTGATATCCGGCACCGCGCTTAGCCGTCTGCGATTTTCAGCACCAGCTTGCCGAAGTTCTCGCCGCTGAACAGCTTGTTCATGGTGGCGGGAAAATTCTCAATGCCGGGCACGATGTCTTCCTTCGAGATGAACTTGCCTTCCTTCATCCACTGCGCGATGTCCTTGATCGCTACGCCGTAGCGGTCGGCGTAGTCGAACACCACCATGCCCTGCATGCGGGCGCGCGCGACGAGCAGCATCATGTAGTTGCTTGGCCCCTTCACCGGCGTGGTGTTGTTGTACTGGGAGATCGCGCCGCAGATCACGATGCGCGCGCCGCGGTTTATGCGCGTCAGCACCGTGTCGAGAATCTCGCCGCCGACGTTGTCGAAGTACACGTCCACGCCCTTGGGACAATGCTCCTTCAGCCCGTCGCGCAGGTTGCCGCCTTTGTAGTCGATGCAGGCGTCGTACTTGAGTTCGTTGACCACGAAATCGCACTTCGCTTTTCCGCCCGCGATGCCCACGGTGCGGCAGCCCTTGATGCGCGCCACCTGGCCGACGGTCTGACCGACCGCGCCGGCCGCGCCCGAAACCACCACGGTGTCGCCCGCCTTCGCTTCGCCGACTTCCAGCAGGCCGAAATAGGCAGTCATGCCCGGCATGCCGAGCGCATTGAGCCACTGCGAAGGCGTACCGATGCGCGGATCAATCTTGTGCAGGCCGGTCTGCTTCGCGTCGGTGACCAGGCAGTACTCCTGGATGCCGAAGCCGCCGGCGACGACATCGCCGGCCGCGAAGCCAGGATTTTTCGACGCGACGACTTTTCCCACGCCGCCCGCTCGCATCACTTCGCCAATGCCCACTGGCGGGATGTAGCTCCTGCCTTCGTTCATCCAGCCTCGCATCGCCGGATCGAGCGATAGCTGCAGCACTTTCACCAGCACTTGCCCATCGGTAGGGTCGGTGACGGGCTCGACGGTGAGCTTCCAGTCGGTGGCCTTGGCCAGGCCGACCGGGCGGGCGGCGAGGCGGAACTGGCGGTTGGTCAGTGCCACGCCGGTCAACCCAGATGCTTGCGGAAGAATTCGACGGTGCGGCTGCGCGCGAGCTTCGCGGCTTCCGCGTTCCAGGAACCGCGCTGGTCGCAGTTGAAGCCGTGGCCGGCGCTGGCGTAGAAGTGCGCCGTGATTTCCGGGTGCTTGGCCGCGATTTCCTTCGCCTGTGCCAGCGTCGGCGACTGGTCAGTTTCGCCGAAATTGCACATCACGGGCACTTTGGGATTCTCGTTGATCAGGCCGTGCATGCCGCCGCCGTAGTACGGCACCGAGCAGGCGAGGCCGCTGGCGCGCGCCGCGGCCAGCCAGGAAATGGTGCCGCCGAAGCAGTAGCCGACGATGCCGACCTTGCCGCCCTTGGCGGCCTCGGCGATAGCCGCCTGTACATCCACGATGCTGTTCTTCGGATCGAGCTTCTGCATGATCGCCACGCCCGCCTGGATCTCCGGCTGGGAATAGCCAGTGTCGTAGTTGCGCTGCACTCGGTCGAACATGGCCGGCGACACCGCGAGGTAGCCGTCGGCGGCGAAGCCATCCGTCGTCTGCTGGATGTGGCTGTTGACGCCGAAAATCTCGGGAATCACTACCACGCCGCCGCGCGGCTTCCCGGCAGGTTGCGCGACATAAGCCGCAAGCTTGTGACCGTCGGACGAAGTTAGTTCGATAAACTTTCCCATGACTGCTCCTCCATTAGAATCGGCCATATTATGAAGAAAAAACCCGACGAATTGCTGCGGCTGGCGCTGAACGCGTTAATAAAGGCTGGCGCGAACCCGGTGATGGCGGAGGCGGCTGCGAAACACCTGGTGCGCGCGGAAGAGCATGGCCTGCCGACACACGGCATGTCGCGAGTGCCCTTCTACTGCGGCTTCCTGAAGAACGGGCGCGCCGACGGCGCCGCGCGCCCGAAGATGGTCTCGGACAAGGCGGCGGTGTGCCTGATCGACAATCGCGACGGATTGCCCTACGAATCGGCCGCCTGGGCGATCGAAGAAGTGATGCAGCGCGCACGCCGAAATGGCATCGGCTTCGCCGGAATCACCAACAGCGCGCACGTCGGCGTGCTCGGCATCCACCTGCTGCCGGTCGCCGCCGCCGGCATGGTCGGCGTCGCGTTCACCAATTCGCCGGCCGCGATTCCCGCCTGGGGCGGCAAGAAGGCGTTGTTCGGCACCGATCCGGTCGCATTCGCGTTTCCCAGGAAGAACGGCGACCCGCTGGTGATCGACCTCGCGCTGACCACGGTGGTGCGCGGCAAGATCATGCTGGCGATGCAGAAGGGCGAGAAGATTCCCGAAGGCTGGGCGCTGGACAGGAACGGCAAGCCGACCACCGATCCGAAAGAGGCGATCGAGCATGGCAGCCTGTTCCCCATCGGCGGTGCAAAGGGCGCGATGCTGGCGCTCGCCTTCGAACTCATCTGCGCGGCGCTGACGGGCGCGGCGATCGGCACCGAGGCGGACTCCTTCTTCTCCGACAAGGGCAACAAGCCGAAGATCGGCCATGCCTTCCTCGCCATCGATCCGGGCGCGCTGGCGGGACACGACCGCTACTTCGAGCGCGTGGAGACCGTGGTGACGACAATGCTCGCTGATGAGGGCGTGCGGTTGCCGGGGTCGCGGCGCTTCGCTTCCGAGAAGAAGCTGCGCACCGAAGGCATCGAGATCGCCGACGACCTGCTGGTAAAGATAGAGAAACTGGCCGCCTGAGATGCGCTGGGAAGCCGTCGTCGAGTTTCCAAAGATGAAAGTCGGCATCGCCACGCGAGATGAGCGCGTCGTGGGGATTCGTTATTTGCCTCTGTCAGAGGCCTCAAGGGATCCGGAGAACGAACTCGCGGAACGGGCCGTCCGCCAACTCGAGCGTTACCGCGCCGACGCCGACGCGAAGTTCGATCTGCCGCTGCTGATCGAAGGCACTGAATTCCAGCGCCGCGTATGGGATGCGATGTGCGCTATCCCCCGCGGCCGCACGCTCACTTATGGTGAACTGGCGCGCAAACTGGAAGGCACCGGGTTTGACGTGCCGCGCGCCGTCGGCCAGGCGTGTGGCGACAACAAGCTGCCGATCGTGATTCCCTGCCACCGCGTAGTCGCCGCTCACGGCGTTGGCGGCTTCTCCCATACCACCAGCGGTTACCTCATCGAGGCCAAGCGTTGGCTGCTGATGCACGAATCCAGCGCGGACGCGTTCCAGCTCAGGTCCTGAGCAGCGCCGACGCGTCCCTCGTCGACGCGTTCTGCGACGCCCTGTGGCTGGAGGACGGGCTGTCGAAGAACACGCTCTCCTCGTACCGGCGGGACCTGGAGCAGCTTGCTGCTTTCCTGAAAAAAACGCCGCTGGAAAAGGCGGGTGAAGAAGACCTGTTCGCGTTTTTCGCCGCGCGCCGCGGCCGTGCTTCCAGCGCCGCGCGCATGCTCTCAACTCTCAAGCGTTTCTACGGCTGGTGCCTGCGCGAGCGCAAGATCAAGGCCGATCCGACGCTCAAACTCGACGCACCGAAGCGCGTGCCGCGCTTTCCGAAGACGCTGTCGGAAGCAGACGTCGAGGCTCTGCTCGCCGCGCCGGACGCGAACACGCCGCTCGGCATGCGCGACCGGACCATGTTCGAAGTCCTGTATGCGGCCGGCTTGCGGGTTTCCGAACTGATCGGGCTGAAGATTTTCGAAGTGAACCTGAGCGAGGGCGTATTGCGCGTCATGGGCAAGGGCTCGAAAGAGCGCCTGGTGCCGTTGGGCGATGAGGCCGTGGACTGGGTTAAGAGATTCGTCGCGGATTCAAGAAAGGAAATCCTGGGGAAAAAAACCAGCGACTTCCTCTTTGTGACTGGCCGAGGCAGCAGCATGACCCGGCAGGCGTTCTGGCAGAATATCAAGCGCTACGGCGCGCGCGCGATCCCCGGCAAACCGCTCTCGCCGCACACGCTGCGTCATGCCTTCGCTACCCACCTCATCAACCATGGCGCCGACCTGCGCGTGGTGCAGATGCTGCTCGGCCACGCCGACATCTCCACCACACAGATCTATACGCACGTGGCTCGGGAAAGAATGAAGGCCCTTCACGCAAAACATCATCCCCGTGGCTGATACGCCCGCGACGATGTTCCTCAAGGCGAACAAGATCGCCTACACGGAACATGAATACGAATATGTGGAGCATGGAGGCACCGAAGTGTCCGCTAGTGCGCTCGGCGTGCCAGAGCATCAAGTAGTCAAGACGCTGGTGATGCACGACGAGGACGCCAAGCCGCTCATCGTGCTGATGCACGGGGACAAAAAGGTCTCGACCAAGAACCTCGCGCGCCAGGCGGGCAGGAAACGCATCGAGCCCTGCAAGCCCGAGGTGGCGCAACGGCATTCGGGCTACCAGGTCGGCGGCACTTCGCCGTTCGGGACGAAGAAGCCAATACCTATTTATGTGGAGCGTTCGATCTTCGAATTGCCGAAGATCTACATCAACGGGGGAAGGCGCGGCTTTCTTGTCTGCATCAGTTCAAAAAACCTGAATATATTGAATCCGTTACTTGTTGACGCCGCGCTGGATTGAGACGCCGACGAATTTCGCGTTTGGAAGAATGCCGATCTTGGACGCCGTGACCTTGACCCAGGGCGCCTTGAAATCGTCGGTCAGAAGCCTGGCGATACGTTCGGCGAAGGTCTCGACCAGCCGGAAATGCTGCGAGGCGCCAAGCGCCTTGACCTTGATCGCCACCTGCGCGTAATCGATGGTGTCGGCCACCTTGTCGGAGGCGAATACCGTGGCGCCGGGGATGCCGATGTCCAGGTCGATGGAAACGGTCTGCGCCACGTAGCGCTCGCGCTTGTAGATGCCGATGAGAACTTCCACGCGCAGGTCGCGAATGACGATGGTATCCATGCCGATAGATTATAGAATCCAGACCCAATGCAGACGATCCTCATTGAAACATTGGGAATAGCTGCGGCCGCTTACGCGCTCGGCTCGATCTCCTTTGCCGTTTTCGTCAGCAAGGTGATGGGCTTGCCCGATCCACGCGGCTATGGCTCGAAGAATCCCGGCGCCACCAACGTGCTGCGCTCGGGCAACAAGCTCGCCGCAGCGCTGACGCTGTTGGGCGACGCCGGCAAGGGGGCGCTGGCGGTGGGACTGACGGCGCTCTACACCGGCGAGAGCCCGGCCTCCGGTTTCGACGCGCCGCTGGCAGGGGCGATGGCGTTTCTCGGCCACCTTTATCCGGCGTTTCACGGTTTTCGCGGCGGCAAGGGCGTCGCCACGGCCGCCGGCGTCCTGCTGTCCCTCAGCCTTTATCTGGGACTGGGCACGCTGGCGACCTTCGCCATCATCGTGGCCTTCTTCCGGATGATTTCCCTGGCTTCCATCATTTCGGCCGTGTTCGCCGTATTTTTTGCCTGGCTGCTGTTCGGGCTTGCCCCCATAACGCCGGTGGTGGGCGCGATCGCGCTGCTGCTCATCTGGCGCCACCGTGAAAACATCGTCCGCATCCTGCAGGGCGCGGAACCCCGGCTCGGAGCGAAGAAAACATGAAGATCCTGGTACTGGGTGCCGGCGCGGTCGGCGGCTATTTCGGCGGCCGCATGGCCGAGGCGGGCGCGGACGTCACCTTCCAGGTTCGGCCGGCGCGCGCCGAGCTGCTGGCGAAGACGGGTTTGCGCATCTCGAGCAAGGCGGGCGGCGACCTGCGTCTGCAGCCTAAGTGCGTTACCGAAGCGCAGGTGAAGCCCGACTATGACGTGATCCTGTTCACCGCCAAGGCCTACGACCTCGACAGCGCCATGGACGCGATCACGCCGGCGATGGCCGGCGGGCGCGGCATCGTGCTGCCGCTGCTGAACGGCATGTCGCACCTCGATGCACTCGATGCCCGCTTCGGACGCGCGCGAGTAATGGGCGGTGTTGCCTACATCGCATCGATGCTCGACCCCGACGGCGAAATCCGGCACCTGAACGAGTTCCATCGCATCGTATTTGGCCCGCGCGATGCCGGGCAGAAGGCGGCATGCGATGCCCTGTCGGCTGCATTGAAGGTAGTGAAATTCGACTGGAAGCAGCTCGATAACGTCGAGCAGGCAATGTGGGACAAGTGGGTGCTGCTTGCGACGCTCGCGGGCATGACCTGCCTGATGCGCGCGCCGGTGGGCGACATCGTCGCCACCGGGTCAGGCGAAAAGCTGATGCTCGCGCTATTGAATGAGCACGCATCGGTGGCGAAGGCCGAAGGCTTTGCCACGCCTGAGGGGGTGATGCAGAACTACCGCGGCATGCTGACGCAGAAGGGCTCGGCGTTCACCGCCTCGATGCTTCGCGACATCGAATCCGGCGGCCAGGCCGAGGGCGATCACATTCTCGGTGCGCTGCTCGCGCGTGCGCGCAAGCTGAATGTCGCTGCGCCGGTGCTGGAAGTGGCCGCCACGCACCTCGAGGCTTACGCCGCAAGGAAGAGGCGCGAGAAATCTACCGGATAGCGGCCAGGTCCCAGCGCGGCCGCACGCTGAACCCGGAACCCGTAGCGGCAGGCTTCCCTGCCTGCAACCGCAGCGCCGCGGCGAAGGCGATCATTGCGCCGTTGTCGGTGCACAATTCCGGCTCGGGATAAAAGACGTCGAATCCTGCCGTGCGCGCCTTGGCATTGAGTGCGGCGCGAAGCTGGCTGTTGGCGCCGACGCCACCGGCGACCACCAGCTGCGTGAGGCCGGTCCGTTCCATTGCCAGCGTGCACTTCGCCACCAGCACCTCCACCACCGCGTCTACAAAAGCGCGCGCGAGGTCGGGCTGGGAAACCTGTTTTTCCTTCTTCAGCAGTGTCAGCACGGCGGTCTTCAGGCCGGAGAAGCTGAATTCCAGGTCGCCGCTGCCGATCATCGGGCGCGGCAGCTTGTAGCGCCCCGGCTGTCCGGACTCGGCCAGCTTCGAAAGCGCCGGCCCGCCGGGATAGCCCAGGCCGAGCAGCTTCGCGGTCTTGTCGAAGGCTTCGCCCGCTGCGTCGTCCTGGGTCTCGCCGAGCAGTTCGTAGCGCCCGACCTCGTGCACGCGCATCAATTGCGTATGACCGCCCGATACCAGCAATGCGACGAACGGAAACGCCGGCGCCTTCGCCGAGAGCAGGGGCGACAGCAAATGGCCTTCGAGATGGTGGATGCCAATCGCTGGCAATCCGAGCGAATGCGCCAGGCTGCGCGCAAAGGCGGCGCCGGCGAGCAGCGCGCCGGCCAGGCCAGGGCCCTCGGTGTAGGCGACCGCGCCCAGGTCCTCGATGCGGCGCCCGGCGCGGGCGAAAACCTCTCGCGTCAGGGGCACCAGTCGGCGCACGTGGTCGCGCGATGCGAGTTCGGGCACCACCCCGCCATAGGCCTCGTGCATGGCCACCTGGGAGTGCACCGCATGGGCGAGCAGGCCCCCGCCGGCCCGGTCATAGAGGGCCAGTCCGGTCTCGTCGCAGGAGGTTTCCACGCCCAGCACCAACATGGCGGGAATTGTGGCACTTCTGGTAGAATTCGCCCCTTTTCCGTAAACCGAAGCCGCGAGAAAACTGCATGCCGACCGTACGCATCAAGGAAAACGAGCCCTTCGAAGTGGCCATGCGCCGCTTCAAGCGCACCGT
>Ga0134124_10005428_pt1 | contig 10250 bp, 7 predicted proteins | sample KB304_FD_96880 | JGI IMG/M metagenome (GOLD analysis project Ga0134124, IMG submission 96880) | Terrestrial soil microbial communities without Nitrogen fertilizer from Kellogg Biological Station, Michigan, USA - KB3-0-4 | ecosystem: Environmental > Terrestrial > Soil > Unclassified ... | reverse complement strand
CCACTGGAGTTCGAGAGGTTTCGCCGACTGATCCGGGAGTCTGCCGGCTACGGTGACCGCGTCCTCGCCGAACTCGACGACCAAGACATCGCACGTGCGCTCGGGCTGATCGAACAGCGAGGCGGCACACCTGTCATCTGCGCCGGCGCACTCCTCCTGTTCGGCCGGGATGACTCGATTCGTCGGTACTGCCCGACCCACGAAGCGGCCTTCCAGGCGCTGCAAGGCCTGGAAGTCCAGGTGAACGACTTCTTTACATGGCCGTTGCTCCGTCTCGCTGAGGAGTTCCTCGGCCGGTTCCGGGCCCGCAACACCGAAGATGAGATCCAGTTCGGCCTTTTTAGGGTCAGCGCCCCGGCGTACTCCGAGACGGCGTATCGAGAGGCACTTGCCAACGCGTTGATCCACCGCGACTACACCGCCCGCGGTGCCGTCCACGTCCAATGGCAGGACGACCAGCTCGAGATTTCGAACCCTGGCGGGTTCCCAGCAGGCATCACCGTCGACAATTTTCTCGTTGCGCCACCGAGGCCTCGCAATCCACGGATTGCTGACGCATTCAAGCGCGCTGGAATCGTCGAGCGCACGGGTCGCGGTATCAATCGGATCTTCGCCGAGCAGCTCCGTTTTGGACATAACCCGCCCGACTACACACAGTCAACCCAGAGCTCGGTCGTGGTCGCGCTCCCTGGTGGTGAGGCGGACCTCGCCCTGATCCGTTATGTGTTCAGCCAGGAGAACCAAGGTCAACCGCTGAGGCTGTCCGATCTGCAGGTCGTCACCGAACTTCTCGGCCACAGCCGGCTCCGGACAGAGGAGGTCGCGGGCCTGCTGCAGGTCGGCGAAGCGGAAGCCCGACGACAACTCGCGCGTATGGTCGACCGAGGCTTGGTCGAAGCCCGCGGCGGTGGCAAGGGCCGCACCTGGCACCTCACGGCCCCCGTCTACCGGGAACTCCACAAACCCGCCGCCTACGTCCGAGTACACGGTTTCGATCAGGCGCAGCAAGAACAGATGGTGATCAACTACGTCGCGGCCCATGGAAAGATCACCCGTGGTGAGGCCGCCAACCTGTGTGCTCTGTCCCCTGACCAGGCCTCCCGACTGCTACGCAGGCTGGCCCGGGATGACGGACCGCTGATCGCCAGCGGCGACCGCCGTTGGACGGTCTATACGCGGCGCGCATAGTCCTATGCGCGGCCAGCCGGCACCGCTCGCGCGCGTGTAGGTCCACCCGAATGCCGTTCGCGCCCTCACGGTGCGGACGGCAGGCCCAGCGGCAGCAAGGATGGCGGGCGGGCTGGCGGAGGGCGGCGGACAAGCCTGCCCTCGTTCCCGGGCGACCTTGGCATCCCCGCGGCCACCAGAACACGCGGCGACGACGGCATGAACCACCGTCCAGCGAGGCAGGCGCAGGCCTGAGCCTGTGGCGTGCCAGGGACCATCTCCACGTCGGCTACCGCCTCCGGCTGTGACGACTCCGGGCGAAGAGCCGGTCTTGATCTGAAGGCAAACCACGAACGCGAACGGTTGACCCGCTCGGCATCCGTCGCGACCTTGCTCCGCGTGGTCGCGTTCTCCGGCAGCGGTGAGCACACTGGCCTCGTCGTCCAGGGGCTGTGCTGGCGGACGGTCATCAGGCCGCGGTTTGATCGGCCGGTCTGTCGTCACGATGACCCGACTGCCGCCTGCCTGGTGTGGTCGTCGGCCATGTGCCCGCGCCTGGATCCCGCCAGCCACCTAAAGGTGACTTGCCCTGCGTCTCGTGATGTCGAAGTCTCGTGGAATGCATCGTTGGGATCCGTTGACAGACCGGCAAGTGCTCTTGTTGCGGCGAATTCAGGAGGGCGACGACCTCAGCGGACCTGACGGCGCGGGTCAGCGGAGTTCAGCCCGGAGTCTGCAGAACCGTGGCCTTGTCGATGTCAGCCGCCGAGACGGCGCCTGGCGGGCGGCTGTCACCGAGATCGGTTCCTACTACCTCGAGCACGGGCACCATCCGGAGCACCCTGACCACCAACCCGTCGCCGAATCGGGGGCGGCGACGCCCACGCCGGCCCAAACACCTGCCCCGCCATCGCCGGCCGCGAGGCGCCTCCCGGCGGGTGAGGACCGCCCTCGGCAGCTCATCAAGCGGCTCCAGGACGAGGGCGGCACGATCACGATCGACGAGCCCGACGACGACACGCGCGCCCACTATCGGCGGCTCATCGATGCCGCGAAACGGCACAAACTGGTTCCGGAAGGTTTCCATCTCCTGCACGCGGGCCGCGACCACGGCGACCTGGTCATCCGGCTGTCCGACGACTCCGCTCCTGACGACACCGACTGGAACCGCGTCCGGCTGACCAGCCGTCGGGTCAAGACCGACCCGGCCGTACTCCTCGCGGCACTCGAGAAGGACCCCACGAGCCTCGACGTCACCGCGGCGTCAGTCCCGCGCGCCATAGACCTGATCAGGCTGCTGGCCGAAGAGGCACGCAGACGCGGTCACCGTTTGGGCGTCAACACCCGGACTGTCCATCCCAAGGTTTACCTGAAGATCGATCAAGTTCAACGCTCCGTGACCATCCACGAGGAATACGACGACATACCCCACGTGCCTACCGAGAAGGAACGTCGAGAGGCGCGGCGCAGCCGCTGGGTCTCGATTCCAGCGACAGACCGCGTAGCATCCGGCCGGCTGCGACTGGAGATCGCCCGAGGCGTTTGGGCCGACCACAAGAAAGGCCAGCTGGAGAGTCGGATCTCGAAGATCCTCCGCGAGGTCGAGGCCAACGTGGCGGAGGACCGGGAACAACAACTCGCGGCCCAGCGTGCGCACGAGGAGTATCTCGCCGCAGTCGAGCGCCGGAAGGAGGAGGAACGACGTGAGTGGGAGGCCGCCCTCGCCGAGGCGCGACCGAAAGCGACCGAAGCCGTGCGGCGACGGACCTTCCGTGGCATCTACGACGCCTGGGTCGCCTCCACCGAGATCCGCGCCTTCGCGGACGCACTGGAACAGGCGGCGTCCCAGGACACGGACCAGGCACGGGCCGACAACCGTGCCCGCTGGCTCGCCTGGGCCCGCGCCGTCGCGGACGAACTCGACCCGACGGCGCTCGCCGGCGTGGACTTCGAGTCCGAGCCCAGCCCGGACGACCTACGGCTCTATCTGGGTGACTGGAGCCCACACGAACCCCGCAAGGAGTACCGGTACGATAAAGATAACGACCGGCTCGCCGACCTGCGCCAGCAAAGCACCAGCTGGCACCCTGGCCTGCGGGGCCGACCCGCCTGGTGGCGTATGCGATAAGCCGAGCACCACGGACGGCGACTGCATCCTGGTCTCAACACGACTGCGCTCGAACTGCCGCATCGCCTCACCAAGGCGCCGAGGCGAAGATCCGCCGGCAGTGCGGGCGGCCGTCGATCAGCCGGGGTTATCCAGATCAGCCAGCCCGATCAGGGCCGTGACCTGCAACGACAACGGATTTCGCGCAGACTCTCCGGTTGGGGATTCGACGCAGCCTCGTTGGCACCGTCTGGCCGACATGGAGTGGCTTCGGCTCAGCCGGAGGCGTTTATCCATCCGGACTTCGTCCTGGCCGACGTGGTCGCCAGCGTGCAGGACGGGCTGGTGTTGGTGGACTGGGCCACCGATCGTGCCCGGGCAGTCCTCGCCGGCCGGCCCTCGTCGTTCCCTGGCCTGGCCGGCGAGGGCCGGCCTGCCGGGACGGAATTACCCGGACGTGGGAGGCACCGCGGGAGACACCTCGAAGGCGGTGCTGCCCTGGGTGCCCTGGGTGGCCTGGGTGGCGAGGTCCGGCCAGTTCATCGCCCCGAAGAAGAGCGGCAGGGCCTGGGCCAGCGTCGCCAGCTTTCCCGGCTCGTCATGCATTCTGGTGATTGCCGCGACGAGCAGGCTCGAGATCCGATGCGCTACGTCGTCCTGCTCGGCATGCAGTATGAGTGGCTGTACGACGTGGTCGAACGTCGCCCAGGACGTATCTGGCGCTGCGCCGCTCAGGTTCCGGTCCAGCCACCAGATGCGGGCGGTACCCGGGTCGCTGAGCAGCGTCTTTCGTAGAAAGTCGATCCGGTCGACGGTGGTCGCCTCGGTGAGCCGGGCCGTTCGCCGGGCGCGCTCGAACTCGGCGGCCCGGGCGGCGTCCTCGGCGGCCAAAGTGACCTCGACGGCGGCCCGGCACGCGACGCCGGGCTGCGCGCTCGTCGGCCGCCAGTCGGCCAGCGCCAAGGCCGTCTTCTGCGTGGCCCGGTGGGACTCGTCCGGCGCGAGGTCGCTGGTGATCCGGCGTGCGACTGAGTCGACTTCGAGCAGAGCGGCGGCCCGGGCGGCTTCGGCCGTCACCCGAGGCTGTGCAGCTGCCCTGTCGCGCCGGAACCAGACTCGTCCGTGCAGCGTGAACGAGATCCCGGGCATGCTAGTCGGCATCGTCGTGTGGATCGAGCCCCGCAGCCTGCGCCGCGTCCGCCAGTGGTCACTCATGGTCGTATCCCGAGCCGCCGTCTGCCGGATGGTGGGTGGCGGCCATGATGACCTGCTGCTGGAAATGGCTGAGGCCGGGCTCTCCCGATGGTGCGAAGAAGGCGCCAATCATGGACTGCTGGCCGTCCGCTCTGAGCGCGGCGCCGAAGAGGTCGGCGGTCGCCCTACCGTCAAGCACGCCCGTCGCGGCCAGGTTTGACCAGCTTCTGATGATTTCCGTGGCCATCGTGGTGGTTTCCGGGTCCTGGAAGGCAGCCACGAGCAGGCGGACGAGATTCCCGCGCGCTGACACGTCGAGGAAGTACTTCGCCTGGTTGCCGAACAGCACCTGTGCGCCTTCCGCAGTTCCGGCCAGCGCCAGGAATGCCGTCGTGGCGGCCTTGTGCGAGGGTCCGTTCTCGAACCAGGCCTCGATCGCCGCGACCACCAGATCGGGGCTCCTCCGGGCCACCGCGGCGAAGGCGCCGGACAGCGCCGGCGTGACCGTCCGCGCCCTGAGCGCCGCCAGCCGCAGCCGCACCAGGGCGCTGGTCGGCATCGACTCACCGAGCGGGCCGGCGCAGATGCCGGCCACGAGGTCGACCAGCTCCTGTCGCGGGTTGCCATCGAGCCAAGAATAGAGACTTCTGCGTACGTGGGCGCCGAACTTCTGGTCGACGGCTGAGGCCGACAGGAACCGCAGCAGGCGAGCGTCGGGCCTGCGCACCAGCGCGTCGCGAAAACGGCGGAGCAGCTCGTCGTCCCCGAACTGGGCCATCACGTCGGAGACCGCGTCGGCAAGTCTCGTCGATTCGGCCTCGGGAAGCGAGATGAGCTGGCTCATGACCCAGGTCTTGACCGGGTCGAGCTGGCCCGCATACTCCGCCCACAGATGGCGGCGAACGGCGGCGGCAAGCCCATGCCGGGTCGGGTCAAGCCGGACCTGTCTGCCCGAGACCCGAAGATGCGCCGCCGCGAGCCGCTTGGATGACGACTTGTCCATCAGGACATCGACCGGCCGGCGCCCGCTGCCCAGCTGGGTGTGCAGATCCTCCGCCATGCCGATGATCGTCTGTCGGTCGCCGCCGTCGCAGAAGGCACACGACCAGAACAACAGTCGTGCGTCCAGTTCGTCCGGGAGGTTCTCCTCGATCCATGATTCCCAGTTGTCGTACTCGTCGAGAATCGCGGCGGGCGTGGGCGCCTCGCCGGGTCGAAGGATTATTTGGACCAGCCGGATGGCCTCCCGCACCGTTGGTTTCGAGCTCCAGATGTGGGTGAACGCGTCGTCGGACAGCAGGCTGGTACGGGCCGCAGCACCGGACGCGACGAGTTCGCGCTCGACCAGCAGCCGGGCGTCGGGAGATTCCAACCGCACGGCCGCGTTGTAGCTGGCGCGGCGCCACGGGCTGTCGTTCCACGTCTCCTCGGTGACGTTGACGACGCAGTAGCCGTCGCGTTTCTGCGTCCAAGCCAGCAGCCGGGTGCCGAAATCGGGGTGTGCGGGCTCGCGTGTCGGCTCACTCAGATCGAGGAGGTAGCCGTGGCCGGCCGGGCCGTCGTAGAGCATGCTGACCAGCGGGCGCGTCCAGTCGGGGGTGAATTCGTGAACCTCGCTGCAGCGCTCTTGGAGAAGCAACAGGGCAGCGGTGCGCCGGCCCGTCCCGGCGGCGCCCACGAGGATGACAAACCGGTCCTCGGTGAGCTTGGACCGTGCCCTTTCCCACTGGCCGCCGGGCACCACGAAACGGTCATCCGCGCAGGCCGCGAGGTCACGCAGCGGCGGAGTGGCGGCGTCGACGAATCCCTCGACGCTCTGAAAGATGATGTTGTTTTCTGCGTTGTAGATCGAACCTGACCCGTGGTGGGTCATCTGCGCGGCGATCATGGCGGCGTCGACCTTTTCACTGGAATGGCGTCAGGGTGCTGCGACTGCTACGAGGAGCGGTGATTCTGGAAAATCATCTGGTGGGCGACGTTCACGTCGCCGGTGCCGTAGTGGACCACGCCCGGCCGTAGGCCCGTCTGGGTGGCGGTGGTGTGTGAGTCGGCGAGGCGGACGCTGAACCGGCGGAGCACCTCGCGGCGCAGCAGCTTGGCGTCCAGGACGCCGCTGTGCGGCCCGAACTGCCCGGCCAGGTTGTAGAGCTGGCTCAGTAGATCAGCGGGTGACCATCGGGTTCCGGCGACGACGTCGGCGAGGCCGTCCAGCTCAGCTCGCCAGGCGTGGTCGTCAGGGTCCGTCCGCACCTGCCAGACGTGCAGGCGCGCCAGGATCTGGTGAGTCAGCGCGTGGACAGCCGCGTCGTCCGTCACCCCGGCCGCGGTGGCGACGGCGGTGGCGACATGGTCATAGCGGGCCCGTAGCGAGCTTGCGGTGATGCCCTTGCGCAGCAGCGCGCGCAGGCCGTCGGGGCGCGCGTGGGCTCGCGCCCGGTCGGTCAGCCCCGCCAGCTCGGCGAGCTCCTCCGCCGGTGCCCGTGCCGCGAGCCCGAGCTGCATGGAACCGTCCGCCACCGAACCGCTGGCCGTCGCCACCTCATGTGCGCGACACGCCTCGAGGGCCGCCGTCACGACCGCGATGAGTTCCACGTTCCGGCCGGTCACCTGAAGGGAGCGCTTGACCTGGATCTGCAACGTCACGGGGTCTTCGTCGGGGCCGGCGAACGCCACGATGTCGTCTAGCGGGTAACCCGCGTTGCGTTGCTGCAGCGCGACACGGGTGAGGGGCTGGTCGATCCCGACGGGCGCGTGCGCGCCGCGCAGCAGCCGGCTCAGCATCATCGCCGCGACCAGGTACTCGTAGACGACTCCTGCCCCACCGGTGGCGAGCGGGGACACGGGGTGCGGTGGCATGCGTCCGTCCTCGTGTTGTTTTTGTAGTGCTATCTAAGAGATTAGGCCGAAGGTCCGACAAAACCCGACGAGTGCGGATCTCCCGGGGGCGAGCCACGCGAAAGTGGCCGTGGCGGTCAGCCGACCAGCGCCTAGAGCCGAGGACGAGTGCGAGTTCAGCCGCTCTGCGTCCTCGCTGCCGGGCGTGGCGGTGTAGACGGTGATGCGCAGATCGTCCCGGGGGCGTTGTTGCGTTGAGCTGGCCTTGGGCAGGGCTGGGACGGTTTGGTTGCCTGGTTAGACGGCCAGGTCGAGTTCGGTGAAGGCTGCTGCGAGCCGGAGATGGGGTTCGGCGTGGGTGGCGAGTTCGTAGTGTCCGCGGCGGACGTTCCGGACGAACGCATGCCCGGTGTCGATCACCTGGGCGGAGCGCAGCCGTTTAAGCCCTCGCATCAGTCGTAGTCGAGCCTTCAACCGGCCGTGATCGGTTTCGATCGTGTTGTTCGCGTACCGGGTATCGGGTACCGCCAACCGTGCCAGGCCTGTGACCTGCAACGACAGCGGCCACGGGTGTTGGGGATGTTTGACGTGCCGTTCCCATGAGCCACCTCGAACCCCCAACAGGTAAAGCCGCTGGTCACGAGTTTTGCGTCGATCTTCAGGTTGTGTCCAGCGTCACGACGACCCGATATCGCGGGTCGGATCGTCTGCGGGTTGGTGACCTCGGCCAGTGGACCGGGGATCGCCTGCCTTCGCTGGCCGGACGCCGCGCACTCTTGCTCGCCTCGTCACGGGAGGGGACGAGTTGCGGCCGTGCCGCTTCTGTCGGCGTTCACGGTGGAAGGTGGCCTGGGTAGCGTTACGATCTCTGCATGTGGCGTCTCGGGCGGTCCCGACAGCGGCGGACCGGCAGGCGTCGGTTGCCGGCGTATGTCGGCGATGCCCACCCGCAGGTCCTTGCCACGGCGGGCGGCGTGTCCGCGTCCGTGGATGCGGCTCTCGCGCCCTACCTCGCACTCGCCTGGTCGCACGGCATCGAAACGCTGAACTCCTGCCAAGGCACCGCGGACGCGACTGGCGAGTACCCGTTTCCCGATGTGCAGGTCCCCGGCTATGTGCAGCTCAAGGACGGCCGGCAGATGAGCGACCTGCTCGTGCTGTGGGGCTGGGTCGGTAACACCCACGAGATCCGCATCAGCGTCGACCGCGAAGTGGACGGCGGCCACCGGTCTGCCGCCGTGTACTTCCCCTCGGTAGCGGCCATGGAGCATCCTCCGGACTATCAGGAACTCGGCGCGGACGGGGCGTGGATAACAATACGACGCGGAAAGGTCGTACCTTTCTGATCCGCTGCCTGCAGCCGGCCGCTGTCTCCGTCACCGTCGGAAATTGGCTTGTCGATCGTGACCTCAGCTCCTGCGGAAGAAAGCCCGATCGGGGAAAGGTAATGGTGCTGGGGGCGAGGCTGACGAGAATGCTGCGGCCGATCTTGTGGCGGCTGGACCTGCGCATGGCGGCGGCGATCGACTGGAGCGCCGGCTTTTGGCCGGCACAGGAGGATCCGGTGCCGGCCGGCTGGGAGGACGGCGTTCCAGTGGTGCTGGACCGGGCCCGGGAGGCGGCCACGCTCGGTTCGCTCGCCCGTGCCGTCGAGGTGGATGTCTCGGAGTTCCTGATGATGTTCGTCGTTGTTTCGCGCGACGAGCCTGTGCGACGGGCCGATCCGGACTGTGCCCGGCTCGTCGTCCTCGCATTGGTGCTCTCCGCGTCGAACAGCTCCGACCCACGTGACCAGATGCTGCTGGCCGCGCCGGTCTGGCACGCCTGCGGGCTGGTCGGGCTCGACCCGGCCGTCGAGTTCGAGGCCGCGGCGACCGCGGTCGACCATCACCCGCCCTGTCAGGAGTTCGTCGACGAATGGCTCAACCGCGCCGACGAGGACCGCTCCCTCGCCAGTATGGGCTTCCGGGCTGGCTACGGGCCCGAGGGGTTCACCAGCTACCACACCTTCGCCATACCGGCCGACCCGCCACCCGTAGCAGCCGAGACACTGAGCTCCGCGCTCCTGCCAGCCGACCTTTTCAGCGTCTTCGATCTCGACGCCATCGCCCAGCCGGCGAACCAGGTGCTGCCTTCGCCTTTGGACGCGCAGCTCGTCGCGCTGGTGGACCGTGCGCACGGGCAACGGCCCCCGGACCTCGCCAGGTGGCGCGCCGAGCCGGGCTTCTACAAGCCAGCGCGCACCGAGCTCGGACGGCTCGCGAGCACGATCGGCCCCGCCGAGTCCGAGCGGCTCATGGACCTCGCGGTTCGCCTCACCATCGACGCGCTACGCACCCACGAGCCGGGCCGCCTCTACCACGCGGCGATTGCGCTGGCGATCGCCGCGGCCCCGGGTGATCCAGCGGGGATCCTGGCTCGGCTGGCGGTGGTCTGGTACGGCTTCCAGCAACTCGCACCCGACGGAGAGCTCTACCGCATGGCCTCGACCATGGTTCCTCGACCACTGGCGAGCAGAACCCTGCTCACCTACTGGCTTCGGCGGCCGCCCCAGCGCCGGACCCTCGATCACTATGGCTGGCGCGCCACCAACGGCCCCCACGGCATCACCTTCACCACCGACTGACCTGACCGGCCCCGGTTTCCGCTTTGCTGGTCGTCATCTGGAGTCCGGTGCCGCAAGCCCTTGAATAATCTTGTCTTGAGTCCGCGCGGTGGACGTCCAGCGGGCGATCATTCCGGTGGCGTGGATGCGGCCAGCCGGGTCAGGCCGGTGACCTGCAGCGATAGCGGCCAGGGGTGTTGGGGATGTTTGTTGTGCCGTTCCGAGCGCACGTCTGGTTGAGACAGGTCAGAGCCCCGCAGCCGCCGACGGGTGGCGCGGGGCTCTGGACTTTGTAGCAGCGGCTGTAGCAGTGCATCGGCTACGCCGCATCCTCATTGCCGT
>Ga0134124_10005426_pt1 | contig 10253 bp, 10 predicted proteins | sample KB304_FD_96880 | JGI IMG/M metagenome (GOLD analysis project Ga0134124, IMG submission 96880) | Terrestrial soil microbial communities without Nitrogen fertilizer from Kellogg Biological Station, Michigan, USA - KB3-0-4 | ecosystem: Environmental > Terrestrial > Soil > Unclassified ... | reverse complement strand
AGGGCGGTGACGTTCCGAAATTCAACGCCGCCGAAAGTGATCGAGCCGATCTGAGTGGTATTCAGTTCGCGATCGTTGAGACCTGAAGGATCGCCGCTGCGCACAATGCCATTGGGTTGGAGTTTGAGTCTTTCGGCTATTGAAGTGTCTATGTCCGCTTGCATGCCGCCGCCGGTGTCGATGGCAAAGACGAACGGTCCCTGGCCGTTGAGTCGTACTTCGATGACGGGCATAAGGCCGCGAAACTGCATGGGAGTGACGGCCACGGATGAACTCTGCGCCGCCGCCGACACAACGCAGCCAACCAGAATCCCGATTGAAAAGAATGCCCTCCTGAATTGACCCATGAACTCCTCTGCTCCCACCTAATATCAGTAGCACCTGCACAGTCCGCCGATCAAGAGATCAAACAATCAAGTGGGCAAAGGTTTCAGAAGTTTGGAACGCCAAACACTGGTTGCTTAGGCTTTTAGGGGGGCACGGCGGGTCTGAGAGACAAGGAACTCTGCCAGAACACGCTATTTGATAATGGCTCTGCCACTCTGATGCGCGGCGAGTCTTTGACTTGCCGGGAAGCTCGCATCCAGGTTGTGGTCTCTGACCATCAGGAACTTGATTGGCGGGTCGTAGACCCTGATAAGAAGGGGAGACACGCCGGCAAGTCAGAGACTTGCCGCGCATCAGAGTGGCAAAGCCATTGCGGGCGTTGTTCGATTAGCCTAAGCTTCGCGCCTACTTCTAGTGAGATCTCTGATATGACGCTTTCATCAGCTCCGCCAATTTACTGTTGAGCTGGTTCTTTCCGGTCAAGACCAGCATGTGCGAGATGCGGGGCATGGGACCGGATAGTTTGGACCTGGTTACGGTCTCGTCAAACGGGCGATCACCTAAATCAAAACCGATACGCAATTCCTTTGGCTTAATGTTAATGGCGGCAAACTCGCGCTTCTCGAGAATCGAAACGTAGGTCTTCTTCGGCAGTACCGTCGACCCTGGAAAATGTTTTTTCGCAAAAGCCGTGAGCGCTTCATACAACGAGCGCATGTCCACAGCCTTCGCAAACTGATTGTCGAGTAGATCGTCAGTGCTGCCATAGACCGGCTTTCCGTTGTTCAGATAGAGCCCTGTCAGCAACGACGCATTCATGTGGCCAAAGCCGTTCTTTTCCTTCAGCCACTTAATAATGTCGTTGCGTTTGGTGATGCCTGAGGCGGCCACCCGAATCATCCAATCCCCGAGGCCTTTGCCCGTGGAACCTTTCAGATTGTCGATAAACTCTTTCTCGATCTCGCCGGATGTTTTCGTGGCCACTCTTCACCTCCAGATTCCCAGAACAAATCCAATCAATCCAAAGTAGACGGTAATGTAACCACAGTTGATCAGCATGTACTTGAGCGACCGCTGCTCAAACAGCGAGATGATCGCGAACATTGTGGCCGTCCAGCCCACGCCCGCGAGCAGTCCCGCCGCGAGTCCCCACCGCCAGTTCGTTTTGCTGTCACCGAGAAAGAAGGCCAGGTCGTACGCGATAATCCACGCGAGGACCAGTGTCAGCGAATAGGTCTTGATCGGATTGGCTTTGGCAAGCTGCTCGTCGCTGAGCCCGCTCTGTCTTTGCCATGATTTGAAGAAAAGCAAAGGCGAGTACCAGAGAGCGCCCAGCGCCAGACTCAGCACCGCGCAGACAAAGACCGCCAGATGATTGATGTAAGGTTTTTCCATAACGCCTGAGAATTTAGTTCTGATCCCGGCGTCTGTATTGGAAAAAATTTACCTGGAGTGCGCGGCACGCGTGACGCGCGGGCGAGACGCCCGGGCCACGTCTAGCCGACGGGCACGTAATTCAGCATTTCGTTTTTGCGGCGCACATATTCTTCCGGGGTGAAGCCTGAAAAGAATTTGAAATCGTGAATGAAGTGGGCCTGGTCATAAAAGCCGCAGTCCTGCGAAATGCGCGTCCAGTTCACCTCCTGGCGTCGCTCAATTTCACCGACCGCTTTTTGGAAGCGAATGATTTTGAGGTAGGACTTGGGCGTGATGCCCACCTGTTGCCGAAACATCGCGATGAAATGCTTCTGCGAATAACCAATGCTATGGCTCACACGTCCCAGGTTGATTTGGTCCGGCCGGCTAATCATCTCAGCCAACGCGTACTCGACCGCGGGATTGAGCGTGAAGCGATTTTGAAAATGCTTCAGCAGAAATCGTTCAGCCGCGACGAACTTGAGACTGATCTCGGCCAGCTCCAACAGGTGCTCCCGGAGATGAGCGAAGTCACGGCCCCACAAAAGATCCGCGTCCACCACTCGATCGGACATTTCATCCATCGGTAAAGGGAAAAACGGATAAGCCATTCCCTTTTTGAACGAGATCACGAACATCGCGGCCTGCTTGCCCGATGGAATCGATATGTACTCAGTCCTCACGCCCGAGGCCCATACGTGATGACACGCCTGGATTTCTTTCAGCGTTTCATTGTCGTAAATGTATTGCGGCCCATCGTGAAAGTCGAAAATGATTTCCGTGTTGCCATCCGGCAGGAACCGATCGATCGAGTGCTCAGGATTGTAGCCTTCGTAATAAAGGAAGTGATCGACAAACTGGTTGAGCGGAAACTTCGGAATGTAAGTCTCGTGAATCATCTGAAGAAGCGCGTCAGTTCATCTGAAAAGTGTCGAATAATATCATCCGAAAGAACGGGGGACGAGCTCAAGCGAGCATTGGCCGGATGAGGTTTTGCGAGTCGCAAAGCCGAATTCGTTTCATCGACTTCGGACATCTCCCGGGCAATCCGGTGTGAACGCGAATCACTTAACTCGCTTGAATGAAAAGTATAGAGGTGGCGGCAAACTACCATCCGGCTGCCGGAAGCTTATGCCCCCAAACCGTTCAGTCCCTGAGATTGTGTCGCCCTTCAGCTTTCCTTCAAACAGCAACACACCCATGGGCCGCATTCCGTTCATCATGCCCCAAGTCATTCCCTCCGGGGTGATCTGAAAATATTCCCAACGCTGCACCAACTCCCGGCCATCGGGCAGGTGGTGAATGGTTTCACCCATCACTTTGCCGTCGACGATCTTTATTCGCAGGGTTTGTCCCCCTTGCCGCGGTTCGTCCGGATTCATCCAAACATCCCCGACCCACTCGCCGATGAATGCGCGCGCCTCTTCCGGTTTGGGAAACGGAGTAGCCAACAGACCTTCGACGGTTTCAGTCGGTGGCGGTCGGCGTTCGACTTCGGCAATCTCTGAAAGCAGCTTCGCGCTGTCTGACGGCGCTCCAAATCCGGAAACCAGAGTCTTGTAGGCCTCGCGCGCCGCGGCGCCGCGGCCTTCCATCAGCAAATCTTCAACCACTGTGCGCAGAACCCGCTGTGGTGGAACGACCGGCGCGCCCAGCGATGCGCCGACCTTCTGGTAATAAGGCAGGATGCTGGTGGTCGGATAGGCGGGCGCCGAAAAACGCGAGTAGTCCGCGAACACCTGCCGCAGGCCGAGATACGCGCCCAGCATCTGCATTGACTCGTGTCCTTCCAACTGAAGTTTTTCGCGATAGAGTTTCCAGGACGCGGGTGCGCCCGCCGTAAGTAACTTCCAGTTAACGTCCGACCAGCCGAATCTCGCCTCGAGCGATGCGTATCTGACCGGCGGCGACGTGGTCGCCGTGCGCGCTATCAGTTTCTTTGCCAGCCAGTTGTCGCCAAGATGGGTCGGGGCATCCAGCGAGACCACCGCGCTGTAGGTTTGCCGCGTGGCAGCCGCATACGTGGCGAGAATTGCTCCGTTCGAAAGACCCACCATGACGCGCGGCGCTGCTGTGCGGAACTGGCGATCGACTGCGGGGAGAAGTTCTTTCTCGATGAAGTCGAGGAAGCGCTCGCCTCCCTGGTTTAGATCGCTGCCGCTTACCGACAGTCCCGGCGGTGACAGATCGTAAACACGCTTGTCGTCAGAAGACACCTCGGCAGTCCGGCCAAAATTCTCAATCGCGACGATGACCATTTCGGGGATTTGGCCGTTACGTGTTAGCTCATCACTGACCGCCGCGACCGGCGCGAGTAGAAAATCGCCATCCGTAACAACCATTACCGGATAGCGCCGTTCCGCCGCGCTTTGCGCGAACGAGGGAGGTAGCACGATCGCGATTCGGCGCGTCTCTTTCAAGATCGTCGAAGCGATCTGAAAAGATTGTGCAGTGCCGCCGCGGGTGGCGGAAACGGTGCGATTGCTATCAGAGACAAGCGCCGGCGTCTGCGCCTGAATTCTTCCGGCTGTAGGTATCAACAAGCAGAACGAGATTAGGAAGAGTTTGCGAGCCCGCATTTGATTTTGACCATTTAGGAAAAATCGGAGAACGGTATTTCGATGTGGGTTTGAAGGTGCGGGTTGCGCTGACAATTCATTGCAACAGCCGGGTCACGCGCATGTTGTTGGATTCGATCGAGAAGATCGATGGGTAACGTTGGGCTGACAAGGTGAGCAGGAGAAGCAGGAAGGAGCCGCGGATGAACGCGGAGTTAAGCGAATAAGAAAATCTGAGGGCGGACCGATTAAGTGAATTCATTTTTCAGTTCTTGCCTTTCTCTAATTACTGGATTTGATCCGTGCGCATCCGTGTTAATCCGCGGCTAATTCAATGGTTTAATCGACACACCGACGCGATAGGCAGATTTTGGAGCGTGCTGACCTGTCAGCGCTTTGGTCTTCCGAGCGGAAAAGCGGTGACATGTCACCGCGCTCCCAAGCTCACCCGTCACTTCTTCTGCGTGGTGTGCTTCAAAATCCAATCGGACATGGTCTTCAAAGCGACCGGCGAAATTGTCTCTTCGATTTCACCGTACTCCGTCAGAGCACCCGTTTTGCTTGTCTGAAAAAGATGGTTGAGTTTGGGCAAAGAAACGATCGCGTAGTCTTTGTTGCCCGCCTCTTTTAAGGCCGCCGCGATCGCATTAAGATTCGCTTTGGCTGCCACCTGAATATCATTCTCACCGTTGAGAGCAAGGACTGGAATGGTTATCTTCCTGAGCGTGGGGCGCGGATCGTATCTCAGGAAGTATCGAAACCACGGAAGCAAATAAATCTGCGTAAGCTGCGAATCGACCTGGCCCAGGAGCGGTTGCAGCTCTTTCTTTTGCGCCGCAGTCATGGCGGCCGTCCTGCTCGAGATCACGTCGCGCAACTTCTTTTCCGCTGTCGCAGTGTCGTCTTTTCCTTTCACGATTACGAACATGGCGCTGTACAACTCGTGCGCCAGTCTTACGCTTTCATCGCTAAACCCCTGCGACTTCAGAAGCATGTCCGTCTGAATCAGTATCTCCTCGTCACCAGGCAGTCCGGTACCTGCCATCAACACAATGAAGGCAACGTCCTTAGACCTGATAGCCGCCATCGGCGCAATCATCCCGCCCTCGCTGTGTCCAATCAGTCCGATCTGGCGCGGGTCGATCTCTTTCCGACTCTTGAGGAACTCAACGCCGGTCAGCACGTCGCCGACAAAGTTTTCGGTCGTGACGTCCCTGGCGCCCGGCGAAGTTCCGCCCATGCCGCGATCATCAACGCGCAGCACGGCAATGCCGAGGCACGTAAGATGATCGGCCAAAACCAGGAAAGGTCGATGGCCGGCGATGGTTTCGTCTCGATCCTGCGATCCGGAACCGGTGATGAGCAGGACTACGGGGAATGGGCCGCCGGTGCGCGGCATCGTCAGCGTGCCGGTAATTCTTACCGCATCAGTTTTGTTTTCGTAACTGACTTGTTCTTCCAGATATGGATACGGCTTCTTTGGATCCTGCGGTCGGCCCAGCTCCGGCGCCTTGTCCGTTCGTTTGAAAGTTACCGGAATAGTGGCCGGACCTTGTTTAAGTTGGCCAACAATCTCCTGTCCGTCATCGCTCATGGTTCCTTCATAAGTGAGCATTGGGCCTTTGGCTTCAAACCGAAACACCTGTCCCTGAAGCGTGATGGAATCGATTGGCAGATCACTCGCGCCCTGTTCGGGCACATCCAACTTTGCACTTAATGTTCCGGCGGGGTCGCGTGTGATTCTTAAAATTAAACGTATCTTAAGGCCCTGGACGTCAAGGATCCCGATCCAAACACCGTCGATTGTTTTCTGCGCAGCACTGGTTTGCTGAAGAGCTGACCGGGCGGACTCAATTCTCGCGTGGGCCTGAGAACTGTTTTGACCGGCAAGAATAATAATCAGTGAAAATATGCCACAGGCGAGGACGCGAATATGTGTTGGTAAAAGCATGGGGGCCTCCGTTGATTCCAGTGATCGGCAATGTTGATAGATTTGGGACCTGGGTTCCGCCTTGGTTGGTTACTCTCATTCATTTGGGTGCCCAGGTCAAACCATTATGGATAGTTCCTTAATCCAGCGTTTTGCTGAATCATGTTAACCTTCCCCCGCCAATTAGACAGGATTTACAGGATTTACAAGATAGAACAGCAGGTAAAACCAAAGGCCTCTCGCTGCTTAGTTCTGGATGCAAGGTTTTTGCTGAATCGTGTAAATCTTGTAAATCCTGTCAATAGCCAGCCGTTGCCAAAAGGCACTTTACCGTATGCGATCAGTTCTCTAGAATCACCGCATTTCCACTCTCATGGAGTATGAAATGACGGATGACGATCTCACCCACAGCATCATTGGTTGCGCTTACAAAGTTCATAACATATTGGGTCCAGGATTTTTGGAAAAGGTTTATGAGAACGCCCTTCGAATCGAATTAGAGAAGGCTGGTCTCAGAGTCAAACAGCAAGAGCCAATCAATGTTATGTATGAGGGCCAAGTTGTCGGTGAGTATTACGCAGATCTATGGGTTCATGACCGTGTTGTGGTCGAATTAAAGGCCGCGCAGAGTCTGGCTAAGCAGCACGAAGTCCAGCTCGTGAATTATTTGACAGCCACAAATATCGAACTTGGACTACTGCTGAATTTCGGTCCTTCGGTGCAAGTGAAGCGCAAGTTCCGCGAATACATTCCGAAAGCACTTCTCAGGCGCGATTAATCAAGCAGCGAGGGCCCCAGTTTTTATTTCTTCACCTATCTTGTCAATCCTGTTAATCCTGTCTAACTCGCCGCGACCGACCATTCACAAGATTTACATGATTCATCAAAACCGTTGCATCCCGAACCAAGCAACGATCCGAAAGGCGAGCTGGCTATCTTTGTTATGAAAAGGTTCGGCGCATATTTGGATCCTTGACTTACGAACCGGGGCCGCACGCAAGCTGGCTGCGCACGCTGAAAGTTACGCCGACGAAACGCCTTCGTGGTTTCCTGACGGCCGGCGCCTCACGTTTCAAAGCAATCGCACGGGCCGCATGGAAGTATGGACGATGAAAAAGGACGGTTCGGGCGCGCGACAAGTGACCGGCAGATGAGCCAGAGTCCGAAGCATGGAGGGTGGTTGATTTTGGAGCGCGCTAGCGCTTGGTCTGGTGAAAAGAAAAAGCTGATACCGACCGCCGTCCATAACTGTCGACCGGCGCCGAAGGCGCGGCATAGCTGTAGGCCCGGGGTAACTCCCGGATCACGTCAATTCTGCACTGTCTGCTTGCGACCCGTTAACTCTCAGGCTGCGGCCACGGCTTTCGCTTTAAGTGGCTCTGCCTCGACGGTCGCGGGTCCAGCTTCGGTGGCCAGGAACCTGTAAGCAATTCCTGCAAAGGCAGCACCCACAATCGGCGCCACCCAGAACAGCCACAGCTGCGAGATGGCCCAGCCTCCAACAAAAATGGCCGGCCCGGTGCTACGCGCCGGATTCACCGACGTATTAGTTACCGGAATGCTGATCAAGTGAATGAGCGTCAGGCAAAGACCGATCGCCAACGGCGCGAGTCCCTTTGGCGCGCGCTGGTCGGTCGAACCCAGGATGACCATCAAAAACATAAACGTCAGCACCATCTCAGCCACCAGACAGGCCAGCAACGAATAGCCACCGGGTGAATTGACCCCATAGCCATTTGAGGCGAAACCGCCGGCCACACTGAAGCCGGCTTTGCCACTGGCGATGACAAAAAGGACGCCGGCCCCGGCGATGCCGCCGATTACCTGCGCCCCGATGTAAGGCAGAATGTCTGAAGCGGGTATCCGTTTGCCGGTCCATAGCCCGATGGTCACGGCGGGGTTGAGATGACATCCGGAGATGTGGCCGATCGCATAAGCCATCGTCAGCACCGTCAACCCAAACGCGAAGGATACGCCGAGCAAACCAATGCCCACGTTAGGAAAGGCGGCGGCAATGACAGCGCTGCCACAACCTCCGAAAACGAGCCAAAAGGTACCCATAAACTCTGCAGCGCATCGTTTAGTGAGTGACATGATTCCTCCTTATCAACTTGAGGAGTTCGTAACGGTAGGTCGAGAAGGGTGGCGAATCTTTCTTCGGCCCGGAAAAACAGAGAAGAAGCCTTTAAGATTGCGCGCAGGTTATCACAAAAGGACTCGAGTCAACAGGATTTCCGGGCGAAGGTTGTAGCCCCGGGCGTAAGCCCTCGGATGACGAATTCCAGAATAAACAAGAGCCCAAAACGGCGATCGATATTACGGTACGCGCTGTCGCCAGTAGCCTGGACGCCGGCTGAAGTGCATTACTGCATAGATGGAGATGCAATCTCGCCCAGGCTCCCAACGATAGTAAATTGAATAAGGAAACCGCGTAAGCAGATAGCGACGTATCTTTGGTTTCTCGATTACTGCCCATCTTGTGGGGGAGGCAAGAAGTGTTTGAATTGCGGCTTCGACTTCTGCAACGAAAGCGGCCGCGACTAAAGGCGAAGCATGCTCGACGTAATACTGCGTAGCGGCGAAATATTCTTCGGCCGCTGCTGAATGAAAGCCGTAGGTCGGCATGCGTTAGCTCGATGGAAGGTTGTGCGCGAGTAGGCTTCTTACGCGCTCCAAGACCTCGTCGCCGGGAATCAACTCAACCTCACCCGACTCGACCTGAGCGATGCGCCGTCGCACTTCCGCAAGCTGTGCGCTGGTGATTTCCGGAGAAATATCCTGCGCCAAGCTTTCGACCAATCGCTCGGTGAGTTCAGCGCGAGCTTCCAGCGGCAAAGCCATTGCATCACAAAAGATTTCTTCTGATGTGGCCATGTGGAAAGACTAAGCTCTGCTGGTGTCTTCTGACAAGCTGATTCCGCTCCGCGGACTCCTGACCGTTCAGTTACAATGACCCTATGTCGATTGAACTCAAGGGTCTCTCACAGGAGCAAGTTACGAATCTGCTGCCTGAAGGATTGATATCTCTCTGCTGGCGCGGCAGTGTGGCTCACGGCATGTACGTGCCGAAATCCGATCCTGACTCAATCGACGACAAAGACGTGATGGGTGTTTACATCGCGCCGATTGAGCACTATCTGGGTTTTGGCCGTCGGGACGTCTACGAAAAATGGGAAGGCGAATGGGATTGCGTCTTCTATGAGCTGCGGAAATTTATCGAACTGCTGCTCAACTGCAATCCGAACGTCCTTAGCCTGCTCTGGCTTAAACCGAACGGCATCATTTACGAAAGTTCGGTGGGCCAACTGCTGCGCGACAACCGCGACCTGTTCGTGACGAAGAAGGCCTATCATTCGTTCTCTGGATACGCTCACGCTCAGTTCAAAAAAATGATTTCCTTTAATCAGGAAGCACAGGCGCTCATGCGCAAACTTGAGCAAGAGTTGCTTGCATTAGATATCGATCCCGAGACAACGACCGACGGTCATGCGCTCAGGACGATCGCAGGCGAGCCTTTCGTTGGCGCTACCACCGAAATAATGGAAGTGGTAAAGCGTTACAAAGGCGAGCGGCGCAGGTATTACAGCGGCGGCTACATGGGCAAGAAGCGCCGCGAGTTGGTCATGCGCGTTGGTTATGATGCGAAGAATGCCGCCCATCTGATTCGACTACTGCGGATGGGGATCGAGTTTCTTACTGAAGGCACGATGTACGTCGAGCGCGCGGACGGTCCTGAATTATTAACGATCAAACGCGGGGAATGGCCGCTTGAGAAAGTGAAAGCCGAGAGTGAAAGATTATTTCAACTGGCGCAAGAAGCTTACGTGCGTTCATCTCTCCCACCCGAACCCGATCGCGATCGCGCTGAGAAGTTATGCGTGAAGATGATTGGCGAGTATCACGGGTTGAGTGTTGGTTAGCAGGTGAGTGTCAGTCCCGAGAGAGGTAGCGATGGGATCAAGGACTCAACTTTGAGGATAGGGAAGCGTGAATCGCCGAAGGCGCGCAGATAGAACAGCCTT
>Ga0134124_10005424_pt1 | contig 10258 bp, 8 predicted proteins | sample KB304_FD_96880 | JGI IMG/M metagenome (GOLD analysis project Ga0134124, IMG submission 96880) | Terrestrial soil microbial communities without Nitrogen fertilizer from Kellogg Biological Station, Michigan, USA - KB3-0-4 | ecosystem: Environmental > Terrestrial > Soil > Unclassified ... | reverse complement strand
TCACTGATCCCGGGCAAGCAAACCTCGCTTGGCGCAGCACGGACTCTGGCCGGGCCTCTAGATTTGGTCGAAACGTGGAAGGTCCACGTACGGACGACGCTTGCTCGGCAAGCCGAGTTGAACGGCCCGCAGCCGAGACTGCGGCTCCAACTCGACGTCAGGCTGGTGCTGTTCGGCGCGCTATTTGGCCTGGCGGGAGGACCATTTGGCACGGTTCGCGCACTGGTCCTGCTACTCTCCGTCCTGTTCGTGCACGAGTTGAGTCGGGCCGCACTGGCGCGCGGGCTCGGGCGCTCGGCGCGCGTGTCCATCTCGCTGCCCGGTGGTCGAACCGAGATTTCCGGGCCCGAGCTGCGCGGGAGAGCGGCGTTCGCGTTCACCCTCATCGGCTCACTGGGCAACGTGGTGGTGGCGGCTCTGCTCCACGTGCTGAGCTGGCAACTGCACAATCCCGCGTTTGCACTTTCGCTCCGCGAGCTCGGCAACGCGCACCTCGTTTGGGGCGTCGCGCAAGCATTGCCGCTGCTGCCGTTTCGCGCGGGCAGTGAGCTGGCGCGCCGTCTGCCGCCTTCCCTGCGCTCTGGTCACGCCATCGCTTCGGGCGGTTTGGCGATTGGCGCCGTGTTCGCAATCTTCAATTTGCCCAAGTCGCCGATCTTGTTGCTGGCGCTGTTGTTCGTTGCCGTTTCGTCCGCTCGTGCCGCGCACGAGGCTTTTCAGGAGGAGTTCGATCGACAGCGCGGCGTCCCCGCCAAGGTCGACGAGGCACGCGGGGCGCTGGCAGCCGGCGATCATCGTCGTTGCATCGCAATCACCCATGCGGCGCTCGCGGTCGCGCGATCGAAGGAGCTGCGGCAAAGATTGTGGACCACCTTCGCCTGGGCGGGTATCGGCAGCCGCGATCCGTTCGTGGCGCACACTGGGTTGCAGCAACTGCCGCTCACTTGTCTCGACGCACACCTGCTCGCCGCCTACTTGTGCTGTTGCAATCGCGCGCTGGAGGCGCAGGAGCTTTTGCAAGAGGCTCGTCGTCTGGGACAGCGTGAAGCCGAAAGCAGCAAACTTTTGATCGAGCTCCTATTCGCCCAGGGCGACCGCTCCGGTGCGCTGGCGGTGACCGAAGCCGATGCCGCGATTCTTTCCGCCGCCGATCGACGACGGGCACTGCTTGCTCTGGCTCAGCCGGAAGGAACGGCCCAGTGACGGATCCCGGGCCCTTGCTGCTCCTGGTCGAGGACGAGCTGCCGATGTGCCGGCTCCTCGGCGCGTCGCTTTCAAGCCGCGGCTACCGGCTCATCGAGGCGTTCACGGGCACGGACGCGCTCGGCAAGGCCGCCTCGCGCAGCCCTGACCTGGTCTTGCTCGATCTCGGGTTGCCCGACATGGACGGTCTGGAAGTGACACGCCGGCTGCGACAATGGGCGGTTTTTCCGATCATCGTGATCTCTGCCCGAGGGCGCGAGGAGGATAAAGTGCTGGCGCTCGACGCGGGCGCAGACGACTACCTGACCAAGCCGTTCGGCACGGGCGAATTGGCGGCCCGCATTCGCGTCGCGTTGAAGAACGCAGCAACGAAGAAGCCCGGCGCCGCCACGGAGCCCGTAATCACCGTGGGCACACTACAGCTCGACCTCGAGCGTCGTGCGGTATTCGTTTCCGGACGCGAGGTGTACCTCACTCCCATCGAGTTCAAGTTGTTCGCCACCCTCATGAAGCACGCGGGGCGTGTGCTCACTCATCGACAGTTGCTACAAGAAGTGTGGGGTGAAGGCTACGCGCACAACACACAATACCTGCGCGTCTACATGGTACAGCTTCGGCACAAGCTCGAAGCCGATCCGGCCCGGCCACGCCACCTGACGACGGTGCCGGCGATCGGCTACCGTCTGAGGACGTCTTGAACTGGAGCGTAGGCAGCTTTGATTTCCGCATTAAGGAAGTCTGGCAAGGGTGCGCTGAGTGATGGCGGTTTCCCAGTCCAGCGCCGCTCGTGCTAGCGTGGCCGCGCTTTGAGCGGACGATCACCCTCCGGATCACCTCGGCTGCCCGTCGTTGCTTTGCTGCTGGCTGCCCTTGCCGGCTCCGCCTTGCTCGGCGCTCCCAGCTGCACGCGGGGACCAGCCACGGTTCAAGCAGAGCTGGGCGAGGCACGCCGACTATCAGCGGATCTGCGCGTTCAATTCAGTCGCGCAGCCGACGCCTCGAATCGCGCGGTCATGGCCGACACCGACGAGGCCTCGGTAAACTTCGCGCGTGAAGCAGAACAAACCTTGAAGGCCGTCGAACAGGACGTCACGGCCCTGAGCGCGCTGACGCGAAACTTGGGCGTTTCCGAGGAACCTCAGATCCTAGAGCAATTCCAAAAGCAGTTCGCGGACTACCGCACCGTCGACAAGAGTGTGCTCGCCTTGGCAGTAGAGAATACCAATCTCAAGGCGCAGCACTTGTCCTTCGGTCCTGCACGTGAGGCGGCCGATCACTTCAAAGCAGCGCTCGCGCCGCTTCCAGCCGAATTTGCGGCAAAGGACCGTTGCCGCGCGCAAGAGCTCGTAGCGAGCGCAATCTTGCACGTGCGCGAGCTCCAGGTCCTGCAAGGCCCTCATATCGCATCGGCGGATGACGCCGCGATGACCGACATGGAAAAGGGAATGGCGACTCTGGAGCTGCAAATCGCCGAAGCCTTGGCGGCCCTGCGCGCGTTGGGCCCGTCGAGCGCCATCACCGCGGCGGAAGCCGCCTTCGGGCAATTCAAGAATGTCGAAAGCCAGATCGTGGCGTTGTCGCGTCGCAACACGAACGTCAAATCACTCGAGCTTTCGCTGAAGGACAAGCCACCCTTGACTGCCGCTTGCGAGGGTAGCCTGCTTCGCCTTCAGACTGCGTTGGCGCAGGAGGGGTCCAAAGCCACGCGCTGAACGCCGCCCGACGCGAGCGTCGAGATCGACGCCGAACAAATCGCGATTGTGCTCATTAACCTAACGGGTCTGCAAAATTCCACGAGTTATCCCATCGAACTCGAGCAATGCAGCTCCGCCCGACGGACGTGCCATGCGCTGCTGCACGAGCCGACGCTGGCTCGGCACGCCGAATTGGCGAGCTCTCGGCAGGGTTGGTGCTGTTACCGACATCGTTCGAAGAGCGTCATGCTACACGCCCCTACCCGTCGAATACCGCCGGACGTGACGCTTCCCGGCGACCATGTTAGCGTCGCAAACCATGGTCTATTCTCGGGTTTTTTGTGGACCGGGACGCGGAATCGCCAGCGTGCTCGCCCTCGCGTTGGGCATGAGTTTGGCGGAGCCGAGCGCCTGGGCGCAATCGGATGACGAACGTGCAGGCGCGCGAGTCGCCGCGACTGAAGGCGTCAAGGCGATGAACGAAAAGCGCTTTGCAGACGCAGCAGATCTGTTCTCACGAGCGGAGTCCCTGGTGCACTCACCGGTGCATTTGCTCTACCTAGCCCGCTCGCAAGAGAAGCTCGGGCTCCTGGTCAAGGCTCGCGAGAACTACACCAAGATCTTGCGCGAAAAGTATGGCCCTGACGCGCCGGACGCTTTTCGCCAGGCGCAAGCATCGGCGCAGCAGGAGGTGGGCGGGCTCGACAGCCGCATCGGGGCCGTCACCGTGAAGGTCGACGGCGCGAACGGACCGGTGGCTGTCACCATGGACGGCGAACAGGTGCCGCCCGCGCTGGTGGGCCTGCCTTTGCCAGTCGATCCGGGCAAACACACATTCCAAGCGATAGGGACGGATCTGAAGAGCGATCCGGTAACCGTCGACGTGTCCGAGAGCGGTCGCGAAGCGTTGACCCTGACGCTCAAGCCGTCGCCTGGAGCGGTCGCACCGGGCGCCGCTGCGCCAGTGCCTGCCAGCGCGCCCGCAGCGGCAGCGCCGGCCGCGACAGCGCCAACGACACCCCCCCAATCTACGAGCAGCGGCAGTAACGGCATGAAAATCGGGGCCTACGCGGCGCTCGGTGTGGGAGTCGTGGGAGTCGGCCTGGGGACGGTCTTTTTGCTCAAAGCCAACAGCAAAAGATCAGACGCGGACGATCTCTGTAGCGCGCCCGCCGGCTGCCCGTTGAGCAAAAAGAGCGAGGTCGACGCGCTCGATAGCGACTACAAGACCGCCGGCACCCTATCGGTCGTCAGCTACGCAGTCGGCGGCGTCGGGCTCATCACCGGCGTCACGTTGCTGGTCTTGAGCGGCGGCAAACACGCCGAGAATGCAGCCGGGGTCACTCCTTGGATCGGTTATCAGTCAGCGGGCCTCTCCGGAAAGTTCTAAGCAGATGTCGCTTCGAGAAAATCGCAGGGCAGAGTCGGTTTCGTCCATGAAATTTCGCCGGACGCACGCCGTCTTCGCGGCGGGCGCTTGCTTGGTGGCGCTTGCTGCGTACGGCGCGGGCTGCAGCGTTCCCGATCGTACCTTCTACGACGACACTGCTGGAACCGGTGGTTCCGGTGGTGCTCATGCTGCTGGAAGTTCGAGCGGCGGCGCCAAAGCGGGCTCGGCAAGCAACATGGCGGGCGCGGACAACGGCGGCGCCATGGGCGAGGCCGGCGAATCGGCGGGTGGCGCGGCGGGAGAAACTGGGAGCGCAGGCTCATCGGGTGACGTGCGCCCCGTGCCCACGAAGGGCCTGATCGTGATCGGCGGAACCGACATCGATCAAGCCAAAGGGCTGATCTCGGTGATCGCACCGGCCACTGGCAGGGAGTTGGCGAGGGACACCTTGCCGCTCACCGCACAGGTAGCGGGGATCGCCTACGACGGTGCTCCACAAAAAGACGTCTGGTACGTGTTCGTTGGGGCTGATTTTCCGGCCAAACCAGACAAGGTCGTCGACTTGCAGGTTCGCTATTTCGACGACACCAGCAACAAATGGATCACGCTCTCCAAGTTGACCACGCTGCCTCCGCCGGTGCCCGGTACTTTGACCGTGCTCAATGACCGCTTGGCGTACCTTTCACACGTAGTCTCCGGCTCGACCACGGTGCCGGCACTCACGATCCTCGACACTACGAACGTGAAAGCGGTCAGGACGATCGCCGCAGCGTATGCTCCGATGACCCCGTTCGTCGGAAATATGGTGACGTTGATCGGCACCCGCGGCACCGCGGCCGATGCAACCGGAGTAGGTGGCACTCTCGATCTGGGTCTGCAGCAGTCCTGCAATTCGAGCAAGCTTTGCCAGCTCTTCGTGCAGCCCATTCCGGTCGGCGACACCATCGGCTCGGCGCTTGGTCACGTCCTCGGAAGTTATCAAGGCACGCCCGTGGCGTACGCGAGCCAGCTCGAGCAGCTCGATTTCTTCGCGCTCTCACCGGCGTCCGGCAACGTCAAGGTGTATCGCGCGACGCCGAACGCGCCTGAGGCCGCAGATAGCTTCGATGCCCCGCAAAGCGCCAACGACTTGTCGGCCATGACCGTCGCCGAGTGCCAGAAGACCGCGCTCGTCACGGCAAATACCGAGAACGCGCTTTACGGCGTGACGCTCAACGCCGGTGCGGGCGTCAATTTCGACCTGGGCCGCGCAGGCCAACTCGTGGCCTACGAACCGTTTACGCGTAACGTGATCGCAACCTACAACCCAACGACCAATGATTTCCAGACCGCACCGGAAGACGCTGGCGTCGTTGGACCCGAAATTACCGCTGTGGAGGTCACCTCCACTGGCGGCGCGACGCTGAAGTTGGTGGAACGCACCACGCTCTGGGAGCCGCCCACCGATCTACGTGTCAACGTGCTCGTGACGCGTTTCCCGGTACCGTTCAGATGCGGACAGTGAGTGCGGTCGGAGGTACCGTTCGACCTGGGCTGAGTTCGCTCTTTTCGTTGCTTGGCTGCGCGCTACTCCTTGCCGGGTGCTCGAAGCCAAGCAACGAGTCCCGTGCGTCTGCGACCAGCGCCAGTGCGCCAGCTGCAGTCGCGCCCGAAGCAAGCGTGCCAAGCACACCAAAGACTCGCGCCGCAGTGGCGCGCGAGCGCCTGAAGCCGCCTCCGCTGGTCGCGCCATCGGACGCTGCGACTGGCGCCGGAGGCGTACGCTTTCAGATTCTGCGCCCCGGTAGCGGCGACTCTCCCGGGCCAGTCGACACGATCGTCGTGGATTTCAGCATGTGGACGAGTGATGGCCAATTGGCGTTTTCGTCCCTACCCGAAGCGCAGCCGGCTGGGTTTTCCGTCTCCACGTTGGCACCGGACCTGCGCGTGCTGCTGACGCAGCTCAAAATCGGTAGCCGCGTACTGCTCTGGGTACCGCGTGCGGCACTCGCCGGCTGGAAGCCGCCCGTATGGCCTGACGCGGACCTCGTGTTCGATCTCGAATTGCTCGACGTCAGCCACGTCAGCGTTCGCGACACCAACGGCAACCCGGTCGAACCGGTCCCGTCGCTGGCACCGGATGCGGCGGGCCCGCCCGAGTCGGCGGACAAGACGCGGAATGGGCTCCGCTACGTCTACCTGACCCACGCTCTCACGCAGAAGCCACCAACGGCTTCTGATCGAGTCACGCTGCTCGCGACCGCCTACGTGGTCGAAGGCATCGAGGTCAAGTTACTGCGCTCCGGGTTCAAGACCGCGACCACCCTGTCTCGCGCACCAGGCAAGCTCGGCGAATTGCTGGGGCAACTGAGCTCGGGCGACCGTGTACGCGTCTGGTTGCCGAAAGGCGAGGGCCGAGCGATCATTGCTGAAGCTGGGATGCGAGAGATGATTCTGGATCTTGGCGTCTCGTTCTAACCGCTCGAGGGCGAGCAGCTGAGTGCGCGCGCCAGGCTTTCTCGAAGGGCTGCAAGGGCACGGTCGATCGGCCCGCGGAGTGGCGCTCGCACTCGGATGCGGTGCGTTGTCCGCCTACGCACATCCGGGCATCGGTCTCGCACCCATCATGCCGATCGGGCTGATCGCGCTCGCCTACTGGGCCGCGGGGGCAGGCTCTTTTTTTGCGGCCGCACGCGTCGGTTGTGCCTTTGGCCTCGGCATCTTCTGGGTGATCACCATTTCTGCGCGCGAGTGGGCGTTGATCGTACCGATCGCGCTGACCTTGATTGGCACCGGGCTGTATGCGTTGCCGCAAGCGCTCTTGGCCCATGCGCTCAGCCGGCGCATGTTCGATACGATCGCCTTTTTCGCGACCGCCGCTGCCTGGAAATTGTTCATGGACTTTGGGGACTACCTGGGCTTTCCGACAAAGGGTGAAGGGCTGGCAGCGATCGCCGGGGCACCGGTGTTGCTGGGCGGCGCACGTCTGCTCGGGAGCAGCCTGAGCTGTGGGATCATGGTAGCTGGAACGATCGGCTGCGGCGTGCGCCTGGCACAACTGTCTCCAGTGCGACTCGCGAAGGCACGCCATGCGTTGCATCCGTTGGCTCTTGCGCTTGCGTTACTACTTGGCTCGAGTGGCGTCGCACACCTCACCGCTCCCCGAGTCGAACGGACGCTGAAGGTTGGCATTCCACAGATGAACGTGCCCCCCGCGTATTTCTCTCAGCGCATGCAGCACCCGGAACTCTCCGACGCATTCGAGGACGTATTCACGTCCCAGCTGCAAGAGTTCGCGGACGTTGATTTACTGGCCCTCACCGAGACCTACGATGGCAGCTATCCGCTGCTGGTGCCGAAGGTAAGAAGGCGCTTTCAAAACTATGCGCGGGCGCAGCAACGAGCAGTGTTGCTCAGCTCGTACCTCGCCGCGGAAGACGGCGGGATCTACAATGCCGTAGGCAGCATCGACGCGAGCGGACAGCTCGTCGGCGTGCATCGCAAGGTCAATCTCGCACCATTTGGCGAGGTCGAGTACGAGCACGGCAAAGGCTTCGTCCCAGCAGCGGTCTTACCGGGAGTTCGTGTCGGAATCCTGATTTGCCAGGAATCCTTGCTCGCTGACGGACCCCAGGCGTTGGCCAGGGCGGGCGCGAATCTGTTGGTCAGCCCCACGAGTGACATCTCGTTCCATAGCGGACTGCTCAGCTTCGAGCACTTGGCCCTGGCGCGAATGCGGGCCATCGAAACCGGACGGTCCATGGTCTGGGCCAGCGCGGGAGGACCGTCGGGAGCCATCGATCGCTGGGGTAGTTTCGTACGCGCCGGCCCGCTGCGAGCGCCAGCCGCCGTCCAGGTGAGCGTCGAACTAAACGACGATCTCACGCCGTATTTGCGCACGGTCTGGCTCTGGCGTTGGTTGGCAGTGGGTTCGCTGAGCGTTCTGGCCGTAAAGCTGAGAGCGAGAACGGCGGCCACTCCGGTTCAAGCGCGGCGAGTCGGGACCCTGCGCGGCTGCGCCGAACTAGCGCTCGCCGTGATGCTGGTCTGGGGCTTGAGCGTTGGTTCGGCAGGTGCCGTCGAGATCGTGAATGGCACTCCAGAACGCGCCCGGCTGAGCGTCAACGAGCTGATGCGACACACCGAACCTTACCTAGGCGAAGGCTCGCTCACTCGGTTCCAAACCGATCTCGAACACAGTGCGAGCGGCGCCCTCGCGTACTATTTGGATTTCTATGGGCAGCGGACCGTGCCCAGTGCGGTTCAGCTCACATCGCAGCAGCCAACGCTCAGCGAGCTCGCCGAGGAACTAAGACTCCGGCAAGGTTTTCCAACACGCGTCACAGAGCTGGATTTCGACGACGCTCCGCGTGTGGCAGCCATCGTTCGGAGCAAGGCTGGCGAGTTCTGTGTGGTTAGCTCGGATCGCACTCGGCGCTTTTGGCTGTTCCGCCCCACCCAGGCGTCGGTGTTCCAACTCTCGGCGGCCAATGCCGCCGAGCAACTGGAATCGACGACCATCGTCCCGGAAGCGCTTCCTTGACGATGGCTCAGGCAGTCGCGGGGCTGGAATAAGAGAGCTACTTGGCGCAGATCACTGTCGCAATGCCGCTGCAGCTGGCGTTGCCGGTACAAGTGCAGGTGTAGCTCTTCGTCGAAAGGTTGGTATTGGAAGAGCTGGGGTAGAAGCCAGCGTTGGCGACATACGCGCCAGTCCCACTCGGACTGCAACCGCCACTGACCATGACCGTGCCGGAATCGCAGGCGAGAACCGCGGTTTGGCTGGAGAGCGTCGCGGTCTTGGCAACGAAGTTGCCAGCGATTGACTTCACGGTGTCCGCGCTAGTCGCGTTCGTGGCTTTCGTCGCCAGATCTGCCGTCGTCGCTTTGACGGCGAGATCGGCGGTCGTCGCGTTGGTGGCTTTCGTTGCGAGATCCGCCGAGGCGGCGTGCGTCGCAGACACGGCGTTGAGCGCAAGCATCGCGAATGGAACGCTGGTCAGCTCCTGCCGCGGGGCCATCTCCGCGTCCGAGCCGATCTTGATGCCGAGATATAGGGTGCCGCGGCTGCCGTCGAAGATGTCCGGGGTGAAGGCCGTACCCTCGCCGAGTTTAGCGGAGAAATAGCCATTGTCCGGGGTCACCGTTTGCTGCTCGCTCCAGATGGCGGTACCGGCACTGGCAGCCGTGTAGAGCGAGAACGTGAACGTGAGTTGCACACCGTCGACCGGCGCACCGTCACTGTCGAGCAGACGGCCCTGTTGGGTCAGTGTCTGGGGCACGATTTGCGGGGCGGCAGACGCGGAGGAGCCCGACGCCACGAACGCCAGCAAAGCGACCAATGCAGCGACACACTTCGAGATTCTTGACATTAGCAATGCTCCCAATAGTTACCTAACCAAGTGCCCGAACGTTTGTCTCGCTTCAGGGGGACGAAGCGGCAATGACGCCCGGAATGTACGTGTACTTGAGCGACTTCGAGCGCTTCGAGTCGACCGTACCGCCGAGGCTCTCGCCGAGGCCGCTGATCAAAACGAAGTTCTTGCTCTTCGACACCACGCCGGTCGTCACGAAAGAAACGGCGGAGTGGTTTTGGGCCAACGGCTCGACGATCGATCCGCCTTCTCCACCGGCGCCTGCCTCGGGCATGCCGGCCGCGCCGGCCGCGCCAGCCTCCCCGGTCGGCGCGCCCCCTGATGCGGAGCCGCCCTTCCCACCTTTGCCTGCGGATGCTTTGCCCCCCTGGCTGTCGTCACCAGCATCCCCTCCCGCGCCACCGCTGGGCGACGGACCACCCGAATCGTCCCCACCGCAGCCGGCAGCGAGAACGAGCGTTGTGCAGGAGATTGCGAGCGCACTCAGCAGCGCGCGAGTCGGAAATGACCTAAAGGAGATCAGCATCGACCGCACACGCTAGGCTTATTTTTGCATCTCTACAATCCCTTTAGTCGCAAACCGAACCGTCTTTTTCGCATCGGGCTTCGCATCGGGC
>Ga0134124_10005423_pt1 | contig 10259 bp, 10 predicted proteins | sample KB304_FD_96880 | JGI IMG/M metagenome (GOLD analysis project Ga0134124, IMG submission 96880) | Terrestrial soil microbial communities without Nitrogen fertilizer from Kellogg Biological Station, Michigan, USA - KB3-0-4 | ecosystem: Environmental > Terrestrial > Soil > Unclassified ... | reverse complement strand
TTGCCCCCGGCAGGACTCGAACCTGCGGCCCTCTGCTTAGCTTCCAGCATCAGGCTTTCCCTGACCGCCCGCTAATCCGGGTTTGCTGGCTGGACTATATCTTGGACATCACAGTCCCGACCCGTATAGTCTCTGAGGAGTCCAAGTCGCAAACCTTGCGATCGGTTTCCTGCGGATTACCCAATCCTCGAGGATTGTTACTAAAACCCTTCGGAGTTAGTACCTGAGGCTCTAAGGGCGTTCCCGCATATAGGGCCGTCCACTTAATGAGTTCAAAACATTTCCCCATTAAGGCTCCGACAAGGCAGATGCTCTATCCGCTGAGCTACAGGGGCATCAAATCATTGGCGTCGGGATGTTACCACGCCAAACTCGATTTTGGTAAACGCACTAATCAAACTAAAAACTCGTAGACATAAAAAGAGATCGCCCGGTTGGGCGATCTCTTTTTCTTATGAGAAACAGAGGGAAATCAGGCAGCTCGAGGATGTTGTTCGCCTGTTTCGGCAAAGACCCTCCGGCCATTTAGTGCGTCGTCAATTATTTCGCGCACGGCCGAGGTTTCAGGGTTCACGTCCATACGGTCACAAGCTTTGAGATGCCTAACAATACCTTCCGTTGCGATCTCAAGCGAGATTCCGGTTAGCTTCGAATAGCGCCGCGCTTGAATATGATCGATTCTGAGCAGCCGCTCATTTAGCGGCAGGTGTGTATCAAAAGTCACGATTGCGTCAAGTCCTCCAATATTAAGATTTCTCATTTCCTGTATGTATCTTCAGATGCCATCAAAACCCGCTTGGATGCAGCCTACGACCCTGGCAAAGCTTTAGAATCGGGGTTTGAGAACCCCAAAACAAAGTTGTCATCGCACTATTTGCCGCAGGGGTGTTCAGCGAAACGCGGGATTATACTGGACGAGTGGCGATCCGTCTATAACTTTTTCCTGCTGGTGCGTTTTTTGCCGGGGTGTAAATGTCGCTGAGACTAGTTATGGGGACTTCTAAGTTAACGAGAGAAACGAGTTATCTTATAAGTGGGGGAAGAGTTTTTGAGCGATAAACGACGAAGGCGCCACCCAAGATCTTGACGGGAGATTGGGGGCGGCGCCTTTGACGTAAAATAAGAGTGCCGAGAGTCTACTTTTTTGGAAGCACCGTGTCTTTCATGCCTTTGCCGACGCGAAACTTCAGAGTAGTCTTTGCCGGAATTTGGATCGTTTCACCCGTCGCTGGGTTCCGACCTTCTCGGGCCTTACGTTCAGATTTGACCAACTTTCCGAAGCCTGGAAGAACAAACTCGCCGTTTGATTTAACTTCGCGAGCAGCTAAAGTCGATAGTTCTTCAAAGAACTCCTTGATTTGGGCTCTCTTCATCCCGGTTGATTCAGCGAAGTGGTTGATCACTTCCGATTGCGTCATACGCTTCTTGCCTGTCGCGGCTTTGGTCGCCATAGTCTGGTGTAACACCTCCAAAGAGAACTAGAATTGAAAAAGCAAGTGGACACTCATATATCACACTCAAGCGGCAAAGTCTTCAACAAACCCGCATTTCCTCAGGGTTTTTTGGGTAATTATGCCAGTTGTGGTTTCTGTATCTCAGAAAATCAAGCGCCCATTTCGTCGTTAGAGTGTCCATCCGAACCTCGAGCATGACCCTTCCGGGTTGGACTCAAAAGTTCGCTCCGACAGAATTGAATCTTAGATGGTCGGGGCGAGAGGATTCGAACCTCCGACCTCTCGGTCCCAAACCGAGCGCACTACCAGGCTGTGCTACGCCCCGAAAATACTGAGAATTTCAAGAAACCGCTTGCCGTAGGGGCTGCATGATAAGAGTCAGGGTGAACGGGGTCAAGCGGACCACTTTTCAGTCAACAGAAATTCCCTCATTAAGGCGATCGCCCTTGCCCTATGGCTTATCTGGTTTTTGACTTCTTCAGCCAGTTCTCCAAACGTTTGAGTGTAACCGCTTGGAACGAAGATTGGATCATAACCAAAGCCTGAATCCCCGCGGGGTTCTTTCCCAATCAAACCCTCGCAAATGCCCTCCGTTACCTTGAGAATTATTCCGTTCTTCAAGGAAACAGCGACCGCACATACAAATCTTGCTCGGCGATCTGATGAATTAATTGTTGCTAATTCGTTCAGCAGTTTGCGCCTTCGTTGGTTGTCGGTTGCATTCGGCCCAGCATAGCGAGCTGATAACACGCCAGGCTTACCCTCAAGCGCTTTGACTTCCAATCCAGAATCGTCAGCCAAAACCATTTCGCCTGTTGCTAGAGAGTAATACTGAGCCTTGCACTTTGCGTTACCTGCATAAGTGTCTTCCGGTTCTTCCGCTTCACCGGCTCGATCAAAGTCACTTAACGACAACAACTCGAACGGAACCGATCCCAACAACATACGGATCTCGGCTGCCTTGCCTTCGTTTCGAGTAGCTATCACTAGTCGCTTTTTAGTGGTCACGTTTCAACGCGTTGTAGTACCAGCGCTGTCTGCCTGCGCGAAAGAAATCAAACTGCCGAATTGACCAAAGGCGGAAAGCGTTCGCCGATCAATGCCACTCGCATTCAGAGTGCTTTCGGTACAGGAAACCTCAACTTTAGAAAAGCGGTCAGTTAGCGCTGTGAGTTCTTTCTCTGTTAGAGGTCTCCCACTAAAGCGCGAGAGTGCAGCAATGGTTCCTAACAACGAGGTCCTATCATTGGTATAAGTAGTAACAGTCGACTCATTACTTAGACCTTTCAGCGTTTCAAGACGTTCCTGAGTGATCAGTTCGTTGTTCTTTAACTGAGCCATGTACACAAGAACGTTCTCTGTTTTTCCTACGATCACAAATCCATTAACGAAGAGAGCGGTGAACTCCTTCTCTCTAAGGGGCTCAGACTGAATACCATCGAGGATCTGACCTTTGCCGTCGCTTAACAAAGCGTTTGATAACTCCCGCCGCAATGCAACTTCATCTTTAACCGGTGCCAGCAGCAAGGAGCCTTCTCCCAGAGTCGGACGAAGAGTTATCACAGGTGTGCCGAGTGCTCCGATCAGGTTGTAAGGATCTTCAACGCCGTAACCCGACAATCCTGACTTCAGCAAAGCCGAGAAGATTACGCTCGACACCGCATCGAGTTTGATTGCGACTGCTGAATTGAGTGAAGACCACGCGGCTTGAGGATTGGCGGTTTCATAGATGCTTACTGAACGAAAAGAGTTGGGGATTAGCTTCCAATAATCCTCGGCCACTTTCGAGTTTTGAAATACAGGATCGAGACGTTTGATCACATCAGAATCGAGCGAAATCTGATAGTGGTCCTCTATAAGACCAGCATGTGAGCCTGAGGTCCACGCGACGCCACGAAGAATCTTGATTGCACTATCGCTGAGCAACCTCTCAAGTTGCTCGTCTCCTGGTGCTTTGCCAAGCAGCAGTGGTCCAGCAAGGGAGACGAGTTTTGCTGCGTTTGGCTGGGACACATACCCAAACGACAAAGTGGACGCGGATTTAAGATTCTGTCGGAGTCGCAGCATTTCCGTGTCAGTGCGAAGACTCGGTCGCTGACCTTGTCTTACTGCCAGGCAATTTTCCACGGCCTTTTGAGAATTTCCGATTATCACAACCGTACCGTCGATCGCTCCAATAATCTTCCGATCACCTTTTGACTCTGTACATTCGACATAATCAACGCCGTTCGATCGCTCAGTGCAGGCAGACGCGCCATATGCAAACTCTGCAAGACGTCTGATGTCGTCAGTCACAGCAGATTTCATTCGCCACTTTGCGGTATGAGTTTCTACTACAAGTGCGAGCTCCGGTTTTACACGTAGCAGGTCATCCTTTTCAGAGCTACTCACCCCGACGATTACCAATGCCATCTGCGCGCGACTCGCAAGCACGGCTTGAATTGGTCCCAACCCCAATCGCGAAGCCAGGAGTCTCGAGCTATTGTCGGAGTGTTTGGCAAGACCGATGGCCGGTGAGGCAGCTTTCCACGCGTCACTATTTTGAATCGCGTTAGCGATATCCCAGATACTGTTTATTTCAACATAGACAAGCGCGTCGGCTGGGACGTAATCAGCCATGTCAGCTTTGTTTGGTTGGTTCCACCAGACTGTAGCGGCACCGGCGATTAGAACGAGACCGATTAAAATGCCAAGGGGGCGAATGAGCTTCATTGGTCGGCATCCTAGCTTTCAAGCAAAGCGTCAAGCAAGCGGGAGCGCAAGAAGTTAGGAATGTTTCGAATTGCTGACGGTTCTTGTCGTGTGTTACTTTCAGCCCACTCCGAATACAAATTGTTCAGGTCCATAGCAATAATTGGTGTCAAGACCCATGACGTATCGTGAATTGTCAGCACAAGCTTTGGCAGAGAATGATTATGCTAGCTTCTTAGCTGAGTTGGAGCGCTCTCTCACCGATGGGCGACGCGATCCAAATGCCGTAGTTCAAGAGACACTCACTCAGATTTTCTATGGCAACTCGGTTACCAGGACGGAAGATTTACCCCTTCCCGCTCGAGTGGTGCTTCATTCGTTTGATCCGCGCAACGTCACCACCGAACCCGAGTATTACACCGATATTGATGCCGAACGGTATACATCCAGGAAACCGTTCATTTGGCTGTGGCAAATGTTCGACAAGTCGCCTCTTGGACAGAATGCCATGCTTGGACACAGGTTACGGCGGATGCTCGCCCCGCACATCTTTGCAAGGGTCGGACAGAACTTTAAGTGTTGGCAGTTTGTAGAATGGTCTTTCGGCTACAACCTTAGCTTCGGTGACAATGTGGTGATCCACCGTCATGTCCTCCTTGACGACCGCGGCGGTATCGAGATTGGTAACAACGTCTCTATTTCTGATTACGCCAACGTCTATTCCCATACTCACGACATTCATGACATCCACAAAGTCTACTCACCTGTGACCCGAATCGGCGATAGCGTTCGCCTCACGTACCATTCAACAGTCCTGGCGGGAACGCGGATCGGCGACAATGCGATGGTTGGCACGGGGGCCGTGGTGACAAAAGACGTCGAGCCAAACCATGTCGTCCTCGGAATTCCGGCAAAAACCGCCAGAGTTAAGGCTACACAAAACGACTGATTTCGTTCGAATTGGAATCTGGAATGAAGAGGGTAAAATTCCAGAAACATCACTACAACAGTCGTCTCTTACGAGCTTAGTCTCACCACTGCAGTAAGTTAAACGATGAAAAATAGCGGTTGACATGGTTAGCTGGCGTAATGTACTCTCACTCAAGTTGACGGTAGCACGTGCCGTCTCCTGAGGTGCCCACCTGGTTTTCAATAAGCGGTCCAATCCCGCTAAATCTTTTGGAGCACGATAAAGGCACACTTCGCGTGAGCGGAGGTCGCAAAGCCTACGGAAGTTGGTAATGACCAACTTGGCTGGGTTTCCGAATGATCTTCAATCCTTCCGTTGCAGACTTCTCAAATGGTTCGCTGCTGACACCCGACGGGCCAACAACCCCAGTAGCCGGTGCCACGCTCGATTACCTTCCAAACTTACGGACATCCACCTTGAGACAGACCATCCATTGCTCCGCTGCAAAAGTAGCTAAGAAACGATTGCCTCGGGCCCGAAAGGCTCGAGCTCGGATTCGAAAACAACAACGACTGCGGGCTCACCTTGCGAGGAATAATTAATCATGTTCAAGAAAAGCATGGGTAAGAAGAACCTTGTTGGTCTCGATATTGGCTCTAGCTCAGTCAAGGCTGTAGAGCTGACCAAGAAGGGATCTAACCTGCAGTTACTTCATTTGGGGTTTGAAAACCTTCAGAACGATTCGATTGTTGATGGCCAGATCATGGAACTCAACAACGTATCAAACGTCATTTCAAGCATCTTCAATGAGCACCAGATTCGAACTCCTCGGGTTGCCGCGGGCGTAAGCGGTCACTCCGTGATCGTAAAGAACATTGTTCTTCCGCAAATGAGTCAGGAAGAACTCCAGGAGTCGTTTAGCTGGCACGCGGAAGAGCACATACCTTTCGACATTGCCGACGTTAATCTCGACTACGAACTCACAAGTAAGTCATCGGATGCGTTACACGTGCTAATGGCCGCGTGCAAGAGCGACAAGATTGCCAATGTCAAGCAGGCGATCCAGCTGGCCGGCAAGCACCCGGTAATTATCGACGTCGATGCCTTCGCTCTACAGAACTGCTACGAAGTTAATTACCAACCAAAAGCTGGTGAGATCGTTGCTCTACTCAACATCGGAGCGGCGACGATGAACATAAACATTTTGAACGGTACTCGTTCAGTATTCGCGCGCGATGCCTCGGTCGGTGGTAGTCAGTACACAAGTCTATTGCAGCGAGAGTTGGGACTCAGTTTTGAACAGGCGGAGAGTGTGAAGCGGGGCATGGCATTGCCTGAAGGAATCGAGCCTCGCCCAATTCAGCCAATCATCGAAGCTGTTTCCGATACGCTGGCACTCGAGGTCAAGAAGACGATTGACTTTTATCGGACGACAGCTGCCGAGGGTGAAACGACCGTGCAAAAGATTCTGCTCGCGGGTGGTGGATCCAAACTACCGGGTCTGGCGGAATACCTTTCGAAGCGATTTGAGATGCCGGTTGAAGTTTTCAATCCCTTCAAACAAATCGAAGTTGACGACAAAAAATTTGACCCGGACTACATGCGAGAAATTATCCCTGAGATGGCAGTTGCAGTTGGTCTCGCCCTGAGAGGAGTTGAGGCATGATCAAGATAAATCTACTCGAGTCCGTAACGGATCGCCCTAAGGGTGCGGCGCTTGTGGAAGACAAAGTGTCCAGCCCGCGGATTCAAACCTTATTACTCGCATTGACTGTTTTTGGCTTGATGGCACTCGCGATGAGTTTCGAGTACGTCAGTGTGAACAGGGCCCACGCAGCTGCACAGAAGGAACTCGAAAATCAGCGTCGAATTAATAAGGAAATGCTCGCGGTTCAGAAAGAGCAGATGGAACTGGAAAAGAAGGCGCAAGAAATTCAAGCGCGTATCGATGCTATCAAGAAGCTGCGCGAATCACAGCAGGGACCCAGCGCCGTGTTGCACGAAATCAAAGCGCGGTTCGACGCAGTTCCCGGCCTCTATTTGAAAAGCATTGAAAACAGGAATGGCGAAATAACGATCAAGGGTGAGTCACCCAATGAATATTCCGTAACGAAGTTTGGTCAAAGCCTGGAGTTCTCGAATGGGTTGTTCAGCAATCTGAATATCGAAACTCAACGTGAAGTCGCGACAAGTGGTCCAGCGACAAGTGGTGCAGCCGCTAGTAACGCCGAGTTGCAAAAGCCAGAGGTAGTGAGCTTTACGGTAAAGGCAGGCTTCGGAGCTTCAAAGGCACAAACGCCGCCCCCAGCTGGAGCGCCTGCCGGCCAGGTTGCTATGAAGAAGTAGTTAACGACAGACCTTCAACGATAAGGATCAATGAGATGAAATTCGGCAAGCTTCCACACCTTCCCTGGTATCTGCGATTGGTCGTGTTCATAGCGATCGCAGGCGCGATGTATGCCGGCTTTTGGTATTTCACTACGCGCGGCACACGCGCTGACACCAAAACCATGGAAGACGAAATCGCCCTGTTGTTACCTCGCAATGCGCAAGCGCAAATTGCCTCTCAACGGCTGAATGAGTTCCGAGCCATCTATAAAGCTCGCGAGGAAGAATACTCGGAATTGAAAGCGTTGCTTCCCGAACAACGCGAACTCACCATGGTGTTGCAGGGAATCCAGGATCGCGCACACAACAACAACCTGGTACTTACGCACTTCACTCCCAAGGAAGAAGTGCTCCAAGACAACTACAGTGGCAAGAAGATTGAAGTCGGCGTAGTTAGCTCGTTTGCTAACCTGCGCGCGTTCTTTGAACAGCTGGCCCACTATCAGCGCATTGTTTCAGTAACAAACTTTGAGCTGAAGCAGCTCGACAAACAGTCGCCGACTAAGACAGTTGACGCTCGCTTTGATCTTACTGCCTACTATGTCTCTGCTGAAAAACTCCAAAACGCCGCCCCGGCCAGCCCGGCCAAAGCTGGTTCAGGAGGATCGGTTCCCGCCCCAGCGCAGCCTGCCAAATAGTTAACGGCAATCTGACGACCTTACGAAAGTAAAGACGACCATGATGAAGAACATTAAAAAGAGACTCGCATTTGCTGGTTTGGTGATCGGTGGGACTATGTCGCTTGTAGCGGGCGCAGCATCGCCAGTTATGAGCCAGGACGCCTCTCCGAAATCCAGCAAACAATCCACTGCCAAGACTCGCTCCTTCAGCACCGGACGCGATCCGTTCAAGAAATACGAACCGCAGAAGGTCGTCTTGAAACGAGCCGGGGAAATTGGGGTCCCCACGATTGATGAGCGAATCAATATGTATAAGGCGCAGAAGCAAGCAGCGATGAATGCTCGCGTGCCGGCGCCAAAGCCGACAACCGCCATCCTGTTGAATGAAATCCAGGTGATTGGCATCACTCGTACACCGCGGGGTTATGCGGCGATCGTGGAAGCAATGCCAATCAAACTCTCGTACGTGATCTATCCAGGCGAGCGTTTCTACGACGGACAGTTGGTGGCAATCGAAGATACTCGTCTAGTGTTTCGCCGCGAAACTGTCTTCGGCGACGGTCGACGCGAACGAACTGTGGAAATGAAACCCCTGAGGCAGCCCAACACCGTGAACGCAATGTCAACTACGTCGGTATCTGTTAACACGGAAGCTCAGCGGAACGATTCGGTCGCTGCAGCAAAGCCTTAATTAATTCTTTGTCTGGTTGCGTTGGAGCAACTGGTTTGACTTGACCCGCCTCGGCTCACGAGAGCTTGGCACTTTGACAAAACCCAGGAAGCCTGCCGTGTTAGTGCGGCGCGCGCTTCAATTGCTTCGGCAATCGAGCGTAGTGCGTGACGGTAGCGCATCCAGAAAATTCCCCTAAGGAGGGAACGATGTCTTATCAGCCTCGAGTAAGAACAGCCATATGGACCACGCTCGTCCTGGTACTTGTTTGCGTTACAAGCAATACAAGTTTGGCTGCCCCCCAACAATCGAGAATTGACGGCGACGCCAATGATCAGAACCCGGCTCCACAGCAGACGGCAATGGTTGCGGCCCCATCCCCCACTCCACCCGTTGGAATGTCACGTTCGACCGACAAACAAGTGGATCAAGGCAAACAGTACGGACAACCAGGATTCGTCGGCGAGCCAATCAATCTCAATGTGGTCAACGCCGACATTCGAGACATCCTCAACTACATCACAGAGCAATACGGAGTGAACTTCGTTATCGATAGTTCCGTCGCTTCCATACCCGTCACGGTAAACGTATCGGACGTGCCATGGAATATTGCTTTGGATGCTGTGCTGAAGGCCAACAGGTTGGGAATTGAAGTCAATGGCAACATTCTTCGAGTCGCCACAAACGACGTTTTGGCGAAAGAGGCTGACACTCAGAAAGTTATCAACGACTCTCGGCTCGACGCTTCACCGCTTGTTACCGAATTTATTCGGCTGAACTATGCCAGGGCATCGGGAACACTGGCCCAGGCCGCTGGTTCAACCGGCGCGTTTTCAGGTGGGTCAACCAACCTGAGCTTCAGTGGTGGTGCAGGTGGCGATTCAACCGGCGGAAGTGGCGATCAAGGATTGTTGCCAATCATCTCGCGACGTCTTTCTCGCCGTGGCGGCATTGAAGTCGATGGACGCAGCAACACGCTGATCATCACTGACGTCAAGGAGAATATCGATTCCATTCGTCAGCTGGTAGCTATTCTTGATCAGCCTGAACCACAGGTTGAAATCGAAACGCGAATCGTTATCGCCCAACGCAACTTTAGTCGTGACCTCGGTGCGCAGCTTTCAGCCGGTGTTGTGAACCTGGGCACCGGTGGTTTAGGTAATGCATCTACGCTCCCAACCAGCGGTACTTCCGGTGGCAGTGGAACTGGTAGCGGAACTGGTACTGGTTCCGGCACTGGTGCGGGTGGCGGTACATCGGGCACCAAGCCAGGTCCGACTCCATTTGGCGTCTTTGGTGGTCTAGCTGGAACGCCTCAACCCAACCCATCACTGGCCGCATCGGCTGCAAGTACTGTGATCGGATTAACGACAGGTTTGTTCGGCACTGCCCAAATCAGTGCGTTGATAACAATGGCTGAATCACGTGGACAGGCAAAGACAGTTGCCACGCCGCGCGTGACTGCCTTGAATAATCGTCCAGCACAGATTGAAAGTGGTTCACAGATTCCTGTGCAGACAACACAG
>Ga0134124_10005421_pt1 | contig 10259 bp, 9 predicted proteins | sample KB304_FD_96880 | JGI IMG/M metagenome (GOLD analysis project Ga0134124, IMG submission 96880) | Terrestrial soil microbial communities without Nitrogen fertilizer from Kellogg Biological Station, Michigan, USA - KB3-0-4 | ecosystem: Environmental > Terrestrial > Soil > Unclassified ... | reverse complement strand
CTGCAGTCCGACCACGCCGCCCGCCCCGGGCTGGTTCTCGACCACGACCGACGCGTTCAGCGACTTGGCCAGTGCCGGCTGCGCGGCGCGGGTGATGGCGTCGACGCCCGAACCGGTAGCGTTGGGCAGGATGAATTTGACCGTGCCGGACTGGGCGTAGGCGCACAGGGGTGAGAGTCCGGCCGCCATCGCCGCCACCGAGGCGGCCAGCACGGTGCGCCGTGAGAAGTTACGGCGAGTGTTCATGGTTGTCTCCTTTGACGCAGGAATCGTGTGGGCAGAAGTCTAGGGATTCCGTTCGGATTTCAGAAGTGGTCATTTGCCAGCCTTATGATTCCCTTTCGGAAACACAGGCGCACCTTCCGGCATGCTCGACCTGGACCTCAAATCGCTGCGGCTGTTCGTCGCGGTATGCGACCACCGCAACATCAGGCAGGCCGCTGCCGAAGAGCACATCGAGGCTTCGGCGATCAGCAAGCGAATCGCGCAACTCGAGGAGATGCTGGGCGCCGCGCTGCTGGACCGTGGACGCCGCGGCGTGGTGCCAACGGTGGCCGGTCAGGCGCTGCTCGAGCACGCGCGCAATGTGATGTTCACCCTCGGGCGCATCGAAGCCGAGACGGCGGACCTGTCATCGAATGTGCAGGGCCAGGTGCGGCTCGTGGCCAGTGCCTCGGCCATCGCCCAAAGCCTGCTCGACGACATCGCCGCGTTCCTGCGCGATCCGGCCCACCGGGCGATCAAGGTGGACATCGAGGAGCGCCACAGCAGCGACGTGCTGCGCCTCGTCCGTGACGGCGGCGCCGCGCTGGGTGTCTGCTGGAACAACCTGGAGTTCGGCAGCCTGTCCGAGTTGCCGTACCGGCAAGACGAACTCGCCTTGGCGGTGCACCCGGACCACCCGCTGGCGCGCCGCCGGTCGGTCCGCTATGTCGATACGCTGGATTACGAACAGGTGGGCCTGCCGCCATCATCCAACGTCACGCGGTTGCTGGAGCAGACGGCTGCGCGCGAAGGCCGGCGGGTGTTGTGGCGAGTGGTGGTTTCGAACATCGATTCGGCTTTTCGGGTGGTCGCCGCGGGACTGGCCATCACCGTGATGCCGGCGCAAGTGGGCGCCTTTTATCGCAAGCAATCCGCGCTGCGCCTCATCCCGCTGTCGGACCCGTGGGCCCGCCGCCGCTTCTCGATCCTGTTCAAGGACCGGACTTCCCTGTCGCTAGCCGCACAGCTCATGCTGGATCATTTGAGCCGCTGCACTGGTTGAATGAAGCCAGGTTCAGCAATGCGAATCGGCGCCTCACGATTCCTTCTTCAGCTTGTCGAGCAGCGGCAGAATGGTCTTCCTGAGCGCCTCCGGCGTGATCGGTCCGAGCTCCTTGTGGCGAATGACGCCGTTCTTGTCGATGATGAATGTCTCGGGGACGCCATAGACCCCGTAGTCGATGCCGACCCTGCCGTCGCCGTCGAATGCCACCAGCTCATAAGGGTCAGCGTTCTGCGCCAGGAACCTTAGCGCCGCGGGGCGCGTGTCCTTGTAATCCAGGCCAACGAGCGGGACCACCTGCGCGCGCTGAAGTTCCACCAGCAGCGGGTGCTCCAGCTTGCAGGTCACGCACCAGGAAGCGAAGACATTGAGCATCCAGACCTTGCCCTTCATCTCTTCCGGTGAGAAGGTCTTTTCGGAGGCCATGACTTGCGGCACCTTGAACCGGGGCGCCGCCTTGCTCACCAGCGGCGAAGGAATCTCATGCGGATCGCGGGTCAGGCCGAACCCGAGGAAGCCCATCAGCACGCCAAACAGCGCGAGCGGAAGCAGGAACTTGGCTTTCATGTGCGGCTGGCAGAAAAAGCGGTGCGCGACTGGGTCGCGCACCTGATCACGTTACGTCAAGACTTGCCTTGCCGAAGGGCCGGGAATATCAACCATTCCCGGCTGCGTCTCAGAACTTGTCAGCAAGATACGACGGATCCTTGATTTCAAAGGCCGGATTGCCCATGAGTTTCTTTTCGCCCCGGTTGTCGAGGTATTTCTTCAGCTCAAGGTCCACCTTGATCGGCGCATTCACGCCTGCCTTGGCCAAGGCTTGCCGCAGCAGCCCCTCGGCCTTGCCGGCGAAGGCGACGGCGTCCCCGGTGATCCTCAGCGCTTCGGTGGGATTGTGGAAACCGACCGAGTTCTCTGCGCCTATGAAAACAACGCGATAGAAGGCCTCTTCATAGTAGTCCTTTGCCTTGTCATAAAGGTCCTTGTCTACGAGCTTCCCTTCGGCCTGGGCCTTGTGCACTATCTCGAAAAGCTTGGCCACGGTCGCCGTTGCATAACCGGACCTGATCATTTGGGAAGTGGTCCTGTCCTGGATGGCGGTGACCTGTCCCTTCAGCCACTCGCCGCTCTCGGTATGACACTGCACGCATGCCTTCATATCGTTCTTGAGGGGGCTCATGACGCGATGATCCGAGGCCTTGTTGACGCCGACCTTGGTATAGGGCATGTGGCAATCGGCGCAGGCCGCCCCTGCCTTCCAGTGAACGCTGTTATTCGAGAACAGCTCAAACTCCGGATGGCGGATAAAGCCCATCTTGAACCCGGTGACGGTTTGCTTGAACTCTCTGTAGGAGTCGTCGCTCCTGATCTTCTTGATGATATTTTCAACCGTGATTGCGCCCCACTTGCTGCCCTGCCAGGGGAAGAACAGCCCCGTGGAATGCATGTCCTTGTCCTTCGGAATGTTATAGGTAACGTGGCACTGGGCGCAGACGATGCTTCTCTTCTCCTGCCGTGACAGCTTGTCGGCGTCCACCCCCATATCGTTCAGCGCAGCCGTCAAGGTGAAGCCGCGCGATATCTTGAGGGACATGTCCTTGTTGTCGTGGCAGTCGACACAGGCGACGCCGAGCGTCCTGTGTTTTTCCGGGATCAACGCGAGTATTTCCTTGTAAGGCTTCGAATAGTAGTCCGCGCCTTTTGTTTTCTGGAGGGCGGGAGCGTAAGGAGTCTTGCAGCTGAGACACACACCGCCCGCCTTGACCCGGGACGGGTCCACATCGAGCTGATCGCGCAGCATATTCGCATGGCCCCTCGGCTCGTTGTATTCGACGCCGAATCCCCATCCATTGAACAGCAGGGCCATATACGGGTATTCCGACAACTTGTCATAAGTGACCTTGTCGGCATCGAAACCTCGCTTGTATGTGCTCTTTCCGGTGGGCGTGGGCTCCTCGGTCTTCTTCCACAGCTCATACTCGGTCGGAAATGCTTTGCCCCAGACGGCCGGATCTACCTCGCCGTCCGGGATACTGACCGTCTTTACCGGCTCGATCTTCGCCGGCTGGCAGCCGGCCACCAACAAGGACGCCGCAGCAACAAGCGCCATCAAGAGAACCCTAGCTCGTTTCATTTTCGACTCCATATCAATTACCAATCGTGTCGTCTCCAACCGCCGACTTGTCTGGCGGTCAGGTCAAAAGGTCGCCATCGCCCCGCTCCTTCGATGCGAGAGCCTCCTGTGGCATTCCCAGCATTTCCGGTCCGAGTCGATCAATTCCACCGTGGAACTGTGACACCGTATGCAATTGGCCTGCAGCACCTGGGCGCTGTGATCCGACAGCTTGACTTGCTCGGGCGCCAGGCCCGTATAGAACAGGACTGCGTCCTTCACGCCGTCGATCGATTTCCACGCGTAGTGCAGCGCCACGTTGTCGTTCGGCAGGTGGCAGTCGACGCAAAGCTTGCGCCGGTGCGCGCCCGCGTGGGCGAAGGCCTCGTAATTCGATTCCATCGTGTGACACCCGCCGCAGAAGATCGGCGCTTCCGATCTCGCAAGCACTTGGGGTGGGCCGAACAAGAGGAAGCCGAACACCAAGACTCCCAACGTCCCAAAACTGACGAGATACTTCCAAATCTTCCTGGGTTTTCCGTCTGCCATATCCTGGCTCCATTCTTCAAATCTCTATGAGCCTCGGACGCGGAAGGGCCGTTCCCGGCCCTCCCGTGCCGGATCGCTCACATTTGCAGGGCCTTGGCAATCGCCGCGATCTGGGCCGAAGTCAATGACGACAAGGAGCCCATGCCGCCCGTCTTGGCGTTGATGGCGTTCTGGATGGCGGTCGCCGTCGCATCCATCTTGTTCGACGAGGCCAGGGCTCCATGGCAGCTGGCGCAGTCGGCGACGTACAACGCGGCACCATCGATCACCGGAGCCGGGGCTGAGGCTGCCGGAGCGGGAGTCGATGCCGCCGGCGCCGGAGTAGATGCGGCCGGAGCTGGTGCCGGAGCCACCGGGGCTGCGAGCCCGAGCGAACTCTTGGGCATGATCTCCATTTCGTGCGTTCCGTTGTTGAAGGGAATTTCGGTAATAAGCTTGCCGTCGGCGGCATTGAAAACCTGGATCCCTGCGACCGCCCGGCCGCCCAACAGATACGGATAGCGTTTTGTGTTGGTTCCCTGTGTATAGACGCGCGACCCGTCGTTGCTGACCTGGACGTGGGCGCTTCCGCCGTCGCTCGCCTTCCACACTGCGGCCCAGGTGGCCCTGTCGATCTTGACGAGACTGCCACCGCTTGTCAGATAGCCGTACTTGCCATCGGGGCTGAAATTCTGGTGCGTAGAGGCGTACGGAATCTTCCCCTTGATCGTCAAGGTTTCCGTATCAATGACGGTCACATCCGCCCCGCTGACCCAGGCTTCCTTGCCATCCGTGGTCAAGTTGACGGAGTGGATGCTCTGGCCAATGGGAATCTTCTTGACCAGAGTATTCGTCGCGATGTCGATGACCGCCACGGCATTGGTTGCAGGCACGTCAGCAGGCGCCTTCGTGAAATTGTTGACCGGCGGCTCACCGGTGACGGTGACGAAGATGTACTTGGTGGGAATCGGAATCCGCCGCGATACTCCATTTGCGTCGGTCTTCCAGAAATAGCTCGTCTTGGTGGGATAGACGACCATGGCGCCAAGATCGATGTCCTTGATCTTCGTGAACGTCGCGACGTCGATGACCGAGAGGAACTTCTCATACTGGTTGGCGACATAGAGATACTTATCGTCGGGCGACAGCGCGGAGTGATGCGCCCCTTTGCCCGCAGGCGCGCGGCGGGTCTCCAGGAAAGTCTTGGGGTCGTACTCGATGGCGTACGACGGTTCGTCATAACTTCCCCAGACAGTGCCGTAGATCCTGTCCATGGCCAGGTTGGTGACCGCGGAGTGGTTGTCGTGGAGTTCGGGATAGGTATATTGATGCGCCGTCTTGAGAGTCGGGATGTGACGGCCATCGGTTCCATCCGCATCGATGGCTGCGACGATCTTGTCGTACTTGCTGTCGATCAGCCAGATCCTGGTAGCCGGTCCGCCGCCCGAAAAGAGAATCTGATCCTCCGGGCCGGTGCCTTGTGTTACCGCGATGTCGACGACGGGCGCAACGGGAACGACGGCGGGCACCACCGCCTGGGCTACGGCTTCGCTGCCGCCGCAACCCGCTAGCAATGTTCCCAGCGCCAGCGCAGCGGACGTCACGGCGGTTATCAGGAAAAGCTGTTTATGTTTGGCAAGTTTCATTGATCTACCCCATCTTCCTCAGTCAAGAAAATCGGTCTGAATCAGTTCCCTGCTCGCTCATGGCGACCGGCTCTGATCCCCAATTTCATGATGAAATATAACGGTCGCCCCGCGGACGCAACATTCCCAGTACCGGGTAATTTGCAATACCCAGATATGTGTAGAGGGGTTCCGGTTGTCTGAGCCGCGCCTGTCCACGGAAAGCTTGCCGCCGGCAGCCAGTAGCACGTTGGTGAACAACTCGGCGGAAAACTGACTGCCCTGATCGGTGTCGACGATCTCGGGCGGGCTGCGCTCAGGGCGGGGTCAGACCCTCTCGGATGGCGTACTTGATCAGATTGGCCATCCCGTGCACCTGGAGCTTGCGCATGATGTTGCGGCGGTGCACTTCTACCGTGCTCTGGGCGATATGCAGGCTGTCGGCAATGTCGGGGGACGTCTTGCCCCGACAATGAGCGCGAGCACCTGCCGTTCGCGCCGCGACAGTGCCATTTCAGGCCCCTGTTGAGAGCTGCGCATCCCGTCGGCCACGGCTTCGGCCGCCTCGATAGAAAGGTAGCTGTGGCCCTCCATCACGGCGCGTATGCCGCGCCGCAGTTCGGCGCCCGCGGCCGACTTGACCACGTAGCCCGCGGCGCCGGAATCGAGGATCTGCTGGATGATGCGCCGGTCGCGGTACGTAGATAGCGCCAGCACCTTGATGGCCGGGTTCCGGGCGAGCAGGCGCCGCGTGGTTTCGATGCCGTCGAGGCCGGGCATGCTGACATCCATGACCACCACCTCGGGGGCGACCTCCCCGGACAGCCGCAGCGCGGTCTCGCCATCGCCCGCCTCGGCCACGATCCGCATGTCGGGTTCCTTCTCCAGCATGCTGCGCAGCGCCTCACGCACGACGGTGTGGTCCTCGACCAGCATGATCCGGATCATTGGCGCCTGCGCTCCTACCTGGCCGCGGCGGCGAGCGGAACCGTCAGCGTGATCGTGCTGCCCTCGCCGGGAGCGCTGTCGATGTCCATCCCTCCGCCGATCGACGCGAAACGCTCGCGTATGCTGAACAACCCGAAGCCGCCTGCGCTCGGCAAAGCGCGAAGGATTTCCGCCGCATCGAAACCGCAGCCCTCATCGCTTACGGCGACGATCAACCTGCGGTCCTCCACGAGGCACGTGACGTCGGCGCGCATTACCGTTGAGTGCCTGACCACATTGATCAGCAGTTCGCGCACGCTGCGGAACACGATTGTGCGACCCGCCTCGTCGAGCAGCTTGGGCTCGCTGTCGTCGTCGATGTGCACGGTGAGGCCGTACCCGCGTTTCAGTTCGTCAGCCAGCCATTCCAGGGCCGGCCCGAGGCCGAGAGAGTGCAGGATCGGCGGGCTCAGTTGCTGCCTGACCATCCGCACCGTCCGGTCGGCCTGGTCGACCAGGCTTCCGATCTCCTCGATCGAGGAATTGGGCGAAATGGGGTCGAGGGTCGCCAGCTTGATCTTGACGGCTGCCAGCAGTTGACCGAGATTGTCGTGCAGGTCCTGGGCCAGCGAGCGGCGCTCGCGCTCTTCGGCCATCGTCAGTTCCCCGGACAGCTCGCGAATCGCCTGCAAGGCGCGTCCCCGCTCGGCGGACTCCCGCTTGCTGCGCAACGAAACCAGACCAATCAGGCCCATGCCCAGCAGCCAGGCTGCGCCATGGAACAGGCTGATATTCTTGTCTTGTGCACGAGAGATCGCGTAGAGCGGTTCCATCGGAATCGCCACGCTGATTCCGCCGCGCACTTCGCCGACCCTGACTCCGGTATGGGCGTGGCATTTCAGGCAACCCTGCTCCATCTTGATCGGGCGAATCATCCGCAGATGGGGCTTGCCATCGATGTCGGCGACGGTTGACTCCTCTTCTGCATTTTCTCGGAATGACTCGAGTGCGGCCCGCTCCCATGGATCCGGCTGGTTGACCGGGTTCGTGAGTTGCAGGCTGGTGAGATGCCCCTTGGAGCCGAACAAGTGCGCGTTTTCCGCCATCACCAGACGCAGCATGTACGCCGGGTTGATCAAGGTCAGGCGTTTGCCTGTACTGGTGACGACATCGCGGTCGGGAATATCGGAAAGATAGGGATTGGGCGGGGTACTTTCATCGGCCTCGACGTAGATGCCGCCATGGGCGCCGGCCCATGCCCGGAATGCCAGGTCCTTGTTGACGGTGCCCCGTGCGGTCGTCATGGCCAAGGCAATATTCTGCTGTTGCAGGGTCAGCTTGCTCCACCACAGCGACCCGGCCACGCCACCCGTCCAGAACAACATCGCAAGCAATGTATTGCGGACGAGCGGGGAGAGGAAAGACTTCTTCAAATAGTCCAGTTTCATCCTGACCTGGCACCGCTCGTTGCATTAACAGTTTCATCCTAACATAGCGTTCAGAGGGTGCCGGCCTTATGCCGCGCTCGGCCTACGCCCCTCGCGGGCCAGAGCCAGCGCAAGCCTTGCGCCCACTTCGGCGTTGTGTTTCACGAGCGCGATGTTGGTCGCCAGGCTTCGTCCGCCCGTCAGCAACTTGATCCGAGACAGCACGAAAGGTGTCACGGCCTTGCCGGTGATTCCTTGCTCCCTGGCCTCGGCGAGCGCCTGCTGGGTCAGTGCGTCGATTTCCCCGCTTGCCATCGCTGCCGCGCCCGGCACTGGAGTGCTGAGGACGACGCCGCCCGCCAGGCCCAGGTCCCACTTGGTGCGGATGAACCGGGCCTGATCCGCCGCGTCGTCAAGCCTGAAGTCCGCGCGAAAGCCGCTGTCGCGCGTGAAGAACCCGGCGAAGTTGTCCTGTTCGCAACTGAGCACCGGCACGCCGTGCGTTTCCAGGTACTCCAGCGTAAGCCCGACGTCCAGAATCGACTTCGCACCCGCGCACACCACGGCCACCGAGGTCTTGGCCAGTTCCTGCAGGTCCGCCGAGATGTCGAAGGACTCTTGCGCGCCGCGGTGCACGCCGCCAATGCCGCCGGTGACGAACACCTCGATCCCAGCCAAGGCCGCACAGATCATCGTGCCGGCTACCGTAGTGGCGCCGAGTCCGCCTCCGGCCAGCACGGCAGGCAAGTCCCGGCGGCTGACTTTCTGCGCCTGGCCGGATCGGGCCAGCAACTCCAGCTCGTCATCGGAAAGGCCGATGCGGATTCGCCCGCCCATCAGCGCGATGGTCGCCGGCTCGGCTCCCAGGTCGCGAATCAGGGCCTCCACTTCGCGCGCGGTGCGAACGTTCTCGGGATAGGGCATGCCGTGGGCGACGATGGTCGATTCCAGCGCCACGAGCGGGCGGCCGGCGGCCTGTGCAGCGGCCACCGGCGCGCTGCGGATCAACCAGGAGGACGCAGGGTCGGCAGACATTTCGAACCTTTCGAAGGGTGTCACGTGCCAAGCGCCTTATTCGGCCTTGATGTTGGCGCTCTTGGCCAACTGCAGGTAGCGCACCGCGTCGGACTTGATCAGCTCTGCCAGGTCCTGGGCCGAGCCCTTGTACAGCTCCACTCCAGCGTTCGACAGGTTAGACCGCACGGCCGGGTCAGCAAGGACTTTCTCCACGTCGGCTGCGAGCTTGGCGACGATGGCAGGCGGCAGCTTGGCTGGGCCCATGAGCGCATACCAGATCGAGAAGTCGAAGGGTTTCAAGCCCTGCTCCTCGAAGGTCGGCGTATCGGGCAGCAGGCCGTAGCGCTGGGTGGTGGACACACCCAGCACCCGCAGGCGGCCATTCTTGGCATAAGGTGCGACCAGGTTGGCGCTGACGATGGCCAACGGGACCTGCCCGCCCAACACGTCGGTTAACGCCGGCGCACATCCCTTGTAGGCCGCATGCACGGCGGCCACGCCGGTCTTCTGCTTGACCAGTTCCATGACGAAATGTTGTGGCGTGCCAGTGCCACAGGAGCCGTAGCTGAAGGCGTCGGGCTTGGCCTTTGCGGCCGCGACCAGGTCCTTGAGCTCGCCGACCTGTGCGCTGGGATGCGCGGCCAGCGCAATGGGTGTGATGCCCAGCAACATGATGGGAGTCAGGTCCTTTTCGGGGTCGTAGGGCAATTTGCCCGTTACGCCCAGGTTGGTGACCATGGTGCTGTTCTGCAGCAACAGGGTGTAGCCGTCAGCTGCTGCGCGCACCACTTCCTGGCTGCCGATGTTGCCGGAGGCGCCGGCCTTGTTCTCCACCGTCACGCCCTGGCCCCAGGCCTGCTGCAAGCGGGCGCCAATCTGACGCGCCAGGATGTCGGATCCGCCACCAGTCCCATACGGCACCACGATGCGCACGGATTTCGAGGGATAGGTGTCGGCGCTCGCCGTGATGCCGGCTACGGGAAGCGCCACTACGCAAGCGATGAGGACAAGTGTCTTGAATCGCATGTCTACCCCTTTCTTTCTGTATCCCTGACCTGTCATCGGCCAGTCAATCGCCGAGGTCCACCTCGCCTAGCCGCTTGACCCAGAGGTTCCACGAACGCGGTATCTGCCCGTCGTTCATGTCCGAAGACAGCTGGGCCTCCTCTTCGTTCAAGAAGCTGATCTCGCCCAGTCCGTGGGCCGCCAGCTGAAGCTTGGCGTTGACCTCGGCATAGATGGCGCGATAGACCGCCTGCTCCAGCGAGGTGCCGACCACGGTGGAGCCATGGCCGCGCATCAGAACGCAGCTGTGACCGCCCAATGAGCGCGCCAGTGCCTCGCCCAAGTAGGAG
>Ga0134124_10005418_pt1 | contig 10261 bp, 7 predicted proteins | sample KB304_FD_96880 | JGI IMG/M metagenome (GOLD analysis project Ga0134124, IMG submission 96880) | Terrestrial soil microbial communities without Nitrogen fertilizer from Kellogg Biological Station, Michigan, USA - KB3-0-4 | ecosystem: Environmental > Terrestrial > Soil > Unclassified ... | reverse complement strand
GCGGTGACGCAGGAATCGCTGCGCTCGCAGATCTCGGTGGTCGCGCAGGACACCTCACTACTGCACCGCTCGATCCGCGCCAATATCCGCTACGGCCGGCCGGACGCGAGCGAGGCCGAGATCGTCAACGCCGCGCAGATGGCGCATGCGCACGAATTCATCCTCGAACTGCAGGACCAGCTCGACCGCCGCGGCTACGACGCGCATGTCGGCGAGCGCGGCGTCAAGCTCTCCGGCGGGCAGCGCCAGCGCATCGCCATCGCGCGCGTGATCCTGAAAGATGCGCCCATCCTGGTGCTGGACGAGGCGACCTCGGCGCTCGACAGCGAGGTGGAGGCGGCGATTCAGTCGAGCCTCGGCACGCTGATGGCCGGCAAGACGGTAATCGCCATTGCGCACCGCCTCTCCACCATCGCGCAGATGGACCGGCTGGTGGTGCTCGATTGCGGCCACATCGTCGAGCAGGGTACGCACGAGGAACTGCTGCGCGCCGACGGCCACTACGCCGCACTGTGGCGGCGGCAGTCCGGCGGCTTCATCGACGCGGTGGTCCCACAACAGGCCGCGGAATAGTTCTGCTCCCCTCCCCCTTGTGGGGAGGGGTCGGGGGTGGGGGTCGCCTTACGCTTGCGATCTTAACTTTTTAACTGCGTTTTGGAGGGCGACCTCCATAGCCGGCACCTGCTGTTCCAGTTCGCGAGCGTAGCGCACGGCCTCGACGCCATTCATAAGCGTGCTTTCCTCGCATTCAAACAGGCTGCCGTTGGTGGCCACAGCATAGGCCGCAGCCGCCCTGAAGGCGCCAATGCAAGCCTTGAAATCAGGCGGGCAGCGAAATGCCAAGCAGTAATTCCACTGATGGCCGAAGTCGACTTCCGAATAGGTTTCTATGACGCCACGGGGGTCACAGTGGCCGCACTCAAACGTCGTGTCGCTGCCTCCCATCTTAACCGGCAACAATCCGTGGAGGTCTGCGAAGGAGACCGGTGGCAAGGTCAATGCGAGTTTTTGCGCGTCTATGGCCCTCTGCCACTCGCTCATCGTGGCGCATTGCTTGTCCGAAAAGACATAGAGTTCGACCGACATTTTGGCGCACTCCACTCACGCCATATACTTTTGCAGAAATATAGGCCGAGAAGCCAGTGCTTATCGTTCTCTCGGCTGCCCTTCCAACCCACCTAAAGGGGAGAGAAGAGTCTGAGAAAGCGGCATACTTTTATTCGTCTCCATCCTCATCTAGAACGCTTCCGTGGCCCCTCCTCTCATCCAGCTTAAGGACATCGCTCTCACCTTCGGCGGCACGCCGCTTTTGGACGGCGCCGAGTTGTCGCTGTCGGCCGGCGAGCGCGTCTGCCTGGTTGGCCGCAACGGCTCCGGCAAGTCGACGCTGCTGCGCATCGCGGCCGGCATCAGCGAGGCCGACCGCGGCACGCGTTTCGTGCAGCCCGGCGCCTCGGTGCGCTATCTGCCGCAGGAGCCCGACTTCGGCGAGGCTAAAAGCGTGCTCGCTTATGTCGAGGCCGGCTTGGGCCCGCACGACGACCCGCATCTCGCGCGCGCCATGCTGGAGGCGCTCGGGCTTACCGGCAGCGAGGACCCCGCGCATCTGTCCGGCGGCGAGGCGCGCCGCGCTGCGATTGCCCGCGCGCTGGCGCCCAATCCCGACATTCTGCTCCTCGACGAGCCGACCAACCATCTCGACTTGCCGACCATCGAATGGCTGGAAAGCGAACTGTCCGGCCGCCGCTGCGCCATCGTCATGATCAGCCACGACCGGCGGTTCCTGCAGAACCTGTCGCGCGTCACTGTCTGGCTCGACCGCGGGCAGACGCGCCGGCTGGAAAAAGGCTTCGGCGAGTTCGAAGCCTGGCGCGACACCGTGCTGGAGGAAGAAGAGCGCGAGCAGCACAAGCTCGACCGCAAGATCGTGGCCGAAGAGCACTGGCTGCGTTACGGCGTCTCCGGCCGGCGCAAGCGCAACATCCGCCGGCTCGGCGCCTTGCAGGAGCTGCGCAGCACGCGCGACACCTATCGTGGGGCCGCCGGCAGCGCGGCGATGGAAGCGGCGGAAGCCGCGCAGTCCGGCAGCCTGGTGATCGACGCCGAACATCTGTCGAAGGCTTACGACGACCGCGCCATCGTCACGGATTTCTCGACGCGCATCCGCCGCGGCGACCGCATCGGCATTGTCGGACCGAACGGCACCGGCAAGACCACATTGATCAATCTGCTCACCGGAACGCTGGCATCCGACAGCGGCACGCTCAAGCTCGGCGCCAATGTGCAGATGGCGACGCTGGAGCAGCGCCGCGACAGCCTCAATCCGAATGCAACGCTGGCCGAGACACTGACCGGCGGCCACGGCGACACCGTGCAGGTCGGCGACGAGAAGCGTCACGTCATCGGCTACATGAAGGACTTTCTGTTCTCGCCCGAGCAGGCGCGCTCGCCCTTGTCGGTGCTCTCCGGCGGCGAGCGCGGCCGGCTGATGCTGGCGCTGTCGCTGGCCAAACCGTCAAACATGCTGGTGCTGGACGAACCGACCAACGACCTCGACCTCGAAACGCTGGACGTGCTGGAGGAAATGCTCGGCGCTTATCAGGGCACGGTGCTGGTGATCAGCCACGACCGCGACTTCCTCGACCGCGTGGTGAGCGGCGTCATCGTGCCGGAAGGCGACGGCCGCTGGCTGGAATACGCCGGTGGCTATTCCGACATGCTGGCGCAGCGCGGCGCCGACCTGACGCGCACCGCGCTGAAGGCGCCGCCGAAAGAAAAACCTGCGCCGAAGGAGAAGGCCGAGCCGGTGCAGCGCAAGCGGCGGCTCTCCTTCAACGAGAAGCACGCGCTGGAGACGCTGCCCAAGACCATCGCCGCGCTACAGACGAAGATTCACGACCTGCAAAAAACGCTGCACGACCCGCAGCTTTACGCGCGCGACCGCAAGCGCTTCGACGACGCCTCATTGGCGCTCATCGCCGCCCAGGACGAACTCGGCGCGGCCGAGGACCAATGGCTGGCGCTGGAAATCTTGCGCGAGGAGATTGAAGGCTAAGGTCGCGACCCGTCATTGCGAGGCGCGTAGCGCCGAAGCAATCCAGGGCTCCTTGGTGCCAGCCTCTCTGGATTGCTTCGTCGTCCCTTCGGGTCTCCTCGCAATGACGCCGCTTGCGCCGCACCGCCACCCGCTCATAATGCGCCGCCATTAGGGAGAGACGCTGCAATGATCATGGAAATCGCACAGATCGACGTGAAGGAAGGCATGGAGAATGCTTTCGAGATCGGCGTGAAAAACGCCGCGCCGCTGTTTCAGCGCGCCAAGGGCTGCAAGGGCATGTCGCTGCAGCGCTCGCACGAGAAGCCGCAGCGCTACCGGCTGTTTGTCAAATGGGACACGCTGGAAAACCATACCGTCGACTTCCGCGGCTCGCCCGACTTCCAGGAATGGCGCAAGCTGGTCGGCCACTGCTTCGCCTCGCCGCCCGACGTCGAGCACGTGAGGGAAGCGGTGAGCGGGTTTTGACCTCTTGTCATTGCGAGGAGGCCCGCAGGGCCGACGAAACAATCCAGTCTTTTCTATGTATCCCTGGATTGCTTCGCTTCGCTCGCAATGACGGGCAATTTGATCCGCTCTAGTTCTTCCCCACCGTCATCGCCACCAGGCCGGACACGTCGGCGCTCTTGTCGAGCCCCCACACCGCATCGATGAGCGGGGCGATGTCGTGGCGCGGGTTGCACTCCGCCGCCACCGTGCGCAGCTTGTCTTCCAGGTCCTTGTCGCTGAGCGGATTGCCGTCGCTGCCGCGCGCCGCCTTTTGCTCGCGTTTCTCGGTCTTGCCGTCGGCCGTGGTGATCTCGACGGCGGCTGCAATAGTGGAATACGACGCGTCCTCCACCACCTCGACCTTGCGGCGCAGCGCCGCCACCCGCGGATCGCGCACGCATTCGTCGGTGAACTGCGACAGCCCCGCCTTGCCGGCGACCAGCGCTGCCGCCACCGCGTGCTGCACGCTCACCTGCGACTCGCGGCCGCTCGAAATCTCCGGCCGGTCGACGCGCAGCACGAACAGCGGCCCGCCGCGCACGACAACACGTGTCACCTCGGCCTTCGGGTTATCGCGCCGCCAGTCGAGCACGCAATCGAGCACGGGGTGGATGACGAAGCCGCCCGGATACGGCTTGTACGAGGTGTGCATCAGCTCCCAGTCGTCGCCAAGCCCGTCGGTGACGAGCGCCAGCTTCGGCGGCACGCCGAACGCGTTGTAGAAGCCCTGGATGCCGGCGAGCGGCTCCGGCGGCCCCTCGAAACCATCGCGCGCCAGCAGCGCGGAGAACAGGCCGTTGCGCGCGGCATTGCCGACGCTGACACTCTTCGCCGGCGTGCCCAGGCATTCGCACAGCCCGCTCGATTGCGTCGCCGCGGTGCCGAGCGCCCACACCATCTGCCGCTCGTCGAGGCCGAGCAGCTTGCCGGCGCCGCTCGCCGCGCCGAACACACCGCATGTGGACGTGATGTGCCAGCCCTGGTCGTAGTGCTTCGGCGATACGGCGAGGGCGATGCGCGCCTGGATCTCCTGTCCGAGCACAAAGGCGGTGATGAGGTCGCGCCCGCTCACCCGTTGCAGCTCCGCGAGCGCCAGCAGCGCTGGCGCGCAGGGCGCGGTCGGGTGGATCACCGTGCGCACATGCGTGTCGCAGAAGTCGTGTACGTTGGCGCCGGCCGCATTGAGGAAGGCGGCGCTCAGCGCGTCGATGCGTTCGGGTCGGCCAACGAGACCAGCCCGCTTGCCGCCGGAGAATTGTGCAAGCTGGCGCAGTGCAATCTCCACCGGTCCGGTGCGGCAACCGGCCAGCGCCACCGCAAAGAAGTTCATGAAGGAGCGCTTGGCCTGATGCGTCACCTTCTCGGGCAAATCCTCCCAGCGCGTGGTGGCGACGAGGCGCGCCAGACTTTGCGTTACGCCGGCTTGGTCGAGCATCTCGGGTTCCTTGATCGTGAGCGGCGCGAGAGCATCGTCCGCCGCGCGCGCCAGCGCAATGGCGAAACACGGTTGTCCGCCCTGCCGGACTTACTCTAGGCTCCATCAACAAGACTGGTGGAGGAGCGCATCATGGCGGCAACCTGGAAGTGCTTTGCGGCGGGGCTGGCGCTGCTCGCGACAGGCGCGCAAGCGCAGGACTACCCGACGCGCCCTATCCACCTGATCGTGCCTTACGCCGCGGGCGGCGGCGCCGACTCCGTTGCGCGCATCGTCGCCAAGCGCGTGAGCGAGACGCTCGGCCAGACCGTCATCATCGAGAACCGCGGCGGCGCCGGCTCCATTATCGGCACCGAGCTGGTACAGAAGGCCGATGCGGACGGCTACACGCTGCTGCTCGGGCAGAGCGGGCCGATCTCGATCAACCCCGCCGTCTACAAGAACCTGCGCTACGACCCGCTGAAGGATTTCGCGCCGGTCACCATGACCACCGCTTATCCGTACATCCTGGTGGTGAACAGCAAGCTGCCGGTGAAGGACGTGAAGGAGTTCGTCGCGCTCGCCAAGTCGAAGCCGGGCGAATTGAACTACGGCTCGACCGGCGTCGGCGCCGCCAATCATCTGGTGGCGGAATTGTTTTCGAATCGCGCCGGCATCAAGATGGCGCACGTGCCCTATCGCGGCACGGCGCTGGCGGTGGCCGATCTGCTCGCCGGCCAGGTGCAGGTGGTGTTCGCCGATCCGATCACCGCGCTGTCGCATATCCAGGCCGGCACGCTGCGCGCGCTCGCCGTGACGAGCAAGGAGCGCTCGCCGGTGGCGCCCGAGGTGCCGACCGTGGCGGAAAGCGGCTACGAAAACTTCGATGCCATCGCTTGGCACGGCATCTTGGCGCCGGCGAAGACGCCCGCTCCCGTCGTCGCCAAGCTCAACGAGCACATCGTCAAGGCGCTGCGCGAGCCGGAGACGAAGTCGCTCCTGGAGAAGCAGGCGATGCAGACGGTCGGCAATTCGCCGAACGCCTTCGCCAACTTCATCAAGCAGGACATCGCCATCTGGAAGGACGTCGCCACGCAGGCGAATGTGGAGATGAAGTAGCTTACGTCCAGAACAATCTGGTGGGCGTTTCCACCATAATCATCCGCCTCACGCGCTCATCCGGCGTCCACGCGTAAAGCAAATCCAGCAGGTGCCCCTCGTCCGGCATCTTGCCGGCCGGCACCCAGGGGTGCGGCCAGTCGGTGCCCCACATGAGCCGCTCAGGGTTCGCGCGCACCAGCGCCTCGTGAAACGGACGCGCGTCGGGATAATCCGGAAACTGCTCCGACAGTCGATAGGCCGCCGACACCTTCACGTGCACGGCGCCCTCGCCGACCAGCTTCAGCAGCGCCTGGAAGTTCGGCTCATTGATACCCTTCTCCGCCGGCACCATCAGCATGTGGTCGACGACCACCGGCATCTCGCGCGAGACTTCGCGCAGCGTCGGCGCCACGTCGACCATCACGCGGTGATCGCAGAACAGCTGCATGACCATGCCGAGCTCGGCCATCGTTTTGCGGAAGGTCTCGAACACCTTCAAGCCCACGCCGCGCACATAACCGGGGTCCTCCGGCAGCAGATGAAAGCGCAAGCCGCGCATACCGAGCGCGTGCCACTCGCGCAGAGTCGCGGGCGCAATGCGCGCATCGGTGATGGCAACGCCGCGCAGCCGCTGCGGACAGCGGGTGAGCGCGTCGAGCACCACACGATTGTCGTAGCCATGCGCATTGCCCTGCACGACGAGGCCTCGAGCGAGACCGAGCCGGTCAAGCAGCGCCAGGTAGCGCTCGAGCGGCGCGTCGGGCGGCGTGTAGCCGCGCCCCGGCGCGTAGGGGAATGTGTCGGCCGGCCCGAAGATGTGCGCGTGGCTGTCCCAGGCGCCCGGCGGCGGCGCGATCTTCGGCGCGCTCGGATTGGCAATGGCGCCGGCGATGAGTGGGGACGTTTTGGTTTGATTCATCATGCGTTTGATGCGTCATTGCGAGGAGCGAAGCGACGAAGCAATCCAGGCTTTTGCACGTCGCCCTGGATTGCTTCGCTTCGCTCGCAATGACGAATCGTCGGACAGCCTAAGACCATTTCGGCTACCCAAGCTTAATATTCGCGTCCTTCACCACCTTGCCCCAGCGCTCCATCTGCTCGTCGACAAAGGCGCGGAATTCCTCCGGCGTGTTCGGCTTGGAGTCGATGTTGAGCTGCTTGAAGCGCGTCTGCACGTCGGGCGACTTGATGGCGTCGTTGAGCGCGCGGTTGAGCGTGCGCACGATCGCCGGCGAGGTGCCGTGCGGCACGAACACGCCGTTCCACTCGTAGGCCTCGAAGCCCGCCAGCGTGTCGGAGACCGGCGGAATGTCGGGCAGGCTCTCGAGCCGCCCCTTGCCGGTATGCGCGATCGCCTTCACCTGCCCGCCTTTGATCAGGCCGACCACCGACGAGCCGTTGGAGAAGAAGAACTTCACCTGCCCTGAGATCACGTCCTGCAGCGCGATGCCGCCGCCGCGATAGGGCACGTGGCTGATCTTGATGCCGGTCTGGTGGCGGAACATTTCGAGCGAGAGATGCTGCAGCGTGCCGTTGCCCGACGAGGCCATGGTGATGCCCTCGGCCGACGCCTTGGCGTAGGCGATCACCTCGGGGATCGTGGAGACCGGCACACTCGGCGTCACCACCAGGATGTTCGGCACCAGCGACACCAGCGCCACCGGGTCGAAGTCCTTGCGGTAGTTGAACGACAGGTTCGGATAGAGCGACGAGTTCACCGAGAAGGCGGTGGCGTCGTGCAGGATCTGGTAGCCGTCGGGATCGGCCTTGGCGACCACCGACTCGCCGATGGTGCCGCCGGCGCCGCCGCGGTTCTCGATGACAAACTGCTGGCCGAGCAGTTCGCCCACCTTCTGGAACACGATGCGCGCCGTGGTGTCGGCGCCGCCCGCCGGCGGATAGGGAACCAGCACGCGCACCGGCCGCGCCGGCCATTCGCTCTGCGCGCGCGCATTGCCTGCGACCGAGGCGGCCGCGAGGCCTGCGAGCAGCGTGCGGCGGTTGAGTGATCCGCTCATCGTCGTCCTCCCCGAATTTTGTTGTCTTTGCAGCGATCCTAGCATCCGCGCGGCCACGCGAAAGGCCGCCGATGCGGTCTTTCCCCGCCCGCGGACTCGCCCCATATTCGCTGGGCAATGGCCAAATCCCCTCCCAAAAAGCCGAAAGATCCCGCGCGTCCCACGCGCGCCAAGGCCGCGCGGCCACCCGACGCGCCGATGCCGGATTCGCTCGCCGACCTGCTCAACCCGGGCATCACGCGCGGCACCGCCGGCATGGGCTCGGGAACCGGCAAGGAATCGAACCTGCAGCCGCCGCCGGAGACCTCCTGGGAACGGCGCAAGGATTTTTCCGCTGCCCACACCGCGCGCAAATCGACCAAGGGTAAGGACGTGACGCAGCCGGGCGGCTTCGACGAAGCGCCGCAGAGCGACTACACCGGCTCGCCGATCACCGGCCTCGATCCGGCGCTGGCGAAGGAGTTGGGATTAGGAGACGGACAGGACGCCCCGACCCCGGTCGACCCCGCCGCCCGTGAAGCGGATCGCATCCGGCGCGGCGGCGATCCGAAGTACCGCCTGCCCCGCGCCGATCTCCCGACCGGTTCCGGCGGCCTGGCATCGATGGGCGTCGCCGCCACCGCCGAGTCGCTGGAGCGCCTGCTGCGCGAAGGCCGTCCGGAATTTGCCGCCGGCCACGGCGCTGTGTGGATGCCGCATCGTCCCGCGCGCCCGGAAAAATCAGAAGGCGGCAAGAAGCTCGTCATCGCCTCCGACTTCGAGCCGAAGGGCGACCAGCCGCAGGCCATCGCCGATCTGGTCGAAGGCGTGCAGCGCCTCGACCGCACGCAGGTGCTCCTGGGTGTGACCGGCTCGGGCAAGACCTTCACCATGGCCAAGGTGATTGAGGCGACGCAGCGCCCTGCCCTGATCCTGGCGCCGAACAAGACGCTGGCCGCGCAGCTCTACGGGGAGTTCAAGTCGTTCTTCCCCGACAACGCGGTCGAGTACTTCGTCTCCTATTACGACTACTACCAGCCGGAAGCCTACGTACCGCGCACCGACACCTATATCGAGAAAGAGTCCTCCATCAACGAGCAGATCGACCGCATGCGCCACTCGGCGACGCGCGCGCTGCTCGAACGCGACGATGTCATCATCGTCGCCTCGGTGTCGTGCATCTACGGCATCGGCTCGGTGGAAACCTATTCGGCGATGACCTTCACGCTCAAGGTCGGGGCCAAGCTCGACCAACGCCAGCTCCTCGCCGATCTGGTCGCGCTGCAATACAAGCGCACGCAGGCCGATTTCTTCCGCGGCGCGTTCCGCGTGCGCGGCGACACCGTCGACATCTTCCCGGCGCACTATGAAGACCGCGCCTGGCGCATCCACCTGTTCGGCGACGAGATCGAAAAGATCGAGGAGATGGATCCGCTCACCGGGCAAAAGACCGACGAGCTCGACTTCGTCAAGATCTACGCCAACTCGCATTACGTCACGCCGCGCCCGACGCTGATTCAGGCGATCACCGGCATCAAGCACGAGCTGCGCGAACGGCTCGCGCAGCTCAACGCCGCCGGCCGCCTGCTGGAAGCGCAGCGGCTGGAGCAGCGCACGCGCTTCGATCTCGAGATGATGGAAGCCACCGGCTCCTGCGCCGGCATCGAGAACTATTCGCGCTATCTCACCGGCCGCAAGCCGGGCGAGCCGCCGCCGACGCTGTTCGAATACGTGCCGGACAACGCGCTGGTCTTCGCCGACGAAAGCCACGTCACCGTGCCGCAGCTCGGCGGCATGTTCCGCGGCGACTTCCGCCGCAAGGCGACGCTGGCCGAATACGGCTTCCGCCTGCCCTCCTGCATGGACAACCGGCCGCTGCGCTTCGAGGAATGGGACGCGATGCGGCCGCAGACCGTCGCCGTCTCCGCCACGCCGAGCCACTGGGAGATGAACGAGGCGCGCGGCGTCTTCGTCGAGCAGGTGATCCGCCCCACCGGCCTGATCGACCCGCCGGTCGACATCCGTCCGGCCCGCACGCAGGTCGACGACCTGGTCGGCGAGGTGCGGCAGGTCGCCCAGAAAGGCTACCGCTCGCTCATCACCGTGCTGACCAAGCGCATGGCCGAGGACCTCACCGAATATCTGCACGAGCAGGGCATCCGCGTGCGCTACATGCACTCCGACATCGACACGCTGGAGCGCATC
>Ga0134124_10005417_pt1 | contig 10262 bp, 7 predicted proteins | sample KB304_FD_96880 | JGI IMG/M metagenome (GOLD analysis project Ga0134124, IMG submission 96880) | Terrestrial soil microbial communities without Nitrogen fertilizer from Kellogg Biological Station, Michigan, USA - KB3-0-4 | ecosystem: Environmental > Terrestrial > Soil > Unclassified ... | reverse complement strand
CCCGCTCACTGGCTTGCTCGTCTTCGCCGATGCGCAAATGTCCGAGAGCGAGCTCGCGTTGATCGCGCTTGCGGCGAGCGTTACCGAGTGCCCGATGTCACTGATCAGCCTGGAAACGAGTCCTGCCCAAACACTCGCAGCCACGCTCGGTGCAACCTCGGTCGGTCCGGACGCCAGCGAGGAACAGCCTCTTTGTGCGGCGCTCGCGGCCACTCCGGCGGAACGCGTGCGCTGTCGTGCACCGCTGCCCCCACGAGCCTTGGGCATCGCTCGTGCGCGCGGCCTGCATGTGGTGGCGGCCGAACCGACGGTCAGCCGCTACGAGTTGCTGCACAGCCTGCGCGAGCAGGCTGTGAGCGTGAGCTATCACCGTTATGGTCATCTCGGCCTGCGCGGACTCACCGAGCGGTGAGTCGCGCGCGCCACGGTCACTCAGATTGAGCTAGGGCGTGCCACCTGAGCCGCTGCCGCTCGGCGAGCCGCCCTTGCCGCCGCTGCTCGCACCGCCACCGCTCGGACCGCTCCCGCCGCTTGGACCGCTCCCGCCGACGTTGCCGGCTCCACCTTTGCCGCCCACGCCACTGCCACCTGTGCCCGAGCCACCTTGGCCGAAGTTGCGGCCGCCCATACCGAAGTTGCGCCCGCCGTCACCAAAGTTGAAGCCGCCCATGCCGAAGCTGAAGCCGCCCATGCCGAAGCTGCCGGTGTCGAAGCACATGTACGCGTTGTTGCGGCAGCTGCAAATTACCGTGCCCGACTGGCAAGCGCTGAAGGCAAAGCCGCCACCTGCGCCCGTGTCTTTCGGCGTGCACGCGTCGCCCGTCATGGGTGTTCCGTCGCACGGATCCAACCCCGGGAAGCCGCCGCCCTGGCTGGAGCCTCCGGTTGCGACTGGCGAGGAACCGCCGCTGCCGGGTGAGCCTCCGGCGGCGGTCGATGAGCCCGCGGTGCCGGGAGTCGTGTTCGTGCCAGCGGTGCCAGTGGTGTGCGAACCGCCGCTCGACGAGGTTCCGCCGCTGCCGCCGCCGTTGTCGCCGGAGCTTCCGCCGCAGGCCGTCGCCGCACTCAAACCCAACACCAAGATCCCAAGGGAATGTCTCATTGATTCTCCGCGCACAGATGATTTGAATACGACGTTAACGGTTCTCGCTGCAGACGTGGTCCGGCAGGTCGCGCGGCTCAGTAGTCGACAGCGATGGGCGTGCTGTTGGGGTAACCGAATGGCGCGCAGAGCAGGCGACCCCTTCGCACATGGGTGCAGGTTTCCTTGGTCCGGGCGATTGCACGGGACCGAGTCAGCTCGATGTAACCGCCACGGGCGCTTGCATGACTTGCGTGATCGGGGCGGGTGGATTCTAGATGGGTGCAACTTTCCTGCGAGGGTGTCGCCTGCTGTTCCATTGTGATGCAGACCTACATCGGAAAGGATCTGGACATCGTTCATCACCCTCAAAGGTGGACACGTGCGCTCGCCAGAACGCTGACACGTGGTAGCCTGCGCAAGTGACTATGGATCGGCGTTTGGAGCGAAAGAGCTCTCTTTTTCTCGCCCGGTTTGGTTTCCTCGGTGCGATCGGCATGTTGGCGCTGACGGGCGCTTGTGTGTCCGGTTCGCTGGCCAACGGCACCAACCAGCATGGCAATGGTGCACAAGCCGGAGGTGATGCGCAATCGCCTGGTGGAGGTCAAACCCCCGGCGGAAACGGGCAACAGCCGGGCGGCGGCAGCGCGGGCGACGGCAGCAGCAACGGCAACGGCACGCAAGCGCCGACCGCGCTGCCCGCAGAGCAAGAGTGCACCTCGAATAGCCCCGGGCCGCGCGTGATGCGACGACTGACCGCGGGCGAATTTGCCGCATCCATCGCTGACTTGTTCGGCGACAAAACAGCCCCGGTCGCGCAAGTGTTCAATGACTCGCGGGTGCTCGGCTTCACGGTCGATTCTGACACCCTGCGCGTGCAGGACTTGAATGCCGATCAGTTGATGTCCAACGCCGAAGCGGTGGCGAACTGGGCGGTGACCACGGACGCCCAGCTCAGCAAGCTCAAGCAGCTCGCCACGTGCAGCACGCACGACGCCAGTTGCGGCAAACTGTTCATCAAGAACTTCGGGCGCAAAGCATTCCGCGCGACGATCCCCGACAACGACGCCCGCTTCACCAGCTACGGCGACCTGTTCATGGCCGAGGCGGACTTCGCGAGCGGTGTGTCGAGCGTCATCACGGCCATGCTACAGTCGCCGTACTTCCTGTATCGCAGTGAGATCGGAGCCAAGGGCGACCAAGGCCCCACGTTCGCGCTCACGTCCTACGAGGTGGCGAGCAGCTTGTCCTACCTGCTCACTGGCAGCATGCCGGACGACACCTTGCTCCAGGCGGCAGACGCGGCATCGTCGAGCGGCAAAGACGGCCTGACCAAGCTGGTCAATGATCAAGCGGCGCGCTTGCTTGCGCCTTCCGGCGCGGATCCGCTGCCCGCGGCGGCACAAGATGCGCTGATGAACTTCATGAGCGGCTGGCTCGGCCTCGATCGGTTGTACACGACCGTCAAAGATGCGAACGCGCTGTCGGACGCGCAGCGGGCGGACATCGGCACCGAGACCAAGAAGTTCATCTTGGATATTTGGGGTGCCTCCAGCGGTAACACGGTGGGCGACTTGTTCGGCGCCAACTACACGTTCATGAATCAGAACCTCGCGAGCTACTACGGGGTCAACCAGCCGGGCCTGTCGAGTTCGTTCAGCAAGGTCACGCTCTCCAGTGGTCGTGACCCCGGTATTTTGGGGCAGGCGAGCATCCTGATCGGCTACTCGCGTTCCGACACCTCGTCGCCCACGCAGCGCGGGCACCTCGTGCGTTCTCGCCTTCTGTGCCAGGACGTCCCGATGCCGCCCGCGGGGCTCGACACCAAGTTCAACCCGGTGAGCGGCCTGAAGACTACGCGCGAGCAATACCTGCAAGGCCACGCGGCGCCCGATCATCAGCCTTGCTACGGCTGTCACCAGGCGATGGACCCAATCGGCGTGGCATTCGAGCACTACGATCAGTTCGGCAAGTATCGCAGCACGGAAAACGGCGTGAACATCTACGCCACGGGCACCATCTACGGCGCGAGCGACGGGGACATCCCGCTCGACGGTCTGACCGGTCCGCAGGGCTTGCAGACGTACCTCGCGCAGAGCGACGCCGTGAAGAGCTGCTTGGTGCGCTACTGGTCGTACTACGCGTTCGGAAGCGCAAGTTGGTCACAAGACAAGTGCACCTACGACTCGATTCGGCACGAAGCCGCCGAACAATCCTACTCGCTGAAGAGCGTGCTCTCGGCCATCCTTCACTCGCCGCGCTTCACCTCGCGCGTCATGGACCAGTAAAGGCCTTCGGAAATTCTCATGTACAAGCTGAGTCGCAGACAATTGACCATCAGCGCTGGGGCTGGCCTCTTGCTCGCTCCGTTCGTCTCCATGCTGCGGGAAGGCACGACCCGCGCTGCCACGACCAAGCAGGCCAAGCGCCTGCTGGTGTTTTGCACGATGGGCACCAAGCCGGATTCGTGGACGCCGACGGTGTCGGGCGAGACGATCAGCAACTGGAGCGCGATGACCCAGCCGCTCAGCGCCATCAAGGACAACGTGGTGCTGGTGGAAGGCTGTCCCGCAGGCAACCCGGAGGAAGGTCATGGCTCTCCTCAAGGGCTGACCGGCATGGGCAACGGCTACTACGCCATCAACAACGTGCCGCAGCCCAGGATTTCCGTGGATCAATTCCTAGCGGATGCGCTCAAGAAGAGCGGCGTCAATCGTCCGCTCGCGTCGCTCGTGCTCGGCGCAGATACCGCGGGCGGCGTCACGCTGCCCTATCGCGCCGACAAGCCCGTCGCGCCGATCGCATCGCCGGCCTCCGCGTTCAGCACCGCGTTCGGTGGCATCAGCACGGGTGGCAGCAGCACGCCCTCCACCGGTGGTGGCACGACGACCACGCCGGACACGGCGCTCAAACGACGCCAAAGCATCTTGAGCCTCGTCTCGGGCGAGATCAAAGATCTGCAGGGCCGTCTCGGCGCGAACGAAAAAGCGAAGCTCGAGGCGCACCTCGACTCGATCAACGCGCTCGAGAACAAGCTGATGGCGAGCAGCGGCACCGGCAGCGGTGGCGGTGGCGGCACCAGCAACCCGAATGCTGCCAAGGCTTGCGCAGGGCTGAGCAAGCCGACCGATGCGGCTACCCCCATCGCCAACGCGCAGCTGCACTTGGATATCCTGGTCAACGCGCTGGCCTGTGACATCACCCGCGTGGGCGTGATGCAATTCGGGAGCGACCAGTCGATGCACGTCGACTTGCCAACCCTGAAGGGTGAACAGCACAACGAGTTCATTCATTCGGGAACGAACGACAACTTCAAGAAGCTGATCGACTTCGAAGCCTGGCAGGCGACGCAATTCGCCGCCGTGGTGAACAGCCTGAAGACCAAGCCCGACCCGGACGGCGGCTCGGGCACGCTCTACGATTCGACGCTCGTGCTTTGGGCGCGCGACATGGGCGATGCCGTCAACCACGACATGAAGAACATGCGCTTCGTGCTCGCGGGCGGCGCCGGCGGCTACCTCAAGCAGGCCTCGGGCGGGCGCTACGTGAACGCCGGTGGCGGGGCCAGCAATCGCCATGAACGGGTGCTGCTCAACGTGCTCCAGGCGTTCGGCGTCACGGACTACAAGGGCTTCGGTGATCCGGGCTTTTCCGGCAAATCGCCGCTGCCCGGTATTGCCGCGACTTGACCGCTGCCCCCGGTCCCTGAAATCGTGCGAGGCTGCCGCGAGGCCTCGCGCGCCATGCCCCGCGGACGGATGAAACATTCGGGTTCGTGGCTCGTCTTCGGGGCAGCGCTCGCCAGCGCGCTTTCGATTGGTTGCACTCGCGCGAGTTCGAGGCTCGATCCAGGACGGGCCGCCGCGTTTCTGACCACGTATGCGGACATCGCCGCAGCCAGTTACGGCGCAGCCGTGTCCGACGCGCGCGCTCTCTCGGCCTCGATTGATGCGTTCGTCCAGCAGCCGTCCGACCCAGGCTTGCGCGCGGCGCGGGCGGCGTGGGTCTCGGCGCGCAGATCATACATGCAGACCGAAGCCTATCGCTTTTATGGTGGGCCGATCGATTCGCTCGAGCTCTTGGTCAACACCTGGCCAATCGACGAGAACTATCTCGAATCGGAAGACGGGCAGACGGGGATCGTCGCGGACGAGCTTCACTCTCCCGTGATTACGCCGAGTGTGCTCGCGGCCCTGAATCTGAAGGAGGGCGAAACCAGCGTGAGCACCGGCTACCACGCGATCGAGTTTCTGCTTTGGGGACGAGACCGGAGCGCGACTGGACCCGGTGATCGCGCGTTCCACGACTACGATACAGCGGCTCACAGCCGTCGTCGCGGCGAGTATCTGCGTGTGGCAGCAGCGCTGCTGCTGGAAAATCTGTCCACGGTCGAGGCAGCGTGGAAGGGCCCGTATCGCGCCGCGTTTCTCGCGCGGCCCCCGGACCAGGCCCTGGCGTTGGCGCTGAAAGGGCTCGGCACGCTGAGCGCTGGAGAGCTCCTGGGTGAGCGGCTCACCGTTGCCTACGAGACCCGCGCCCAGGAGAACGAGCATTCGTGCTTCAGCGACAATACGCACGAAGATCTCGCGTTCGACATGGTCGGTGTCCAAAACGTGTGTCTCGGGCGATACGCGAACGTCGTGCGCGGCGTGGGCCTGGTCGAACTCGTTCGCAGCGGCAATGCGGCGCTGGCCGCCGAACTCCAACGCAAAGTGAATGCGGCCGTCGCAGCAGTCAGCGCGATCCCCGCGCCCTTCGATCAAGCGATTGCCGGTGATGACGCAGCGCCCGGCCGTCGCGCGATTCAGCGCGCCATGATCGCGTTGCGCGGCGAAGCCGACACCTTGGCCAAGGTCGCGGCGGCGTTCAACCTGCCTCAGCCGGTGGCCGATCAGGCGCCATGAACGTCCAGCCGCTGGTTCGCGCGGCCATGCTCTGGCTCGCCACGGGCTGTCGCAATCCCGGCAGCGATGCGACACCGGCTGCGGGCACCGCCACCGTGACGGACACTACGCCAGACGCCTTTAGTTTGCCGGCGCCGAGCCTATCACCCGAGCATCGCTCGGCGTTCTTCGTCGGCAATTCGCTGTTCAACCGCAGTTGGGTGGCGGCGCCCGCGTCGCTCGAGTCGCGCGATGGCCTGGGACCGCTGTTCAACGCGCGTTCGTGCTCGGGCTGTCATTTCAAGGACGGACGTAGCCGCCCGCCAGAGCCGGGCGAGCCCATGCTCACGATGCTCCTGCGCGTGAGCCTCCCGGGCCGAGGCCCTCGCGGCGCGCCGCTGCCTGAACCGAGCTATGGCGATCAGCTTCAAAGCCGCGCAAACTCCGGGGTCCCCGCCGAGGCAGACGTGCTGATCCAGTATACGCCGCAGCCCGGCGCGTTCGCGGACGGCCAACCGTATCTGTTGATGAGGCCCGAGTATCGCATCGAGCGCTTGGGCTATGGCGCGTTGCCCGCTGGGCTTCAGCTGTCGCCACGGGTGGCGCCCGCCCTGATCGGTCTAGGCTTGCTCGAGGCCGTGCCGGAGCGCAGCGTACGTGAGCGCGAGGACCCGGACGACGCGAATCATGACGGCATCTCGGGTCGCGCGAACCTCGTCTGGGATGTCCGGCGTGGCGCGAACGCGTTCGGTCGATTCGGCTGGAAGGCGGAGCAGCCGACGGTGGAACAGCAGACTGCGAGCGCGTTCTCGGCGGACCTGGGCGTGACCTCTTCCTTGTTTCCCGAGGAGGGTTGCACGCTCGCCCAGCTTCGCTGTCGAGAGCAGCCGAGCGGCGGATCGCCCGAAGTGAGCGACGAACTCTTGCGGGTGGTCGTGCTCTACGCGCGCATGCTCGGGGTTCCCGCTCGACGACCCGGCGCCGCGCTGGAACGCGCCGGCGAGCGGTTGTTCGCGCGGGCGCGTTGCGACGCTTGCCACGTGCCAACCCTCGCAACCGGCGATTTTGCGCCCGTTGCGGAACTGTCCAAGCAAGAAATTCACCCCTACACCGACCTGCTGCTGCACGATCTCGGCGAGGGGCTCGCCGACAATCGCCCAACGTTCGCCGCAGACGGGAGAGAGTGGCGCACGGCCCCGCTCTGGGGCATCGGTCTCGTGCGCACGGTCAACGAACACACGAGGTTCCTTCACGACGGACGGGCTCGCGACCTCAGCGAAGCCATCCTCTGGCACGGCGGTGAGGCACGAGCGGCGCGTGCTGCCTTCGTGAGCATGAGCGCCAGCGAACGGCGGGCGCTGCTGGCGTTCCTCGATTCCTTGTAGACGCTCTGCAAACGCTTTTGGGCCTGGCGCGCGCGTCAGATCCCGTAGTCCTTGCCCCGTGGCAGCGCGCCGCTCCGGGCGGGGCGAGTGGGCGGTGGGCGGACGGCAGGCATTGGGGAGTGCGCGGCGTTTGGAGTCACCTCGGGCACGCGCGTGGAAGGGTCGACTCGAGGGTTGGTTTCGACCGAGAGCGGCGTGTCTGCGGACACCTTGCTGCTCGCGGCGTCGGCCCTCGGCGATCCCGAGGCGGAGCCGGAGTTGTCGATTGACGCGGAAACACTGCGGCGCGCGCCGATTCTCGCCGAAGCTGTCGACGGTTGCGTTGCGCGACTCGTCGCACTCTTTACTGCGGCCGTTGCAGCCGCGATCAGCGTGACGGCAACGGCGACGAGGGCCGCAAGCGATCGTTTTGGCGACGTGCGGTGAGGCTGCTGATCCTGAGCAGGTTCGGTCGTCGTGGGCGGTATGGACGAAACGATCGATGGATGCAGGAAAGAGATCTGCGTGGGCACGGGCGTAGTCGACCCTAGCTCGGTTGCCGAGGCGGCTGCGGCTGCCAGTCGCTGTGCCCGGGCGACTGCTTCGGGCTGTTCGAACTCCACCAAGGGTGGCGACGGTATCGTCAGCTCGGGGAGTGAGTCTGACGTCAACAAAGGGACGCTCAGCGAGGGAGGCGATGACTGCCGCGTGTTCGCCAAAGAGTGCAGTGGGGGCGGTGACAATTGCCGCGTACGCGGCATCGGTGGCAAGGGCGGCGGCGATGAGCGGCGCGCTGGTACAGGGGATAGGGGCGGGGGCGATGGCCGTTGCGGTGGATAGGACAGGGGCAACAGCGGAGGCGTGAACGACCTTGGCGGAGCTGAAGGCGGGGGCGGTTCTTCGACGGGAATGGGCGGTGGAACATGCGCCATCCTGAGCGTGACGTTCATCCTCAGTGTGGCGTGGCGCAGTGGGGCGGCCTCCTCGCTTTGCCTCACGTGCGGAATCGCGGGGGCAAGCGAAACCGCTGGCAACATTCTGACCGTCGCGCTCCGGTTTGCAATCTGCAGCTCGCGGGAAACGGACGCCGGACCCGGCGAACTGCCTTCGGCGATCGGCGAGGCATTGAAGTTCGAGCGGAAGAACGCCGCGATTTCGTCGTGACTCGCCAGGCGATCTTGCACGAGGCGCAAGATCACCTGCGAAAACTCCGCGCAATCCGCGAAGCGGCGTTGTTGATTCACGCATAGCGCCCGTTCGACTTCGGCCTTCAGCGGCGCCGCCCAATCCAATTGTGGTGGCAAGGCCGGAACGCGGATTGGTCGGCTGAGCCATTGCTCGACGATGATTTCCGCTCTGTCGGCGTCAATCAAACGCCGTCCCGCCAACGCCTCCCACAACAAGACTCCCGCGCTGAACACGTCTGCGCGTAGGCCGACCTTTTCCGCGATCAGCCGCTCGGGTGACAGGAACCCGAGGCTGACGCGCGGCGGCGCCACGTGTTCGGACTCGTAGTGGCGCGTGGTGAGTGGGACGAGTCGACACACGCCGAGCGGATCGACCCGAAACTGCAGCGGTGTGAACTCACCGTGCGAGAAAGCCTCGCCCGATTCAGTGGTGGTCTCGTTCAGTGCGCTGAGCCCACCCATGGCATCGAGCAATAACCCCAATGCGCGCGCCAAGCCGTAGCCGGCGAAGCCTCGACTCGCTGGTAGCTCGAACCAGCCAGCCGCAGCTGGATCGATTGAGTAGCCGACTCCAGTCCGTTGCATCGGAACGAGTCGCGTGTGCATGCGTGAAAGCCGCACTTGCGCGGCAAACGGGTCACGCATTTCCGCTCGCGAAGCGCGCGCCGGTCTCTCGCTGGGAAAGAGGGGGGCATAAAAAACCTCGGCTCTTTGGCCTGGGGCACAATAGACCAATGGTCGCGCGCAGGGATTAATTGCTCGTGGCAAGTTGATGATGGCGCGCCCCCTGGTTGCGGACACGAGACACTTCGACGAGCGCTCGGAGACGAACGCGTGTCAGCGCTCGCGCGATGCATCGAGACAGCCAGCGCGCCTCGACGAGTGGCATGACGCCTCAGCGCAGGCAGGACGCCGAATCACGACGCCACTTCAGCGGGTGTTTGGGTGCGGCACGCTGCTTGCTCCGTCGCGCGGCGAAGGAGAATTCACCATGCCGACCGCAATCGAAAGTACGGGATCGAAGCTGATGGGTGCCGCAAAAGACATCAAAGCGACCTTCAAGGGGCTGACTGGCGTGTTCAAACACCTGATGGAAGAGCACGGAAAAGTCGGTGCACTGCTGAAGCGCGTGAAGTCGAGCTCAGAGGAGAGCGTGCGGGCCGAACTCTATCCAACGATTCGGAAAGAGCTCTTGGCTCACGAGCGAGGCGAGGTGTTGGCGGTATATCCGGTGCTCGCCCAGTTCGCGGAGACGACGCCCATCGCCGCGCAGCATGACCAAGAGGCCAAAGAGCTTCAGGCCGCGATTGCCGCGGTGGACGCCCTAGCTTTCAGCGACGTGAGTTGGGGCCCTACCTTCGAGCGCCTGGTTGAGCTGGTCGAAGCACACGTTCAAGAGGAAGAAGACGAATTCTTCCCGAAGGCGCAGGAATTGCTTGGCGATGACGAAGCAAAGGCACTTTTGCCCCGCTTCGAACAAGCCAAACATAGCTGATCCGCTTCGAGGTGCGTTGCGCATCACCCGCGTGCAACCCCGCGCGGCGCCCGAAGCGAGTTTGGGCGCCGCGCGCCCGTGTCCGAGAAGTTCGCAAGTCCCAACGACCATTCCGGAGCGTGCGCTTCACGAGGTCAGGCCTTGCTCGTCCGCAGAGTCAGCTCGGGCGCCGTGGAGCCGGGCAGCGCGTCGCGGAACTAGCCGTCCAAGGGGCCGCGGAACACGTCGACGCCGGCAATCGGCGCGAGCTTG
>Ga0134124_10005415_pt1 | contig 10263 bp, 10 predicted proteins | sample KB304_FD_96880 | JGI IMG/M metagenome (GOLD analysis project Ga0134124, IMG submission 96880) | Terrestrial soil microbial communities without Nitrogen fertilizer from Kellogg Biological Station, Michigan, USA - KB3-0-4 | ecosystem: Environmental > Terrestrial > Soil > Unclassified ... | reverse complement strand
TGCCGGTTTTTCCCAAACCACTCTAGAGAAGGGGATGAGAATGAAGCAGTTCATTTCGATGCTGGTTGCGGCCGTCTTCGCCGCCGCGAGCGTGACCGCGATCGCGCAGGACAAGAAGGACGAGAAGGCCAAAGCCGGCCAGATGGACAAGAAGGACACCAAGAAGTCCACGAAGAAGAGCTCCACCAAGAAGTCCTCGAAGAGCACCAAGAAGGCCGAGGACAAGAAGTAACCCGCTTCAGAGAAAATCAAGGAAAGGCAGGGGCTCCCCTGCCTTTTCTATTGATGCGCTCCCTTGTCGCTTTCGCGGCGCTCGCCGCGGCGCCGGCCCTGGCCCAGCATCCGGTGGCGCAGCTCAACGCCGGAATGCACCTCATCCGCGCCGAGGTCGTGTCCGACCCGGGGACCCGCGCCCAGGGCCTGATGTACCGAAAAAGCATGGCGCAGAACGCCGGCATGCTGTTCATCTTCGACGAGGCGGCGGTGCACTGCATGTGGATGAAGAACACCCTGATTCCGCTCTCGGTCGCCTTCATCGACGATCGCGGCGCGATCGTCAACGTCGAAGACATGGAGCCCCAGACCGAGGCTTCGCATTGCGCGGCGCAGCCGGTGCGCTACGCCCTCGAGATGAACCGCGGCTGGTTTGCCGCGCGGGGAGTGAAGCCGGGAAGCCGCCTGGGCGGCATTCCCGGCGTGAAATAGCGGATGCCGACTGGGCGGTCCTAGAAGGCCACGCCGCCGTGGCTCTGCGCCACCATGAAGTAGAGCATCGGAATCGACAGCATCGTGTTGATGCGCGAAGCCATGCCGGCGGTTTTCGCCGCCTTCGCCTTCTGGTCCGGCGCCACCTGCACGATGCCGAGCACCTTCTTCTGGTTCGGCCAGATGACGAACCAGACGTTGAACCACATGATCGTGCCGAGCCACGCGCCCAGCCCGATCGAAGTAAACGGCTTCTGCAGCGTGAGCGCCTGAACCAGGTAGCCGTTCATCAGCGCGAGGATCAGGCCGAGGATGATCGTCGCCATCGCCGCCCACCGGAACCAGAACAGCGCCGCCGGCGCGATGAACTTGCTGATCGCCGGCTTCTGGTCGTCCGGAATCTTCGGCATCGACGGCGTCTGGACGAAGTTGAAGTACCAGAGCAGCCCGATCCACATCACGCCGGCCGTGACGTGCAGCCAGCGCATCGCGAACAGCCACCAGCCGTGCTCGCCGACAGCGACCTTGGCCCCGGCGGCGACGAGGATGATCAGCAGGACGATCAGCACGACTACGCCGGCGGTGATCGTGCGACCGAGCGATTGGAAGATGGCACCCATGGTTTTCTCCCTGTTGTTTATGGGTTCTTGCGGCCGGAAAAGTCTAGCACGCGTCAATGACCGGCCGCCAAGGCTCCCGAGGCGGCGACGAGCAGCACGATCACCTGGGCGGCCACCAGCGCAGCCTGCACCCGCTCTTCGAGCTTGACGAGCATCGGCAGGACCGCGAGGTAGCAGACCGCCGTCACGCTGGCGATCAGGGCGACGCAGCCGAGGCTCACGTAGTCGGCGTCGGGGAGGAGCCGCAGCCAGCCCCAGCCTACGGGGGCGCCGGTCCGCGCGAGGTACTCGCCGACCGGCAGCTGCCAGAGCGTCGGCAGCGCGTCGAGCGGCACGAACGACGGTATGACGCCCCCGGCGTACAGGCCGAACGCAACGAGGGCTGCGGCGAACGCGACCCGCGTCGCCGCGCCGAGCCAGCGCGCATAGAGCTCCTGGACGACCTGCTCGCGACTCACGGCCACAGGCCCGTGCCGCGCCCGAGGGCCCGGGCGCCGGCGAGGAGGAGCACCGCGATCACGACGCGGCGGACTACGGACGCGGGCGTGCGGGCGAGCAGGCTGGCTCCCAGCCGCGAGCCGAGCATGACGCCGAGGATCGCCGGTACCGCGAGCGCCGGCAGCAGCGCACCGCGGTGGATATAGACCCATGCCGCGGAGCTGTTCACGATCGAGATGATGAGGCCGCTCGTGCCCACCGCGACCTTGAGCGGCGCCGCCATCACGAAGTTCAGCACCGGAACGTTGGCGAATCCGGCGCCCAGGCCGAAGACGCCGCCGAGAAAACCGATGCCGGCGAAGGCCACGAATCCGGTCAGCGTGCGCCGCGTGCGCCAGTCGACCACGGCCCCCTCGGCCGGATCTTCGTAGCGGCCGCGCAGGCGCAGGATCGTGCCGAGCGCATCGGCTTCGCCGGTTCCGGCGGCAGCGTCGCCCGTGCGCCAGACCACGATCGCGATCGCGAGCACCGTGGCGCCGAGCGCGATCTGGACCACCTCGGTGGGCAGCGCGAGGCCGGCCAGCGCGCCGGCGAACGAGGCGATGGAGCCTGACAGCGCGAGCGGCACCGCGAGGCGCAGGCTGGCCAGGCGGTTGCGCAGCAGGCTGGGTCCCGCCGCGAGCGTTCCGGCCAGCGCGAAGACCAGTCCCACGCCGCGCACGAAGTCGAGGTGGAACGGGAAGAAGCCGCTGACGATCGGCACGAAAAGGACGCCGCCGCCGACGCCCGCGACGACCGCGACCACGCCGATCACGAAGCTCACGGCGAACAGCGCCGCAAGCCAGATCCACCAAGCGTCTGCCATTTTTGGCGCTATGCTAACCCGATGCCCCGGTTCGCCGCCAACGTCTCGACGCTCTTCACCGAGCTTGGATTTCTGGAGCGCTTTGCCGCCGCGCGCAAGGCGGGATTCCGCGCGGTCGAATACCAGTATCCGTACGACTTCGCCCCGGCCGAGGTGGCGCGCGCGGCGCGCGAGGCCGGCGTCGAGGTGGTGCTGCACAACATGCCGCAGGGCGAGGCGCAGAGGAACGAGCGCGGCACCGCCTGCCTTCCCGGCCGCGAGCAACGCTTCCGCGATGACCTCGAGCGCGCGATCGAGTATGCGCGCGCGGCGCGCTGCAAGAGCCTGCACCTGATGGCCGGCGTGGTCCCCGCCGGCGCCGAGCGCGCCGCGCTGCACGCCACCTACGTCGCGAACCTCAGGCAGGCGGCGAAGCGCCTGGAGGCGGAAGGCATGCGGCTTCTCATCGAGCCTCTGAGCGAGCGCACCGTTGCGAACTGCTTCCTGAGCTCGAGCGCGCAGGCGGCGCTGGTGCTGGACCAAGTCGGCGCCGGCAACGCGCTCCTGCAGTACGACCTCTTTCACATGCAGATCATGGAAGGCAATCTCGCCGCGACCATCGAGCGCCTGCTGCCGCGCATCGGTCACCTGCAGATCGCGGACGTGCCGGGGCGCCACGAGCCGGGAAGCGGCGAGATCAACTTCGATTTCATGTTCAGGCACGTCGACGCCATCGGTTACGCCGGCTGGATCGGCTGCGAATACAATCCGGCCGGTGGCACCCTCGAGGGGCTGAAGTGGGCGAAGCCCTATCTCTAGAACGCCAGGCTCAGGTCGCGCATGCGCTGCGGGCGTTTCTGCCTGCGCGCTCGGTGCTGTGGGAGGAAGAGGACACCCGGCCTTATGAATGCGACGGGCTCACCGCCTATCGCCAGCTGCCGATGGTCGTGGCGCTGCCGGAGACCGAGGAGCAGGTGCGGCGCATCCTGGAGACCTGCTCCGCCATGAAGGCTCCGGTCGTGCCGCGCGGCGCGGGCACCGGCCTTTCGGGCGGCGCGCTGCCGCCGGGCGACGGCGTGCTCCTTTCCATGGCCAAGTTCATGCGCGTGCTGCGCCTCGACGCGCGCGCGAGGACCGCCGTGGTGCAGCCCGGAGTGCGCAATGCCGCGATCTCGGAAGCGGCCGCGCCCTTCGGCCTCTACTATGCGCCGGACCCTTCGAGCCAGATCGCGTGCACCATCGGCGGCAACGTGGCCGAGAATTCGGGCGGCGTGCATTGCCTTAAGTACGGGCTCACGGTGCACAACGTGCTCCGGCTGCGCGGCTTCACCGCAGCGGGCGAGCCGCTCGAGCTCGGCTCGCAGGCGCCCGACGCTCCCGGCTACGACCTCCTCGCGCTCGCCATAGGCTCGGAGGGCATGCTGGTCGTGGTCACCGAGGTTACGGTGAAGCTCCTCCCCAAGCCGCAATGCGCGAAGGTCGTGATGGCCTCCTTCGACGACGTGGAGAAGGCTGGCCAGGCGGTGGCCGACGTCATCGCCGCCGGCATCATTCCGGCGGGACTCGAGATGATGGATCGTCCGGCGACGCACGCGGTCGAGCAGTTCGTAGGCGCCGGCTACGACCTCGACGCCGCCGCCATCCTGCTGTGCGAATCCGACGGTACGCCCGAGGAGGTCGAGCACGAGATTGCGCGCGTGCGCGAGGTGCTCGCGCGCGCCGGCGCGACCCGCATGAGCGTGTCGCGCGACGAGGCCGAGCGGCTGCGCTTCTGGTCGGGGCGCAAGAGCGCGTTTCCCGCTGTCGGCCGCATCTCGCCCGACTATTACTGCATGGACGGCACCATTCCGCGCAAGCGCCTGGGCGAGGTGCTCAGGTTCATCGGCGCGATGGAGAAGAAATACGGCCTGCGCTGCCCCAACGTGTTCCACGCCGGCGACGGCAACCTGCATCCGTTGATCCTGTTCGACGCCAACGACGCCGACGAGCTGCATCGCACCGAGCTCTTCGCCGGCGAGGTGCTGGAGAAATGCGTCGAGGTCGGCGGCACCATCACCGGCGAGCACGGCGTGGGCGTGGAGAAGATCGATCAGATGTGCGTCCAGTTCCGGCCCGACGAGCTGGAGCTGTTCCTCGCGGTCAAGCGCGCGTTCGATCCGGCGATGCTGCTCAATCCCGGAAAGGCCGTTCCCACGCTCGCGCGCTGCGCGGAATTCGGACGCATGCACGTGCGTGGCGGCAGGCTGCCGCACCCCGAGCTGCCGCGCTTTTGAGCCTCGCCGAGCTTCAGGAGCGGATCCGGGATGCCGCGGCGCGCGGCGCGCCGCTCCGGCTGCGCGGCGGTGGCAGCAAGGATTTCTACGGCAACGAGCCGCGCGGCGAGCTTCTCGACACGCGCGGCTACGCCGGGATCGTGAGCTACGAGCCCACCGAGCTCGTCGTGACGGCCCGCTGCGGCACCCCCCTCGTCGAGCTCGAGCGGGTGTTGAAGGAGCACAACCAGTGCCTCCCCTTCGAGCCGCCGCATTTCGGCCCCGAGGCCACGCTGGGCGGCTGCGTCGCCGCGGGGCTGTCGGGACCGCGGCGCGCAAGCGCCGGCGCGCTGCGCGACTTCGTCCTCGGCGTGAAGCTGGTCGACGGGCAGGGTCGTGCGCTGGCGTTCGGCGGTCAGGTGATGAAGAACGTCGCGGGCTACGACGTCTCGCGCCTGGCCGCCGGCTCGCTCGGGACGCTCGGACTCATCGCCGAGGCCTCGCTCAAGGTCCTGCCGCTGCCGGCGTGCGAGCTTTCGCTCGAGCTCGAGTGCAGCGAGGCCGCGGCGCTCGAGAGCATGAATGCCTGGGCCGGCCAGCCGCTGCCGATCTCGGGCACGGCGTGGCACGCCGGCCGCTTGTGCGTGCGCCTGTCCGGCGCGGAGCCCGCGGTGCGCGCCGCCGCAGAGAAGATCGGCGGCACGCGGGTCCAGGCGCAGCAGCTCTGGCACGACGTACGCGAGCATCGGCACGCGTTCTTCGGCGGCTCGGCGCCGCTGTGGCGGCTCGCCGTTCCTTCGGTCTGTCCGCCGCTCGGCGCGCCCGGCGGCACGCTGATCGAATGGAGCGGAGCGCTGCGCTGGCTTCGCATCCAGGACGCGCGCGCGATCGCTGCGCAGACCGGCGGGCACGCCACGCGCTTTCGCTCGCACGAGAAGCGCGCGGACGTTTTTACGGCGCTCGACCCGGTGGTCATGGCCCTGCACCGCCGGCTGAAGGCCGCTTTCGATCCCGCCGGCATCCTCAACCCCGGCCGCATGTACGCCGAGGTCTAGGCCTTGGTCAGGTTCTTCTTCTGCGTCTCCACTGCCGCGCGTGCCTGCGAGGCGAACGCGCTGTCGGGATACCGGGCGAGGAGCCGTGCGTACAGCTGGATCGACAGCACCGGTTCGCCCGCCTCGCCGGCCTTCGCGGCGGCGTCGAAAAGGAGGCGCTGCTTGGCGACGTCCGCCGCCCTGGCGAGGTCCGCGGTTTTCGCGTTTTCCGCGGCCCGAGCGAGCTCGGCGGCCCGGGCAAAGCCTGCCGCCCTGGCGGGATCGGCCTCGGCCAGGGCGGGCGCAGGGCGTGACTTGGCTGCCGCCATCACCTCGGCCATCAGCGCCGCGCTCCTCTCCTCGGAAGCGCGGCGCAGCTCCTCGCTTCGCCGGCGCCACTTCACGAGGCCGTACACGAGCACCCCGATCGCAGCGGCGGCGAGCAGCCAGATCACGAGCTTCATGCAAAAAGTATAGCGGCACATGCAGACTCGGCTCGCCGACTTCATCCGCGACACGCCCGAAGGCCGGGAGGCCGAGGCCATCCTGCGCAAGTGCGTGCATTGCGGCTTTTGCACCGCGACCTGCCCGAGCTACCAGGTGCTCGGCGACGACCTGGACAGTCCGCGCGGGCGCATCTACCTGATGAAGCGCGCGCTCGAAGGCGCTCCCGTCACCGCGAAGACGCGGCTCCATCTCGACCGCTGCCTCACGTGCCGCGCGTGCGAAACCACGTGCCCGTCCGGTGTGCGCTACGGCAGGCTGGTCGACATCGGGCGCGCCTTGGTCGAGGCGCGCGCACCGCGCCGCGGCTTCGAGCGGCTGACGCGGCGCCTGCTCGCCTCGGTATTGATCCGGCCGCGACTCTTCAAGGCGCTCACCGCAGTGGGCCGCGTGGCGCGGCCGTTGCTGCCCGGCGCCTTGAAGGCAAAGGTTCCGGGAAGGGTGGGGCCCCCTGGCGATTGGCCGGCGCCGCGGCATGCCCGCAAGATGCTCGTGCTGGGGGGATGCGTGCAGCCGGGCCTCGCGCCCTCGATCAACGCCGCCGCGGCGCGGGTGCTCGATCGCTTCGGCATCTCGCTCGTCGAGGCGCCCGGGGCGGGTTGCTGTGGAGCCCTGCGCTTCCACCTGAACTACCAGGAGGAGGGGCGCGACGACATGCGCGCCTTGATCGACGCGTGGTGGCCCAGGGTCGAGCGCGGCGAGGTGGAGGCAATCGTGATGACGGCGAGCGGCTGCGGCGCGACCGTCAAGGAATACGGCCACCTGCTTGCCCACGATCCTGCCTATCGCCACAAGGCCGAGCGGATCGCGGCGCTCACCAAGGACCTCGCCGAGGTGATTCCGATCGACGCGCTTCCCCGGGGCGTCGCGGCGGGCCGGATCGCGTTCCACTCTCCCTGCACGCTGCAGCACGGCCAGCAGATCCGCGGCGCCGTGGAATCGCGCCTGGCGCGCGCCGGATTCGAGCTGACGGCGGTGCGCGACGCCCACCTTTGCTGCGGCTCGGCAGGCACCTACTCGCTGCTGCAGCCGGCCATCGCGACCGAGCTCCGCAGCCGGAAGCTCGCCGCGCTCACGGAAGGCGCGCCGGACTCGATCGCTACGGCGAACATCGGGTGCTTGACGCATTTGCAGTCTGCCGCGCCGGTGCCGGTGCGGCATTGGATCGAGGTCCTCGACGAGGCGCTGCGGCGTAAAATGCCTTCATGAGTGCCCGCGTTTCACCGGAAGTTGTCAAGGTCGCTTGCCCGCACGATTGTCCCGATACCTGCGCCATGCTCGTGACCGTCGAGGACGGCGTCGCGACGAAGATCCAGGGCGATCCGTCGATGCCGTTCACCGACGGCACGCTCTGCACCAAGGTCGCGCACTATCTCGAGCGCACTTACGCCCCCGACCGCCTGCTCCATCCGATGAGACGGATCGGAAAGAAGGGAGAGGGGAAATTCGAGAGAATCTCGTGGGACGCGGCGCTCGACGAGATCGCGGCGCGGCTGAGGAGCCTCGCGGCCGAGAATCCCGAGACCATCCTGCCCTGCAGCTACGCCGGCACCATGGGCATGGTCCAGTACAGCTCGATGGACCGGCGCTTCTTCCATCGTCTCGGCGCGACGCTGCTCGAGCGGACGCTGTGCTCCACGGCGGGCAAGTTCGGCCTGCGCGCGACCCTCGGCGGCTCGGTCGGCATGGACCCCGAGCGCTTCGACGAGGCGAAGCTCATCCTGCTCTGGGGCGCGAACCCGGTGGTGTCGAACCTGCACCTGTGGTCGCGCGTGCAGGAAGCGAAGCGCCGCGGGGCCAGGGTGGTGGCGATCGATCCCTACCGCAGCCTGTCGGCGGAGAAGTGCAGCCAGCACGTGGCGCTGCTGCCGGGAACCGACGGCGCGCTCGCGCTCGGCATGATGCACGTGCTGATCGCCGAGGGCTTGATCGACCATGACTATGTCGCGAAGTACACCGTCGGCTACGAGGCGCTGCGCGAGCGGGTGCTCGAGCGCTATTCCCCGGAGTGGGCCGCGCGCGCCTGCGGCCTGAGCGTCGCCGAAGTGGTGCAGCTCGCGCGCGACTACGGCCGCACCCGGCCGGCCGCGATCCGTCTCAACTACGGCATGCAGCGTCACGCCGGCGGGGGCATCGCCGCGCGCACCATCGCCTGCCTTCCCGCGCTGGTCGGCGCCTGGCGCGAAGCCGCCGGCGGCATCGTGCTCACCACCGCCGATTTCTATCGCTTCGACCACGCCGCGCTGGAGCGGCCCGATCTGCTCGCCGGACGGCGACCGCGCGTCATCAACCAGTCGAAGCTCGGCGACGCGCTCAGCTCGGCCGAGCCGCCGGTGCGCGCGATCGTGGTCTACAACAACAACCCGGTCGCGGTTTGCCCGGACTCCGACAAGGTCATCGCGGGATTCTCGCGCGATGACCTGTTCACCGTGGTGATGGACCATTTCCAGACCGACACCGCGGATTACGCCGACATCGTGCTTCCCGCGACCACGCAGCTCGAGCACTACGACGTGCACAAGTCGTACGGGCACCTCTACGTGCTCGGCAACAATCCGGCCATCGCGCCGGTGGGCGAGTCGCTGCCCAATTCCGAAGTGTTCCGCCGGCTCGCCGCGCGCATGGGCTTCGACGAGCCGTGCTTCCGCGACTCCGACGAGGACATCTGCCGCACGGCGCTCGGTTCAGACTTTGATTGGAACGAGCTCAAGCAGCGGGGCTGGCAGCGGTTGCCCAAGCCGGAGCGCTTTGCCCCGTTCGCGCAAGGCGGCTTCCCGACGCCCTCGGGCAAGTGCGAGCTCTACAGCGCGGCGCTCGAGAAGCAGGGCGTGGACCCGCTGCCTTTCTACAATCCACCCGCGGAAGTCGCCGACGAAGCGCTGGCGGGACGCTTCCCGCTCGCCTTTATCTCGCCGCCCGCGCGCCACTTCCTCAACTCGTCGTTCGCCAACCTGGCGCGCTTTCGCGAGTTCGAGCGCGAGCCGCACCTGGACATGCATCCCGACGACGCGGCGGCGCGCGGCATTCGCGACGGCGACCGCGTGCGCGTGTTCAACGACCGCGGCGGCTACACGCTCAAGGCGCGCGTGAACGGCAAGCCGCGCCGCGGCGTGGTGGTCGCGCCCTCGGTGTGGTGGAAGAAATATGCGCGCGACGGCGGCAACGCCAACAACGTCACCTCGCAGCGCACCAGCGACCTCGGCGGCGGCGCCACGTTCTACGACTGCCGCGTGCAGGTCGAGCGTGTCGACGCACCTCTTCCTTAGCCCCGAGCTCGGGCGCTACGGCTTTCCCGAAGGCCATCCGCTGTCGGTAGACCGCCAGGGTGCGTTCTGGCGCGGCGCCCGCGCGAATGGCCTCGACCGCAAGGTGACGCTGGCCGAGTCTCCGGCAGCACCAAGAGAGGCTATCCTGCGCTTTCATTCCGCGGAATACGTAGACCGCGTCGTCGCGGCCTCGCGCAAGGGCAGCGGATACCTCGACTACGGCGACACGCCGGCGTTCCCCGGCTGCTACGAGGTCGCGGCGCACGTGGTGGGTGCCGCGCTCGAGGGCGCGCGCCGCATCATGGCCGGCGAGGCGCGGCGCAGCTTTCAGCCGATCGGCGGCCTGCACCACGCGCGGCGCGAGGGCGCTGCAGGCTTCTGCGTGTTCAATGATCCCGGGATCCTGATCGAGACCTTGCGCGCCGAGCATGGCGTGCGCCGCGTCGCATACGTCGACATCGACGTGCATCACGGCGACGGCGTGTTCTACGAGTTCGAGGACGATCCCGACGTCGTCTGTGTCGACATTCACGAGGACGGCCAGTTTCTGTATCCAGGCACCGGCAGCGTTCACGAGACCGGCAGCGGCGCGGCCGAAGG
>Ga0134124_10005411_pt1 | contig 10267 bp, 8 predicted proteins | sample KB304_FD_96880 | JGI IMG/M metagenome (GOLD analysis project Ga0134124, IMG submission 96880) | Terrestrial soil microbial communities without Nitrogen fertilizer from Kellogg Biological Station, Michigan, USA - KB3-0-4 | ecosystem: Environmental > Terrestrial > Soil > Unclassified ... | reverse complement strand
GTGGCCGGCCTCGCCGAGCAGGCCGAGACCGAGAAGGTCGCGTAACGTAGCATCCTTGTCACATCATTCACCGACCTGTCGCCCACGCGCCGAATGCTAGGTCCCCCCCGGCACTCCGGGATCCGCCAAGCGGTGCTCCATGGCGGTTCGTCGCCAGCTGTTCATCCCCACTAACGTCTCCGTTCACCGGCCCGCGAGGGCGTCGCCGCATCGTCGACCCATCCGAAGAGCAGCGATCTCGGGCCTACGAGTCCCGGGCCGTGACCAGGCACGGCCGCGAACGCGACAGCGGCGGCCGGTCACGGCTTGCCGGGCGGACGCCAGGACCCGAACGGCCTTGAAACCGGCCTGACCAGAACAGGAGTCCGCCCGTGCGGGACGTCTTCCACGAGGAGCTCGAGGGAATCACCCAGTCCCTCATCGAGATGAGCAACATGGTCGCTTCGGCCATGGCCCGCGCGACCACCGCGCTGTTGGACGCCGACCTGCAGCTCGCCGAGCAGGTCATCTCGGCCGACGACACCGTCGACCTGCTCCGCAACGAGATCGAGGAGCGCGCCTTCGACATCCTCGCCCGCCAGGCCCCGGTCGCGACCGACGCGCGCGTGATCGTCACCACCCTGCGCATCGTCGCCGACCTGGAGCGGATGGGCGACCTGGCGCTGCACGTCGCCAAGGTGGCGCGCCGCCGCTACCCAGGCAAGGCCGTGCCGCCGGAGTTGACCGGCACCGTCACCGAGATGGGCCAGGTCGCGCAGCGGATCGTCGCGAAGGCCGGCTCGGTGATCGCCAGCCGGGACACCGAGCTCGCCGCCGAGCTGGAGTCCGACGACGACGCGATGGACCAGCTGCACCGCAAGCTGTTCCACGTGCTGCTCGAGCGCCCCTGGGCGCACGGCATGGAGGCGGCCATCGACATCACCCTGTGTGGCCGCTACTACGAGCGCTACGCGGACCACGCGGTCTCCGTCGCCCACCGTGTCATGTACCTGGTCACCGGGGTCAAGTCGTAACGGTGCTCGAAGGCGCGCTGAGCGCGCCGCTCGCACCGCCCGGTGCGGACGCTGCGACCGCCCCAACGTGATCCTGGGCGGGCCATGGAGACCGGGGCCCGCGACCAGGGGCCAACGCGACCGTCACGACCCGCTCAACGCGAAGCGCACCCCCTGAGCGGGATCTTCCGATGTCCGAGGCCGGGCCTGGGCTGTGCGCCCAGGCCCGAAGGCCTCGTTACTTCTTGCCCTGGGCGGCGACGGCCGCGGCGGCCAGCTCCGCCGCGTCCGGGTCGAGGTAGCCGGACGAGATGACCGCCAGGTCGTCGTCCAGCTCGTAGCGCAGCGGGATCCCGGTGGGGATGTTCAGCTTGGCGATGTCCGCGTCGCTGATCCCGTCGAGGTGCTTCACGAGCGCGCGCAGCGAGTTGCCGTGCGCGGCGACCAGCACCGTCCGCCCGGCCCGCAGGTCCGGCACGATCGCGTCGTACCAGTAGGGCAACATCCGGACGACGACATCCTTGAGGCACTCGGTCTTCGGGATCAGGTCCGGGGCCAGCTGGGCGTACCGCTCGTCGACGCCGCTCTCCTGGCCGGGCTCGATGTCCGGCGGCGGGATGTCGTACGAGCGGCGCCAGAGCGTGAACTGCTCCTCGCCGAACTTCGCCAGCGTCTCGGCCTTGTCCCGGCCCTGGAGACCGCCGTAGTGCCGTTCGTTCAGGCGCCAGCTGCGCCGCACCGGGATCCACAACCGCCCGGCGGCGTCGAGCGCCAGCCACGCCGTGCGCATCGCGCGGGTCAGCACGGAGGTGTGCACGACGTCCGGCAGCACGCCGGCCTCGCGCAGCAGCTCACCGCCGCGGGTGGCCTCCTTGACGCCCTTCTCGGACAGGTCGACGTCCACCCAGCCGGTGAACAGGTTCTTCTGGTTCCAGGTGCTTTCGCCATGGCGCAGCAGGACGAGGGTCGGCATAGGAACAGATCCTGCCCGCTCGGCACCGCCCTGTGCCAGACCCCGGACCGTGACGGGCACTGCACACCGGGATTTTGTGCCGGAACGCGAAAACCCCCGGGTTTCCGCGTCGTGCTTTCGCTCGACGCGGGCCGTCGGGACTGACGACGGCACCCGGGGGCCCGGTGACTGCCTGATACTCGCCGGCCGGTGCCCCTCAGGACACCCAGGAGGTGAGTACGAGGAGACCGGCGCTAGCGGACAGTCACCTCACGAGTCCAATTACTACACAAGTCTGGACCACCTCCCTTCCCGTGTACCGACGACGCTACGCGCCACCCCGGCTCGACGGCAACGCCTTTTTCCGCTCAATGGCGCGAGCGGCTGGCTGGCAGCGGGATTGTCAGTCGAGGGCGCCACGCCGGACGGCGTCCTCCAGCGCGTCACGCAAAGTGATCACGACGGGGCCGGGCTCGCCGGTACCGACCGGGCGCCCGTCCAGCCGGACCAGCGGCGCCACGCCCCGGATGCTGGAGACGAGCATGGCCTCATCGGCGGCCGCCAGCTCGGTGAGCGTGATCCGGCGCTCGGCGATGCCGCCGGGCAGTCCGGCCCGCTCGGCCAGCCGGGCCAGCGCGGCGACCGTCGTTCCGGCGAGCAGACCGAGCTCGGCGGGCGGTGGCGTGTACGCCCGGCCGCCGAGGACCGCGACCAGCGAGGACGTGGCGCCCTCCAGCACCTCGCCGTCGGCCGAGACCCACAGCACCTCGGCGGCGCCCGCGGCCTCGGCGAACCGCTGCGCGGCCATCGGGACGGCGTACGACAGGTGCTTCGTGCCGGGTAGCAGCCAGGGCGCGTCCCCGCGGCCGGCGGCCGTGACGCCGAGCGACAACGTCAGGGCATCGACACCGCGGGTCCGCGCAGCCACCACCGACGCCCCGACGGGCTCCAGCAGCGCGTAGACCACCGGCTCGCCGCCGGCGGGCCCGCGCGTCGCCGCCAGCCGCAGCCGGCCGTCCGGCCCCTCGGCCGGCGCCTTCGCCGGCCCGGCGGGTGCGGTGGACCCAGGGGGCACGGGCGGCACGGAGTAGAACAGGTCGGTCGCCGTCCGGGCGAGCGTCCGCCAGGCGGCCGGCGGTGGAACGGCGAGCTGGAGCGCGTCGGCCGACCGGGCCAGCCGGGCGAGATGCTCGTCGAGCAGGAAGATGCGCCCGTCATGGGTGCGCAACGTCTCGAAGAGCCCGTCGCCACGCAGCACGGCTCCGTCGTCGGCCCGCACCAGCGGGGTCGTCGGCTCGTGGGGCACGGCGCGCTCGCTGTCCCAGACCACCACGACGGGTGCTCGGGCGGGCGGGCGAGGCGCACCGTCAGCACCCGAGGGGCGCAGCAGTTCCGGGGAGTTCGCGGCCACCCGTCAGCCTCCTTGGTCGTAGCCGGCTCGCGCACCGTCCCGAGTCACGGCTGCCTAGACTTGACGGTATGCCGGCCGACGTCTATGGCCCGCACGACCAGGGGCCAGACAGTCACGGGCCGCACGGCGCGCCGACCGCTCCCGCCGTGACGGTCGAATCCGTTGCGCCGGTCAGCCGTGCCGGGCTGGTCGAGGTCGACGGGGCCGGCGACGGGGAGCGGGCCGGCTGGCAGACCCAGTTGCGCGCCCGAGGGTACCGGCTGACGCCGCAACGCCAGCTCGTCCTGGAGGCGGTCGCGAAACTGGGGCACGCCACCCCCGAGGCGATTGTCACCGAGGTCCGTCGGACGGCCACCGCCGTGAACATCTCGACGGTCTACCGGACGCTCGACCTGCTGGAGGAGCTCGGGCTGGTCTCGCACGCCCACCTCACCCACGGTGCCCCGACCTACCACGTCACCGGAGGCGACCGGCACATCCACCTGGTCTGCGGTGGCTGCGGGGCGATCAACGAGTTGTCCCCCGACCGGCTGTCCGGGCTCGTCGACGACCTGCGCCGCGAGCTCGGGTTCACGGTCAACGTCGACCACGTCGCGCTGGCCGGCCGGTGCGCGGACTGTTCCGCCCGGGCCGGAGGTTGACTAGTGGCATGAGCGACGCCGCACCCTTGCGCCGGACCGACAGCCGGACCGAATCCGGCCGGACCGCACCCTGCTCGACGGAATCCGCGCCGGCTGCCGACACGGCAGCGGACACCGGCGGATCGGCCGCGGCCGGCGGCTATCGGTCGCCGCTGCTCGACGTGCCTGGCGCCGTCGCCGCGGACGGTCTCGACGCGGGCGTCGCCGCCCACTACGGCGACCCGCTGCGCGAGCAGCGGCTGGCCGCGGCCGGCGCGGTCGTCGTGGACCGGTCAAACCGGGGCGTGCTGCGGGTCGACGGTCCGGATCGGCTGACCTGGCTGCACAGCCTGACCTCCCAGCACCTGAGCGCGCTGCGCCCGATGCGCGGCACCGAGGCGCTGTTGCTGTCGCCGCACGGCCACGTCGAGCATCACCTCCTGATCGCCGACGACGGCCAGACGACCTGGATCGACGTCGAGCCGACGACGGCCGAGGCGCTGGCGCGCTTCCTGGAGTCGATGCGGTTCCTGTTGCGTGTCGAGCCGGCTGACGTGACGCCGACGATCGGCGTGCTGTCCGTCCTGGGCCCCGAGGCGTCCGGGGTGGTCGTCTCGGCGCTCGGCGGCGACGAGGCGAAGCTGCCGGCGGACTGGGCCGAAACACCCGCCGGCGACGGCGCCCGGGCCGGGCTGCCGGCCGAGGCCGGCCCGTATCCGCTGGCCCGGCTCGGCGTGGAGGTGCTGGCGCGCCGGATGCCGTACGGCGTCGATCTGCTGGTCGCGCGGCCCGCGCTCGCGTCGGTCCTGGACCGGCTGCGGGCCGCGGGCGCCTCCCCCGCCGGGATGGACACGTTCGAGGCCGGTCGGGTCGCCGCCCACCGCCCGCGGCTCGGGGTCGACACCGACCACCGGACGATCCCGCACGAGGTCGGCTGGCTGACGGCGGCGGTTCACCTCGACAAGGGCTGCTACCGCGGGCAGGAGACGGTCGCCCGGGTGCACAACCTCGGCCGGCCGCCGCGCAGGCTGGTGCTGCTGCATCTGGACGGGGCGGTCGCGGCGACCGGGTCGGCGGTGACGACAGGCGGCCGGCAGGTGGGCTTCGTCGGCTCGTCCCGGATGCACGCGGAACTCGGCCCGGTGGCGCTCGCGATGGTGAAGCGCTCGGTCCCGGACGAGGCCCCGCTCGTCGTTACCGACCCGGACGGCCACGAGATCGCCGCCCAGATCGATCCGGACTCCGGCCCGGTCCGCCCCGACCGCCCCGCCGGCCACCTCCTCCGCTAGCCCCGGCTCCGCCGTCTCGGGCGCTGAGCGCCCTCGCGAAGGTGATCCGGGGCGAGACAGGCAAGCACGGGTCACCGCGCCCACGGGTCGGGGCCATGGTGAAGTCACGCTGAAACGGACAGGCTGAGCGCCCTGCGCCGACCTTCCAGATCGCCTTCGGCGACGCCGTGCTGGCCCCGTCCGGCTTCGTCGATGGGGGCCATTCTCAGGCGCGTGGCCCGCCAGTGCCACCTCCCGTGACGCCAGGGTCAAGGCGGACCTTCGACCCAGTGCACTCGGCGCCGCCGATCGCACTGTCCGCGGCACGCCACCGCGCACGCCCGCGCACCGCTTGCCGGAGCGGCGTTTCCGCTGGTCAGGATCAGATCTTCGATCTTCAGGACGCCGCGGCGACGACGCCTTCTCAAGGCGACCGTGCAATTGCAGGGCGCGAGTGGGCCACTTGTGGCCTCAATGCACGCAACGCACTCCGCTCGGCACTTTCGACGGCCGATGTCGCGACATAGCGTTGCCATGCGCCTACGAAACGTTCGTCGGGCGACAGGGAGTGACCGCCACCGGTTTAAGCGCTTACGGGCCCGCTGAGCCAGGGCCGACGGGGACGGTCGAGGGAGCGATGGGCCAAGGATGTCCCACCGCCACCGCTGACCCGGCTGTCGTCCCGGATGCCGTGCACGCAACCCGGAGGAGATCGTCGATGCTGACGGATAACGCCCAGGCCTGCACACACCCCTTGGCCTTCGTCCGTGCCCAACGAGGCTGGTCCTATCAGAAGCTCGCCCGCGTCGTCGCCAAGAGAGCGCGCGACCTCGGCGTCGCGAACATGGCCGCGGAGCGGCAGAAGGTGTGGCGCTGGGAGCACCGGGGGGTCGTCCCCGACCGGGTCTCACAGCTGGCGCTCGCCACGGAGCTGGGAGTGCCCACCGAGCGGCTGGAGTCGCACCCCTGGCCGTCCTGGCTGCCGACCGGCGACATCGTGCGGACCGACTACCCGTGGAGCCAGTCCGGCAGCCTCAGCGCGCTCACCGACGTCGTGCAGGACGCGTTGACCGACCGCAGGGGCTTCCTGACGCTCACCGGCTCGGGCGTCGCCGCGCTGGCCGAGGAATGGCTCGGCCTTCAGGCCGCGCACCTGGCCGGGGCGATCGACGGCGGTCTCGTCGACGAGCAGATCGTGCACCGGATCGCGCACAACATCCCCGGCCTGCGGGTGATGGACGACAGGCTCGGCGGCGAGAGCGTGCGCCGGCTGGTCGACGCGGAGCTCGGCGTCGTCACCGATCTGCTCTCCCGGGGCCGCTACTCGGAGCGCATCGGGCGCCAGTTGTACGGCGTCGCCGCGGAGCTGGCCCGGTTCGCGGGCTGGGTGTCGTTCGACGCCGGCTACCACACCGCGGCGCAGCGGTACTGGGTGACCGCGCTGCACGCCGCGCACCTCGGCGGCGACCGGCTGCTCGGCGCGAACGTGCTGAAGAACATGTCCCTGCAGTGCGTCGACTTCTCCCGGCCGGCCGAGGCGATCGAGCTGGCCGAGGCCGCGGTGGCCACGGCCGGCGACGTGACGGGGCGGGTCGGCGCGATGCTGCACATGCGCAAGGCCCGCGCGCACGCCGCGCTCGGCGACCAGGTCTCGTGCATGCGGGAGCTGGGCATCGCGGAGGGGGCGTTCTCGCACGCGACGGCGCACGAGCCGCCGTGGGCCGTCTACTTCGACGAGGCCGAGTTCCAGGCTCAGGTCGGCTGCTGCTACATCGACCTCGGGCACCTGCCCTCGGCGGACCGCTGGCTCGGCCAGGCGCTGACCGGCCACCCGGCCCAGAAGGTGCGTGACCACGCCACCTACCTGCTGCGCCGCGCGGGCGTACAGATCGACCTGGGCGACCTCGAGCACGGCTGCGGCCTGATCGCCGAGGCGCTCCCGCTGCTGGCGGCCACCCGCTCGCGGCGCAACGCGCGGCGGGCCGACGAGGTCCGCCGCCGCCTGCGCCGGCACACCGCCGTCCCCGCCGCCCGCGATCTCGACCAGCAGCTCGTCGAGATCGTCTGACGTCGCGCCCGGGCCGCCCCGCCGCCTGCCGCGCGGGGCGGGGGCCGCCTTCCCCGTCCCCACCGGTCCGCGGACCGCCACCTCCCCTGCTCGGTGCGAGCGCGGACCGGTGGGGCGTCCCGCGGCGGGCGGGGCTCCGTGATCCTCGGCCCTGTCCGATTACCCGGGAATCAGGGCGTCGTTCGAGGTGAAGAACGTGCAGGCCGCGGCGGGTGCGGTCAGGGTGACGGCGACGCCCGGCTGGACGGGGTTGCCCGCGGCGACGCGGACCGCCACCGGGCCGGCCGTCGTCTGGACGTAGACGACCCGTTCGGCGCCGAGACGCTCGGAGACGACGACCGTGCCCGCCAGGCGCAGGTCCGCGCCCGAGCCAGCCGCCGCTTCCAGGTGGAGGCCCTCGGGACGGACGCCCACCGCGGCGGCGCCGGCCGGGGCCGCCACCGCGAAGCCAGGACCGGCCAGGACGCCGTCGGCCAGGGTGCCGTCGAGGACGTTCATCGGCGGGCTGCCGACGAACGTGGCGACGAAGCGGGTGGCCGGCCGGTCGTAGATCTCGTCCGGTGTGCCGAGCTGCTCCAGCCGGCCCGCGTTCAGCACGGCGACGCGGTCGCCGACCGCCATCGCCTCCGCCTGGTCGTGGGTGACGAACAGGGCCGTCGAGCCGAGGCGGCGGAGCAGCGCGACGATCTCGACCCGCAGTTCGACGCGCAGCTTGGCGTCGAGCCCCGACATCGGCTCGTCGAGCAGCACCACCCGGGACTGCCGCGCCAGCGCCCGCCCGATCGCGACCCGCTGGCGCTGGCCGCCGGACAGCTGGGCCGGCCGGCGGTCGGCCAGCGCGCCGATGCCGAGCATCTCCAGCGTCTCGCGGGCCCGTGCCACGGCGACCTTCTTGGGCTGACCGCGCCCGTACCGCAGCGCGAGCGTCAGGTTGTCCAGCGCGGACAGGTGCGGGTAGAGCGCGTAGTGCTGGAACACCAGCGAGACGTCGCGTCGATGGGGCGCGATGCCAGCCTGGTCGACCCCGCCGAACAGCAGCCGCCCGCTGGACGCCGACTCCAGACCGGCGCAGATCCGCAGCAGGGTCGACTTGCCGGAGCCGGACGGGCCGAGCAGCGCGACGATCTCGCCGGGCCGCACCGACATCGTCACGTCGACGAGTGCCCGGACCGGGCCGAAGTCCCGGCCGAGGCCGTCCATCTCGATCGGCACCCCGCCGGTGTCGCCCGCGGTCCGCACGGAACGGTCCGGCCGCGCGGCGGTGTCCGTGCCGGTCATGACGCGGTCAGCTGGGTCACCCTGGTCTGCGCGTCGCGCATGGCGGTCGCCGGGTCGGTGCCCTTCATCACGTGGATCACCTGGTCGGTGATGGCCTGGGGCACCTCACCGCCGCGGGCGCCGGGCCAGGCCGGGGCCGCCACCAGCGAGCCGGCCAGGTCCTTGAACTGCACGAGCTCCGGGTACTGCTGGTAAAAGCTCGCGAGCTGGGTGGCGGCGGCGGTGTCGACCGGCAGGTAGCTGACCGCCTCGACACCGGCCGCGACGACGTCCGGCGCGAGCAGCGACACCAGCAGCTCGTCGGACATCTCCTGCTGGCACTTGTCCGTCGCGAGCACAGTCAGCGCGTTGCCACCGGCGACCGGGCGCTCGGTGCCGCCCGGCAGGGTCGGGAAGGGCACGACGCCAACCTTGAAGCCGTTCGCGCCCTGCCTGTTGATGTACTTGATGCCGGCGCCGATCGCGGCGATGGTGCCGGCGACCATCGCGGTCTGCTTCTGGATGCCGAACCGCAGCAGGGCGTTCTGCGCCGGGTCGTCGGACTGTGGCCCGAACGTGCCGACCTTGCCGAGGAACTGCGCGGCCGCGACGACGTTCGGGTTGTCGAGGTTCGGGGTGCCGTTCGCGTTCTGGATCAGGGTGCCTCTGGAGCTGGCCAGTGTGCTGACGTACCACTGGCCGAACTGTTGGCCGGTCGGCAGATCAATCGCCTGGACGCCCAGGTTCGCGGCCTTGATCCTGGCCGCGGCGGCGAGCACGCCGTCGGTCGTCGACAGGGTCTTCGGGTCGACGCCGGCCTTCGACAGGATGTCGGCGTTGTAGGCCAGCACCGGCACCGCGACCTGGTCGGGGATGCCGATCTGCTTGCCGCCGACCTGGCCGAGCCTGAGATACCGCTGGTCGTAGGTGGAGCGCAGCAGGCTCGCCGGCAGCGTCTGGGCGCCGAACTGCCTGGCGAACACCGGCAGCAGGTCGAACCCGGCGACCGCGACGTCGATCTGCTTGCCGGCCGCCTTGTCGGCGGAGATCTGCTGGACCAGCTCGACATAGCCGGTGGCGGTGGAGTTGATCTGGACGGTCAGGCCGGGGTGAGCCCTCTCCATGTAGGCCTTGGCCGACTTGGCCACGTCCGACAGCTGCGCGACGCCGTAGAAGGCCAGCGACTTGACCTTGCTGGCGCACTCGGGGGACGCGGTGGCGCCGTTCACCCCGGCGATCCCGGCGCTCGCCGCGCGGGCCGTCGGCCGCAGGTCGGGGACGCTCGAACCGCCGCCACCGCAGGCCGCGGCGGTGATCGTCAGCGCCGTCGCGACGCACAGGACCGACGGCACCCGGCGCCCGCTCAGCGCGCGGGCAGGCCGGCGCGGGCCGCGTGCGTCGGCGGAAGCAAAGCGGATCACGGTTGTTCCTTCCACGGCCTCGGGGGCGCGACGGTCGTACCTGGGGTGGTGCGCACGAGCGGCACGGTTCAGCCGCCCACGCCGGTGCCGGTGAGACCCGCGGTGAGCCGGCGTTGAGCGACGAAGAAGACCACGAGCGTGGGTACGCTGATCACCAGTGCGCCCGCGGCCAACTCGGCGAAGTCGGGCAGGCCGTACCTGGGCGAGGCGAACATCCTGGCGAGCGCCAGCGGCGGGGTCGCGATGCCCGGCGAGCGGGCCTCCAGCAGCGGCCACAG
>Ga0134124_10005410_pt1 | contig 10267 bp, 5 predicted proteins | sample KB304_FD_96880 | JGI IMG/M metagenome (GOLD analysis project Ga0134124, IMG submission 96880) | Terrestrial soil microbial communities without Nitrogen fertilizer from Kellogg Biological Station, Michigan, USA - KB3-0-4 | ecosystem: Environmental > Terrestrial > Soil > Unclassified ... | reverse complement strand
TTGGAGTGCGGCGCGGTCTGTGCGTACGCGCCGCTTTGGCTGCTTTGAATCGCCACCAAGAGCCAAAGCGGCGCGTACGCACAGACCGCGCCGCACTCCAAATATGTTCGTCACTCGGCCTGACGTCGTCGTCATTCGTCTGTGAATACCAATACAACTTTAGGGCACCACCCATTTTCTCGAAGCCGATGTCCGACAAGGCTGCCCGCCTGTCGGGGCGAGTATTCAGCCGTAGCGTCTTGAGAGGAAGTCTATCGACAAGCTGGCAGCTTGTCGGACATGCGTCCTTGATGGAACCGACAGCCTGCCGGTATCATGCCGCCTCGCTACCAAATCAAACTCAATACTCGATAATCAATGGAGGCATGTTCATGAAAGGCAAATTAGCACTGGTTGTTTTACTCATCACCATCGCGGCGGTCAACGCTCTGGCGGCCGATCCTAAACTCGACGGCGCTTACAAATTCGTCGGCCTGTCGTTTCAAGGCGGCGGGCAAACTGAAGCCGATGCCAAGGGGATGATCGTCGTCCACGGCAAATACATGGCCTTCGTACGTGCGGGCGTCGGGCGCGCGACCTGGGACCAGAAAGAGCCCGAGAGCGACCGTACAAAGAAGATCATCGCCGCCTATCAAGGACTCGCGGCAACCTGCGGAACATTCGAGATTCAGGGAAACATCATCAGCCTTCAACAGCTCGCGCAGTCGAGCCCGGCGTCGATGGGGACGACGACCAAGTGGGAGTACAAACTCGAAGGCAACAAACTCAAGATCAAGCCCGTCGCGAATCCAGGCGTTGAATTCACCTTCGAACGGCTGCCGTGAGCGGGTGTACGCGAATCTCGACATTCGCTTGAGGCTCATCGCCTGTAGGGCACACGGCCTGTAGGAATGACAGGTTGACAAGGTGGGCTTGCGCCGTTCGTAGTTCGGCCTTCAGGCGGAAGTTTGTATCTGCATTTACGCTGAATTACGAACTTCCGCCTGAAGGCCGAACTACGAACAGTTCACAGTCATTCCACACAGGCATTCAATCCTATTCACGCGCTGGTTTCCGAAGGTTGAACTCAAACTCTGAACTCTGAACTCTGAACTCTGAACCCTGGAGGACCGTTGTGAGAACCACCCGAATTCTAATTGTCATCTCTTTAGTAGCCGCTCTCTCACCCGCCCCGTTATCCGTATTCGCCAAACAAGAGAAACGCGCTAGCGCGCAAGACCAGGCGAAGACGCCCCTGGTAAAGAGCGCGCAAGAGACTCCTTCAAAGCCTCAGGAAGAAGCAAAGCCCAAAGAAGAACCAAAGAAAGACGAGCCGCGAAGACCTGCCGATCCGATGTCCGCCCCGACATTCGCCGGGCTGAAGCTTCGCTCGATCGGCCCCGCTTTCACTGAAGGTCGTGTGGTCAGCATCGCGGTCGATCCAACCGATCACAGCCGATACTTTGCCGGCGTGGCTTCGGGCGGTGTGTGGAAGACTACCAATGCTGGAGTGACCTGGGCGCCTGTGTTTGATAGCGAAGCCTCGTACTCAATCGGAACGATTACCATTGATCCGAAAAACCCTTTTACGGTTTGGGTCGGAACAGGCGAGAACAACAGTCAGCGGAGCGTGTCATATGGCGACGGCGTTTATCGCTCGGACGATGGAGGCAAGACCTGGAAGAACGTCGGGCTGAAAGCTTCCGAGCACATCGGCCGCATCGTCATCGATCCCCGAACTTCGGATTCAGTCTACGTCGCAGCTCAAGGCCCGTTGTGGGGACCGGGTGGCGATCGCGGGTTATTCAAAACAACGGACGGCGGCAAGTCGTGGAAGAACATTCTCTCGATTAGCGAACACACCGGCGTGACCGACGTCGCTATTGATCCGAACAACCCGGACACTTTGTACGCCGCGTCTTATCAGCGCCGCAGGCACGTTTGGACGCTGATCGACGGCGGGCCGGAAAGCGCTCTCTACAAATCAACCGACGCCGGCGCTACTTGGAACAAGTTGAGAGCCGGGCTTCCGAACGTCGATATGGGCCGCATAGGGCTGGCTGTATCGCCGGTCGATACCAATGTTATTTACGCCACGATCGAAGCAGGTGAAGGACGGGGCGGCATCTTTCGATCGACAGACCGCGGCGGAAGCTGGGAGAGACGAAATCCTTACGACACGACCGCGATGTACTACGCTCAGATCTTCGCCGATCCAAAGGTGCTCGATCGAATTTACGTGATGAACGTTTTCGTTATGGTCTCCGACGACGGCGGACGAACGCTGCGCAGGCTCGGAGAAAAATCAAAGCATGTTGACAATCACGTGATCTGGATTGATCCGGAAAACAACAAGCACTATCTGGTCGGGTGCGATGGCGGGATCTACGAGAGTTTCGACCAGGGAACCAATTGGAGATACGGCGCTAACATTCCGATCGGGCAGTTTTATGATGTGACTGTCGACAACGCAACGCCGTTCTACAATGTGTACGGCGGCATGCAGGACAACTTCAACGTTGGAGGGCCGTCTCGCACACGCAGCCAGAGTGGTATCACAAACTCCGATTGGTTTGTCACGCAAGGCGGCGACGGCTTCCGCGCTCAAGTCGACCCCGAGGACCCGAACACGATCTACGCCGAGCTTCAGTACGGCGCGCTTGTGCGCTTTAACAAGCTCACCGGCGAGCGGATGGGAATCCAGCCTTCCGAACGGCCGGGTGAGCAACCGCTCAGGTTCAACTGGGATTCACCGCTGATCATCAGTCCGCATTCGCACACGCGGCTTTACTTCGCGGCGGACCGGCTCTTTCGCAGCGACGATCGCGGCGACAGTTGGAATGTCATCAGCACCGAGCTTTCACGGGGGCTCGATCGAAACAAGCTGCCGGTCATGGGAAAAATCTGGGGGGCCGATGCGGTAGCCAAGCACGCTTCGACTGATCCGTTTGGCAACGCATCAGCCCTTGCAGAGTCACCGAAGAAAGAAGGGTTGATCTACGTGGGCACCGACGACGGGTTGATCCAGGTTACTGAAGACGCGGGAAAGAACTGGCGCAAGATCGACAGCTTTCCCGGCGTGCCTGATATGACCTACGTGAGCCGCGTGCTTGCTTCGCAGCACGATGCAAACACGGTGTACGCGGCGTTCGAGAATCATAAGCGCAGCGACTTTGCGCCTTACTTGCTGAAGAGCACCGATCGAGGGAAATCGTGGGCTTCCATCAAGAGCAACCTGCCCCCGAACGGGCCCGTGCTGGCGATTGCGGAGGATCACGTCAACGCCGATCTGCTTTTCGCGGGCACCGAGTTCGGATTGTTCTTCACCATCGATGGCGGGAAGAAATGGATTCAGCTCAAAGGCGGACTGCCTACGATTTCAGTTCGAGACCTCGCGATTCAAAAGCGCGAGAACGACCTGGTAGTCGCCACCTTCGGCCGCAGTCTTTACGTATTGGACAACTATGCGGCGCTTCGATCTCTCAAGCCTGAGACGCTGACGCAAGAAGCAGTGCTCTTCCCGGTTAAGGACTCGATGATGTACATCCAGTCTCAGCCGTTGGGCGGGCGCGGAAAGTCATTTCAAGGCGAGTCGTTCTTCACCGCTGACAATCCACCCTTCGGCGCCACGTTTACTTACTATCTCAAGGACGCGGCAAAGACGCGAAAACAAAAACGCCAGGAGTCAGAGAAAGAGGCCGAAAGAAAGGGGACTGCGCTTCCCTACCCTGCGCTTGCCGACTTGAGCGCGGAGGAAGAAGAAGAAGCGCCGTCGGTCACGCTCACGATTACTGATGCGGCCGGGAGAGTGGTGCGGAGACTGAACGCTCCGATGGCGCCCGGAATGAATCGCGTGAGTTGGGACCTCCGCTATCCTGCTCCGACGCTTGCGCCGCCGCGCCCCGCCGACGGTGAAGAGGATCCGTTCGCCGAACCGCCGGGCGGGCCGATGGTCATGCCGGGCAAGTATTCGGTCACGCTTGCAAGGCGAGTGAACGGCGTGACAACGCAGCTTGCGGGCGCGCAGGAGTTCAACGTTTTTGTTGAAGGGCAGGCCTCAATGCCCGCAGCCGATCGCGCCGCCTTGGCTGAATTCCAACAAAAAGTAGCGCGCTTGCAGCGGGCAGTTAGCGGAGCTTTAGAGACTGCCAATCAGTTGAAGGTTCGCATCGGACAGATAAAGCGGGCGCTTCACGAAACTCCCGCGGCCGAAGCCAGGCTGACGGACGATGCGGTTTCGATCGACAAACGAACCAACGACATCCTCCGGGCCTTACGTGGCGACAACGCGCTTCGCCAGCGCCAGGAAACACTGCCGCCTTCGATAATCGAGAGAGTGGGAACGATTGTTGGGGATCAACGGATGTCAACCGCGGCTCCCACTCAAACGCAGAAGGATCACTACGCCGCCGCTTCGCAGGAATTCGAGCGAGTGCTCACGCAGTTGCGAGGACTAATCGAAGGTGATCTGACGAGGCTCGAGAAGGCGATGGAGGCGGCGGGCGCTCCCTGGACTCCGGGACGAATACCGGAATGGAAGGACAATTGAACGTGCAAGTCTGAAGTCATCGGTGACTTGGGAGGATTATTGAGATTGCCGGGTATGCAAAACCGGAGATCGCGTTTCGTGCCGGAATAGATCAAGGAATTGGATCTAAGTCTGGAACAATGTAACAAAAGGTCTTTGAGGTAAGCGGCCTGAGCCGTGAAGGTTTGAAACATAGGCAGAGTAATCGGTGCAGCCGGTAGATATCTGCACGCGCCAATAAACACCGCTGCAGCGGCTACTACAAGAATCGCGGATGGGACGCAACGTCACCCAAAACGCTTCTTAGCTGTCTGATTTGATAGTTCAGTGCGCCTTCCTCGACATTCACGTCAGTTCCCCAAACCGAATCCATCAGTTCGTCGCGCGTTATCAAACGAGCTTGGTTTTCGACAAGCATCAACAGAACTTCATAGGTCTTTGGCTGCAATGGCATGCGTACGCCGTCTCGCAGGAGGCTGCGATTTGCAGTATCCAAAGTGAATGACCAAACCTATGAGAGCGCGCAGTTTGCAAGACGATGAACCGGGAACGCGGGGTTTCTTATTGATTGCTAACGAATTCCTAACAACTTTCTAAAGCATTTTCTAGTTCGGACTATATAATCGCTTCGCCCGGCTGAGGCTGCTTCGTACAGCGTCGCGCAGCATCTGAGAATGTAATCACAAGATACGGTCCAATTGTAAAGGCAACGAAAACCACAGAAATTCGAGCATTTCAATGAAGCGCTTCTCCAACTGAAAACGCGGCCAGGGATTGCGCTGTAATACTCACACGGAATCCGTCACTAAGTATTAGGCGCCCCAAAGTCCTTCGTCGATCGGTTCAAGCTGATGCCGAAGCCATCACGATTCTCCGGAGACTTGAAGTCCGGCATTCCCCAAGTAGCCCGGCGTCTCAGAAAAAGAATGAACGAACTGGGCTTGAATCAGACCGAGCTGGCTGCGAGGTGCGATCGCGTAGCTCAAGACATGTTTCCAGACGGCGAGCAGCCGCAAATTAGCCGAGAACGCATCGCCAGAATTCTAATGCACTGCAAGGCATGTCCAGGCAAGTCAGCAGCACGAGTGATCAGTCATCAAGAAGCTCGCGTACTTTCCGTCGTGTTGCAAGTCTCTCCCGAGTGGCTCTTTGGGCAAGAGGAGGCACGCGATCTAGTACTGTGGGACCCGTTAGTGGATCCAAAACGCGCTAAGCATATTCTTCACCTGATAACCGAACACGAGGACAAGGCGAGCGAGATTCTCGTCTGGGCAGAGTCCTTGATGTGTTCGCTTCAGACACCGGATTTCATGCACGAGCATCACGAAGCGATATTTACGACACCGGATGTCCTGGGCGCACACGACGAGAAGCGAAAGCTCGTGCAGATGTACGACAACCTCGGAAACGATCAGAGAAAGCGGCTATTAGATCCGAAACCAAAACACCGGAAGCTCGTTCAGTTCATCTTCGAATCGGACCTCGAAAAACTCGCCCGCGGGAAAGCGAAGTACGCGGGCATGCGAACACAAGTGAGAAAGGCGTGTCTGGAGAATCTGGATAGAATAGTTTCCGAACCATCACTTGGTGTCGAGCTACGAACCATTAACGACGAAGATGCTGCGCGAGTGAGCGGGGTCTTTCGTGACTATGACTGGGTTGGCGTCTTTGATTCGAGTCTTGTCCTCTGGAGGTATCACTCGGGGAGAAGCGCGTGGTCTGAAACCCCAGCGCATGCGAATAAATGGCGCAGGACGTTAAGTGATTTGCGGGTCGTCTCCTCGCCGGAGAGAGATATCTTGAGATTTATCCGGATGATTACCTGACCATCTGATTAGAGTGTGGTTGAAATCGCACACTCGCAATAGTGATCTTAGCTATACTATCGCGCACTAGTGAGCGGGCGTACGAGCACGCGCCGCACTCGGGTTTCTACAAGCAGTCTGAGGGCGGAGAAACGTCTCCGCAAGAATTCGATGTTAATTCAACAAAGGAGAAATGAACAGATGAACAAAGTAAAGTCAGTATTCGGTGCGAATCGCTTATTGAGCGCAAGTGTGTTGATAGCTTTGGTTGCTCTTGCTATTTGGCATATAAACACTAAGGCAACGTCTGCTCAATCAGGCGGTGGCTTTGAAGGAGCCATATTCACGGTTACCCCAACCGTGCTGACGACGACCAGCGGTACAGCCGCGACCGCGACCTTTAGCGTTGTCGGCTTGCCGCCGGGTGCGTTCTCGGTCGAGGGCACGATTACCTGCACGAACGAACGTGGAAAGGATTTGGGCACCTGCAGCAGCGGAAACTTCTACAGAACCGGTATCAAATTCGCCAGCGGCGCCGCCGTCGTGCAGGACGTGTACGTTGTACAGGAATTCAATGGCGCAATTATGGCTGAAGGAGTGCTGAATCCAGACATTACAGGTGCCATCGAGCACGCCAACTTGACCGCCGCGGTCGGAGGCGTTGGCACCTTCAGAGGAGCCATCGGCGAAATGCAAATCACTAACAATGTGAACGGCGTTGGCACTACCAATGCCACCGGCACGTTTACCGCGAGACTGCTAGAGGCACCAAGGCGTACAGGAGACGATAGAGTACGATAGAACCCCTAATGGACGGGCCCCTGCAGACCAACCTTCGGACTACAGGGGCTCCCTGTTTTTAGGAAGCTGTTCATTGATCGGTTTCACACGCCTATCGCGACTGCGGCTTGCCGCTGCAGCAGACTGGCAGCGCCTCATGCTGAAAACTCTTTGCAAAGGCGTGCCAATTTAAGTCGTTTTAGTGTAAGTGCAAACACACCTCAGCTTGAAACATCCCCTTCTTTTGGCGCTCCCAACGCGATTTCTTGAATCACACCGCCGGCGAAGAATCTATCACTGAAATTATTTTGGAATAACTGCTGAATTCTTACTAGTTCTTACGTCATGACCATGTGGGAAGGACACAAGCTTATAAACGATCATTTTTTATGACCAGGGTCGAGGTCTGGATTGATACGCGGCGGTCCCTTCCGCTCAAGCAACGAACCGCCGATTTGGCTGGCTGCCTTCCGGCCGGCCGCAAGCCCTGAACGTTGGAGAATCATCCCCTCTCTTCGTTCACGGGTTGAGCCTCAACCCCTGCCTGAAACGGCTTTCGCCAGAGAGTCGAAGAGGCTCACTCCGAGGGTACGAGAGGTTGTTTGACTCTCGTACCCTCCCCACAAATCGACAATCCAATATCGCCTCGCGCTACGTAGTTACCAGCGGCCCGAACCAACACAGGTTTCGTCTGGTCATTCGTTCCGTTCGGAGTATTATCGAGCAGGCAGATGATTGAAACTGCCAAACCTAACCGTGAATTGAAGGAGGATACCGTGAGAAAGAGTCATGTATTGAGCTTTTGTATCGCCGTTGCTGTTTTACTTTCGTGTGTTGGACCGTCCACGACTGCCGTCGCACAGGGCGGAAAGTCGCTTTACAAACGCCTTGGCGGATACGACGCGCTTGCAGCCGTAACCGACGATTTCATAACCCGTCTGGCGACAGACAAGACCCTTGGCCGATTCTTCGTCGGCGCAAGCGACAATTCCAAGATGAGGATTCGGCAGTTGGTGCTGGATCAACTGTGCGCGGCAACCGGTGGGCCTTGCGTGTATATCGGGCGCGACATGAAGACGGCGCACAAAGGGCTGGGCATCACCGAAGAGGATTGGAACATTTCGGTCAAGCACCTGCTGGCGACGCTGACGAAGTTCAAGGTGCCCGAGAAAGAGCAGAAAGAAGTAGCGGCGGCGCTGACGGGTTTGAAAGCAGACATCGTAGAAAAGCCTTAAGCCGCAAGCCAACGATTAAACTTCTTAGGGTGCGAGGGGATTGTTGTTGGGAGTCTCTTCGCGCCCTCTTCTCGGAGCGTGCAGGACTTAATCGCAAAGACCCAAAGTCGCAAAGCTTTCTTTTCTGTGCTTGCGTCCTTGCGTCTCTGCGACCTTGCGTTGAGCCGACCGAGATGTTTCTTCAACTTCTCGCGGCGTTCTGGCGGCGCCGTTCACAAGGCCGCTTGGCGATTCCGAGCGAGCGAATTAGTTGTGATACTTATTCGTAATCGGCATGCGGCGGTCGCGGCCGAACGCGCGAGGCGTAATCTTAATGCCCGGCGCTGACTGACGCCGCTTGTATTCGGCGGCGTCCACACGATCCACAACCCATCGAACCGTCTCTATAGGATAGCCCGATGCCGCGATCGTCTCGGCGCTCATGTCCTTTTCGACGTAAGCCTCCAGGATCTCGTCCAGCACTTCGTAAGGCGGCAGCGTGTCCTGATCCGTTTGATTCGGGCGCAATTCCGCCGAAGGCGGTCGAGTGATTGTGTATGCGGGTATCAGCTCTTCACGCCTGTTGATCAACCGGGCGAGTTCGTACACCACCGTCTTTGGAACGTCTTTCAAGACCGCGAAACCGCCCGCCATGTCACCGTAGAGCGTCGAATAGCCCACGCTCATCTCGCTCTTGTTGCCGGTCGACAACACCAGGCCGTGAAACTTATTCGAGAGCGCCATCAGGATATTGCCTCGAACCCGCGCCTGTATGTTTTCTTCGGTGGCGTCCGCGGGAAGTCCATTGAAGGAGGGCGCCATCATTTGCAGATATTCTCCAAACGTCTCTTCGATATCGATGACTTGATAGTGGATCCCAAGATTCTCAGCAAGCTTCCTCGCATCGCGTTCCGACTCCGCCGACGAGTAACGCGTGGGCATGTAAACTGCGTTCACTCCATCAGCCCCAATCGCATCCGAGGCGATCACCGCGGTGAGCGCTGAATCGATCCCGCCGGACAGCCCTAGATAGATTTTGTCGAAGCCGTTCTTTCGAACGTAGTCGCGAGTACCGGTCACCAACGCGGCGTAAATCTCTTCCGTGTCTTCCTGCCGATGATTGACGCGAGCAGCGAGCGCCGGTTTCCGCGAACCCGAACTCTGGCCATTCTCGATCGCGATAAAGTAGAGCGAATCGTCCGCTCGGACTTTCAGCTTTTCACGCCGGCGACGCGGGTCGTGCAAACGCTCGGAAAAGACTTTTTCGATGTTGATATCGGCCAGTATCAGGTCTTCGGCAAAGGCCCGCCCTCGCGCGATGATGCGTCCATCTTCATCGATGATCAGGCTGTTGCCGTCAAAAACCAGCTCATCCTGCCCGCCGAATTGATTGCAGTATGCAAGCGCGATGGCATTGTCTTCCGCGCGGGTGCACAGCATGCGTTCGCGATCGATAGTCTTGCGTGCCTGATAAGGCGAAGAGGAGATGTTTATGATCAAATGCGCATCGCCAACCAGAGCCTGCAGCTTTGTCGGGCCGCCGGGGTACCAGATGTCTTCGCAGATGTTCAGCCCTATTCGGGCGTCGCCCAGCGTAAACACCGGGCAGCGAGTTCCTCGCTGAAAGTACCGTTCTTCGTCGAACACGCCGTAGTTGGGCAAAAAGGTCTTGTGATAGGAATCCAGAAGTTCGCCCCCGGCTATCAACGCCGCGGCGTTGTAGATATCCGAGCCGTCGGTATCAACAAAGCCGACGATGACTATCAGATCTTTGGAAGCCGCGATTATTCGATCGAGTATCGCGAGATTATCGCGGACGAAGTGAGGCTTGAGCAGCAGGTCTTCAGGCGGATAACCCGTGAGCGCCAGCTCAGGAAAGGCGACTATGTCGGCTCCGGTGTCGCGCGCCCGGCCGATGTAGTCGATGATCAGGTCGGCATTTCCGGCGAGATCGCCAACCG
>Ga0134124_10005409_pt1 | contig 10268 bp, 8 predicted proteins | sample KB304_FD_96880 | JGI IMG/M metagenome (GOLD analysis project Ga0134124, IMG submission 96880) | Terrestrial soil microbial communities without Nitrogen fertilizer from Kellogg Biological Station, Michigan, USA - KB3-0-4 | ecosystem: Environmental > Terrestrial > Soil > Unclassified ... | reverse complement strand
GGTTGCCGGGTCAGCTCGGTGTGCCGAATGGCAGCGACGGCCGACCCCTGACGCCATCGGTGGCGATTTCAAAGACGGAACCGCTCAGCGGACGCGCCGCCAACTCGGCCTCGCTCAAGCCCAGTCGCGCCGAGGCCACGAACAGCCGGTCCAGGCCCGGCCCGGCAAAGCAAATCGTGGTCGGCTGCGGCACCGGCAGCGCGACGCGCCGCAGCAGCGTTGCGCCGGGACTGAAGCGGCTGATGCAACTCCCGCCCCAATGGGCCACCCAGACACAACCTTCGTCATCGAAGCACATGCCGTCGGGATAGCCCTCGTCCTCGGCAAAGACCTTCCAGATCCGCTTGTTCGCCAATCGCCCTGCGGCTTCGTCGAGGTCGAAGGCGTAGATCGTGCGCCGCAAGGTATCGGTGTGCAGCAGGGTCGTGCCGTCGGCGCTGATCGCCGGCCCGTTGCTGACCCGGTAGCCGCTGTCGTGCTGCGTCAGCGTGCCATCGGATGCGAGCCGGTACAGGACCCCGTCGCTGCGCGACATGTCGGCCTCGTTCATGCTGCCGGCCCAGACCGCGCCGCTGCGATCGGCCTTGGCATCGTTGAGCCGCATCGCGTTGTTGCCGCCAAAGGGCTGCGCGATCCAGTCGAAGCTCAGGCCGTCGCCCAGCTCGGCGCGCGCGAAGCCTTGCTGCAATCCGAGCAGCAGCGCAGGACCTTCAGCGAACGGGATCGCCCAGCCCACCAGCTGCGGCACCGCCCACTCGTCCCAGCGCCGGGCATCGAGCTGCCAACAGATCACGCGCCGGCCATGGATATCGACCATCCACAGGCAGCCCCGGCGGGCATCCCAGTGCAGGCCTTCGCCCACGATCGCGCCAATGCGCAGGCAGGGCTCGAAGACTGCGGACATGGGGATATACCGACCGCCTCGGTCAGGCCGTGGCCGCCATCGGCTCGCTATAGAGCTTCCAGGCGGTCTCCGCGGACGCGCCGTCGTGGATCATCGCCATCAACGCCTCGACCACCCGGCCCGGCTGGGCATGCTGGTAGACATTGCGGCCGTAGACCATGCCCGACGCCCCTTGGTCGAGCAAGGCGCGCGAGCGCAGCAACACCGCCTTCAGGTCCTCGCGTCCGCCGCCGCGCACCAGCACCGGACAGCGGGCGGCCTGCACGACACGGTGGAACTCGGCCGGGTCCTCGGTCGGGTCGGCCTTGACCACATCGGCGCCCATCTCCCGGGCCAGCCGCACCAGCGTGACGATTTTCTGCGCATCGCCGTCGACCATGTAGCCGCCCTGTTGGCCGTGCGGTCGCATCACCAGCGGCTCGATCATCAGCGGCATCCCGTACCGGTCGCAATCGGCGCGCACGCGGGCGATGTTCTGCACGCATTGGCGGAACAGATCGGGCTCGTCGGGCAGCATGAAGAGATTGACGACGACGCACGCGGCGTCCATCTGCAGGGCCGGCAACACCGGGTCCTGCTCGTTTTGCAGCACGGCCCACATCACGCGATGCACGGTGGCGTTGTAAGGGTTGCCCATGTCCAGCCGCATGACCAGCGCGGGCTTGTCGCGCCCGGGGCGGCGTTGCAGCAGGTCGGCCTGCCCGTAATTGAGCTGGATCGCATCGGGCCGCGCCGCCGCCAGGCGGTCGATCACCGCAGGCATGTCCTCCAGGCCGGCCAGGAAGCCCGGCTCGTTGCACACGCCGTGATCGACCGCGATGTCCAGGCAACGGCCGCCGCTCAGCAGCCGGTTCAGCCGCGCCTGTTTGCTGTGTGGCATGGAATCACTCCTGTATCGATGAGGGTATCAATCGAGCGCCGCCAGATGGGTCCGTGCGGCGCGCTCGATGGCGGCCAGTTCGTCGCTCGTCAGCTCGACCGATCCGGCGCCGGCGTTCTGCACGGCCTGCAGCGCGTTGCGCGCGCCGCACAACGCGACCGCGATGGCGGGCTGCGCGACGGTCCAGGCGATCATCAACTGGGCAGCGCTGCAACCCCGGCGCGCGCGCACCAACTCGATCGCGTCGAAAAACTCCGTCAGCTGCCGCCGGTTCGCCGCGCTGAAGCGCGGGTTGGTGGCGCGCTGGTCGTCGCCGCCGAAAACACGCTGCGGGTCGATGCGTCCGGCCAGCAACCCCAGCGCGAGCGACGAGTAGCCGACCACCGCGATGCCGTGCGCCGCGCAGAGCGGGATCAGCGTCGATTCGATGCCGCGATCGATCAGGCTGTAGCGTTCCTGCACCGCATCGACCGGGCCATATCGCAGGTACTCGGCCAGCGTTTCGGGGCTGACGTTGCTCACGCCGATGGCGCGGATCTTCCCTTGCACCTTCAACGTCAGCAGCGCGTCCATGGTCTGCGCGACCGGGGTCGTGGCATCCTGCCAATGCGTGAAGTACAGGTCGATGCGGTCGGTCTGCAGGCGCTGCAGGCTCTGCTCCACCTCATGCCTGATCGACTCGGCCCCGAGGTAGCGGTATACCGGGTGGCCGTCTTCGTCGAAGAAGTGCTTGCCATTCGTCGTGTGCCAGACCAAGCCGCACTTGGTGGCGACGATGGCGCGGTCGCGGCGGCCTTTGAGCGCCTGGCCGACCAGCCGCTCGGCGCGCCCCAGGCCGTAGGCCGGAGCGGTGTCGATCAGGTTGCAGCCGGCGTCGAGCGCGGCCTGGATCGCGCCGATCGCGGCAGCGTCGTCGCCGCCACCCCACATCCAGCCGCCCATGGCCCAGGTGCCCAGGCCGATGGCCGCGCACTCGATGCCCGATGGTCCCAGCACCGCGGTTTTCATCGGATCGCCTTTCGCACGTTGAGCCAGTGGTCGATGGTCACCGCCACCAGCAGGATCAGGCCCTTGATGACGTCCTGCCAGTACACCGATACATCGAGCAGGATGAGCGAACTCGTCACCACCGACAGCAGTGCCAGTCCGAGTACCGCACCGAACACCGTGCCCGAGCCGCCCTTCAGGCTGGCCCCGCCGATCACCGCGGCGGCGATCACGTTCAGTTCCATGCCGACGCCGAAGGTAGGCGTCGCGGCGCCGAAGCGCGCGGTGTAGACCACGCCGGCCACGCCGGCCAGCGCCGAGCACAGCACGGTGACCCAGAACTTGACCCGGTCGACGCGGATGCCCGAATACAGCGCCGCCTTCTCGTTGCTGCCGGTATAGAAGACCTTGCGCATCAGCACCGACCGGCGCAGCACGAAGTCGCTCGCCGCGACGATGAAGACGAAGATCACGATGACCACCGGCATCCCGAACACGCTGCCCTGGCCGATGAACTTGAACTCGGCCGGCAGCGAGAACAGCGACTGCGGCGTGCCCTGGGTGAAGGCCAGGCACAGGCCGCGCACGATGACCATGAAGGCCAGTGACGCGATGAAGTGGCTCAGGCCGATCTTCGTGACGCAGCCCCCGATCAGCGCGCTGACCACCGCGCTCGCGGCAATCGCCGCGAGGCTGGCCGACCAGGGATCCCAGCCGAGCAGGAACAGCTTGCCGGTAATGACCATCGCCAGGCAGACCACCGAGCCGACCGACAGGTCGATGCCGCCGACGATCAGCAGCACCGTCATCCCGACGACGACGATGCCTTCGATCGCGAACGACAACAGCATGGCCCGCACGTTGTCCCAGGTCAGGAAGTAGGGCGAGGCAAAGCTCATCGCCACGCACAGCGCAGCGATGATCAACAGCAAGCCGGCTTCGCGCAGGCTCTTGATCCGCAAGGTCTTGCCTGCCGCTGCAGGCCGGGGCTCGGCCGACGGAAGGACGGTGGTCAGCGTTTGTCTCATGCGGCCTCCTCCGAGAGATGGTCATGGGGCTTCATGCGGCCTCCTCGAGATGGTCATCGATCGAACGGCTTTGGCGTCGGAGGCCATGGCCGCACTGCGCTGGTCGATCCCCGCGAGCGGGGCTCCTCGCCCTTCGCTTCATGCCGCCTCCTCATGTGTCAGCCCCGATGCCAGCCGCAGCAGGGTTTCCTCGGTCATCGCCTGCGCGCCCACCTCGCCGGCGGCCGCGCCTTCACGTATCACCAATGCCCGGTCGCAGACGCCGATGATTTCCGGCAGCTCCGACGAGATCAGGACGATGCCGACGCCCTGGTCGGCCAGCTCGCGCAGGATGCGATGGATCTCGGACTTCGCCCCGACATCGACCCCGCGCGTCGGCTCGTCCATCAACAGCACTGCCGGTTGCGTGGCCAGCAGCTTGGCGATCGCCACCTTCTGCTGGTTGCCGCCCGACAGGCTGGCCGCGGCGATGTCGACGCCGTCGGACTTCAGGTTCAGCCGGGCGCCCAGCCCGGTTGCCAGCCGGCGCTCGGCAGCGGCATTGAGCAGCCCCCAGCGCGAGCCGATGCGGCCCAGCGCCATGGCCGCGATGTTCTGTGCGATCGGCAGGTCCAGGAAGATGCCGGCCGCCTTGCGGTCCTCGCTGAGGTAGGCGATGCCATGCTGCAGCGCATCGCCGTAATGGCGGATCCGCAAGGCCTTCCCGCGCAGCCGCACCGTGCCGCGGGTGCACGGGCGCAGGCCGCAGACGCTCTCGGCCAATTCGGTGCGGCCCGCGCCGACCAGGCCGGCGATGCCCAGGATCTCGCCGCGCTTCAACGTGAACGAAACGCCGCGGACGCGGTCGTCGTCGCTGATGTCTTCGACCTCCAGCAGCACGTCTTCGCTGCCGTCGTCCTGGTGCTTGGGCGGGTAGTAGCTGCCCAGTTCGCGCCCGACCATGCGCCGGATCAGTTCGTCCGGGCTCAGGTCGGCCAGCGGGCCCTGGTGCACATTGCGGCCGTCGCGCAGCACGGTGACGCGGTCGCAATGCTGGAAGATCTCGGCCATCCGGTGGCTGATGTAGATGATGCCGATGCCCTTGGCCTTCAGCTCGTGCAGGACCCGGAACAACGCCGCGGACTCGATGTCGGTCAGCGCAGCGGTCGGCTCGTCCAGGATCAGCACCCGGCAGTCCAGCGTCAGCGCCTTGGCGATCTCCACCAGTTGCTGGCTCGAGATGCCCAGTTCCGAAACCCGCCGGTGCGGCGCGATGTCCGGACCCAGCGGCGCCAGCACCGCGCGCGCGCGCTCATTGAGCTCGTCGTAGTCCATCCAGCTGTGCCGGCTGGCGTTGGTAGCCGGCATGAAGATGTTCTCGGCGACCGTGACGTCGCCGCACAGCGCGATCTCCTGGTGCACCAGCCCGATGCCCAGGCGCATGGCCTCGCGCGGGCCCTCGATGACGACCTTGCGGCCGTCCACGAAGATCTCGCCCCCATCGGGCTGGTAGATGCCGTCGATGATGTTCATCAGCGTGGACTTGCCCGCGCCGTTCTCGCCGCACAGCGCGTGGATCTCGCCGGCTTCCAGCGAGAAATCCACCTGCGACAGTGCCTGCGAAGCGCCGAAGCTCTTGCTGATGCCCCGCAGTTCGAGCAGCATCCTCGTCTCCGCCTACTCGTTGATGCCCTTGGTACCGCGGCGCTTGAGGTACTTGTCCCAATAGAAGTCGTCGGCATTGGCCTTGCTGACCACCGACAGCCCGTTGTCCAGGAACGGCACCGCCATCGGGTTCGAGCCGGAGCGTTTGGCGTCGTTCATCGGGTCGATCAGCGAGGCGTTGCGCGCCAGGAACAGCAGCATCATGCCCATGAAGCCCTGCACGCCCTGGTTCGGGTTGATGGAGCCAAACACATCGCCGGCCTTGATCATGTCGAGGATTTTGGCATTGACGTCGCAGCACAGGACCTTGATGTCCTTCTTGGTCTCGATCTTGGCCTGCGCGGCCCCGAGTGCTGAGTTCGCTTCGGGCATGAACAGCGCGCCGAGGTTCGGGTTCGCCTGGGCCATGCTCAGCACTGCCTGGTAGGCCTTGTTCGGGTCCTGGTTGCTGGCGGCGCGGCCGACCAGCTTCATGCCCGGATGCTTGGCCTTCATGCGGTCGACGAAGGCGGTGATGCGGCGGTCGTGGTTGTCCTGTCCCGGATTCTCGAGCACGCCGTATTCGCCCTTGCCGTTCATCGAGGCGGCGATCGCGTCGGCGGCGCTGCTGCCTTCGCGGTAGTTGTCCGAAGTGACGAACGAGACCCGCTTGGAGTTGGGCGAGTCGGCGGCGAAAGTCACCACCGGGATGCCCATCGCCGTCGCACGGTTGATCGGCTCGATGAACGGGTCGGGGTTCATCGGGTGCACCAGGATGCCGGCGGGCTTGCGCGCCAGTTCCTGCTCGAACGAGGCCAGCTGCTTGTTGACGTCGTACTCCGGCGTGCCGGTGTAGCGCGTCTTGACGCCGAGCGAGCGTCCCAGCTGCTTGAACATCTCGTAAACCGGGAACCAGTACTCCACGCCCGAGACCATCACGTTCATCACGTAAACATCGTTCGGGTTGCCGCGCAGCCCGGCGGCTGCGGCGGTCTGCGCAAAGGCGCCAGCACCGACACCGGCCATGCCGACGCCGGCGGCCACGGCAGTCTTGAGGAAATCACGTCTCATCATCGTCTCCTGTCATCACCATTGAACTGGGCCTGCTTGGGCAAAGCCCTCCAACATGACCATCGTGCGACTTCTAACGTTGTCATGACAGGTTTGACTGTAGATGAACCGGCTTTCATAGCAACATAGGGGAAACACTAGTATGATAATCGGCAAAATCGCCTGAACATGTTATGACATGAATGCAGACATCTACCTCGGCATTGACATCGGCTCGAGCCGCCTGAAAGCCGTGGCCATCGACGCTGGCAGCGGCCAGGCACTGGCCATGGCGGGCATCGCGCTGGGCGTCCAGCACGGCTCCGATGGGGGTTGCCAGGTCGCCGCGGCGGCCGTCGGCGCCGCCTTGCGACAGGCCTTGGGCGCGGTGGTCGCGCAGCTCGGCGCGCGCGCCGCGTCGGTGCGGGCCCTGGGTTGCACCGGCCATGGCGCCGGCCTGTACGCGCTCGACGCCGACGGCGAACTGGCCGGCGGCTTGGCCGTGTCGTCGACCGACCAGCGCGCCGCGGCCCGTGTCGCGGCGCTGACGCAGCAGCACGGCGCGGCGCTGTTCGACGACGTCGGCTGCGCGCCCTGGGCCGGGCAGCCGACCATGATCGGCGCCGAATTGCGGCAGCGCGAACCGCAGCGGCTGCGGCGGGTCCGCCATCTGCTGTTCGCCAAGGACTACCTGGCCTGGCTGCTGACCGGCGAGATCGCGACCGATTTCAGCGATGCCAGCACCGCCGGCCTGGTGGCGCTGGCCAGCGGCGAATGGTCATCGCTGGCCTTCCAGCATGCCGGCCTGGCGGATTGGGCCGGGCTGGTCCCGGCGGCACCCGTGCCGAGCGGAACGGTCATCGGCCGCCTGCGCCCGGCGCAGGCCGAGGCGACCGGGCTGCGGGCCGGCCTGCCGGTGGCAATGGGCGCGATCGACCTGCTGGCGGCGATGACCGGTGCCGGCGCGATCGAACCGGGCCACGCGGTGGCCGTCTTCGGCACGTGGTGCGTCAATTCGGTCATCGGCCCGGTGCTCGAGCCCAAGCCGGCGGTCGGCAACATCGTCCACTTGGGCCGGCCGGGCCAGCGCCTGTACATGGAGAACAGCCCGGCGTCGATGGCCAATCTCGCCTGGCTCGCGGCCACCTTGCGGTTTCCGGATATCGAGTCGGTGATCGACGCCGCCGCCGGCGCACCGGCATTGGCCAACGGGCTGCGCTTCATCCCGTTCCTGAACGGCGCCAGTGCACCGAGCGGGGCCTCGGCGGCCTTCATCGGCCTGAAGGGCCACCACAGCCGCGCCGACATGGCGCGCGCCGTGGCGGAAGCGGTGGCTGCATTGCATGCCCGGCACCTGTCGCGGCTGGAGTCCCGCGGCGTGCCGGTGTCGCAGGTTTACGCGCTCGGCGGCGGAGCCCAGGACGTGCGGCTGGCGCGCTGGCTGGCGGCGATGCTCGCGCGGCCGGTGCAGCGTGTCCACGACGACGAGACCGGCGCCCGCGGGGCCGCGTTGTACGCGGCGTTGTCGGATGGCGTCGCGCTCGGCGGGCCTGGCAGCCGGCTGGTCGCGCCGAGCGAGACCGTCGACCCGCAACAGCACGAGGTCGCGGCCTATGCCGAATTCCGTGCCGGCTTCGACGCCCTGATCGATGGCCTGGCCCCGCTATTTGCCCGCCTCGGCGGCCTCACTGCATGAACACGCCCGCTACTGCTTTCGTCCGTCCGGCCAGCCTGGCCGGGCGCCACTTCTCGGCGATCGTCGTCGGTGCCGGGATCAACGGCGCAGGCACCTTCCGCGACCTGTGCCTGCAGGGCGTCGACTGCCTGCTGATCGACAAGTCGGATTTCGGCGCCGGCGCCAGCAGCGCGCCGTCGCGCATGATCCACGGCGGGCTGCGCTACCTCGAAAACGGCGAGTTCGCGCTGGTCGCCGAAGCCACGCGCGAGCGCAACCTGCTGCTGCGCAATGCGATGCACCTGGTGCGGCCACTGAGTACGGTCATCCCCTTGTCGAGCTGGTTCGGCGGCCTGCTTGGCAGCGCCTTGCGCTTCGCCGGCCGCTCGCACGCCGCCGGATCGCGCGGGCTGTTGGCGGTGGCCCTGGGGCTGCGCCTGTACGACTGGCTCGACCGCCGCCAGCGCGTCATGCCTGCGCACCGGATCGGCCGCGTGCCGCAGGGCGACCGCACGCTCTTCTCGCCGCGCGTGCGCTGGATGGCCCAGTATTTCGACGCCTGGATCACGCATCCGGAATGGCTGATCCTGGAACTGATAGCCGACGCCGGCCGTGACCAGCCGCTGTCGGCCGCGGCGAACCACTGCCGGCTGGCCGGTTGCGCGGGCAAGACGCTCTTGCTGCACGACGAGATCGACGGCCAGCAGGTCGCGGTCAGCGCCGACGTCGTCATCAACGCCACCGGCGCCTGGCTCGATCAGTGCAACGCCTCGATCAGCGGGCCCGGCGACCGGGTGCGGGGCACCAAGGGCTCGCACCTGGTGCTCGATCACCCGCAATTGCGCGATGCGCTGGGCGGGCGGATGGTCTACTTCGAAGCCGCCGACGGCCGCGTCTGCATCGTCTACCCGTTCCTCGACCGGGTGCTCGTAGGCTCCACCGATATCCCGGTCGAGGACCCGGACCACATCGCCACCGATCCGGCCGAGATCGACTACCTGCTCGACGTGCTGCGCGAGGTCTTTCCGCAGTTGGCGTTCGACCGCAAGCAGATTGTCTACACCTATGTCGGCGTGCGCCCACTGGCCCGCTCCGACGCCGACCAGCCGGGGAAGATCTCGCGCGATCACGCGGTTGTCGTCGACGGTCCCGGCGGTGGCCGGGCGATTCCCGTGGTCAGCCTCGTCGGCGGCAAGTGGACGACTTTCCGCTCGCTCGCCGAGGAGGCCGCCGACCATGTGCTCGGCCTGCTGGGGCGGCCGCGGCTGCGCTCGACGCAGCAGCTCGCGATCGGCGGCGCCTCGGGCCTGCCGGCCGGCACCGCCGCGGTTGCCCAACTCACCGCGCAAATCGCCGCAGCCAGCGCCATCGACCTGTCGCGCGCGCACGATCTGCTCAGTCGCTATGGCTCGAAGGCCGGCGCGCTGGCCCGGCGCTTCGCCGCTGCCGGCGATGCGCGACTGGTCCATCTGCCGGACTATTCGGCCGCCGAACTGCGCTACCTGTGCCGCGAAACCGGCGCGGTGCACCTCGACGATCTCGTCATCCGCAGGACGCTGCTGGCAATCCGCGGCCGCTTGAATGGCAATGCGCTGGCCGAAATCGCCGACGTCGCCGCAGCCGCCTGGGGCTGGAGCGCGAGCCGGCGCGACGCCGAGTTGCAAGCCTGCACGGCGAGACTGCGCCAGCACCACCACACCCGCATCGCATCGCCCCACGCCGGCACGCCCGGGCCAGTCGATGCATCATTGGCGGCCTTGCCCACATTTGCGACCCCAGCATGAACAGCCGCACCGACACCGCCAGCCTGCTCGACCGCGATCTGGAATCCCCTCTGTGGGTCCAGTTCCGCGACGCCATCCTCAAGCAGATCCTGCGCGGCGACCTGCCGGTCAATGCCCAGTTGCCTTCGGAGGCGGAGCTCGGCGAGCGCTTCGGCATCTCGCGCATCGTCGTGCGCGAAGGCCTGGGCGATCTGGTGCGCAGCGGGCTGATCTACAAGATCAAAGGCAAGGGCGCTTTCGTCTCGGCGCGCCAGCGTGACGAGGACTTCGTATCGACCGTGCTCGGATTTTCCGATGAGATGCAGAGCAAGGGCTACGCGGTACGCACGCGCGTGCT
>Ga0134124_10005408_pt1 | contig 10269 bp, 7 predicted proteins | sample KB304_FD_96880 | JGI IMG/M metagenome (GOLD analysis project Ga0134124, IMG submission 96880) | Terrestrial soil microbial communities without Nitrogen fertilizer from Kellogg Biological Station, Michigan, USA - KB3-0-4 | ecosystem: Environmental > Terrestrial > Soil > Unclassified ... | reverse complement strand
GCGCGCCCTTCTTGGCCGCCGCGCATTGGGCGCCGCCGAAGGCAATGCGGATGTCGGTCTTCAGCGGGTAGCCCTTGAACTCCGTGGCGCGGGACGAGAGCTGCTTGAGACTGTCCTGGTACGGCGCCAGAAACTGCCGCACCTCCTTCAGCATCTGCGAATTCGGATCGTCGAAGCCGAGCTTCTTCAGGTAGGCGGTGCGGAAGGCGGTGACGTCGGCCACGCCGGCGATCTCCTCCTGCGTCAGCCACGAGTCCAGGGTGAGCGTGAAATCACAGGTGTCACTGGTGGTCTTGTCGCGGCAGCTCTGCGTCAGGACCAGCTGCGTCAGGTGGCTGTCGTGGCCGGCCAACGAGGCGTGCCTGTCGGTCTGGTGCACGTCGATCTTCGGCGGCGTCATCTCGCACTTGGAGGTATCCGGAGCCTGGTTGGCCGCCTGAGGCGGTGTCGGACATTGCTTGAGTCTCTCCAGCGCGGCGCTTGCCTGCGCCTCGGCAGCCTGGCGCTCCGCCGCGCTCAGGAAGTGGCTTTCGCGGTATTGCCTCTTCTTGGGCTCCAGCGTCCATTGCACTTCCTTGTCCAGTCGCACGATTTCCCCACCCTGCGAGTTGCCGCAGAGCAGGGACATGAATCCTTCGCAGTGCAGCTCGGTGTCGCGACGCTGCTTGTCACCGCTCGTCAGCTCCGTGGTGTTGGAGTGCGCCTTGATGAGGCTCAGATCGAAAGTCGCCTGCTGCTGGATCGTGACGTCGGCACGGGCGACCAGACTGGCGCCCAGGCAGCCGGCGAGGGCGGGCAGCAGGAGGCGAGCGCAGGATCGGGGGTGTTTCATTTTTTTGGGTATCCCTTAATCTGATTGTGCTCCGGTCACGGACGGCTGCGGGGGCCGCACGCTCCGGGGCATGCGCAGTGTATTCCCGTGTGCGGCCGCCGTGCAGAGGTCCGGGCGCAAAAACTTAAGCGAGGCTGGGGAGCTGCCGGGCCGGGGGAAGTGCGGGCGGGCCAATGTTCCCGGGCGCGGCCATGGCTTGCGAGCCTTCGGCGCAACGGTGCAACATGCCGCGGCTCTGGCGCATGGGCCAACCCCGCGCCGCTTCACCATCCTTCAAGAACCGGAGACAGACCAATGTGCGACCAGGACGCGTTCGATGACATGACCGAGTACCAGCTGAAGTCGGGCGTGTCGCGGCGCGAGTTCGGCGCCCTGACGCTGGGTGCGGGGCTGGTGTCGCTTCTCCCGCGCGGTGCAGCGGCCGCGGACGTTACCGAGACGGAAGTGCTGATCAAGACACCGGATGGCACCTGCGATGCCTATTTCGTGCATCCCGCCACGGGCGTGCACCCGGGCGTACTGATCTGGCCGGACATCTTCGGACTGCGCCCGGCGTTTCGCCAGATGGGCAAGCGCTTGGCCGAGTCCGGCTACGCGGCGCTGGTGGTGAATCCGTTCTACCGCGTCAAGCCGGCGCCGACCGCGCCCGAACACCCCGACTTCAACGACGCCGCCACCCGCACGGCCCTCATGAGTCTGATGGGGGCCCTCACGCAGGAAACCGCCTTCACCGACGCCAAGGCCTTCATCCCCTGGCTCGATGCGCAGTCCGCGGTCGACAAGAAGCGGAAAATGGGTACGACCGGCTATTGCATGGGCGGGCCGCTCACCATGCGCACGGCGGCGGCGATGCCTACTCGTGTCGGCGCCGGCGCCTCCTTCCACGGCGGGGGACTGGTGACGGACAAGCCCGACAGCCCGCATCTGCTGGTGCCGAAGATGAAGGCGCACTACTTGTTCGCGATTGCGGAGAACGACGACCAGAAGCAGCCGGAGGCAAAGGACGTCCTGCGTGCGGCCTTCGCACGGGCGAAGCTGCCGGCGGAGATCGAGGTTTACGCTGGCACCATGCATGGCTGGTGCCCCCCGGACTCGCAGGTCTACAACCAGGAACAGGCAGAGAAGGCCTGGAGCCGGCTCCTGGTGCTATTCAAGTCCGCGCTGGGCTAGCAGGATCCGCGCCCGGGCTGGCGCCCTGCGGCCAGCCGACGCGTCGCGGATCACAGGCCGAGGTCACTAAGTCCCGGATGCTCCTGGGGCCGGGCAGCGGGTGCCTGCCAGTGGTACTTGCGCTCCCCGGCCAGGATCGGCAGGTCGTTGATGGACGCGAGGCGCCGCCGCATTAGGCCGGAGGGGTCGAATTCCCAGTTCTCGTTTCCGTAAGAACGGAACCAGTGACCCGAGTCATCGTGCCACTCGTACGCGAAGCGCACCGCGATGCGCTGCTCGCCGAAGGCCCAGAGCTCCTTGATCAGGCGGTAGTCCAGCTCCCGAGCCCACTTGCGGCGCAAGAATTCGCGCACCGCGGCGCGGCCACGCAGGAACTCGGCGCGATTGCGCCATTCGGAATCCTCCGTGTAGGCGAGCGCCACCCGCTCCGGATCGCGCGAGTTCCAGGCGTCCTCGGCCATGCGTACCTTGAGGGTAGCGGTCGCAAGCGTGAAGGGCGGCGTGATCGGGGCCGGCGCGCCCGGGGTGCTGTTTGTGATCTGGTTCATCATCCAACCCTTCAGGCGGGAGCGTGTTTGAGGCGCACCAGACTCACCAGCGAGCCGGTCAGTGCCAGTGCCGCAGCCGCGCACAGCGCGATGTTGGAGCCGGCGCCCAGGTAGACACGGAACACGATCGCCACGCCGGCCGCGCCGAGTGTCTGCCCCAGCAGGCGCGCGGCGCTGAGCATCCCGCCCGCAGCGCCGCTGCGCTCACGCGGTGCCGCCGCCATGATTGTACGATTGTTCGGAGACTGGAAGAAACCAAATCCCAGCCCGCACAACGCCATGCGCCAGATGAGTCCGAACGACGTTCCCGTCGCGGGGAAGAAGGCAAGCAACAACAGTCCCGTCGCCATGACCATGAGTCCAAGTCCCCCGAGGATTCCGGCGGGGTAGCGGTCCGCGAGGCGCCCGGCGATCGGGGCGGTGATCGCCAGCGCCACCGGCCACGGCGTTATGAAGAGCCCGGTCTCGACGGCGCTGTGACCGAGGCGCTGGATCTCAAACGGCAGCGCTACCAGGGCGGTCATCTGGGCCATGAAGCTGCACACCGAGGTCAGGATCGAGAGCGCGAAGATCGGCCGCCGCAGCAGGTCAAACGGCAGCAGCGGCGCGGCTCGCGGCAGCTCGTGGCGCGTCAGCAGCCAGCCGAGCGCCACGCCGAGGGCGATCTGTGCCACGGCGAGCGGCGTGGCGGCATGGTGCGCCAGGGACTCCAGTCCGCTCAACAACGCGCCGAAGGCCCCGGCATAGAGCAGGGCACCGACGTAGTTGAGCGCCCGTGAACTGCGCGGCGATGCCGGCCACGCCCACAGCGCGAGGCACAGCGCGAGGATTCCGATCGGCACGTTGATGCCGAACAGCCACCGCCAATGGGCGACGGCCAGGATGCCGGCGGCGATGGTGGGACCCACGGCCGCGGCGGTGGCGACCGCGAAGCCATTGATGCCAATGGCGCGTCCGAGCGAGCGCTGCGGATAGGTGAAACGCACCAGGGCGGCATTGACGCTCATGATGCCGGCGGCACCGACCCCCTGGATCGCGCGCGCGATGCTCAGGGTCAGGAGCGACGGTGCGAGTGCACAGGCGATCGATGCCAGGGTGAAGACGATGATGCCGGTCTGTGAGACGCGCCGATAGCCGACGATCTCGCCCAGCGAGGCGAGCGGCAACAGCAGCATCAGAATGGCGAGCTGGTAGGCGTTGACCACCCAGATCGAGGCCGCGGCACTCGCACCGAAGTCGCGCGCGATCGAGGGCAGGGCCACGTTGACGATGGTGCTGTCGAGCACCGTCACGACGATGGCCAGAATGATCCCGAGGATCGCCCAGTAGCGCCGCGGCAGCGGCAGCCCGTCGGGAAACAAGTGCGGTGAGCTGCTCAGGCTGGGGGCGGACATCCAAAGAGCATCATATAAGAGGAGTGCGCTCGGCAGTTGTCATAACTTGGCCCGGGCTGGCGCCCTGCGGGGACGCGCTGTTCCCCGCGGACGAGTGTGAGCCACGTCACGCTTCTAGTGTCGCTGCGGCCTTACTGCCATCGCTACAATGATGTGAATCGCCGACGGCGGCTGCAGCCGAAGAACAAAGAGGATGTACAGGGAAGTGAAGGACCGGAAAGGCTCGAATCCCCGCGCGGGTCTTCCGGATCGCCGTCGCAGCGAACGCCGCGGCCACGTGCTGCGCGCCTTGCTCTACGGGAGCTTTCGGCCGCGGCGCCGCGGAGCACGGCGCGAGAACGAGCGCGGCATCGACGCGCTGGACTGGCATCACCCGCAATGGCTGGCGATCTCGATGCTGATCGTGATCGGCTCGTGCACCGATGCGCTGCTCACCCTGATCCTGGTTGAACGCGGCGTCGCGAGCGAAGCCAACCCCCTGATGGCACCGCTGCTGGGTCACTCGGCCCTGGCCTTCGCACTCGTCAAGGTCGTGCTGACGGCCGGCGGAGTGGTGCTCCTGACGCAGCTGGCGCGCATCCGCGCCTTCGGACGCATTCCCGTCGGTGTGTTCCTCTATGTGGTACTCGTGATCTACGGGCTGCTGATCACCTACGAAATAAACCTACTCAACATGCCCCCGTAAGTGCCCGACGCGGCAACGGTTTTCGCAGCATGAGCACGTTTTGAGCTAAACTCTAGCGTCGGCCGATGCCCCTCTCCCCCATGCTCGAACCTACAGCCCTCTACGGCGGCAACGCCGATTTCCTCGACGCTCTTTACGAGCAGTACCTGCGCGATCCTGCGAGCGTCGATCTGCAGTGGCGCAACTATTTCGCCTCGCTGGGCCCGGCTGCGGGCGAGCGCGCCCATGCGCCGGTGAAGGCGGCGATCGCCGAGCGCGCCGCGAGCGGCGCCGCGGTGAGCACGCCCGGAACGGGGGCGGATGCGCGCCAGGCGGCCGTGTCGCGCCTGATCCAGGTGTGGACCAATCGCGGGCACCTGCTGGCGAGCATCGATCCGCTGGGGCTGACGCAGCGGCCACGGCCGCGAGTGCTCGACCTGGATTACTTCGGCCTCACGCCTGCGGACCTGGACAGCGAGTTCTTTACCGGCAGTCGCACCGAGGCGGTGCCCAAGCGCATGAAGCTGCGCGACATCCTCTCGATGCTGCAGTACATCTATGCCGGCAACGTCGGGGCCGAATTCGCGCACATGTCCGATTCCGACGAGCGGCTGTGGCTGCAGGACCAGTTTCAGGACGGGCGCCTCAAAGGTTCCTTTACCACCGAAGAGCGGCGCAACATTCTGTGGCAGCTCAGCGCGGCGGAAGGCCTGGAGCGCTACCTGCACACCAAGTACGTCGGCCAAAAGCGCTTCTCCCTTGAGGGTGCCGATGCGCTGATCCCGCTGTTGGACGACCTTATCCAGATGAGCGGCGCGGCCGGCATCGAGGAAGTGGTCATCGGCATGGCGCACCGTGGCCGGCTCAACGTGCTGGTGAACCTGCTCGGCAAGTCCCCGGCCGCGTTGTTCTCGGAATTCGAAGGGGTCTATGACCCGAGCCGCCTCAAGGGCTCCGGCGATGTGAAGTACCACAAGGGTTTCTCGGCCGATCTGCGAACGCCCAACGGCAACATCCATACCGTGCTCGCCTTCAATCCCTCCCACCTCGAGGTCGTCAACCCGGTGGTGGAGGGTTCGGTACGCGCGCGCCAGGAGCGTCGCGGCGATGTGCGCGCCGAGCGCGTGCTGCCGCTGCTGGTGCATGGCGACGCAGCATTTTCCGGCCAGGGTGTCGTCATGGAGACGCTGCAGCTGTCGCAGGCGCGCGGCTTCTTCACCGGCGGCACGGTGCACGTCATCATCAACAACCAGGTCGGCTTCACCACCTCCGAGCCCAGCGATGCGCGCTCGACCATCTATTGCAGCGACGTCGCGAAGATGCTCGAGGTGCCGATCTTCCACGTGAACGCGGACGACCCGGAAGCGGTAGTGTTCGTCACGCGACTCGCGCTCAAGTACCGTCTGCGCTTCCGCAAGGACGTGGTCATCGATCTGGTGTGCTACCGGCGCCACGGCCACAACGAAGCCGATGAGCCGGCCGCGACTCAGCCGACGATGTACCGCATCATCCGCCAGCATCCGACCGCGCGGCGGCTGTATGCAGACCAATTGATTGCCGCCGGCGTGCTCACCGAGGCTGAGGCCGAGGCGATGTTCGAGCAATACCGCAACGGGCTTGATGAGGGGCGCCCGCAGGCGCGCGCCTCGCTCGGCATGATCGGCAACAAGTACACCGTGGACTGGAGTGCGTATTCCCACGTTGACTTCACCGAGCGGGTGATGACCGGTGTTGAGCTGCCGCGCCTGCGTGCGCTCGGCGAGCGCATCACCAGGCTGCCGGCAGACTTCACGCTGCAGCCGCGCGTGGCGCAGGTCATCGCCAACCGCCGCAAGATGCTCGCCGGGGAACTGCCGCTTGACTGGGGTTGCGCCGAGACCCTCGCCTACGCCGCCCTGGTGGAGGATGGGTTCGGTGTGCGCCTCACCGGCCAGGACAGCGGTCGCGGGACCTTCTTCCATCGCCACGCGGTGCTGCACGACCAGAACACCGATGCAACCTACATCCCGCTACAGCATATCGCCGAGCCCCAGCCGCAAGTGCAGGTGATCGACTCGGTGCTCTCCGAGGAGGCCGTGCTGGGTTTCGAATACGGTTACTCAACCACCGATCCGAATTCCCTGGTCGTGTGGGAGGCGCAGTACGGCGACTTCGCCAACGGCGCGCAGGTGATCATCGATCAGTTCATCAGCTCCGGGGAAGCCAAGTGGGAGCGCTTCTGCGGGCTGGCACTGTTTCTGCCGCACGGCTACGAGGGGGCGGGACCGGAGCACTCCTCGGCACGCCTCGAGCGCTTCCTGCAGCTTTGCGCGGAGAACAACATGCAGGTCTGCGTACCCTCCAACCCGGCACAGATGTTTCACCTGCTGCGCCGGCAGATGCGCCAGCCCTTCCGCAAGCCGCTTATCGTCATGACGCCCAAGAGCCTGCTGCGCCATGAGCTGTCGGTGTCGGCGCTCGAGGACTTGAGCCGCGGCAGCTTTGCGCGCGTCATCGGCGAGCTCGACGACATCCCCGCCGCGCAGGTGCGTCGCGTGGTGTTCTGCAGCGGCAAGGTCTACTTCGACCTGCTCAAGGCGCGGCGCAGCGAGGAGCGGCGCGATGTCGCCTTGGTGCGCATCGAGCAGCTCTACCCGTTCCCGGGCGAGGAGTACCAGTCGGCGCTGGGCCGCTACCCGAATGCGCGCGAGATTGTCTGGTGCCAGGAAGAGCCCCAGAACCAGGGCGCCTGGTACCAGATCCGGCATCGCTTGCAGGAGTTCGTGAGCGGACGCCGCGACGTACTCTACGCCGGGCGCGCCCCCGCGGCGGCCCCCGCCACCGGCATCGGCAAGATCCACGAGCTCGAGCAGCAGGCGCTCGTCGCCGCCGCGCTGCATGCGACAACGACCGAAGATTCCGCACGCGACACGCAGCGCCTTAAGGCTATCGCTGCGCCCCCCGCGACCGCCCTGAGAAAGAGCTCATGAGTACCGAGATTCGAGTCCCGCAGCTGCCCGAGTCAGTGGCCGATGCGACCCTGGTCGCCTGGCACAAGCAGCCGGGCGATCCCATCCGCCGCGATGAGAATCTGGCGGATCTGGAGACCGACAAGGTCGTCCTGGAAGTTCCTGCGCCCGCCAACGGGATCGTGCGCGAGATCCGCGTGCAAAGTGGCGCGGTGGTCACCAGCGGCCAGGTGCTCGCCGTCATCGAGGAGGGCGCCGCCGCGGCCGCTGCTGCAAAACCTGCGGCCGCGGCCAGCCCCGCGGCCGCCCCCAAGGGCGCCGCCCGGTCCGCGCCGGCGGAGGAGGGCAAGGACGGGCGACTGAGCCCGTCCGTGCGGCGGCTGGTGGAGGAGAACCAGCTGAATCCGGCCGCCATCCCGGCATCGGGACGCGATGGGCGCCTTACCAAGTCCGACGTGGTCGATTACCTCGGCAAGAAGCCCGCCGCGGGCGCACCGCCCGCCGTTGTGCCCGCCGCCCCGGCCCCACCGGTACAGACGCGCGCGCCCAAGCCTGCGGCCCCGGGAGCGCGCAGCGAGCAGCGCGTCGCCATGACACGGCTGCGGGCGCGCATTGCTCAGCGTCTGCTTGAGGCGCAGGCCTCGCAGGCGCTGCTGACGACGTTCAACGAAGTGGACCTCACGGCCACGCAGGAACTGCGCGCGCGCTACAAGGAGCGCTTCGAGAAGGTACATGGGGTGAAGCTCGGCTTCATGTCCTTCTTCGTGAAGGCCGCCATCGAGGCGCTGAAGAAGTACCCGGTGCTCAATGCCTCGGTGGACGGCAACGACATCGTGTACCACGAGTACTACGACATCGGCGTGGCGGTCTCGACCGACCGCGGCCTGATCGTGCCGATCGTGCGCGATGCGGACACCAAGAGCTTCGCGGCGCTGGAAAAAGAGATCGCCGATTATGCGCGGGCGGCACGCGAAGGGACGCTGGCGATCGAGGACCTCACGGGCGGTACCTTCACGATCACCAACGGGGGCGTGTTCGGCTCACTCATGTCAACGCCGATCGTGAACGCCCCGCAGAGCGCCATTCTCGGCATGCACAAGATCCAGGATCGCCCCATGGTGGTGAACGGGCAGGTGGCGGTACGTCCCATGATGTATCTGGCCGTGACCTACGATCATCGCATCATCGACGGCCGTGAAGCCGTCCAGTTCCTGGTGAGCATCAAGGAAGCCCTCGAGGACCCGGGGCGGATGTTGCTCGGCCTTTAGGGCCACCGGCCGCGCGCATGCGCCAGCGCATGCCGTCAGGGTAGTAGTGGCCCTCGATTTCCGTGTAGCGGACACTGACGAAGCCCTCGGTCTGTACTCCTAGCAGGGCGTACGTATTGATGACGTGCCCGTAGACCGGATCACCGTCGGGTTCGCGCCCGGCGGCCGACGGCGCGTCCAGCTGGATCACCAGTCCCACGGGTGCCGGGCGCTGCTGCGCGGCGGCCGCCAGACTGCTGTGGCAGGCCTCGCAGGAATTGGCATTGAACAGCGGGCCGAGTCCGAGCCGGCCGGCGCGATCGGTGGAACCGGCGGCGGTCCACTGGGTGTTGAACACGGCGGCACCCAGGGCGACCTGGGCAGACTCGCGCTCGTCGAGAATCCGATAGGGCGGTGGGTTGCGCGGATCGGTGAAGCTCTGTACCCCGATTGGCCCATCGAAGCTCAGCGCCTGCGCGCTCAGACCGATCAGGACCGCGACGCCAAGAGGCATCGCCAAAGTCTAACACGCGTGCTTTGCCAGGCTGGGCGGCGCTTGAACATAAGTGCGCCACGCGCTAACAGGCGGGCGCACCTGGCACGGGTGCGCGCTCCGGCGTTAGCGTGCCAACACTGCACTCCCGTCGCGGCCGTCACACGCAGCCGGACGCCGCGGCCGCGGGGGACGCTAGAAGACGTGCCGGAAGATCCAGTAGAGCGCGCCCGAGAGCAGGATCGCCGCGGGCAGCGTCAGCACCCACGCGGCTACGAGGTTGCGCACCGTGCTCAGCTGCAGACCCGAGTGGTTGGCGGCCATGGTGCCCGCGACCCCCGAAGACAACACGTGTGTGGTGGAGACCGGCAGTCCGAACATGTCGGCGGCGGCGATCGTGCTCATCGCCACGAGTTCCGCCGAGGCGCCCTGCGCGTACGTCAGGTGCGTCTTGCCGATCTTCTCCCCGATCGTGACCACGATCCGCTTCCAGCCGACCATGGTGCCCAGTCCCAGGGCGATCGCGACCGCCACCTTGACCCACAGCGGGATGAATTTGGTCGCCGCATCGATGTCCTTCCGGAAGGCGACGAGGTTGGCCCGGGCCTCGCCATCCAGGGCGCTGGCGTGCGGATCCTTGGCAAGGAGGCGCATCGCCTCCGAGGTCAGGTACATGTCGTTGCGCACGTTCGATACCGCCTCCGCCGGCACCTGCGCGAGGCTGCCGCGCAGCTTGATCTGCTCGCCGATCCTGCCCGTGATGGCGGCGAGCGCCGGCAGCACCGAGTCGTCCCAGGCGCGGGTGCGTACATAGGTGGCGAGTGCCGCGCGCGGATCCGCCGGCGCGGGAGCCGTGGTATAGCGCTCGAGCGAGCGCTGCGTGGCCTGAGCCATCGCGACGAACGGCGTCATCTGCGCAACGGGCATGGCCCGGTTGAGCGCGTAGGCCATGGGTACCGTGCCGATCAGGATC
>Ga0134124_10005407_pt1 | contig 10270 bp, 8 predicted proteins | sample KB304_FD_96880 | JGI IMG/M metagenome (GOLD analysis project Ga0134124, IMG submission 96880) | Terrestrial soil microbial communities without Nitrogen fertilizer from Kellogg Biological Station, Michigan, USA - KB3-0-4 | ecosystem: Environmental > Terrestrial > Soil > Unclassified ... | reverse complement strand
TCGGGCGGTCGTCGAGCGTGTCCACCCGCTGCGCCAGTCGCTCGAAGTACCCGTCATCCCAGGCACCATCATAGTCGACGAGCATCGCGTCCGGGAGCAACGCGGAGGCCGCGCCGACTCGACTGGCGAGGATGAACCGCCCCGCCGCCATGTACTGGACGAGCTTGCCGGTGGTGCGGACGCGGCCCACGGCGTCGTTCGTCTGCGTGGACAGGGCCACGTCGAGGGCGGCGAGCTGCTGCCACGCCGCGGGCCCGTCGGCGGGATCGGCGAAGACCACGCGGTCCCTGACGCCGAGCCGCTCGGCCAGGGCATGCAACCGCGGCAGCCCATCACCGCGCACCAGCACGGCCCCGACGACATCGCGCCGTCGCGCCGCCGCCACCGCCTCGACGACGTCGCGCCCGTAGCACCAGCGCCGCCTCGCATTCCAGTGGGCGGAGCCGAGCACGCCGACGACGATCCGATCGTCGGCGATCCCCCACCGGCGCCGGTGCCGTTCGCCGCCCGCGGTGTCGACGAGGGCGGGGTCGAAGCCGTCGGGGACGACGACCACGGGGCGATCGGCGATCGAGCGTACGTAGCGGCCCAGCTCTTCGGATCGCACCACGACCGTCGCGGCGAGCGCGTAGGCCACGCGCTCGAACAGCGGCGCGCCCAGGTGACCGAGCGGACCGAGACGCCCGGTCACCCGCGTGAGCGCGGTCGTCGCATCCCCGGTATCGAGGATCACTCGCGCGCCGAGCCGCCGCGCCCAGGCCCCGGCCACCACCGTGGCGATCGCGGTGTCGAGGAGGTAGACGATGCGCGGCCGCTCGGCGCGAATCCTTCGCACGAACGAGGCGATCGCCTGCCGGCGGCCACCCGTGCGGTAGGCGACCGTGGCCGCGGGCCCGGCGGCGCGGCCGATCCAGCGCCCGCGCTCTCCCAGCGCGCTGCGCTCGGCGCCGTTCACGAGGACGACGACGTCGCCGCCGTGCGGTCGCCTCGCGACTCCTGGACGGCTACGGGTCGAGGCGGCGCCGTCCATCGTCCACCATGTCGTGCAGGATGGCGTCGAGCGAGACCTGGGGACGGAAGCCGACGAGCGCGCGCAGCTTGTCGAGATCGGGCACGCGCACCCGGATGTCCTCGAAGCCGACGCCGTACGCCTCCTCGTAGGGCACGAGCACGATGTCCGAGGCGCTGCCCGTCAACGCCTTGATCCGCCGGGCCAGGTCCAGCATCGTGATCGGCTCCGCCGCGCCGATGTTGACGGTCTCGCCCTCCGCGCGCGGCTCGTTCATCAGCGCCCACAGCGCTCGGACGGTGTCGCGCACGTGCGCGAACACGCGCACCTGCCGGCCGTCGCCGTAGACCTGGATCGGCTTGCCGGCCAGCGCCCAGTCGACGAAGCGCGGGATGACCATGCCGTAGGCGCCGGTCTGTCGCGGTCCCACCGTGTTGAACAGGCGGCCGATGACGACGGCCAGCCCCTTGGTCTGGTGATAGGCGCGGGCCAGGTACTCGTCGAGGGCCTTGGAGCACGCGTAGGACCAGCGCATGGAGACGCCGAGCGTCACGTCGTCCGTCTCCCGGAACAGCGAGCCGTCGACCGGCACCTCCTTGCCGTACACCTCGGACGTCGACGCCACGAACACCTTGCGGCCGTAGCGCAGCGCGCCCTCCAGGACGTGCTCGGTGCCCCGCACGTTGCGATCGATGGTCTCGATCGGGCGCTCGACCACGAGCTTCACGCCCACCGCGGCCGCCAGGTGGATCACCGCGTCGACGTCGGCGATCGCGCGGTGGCACGCCTGCCGGTCGAGCACCGAGCCGACCTCGAGGCGAAAGCCCGGGTGGCCGAGCAGGTGCTCGACGTTGCGCCGGCTGCCGGTGCTGAGGTCGTCGAGCGCGAGGACGGTGTGGTCGGCCTCGAGCAGAGCCTCGACGAGGTGCGAGCCGATGAACCCCGCACCGCCGGTCACGAGCACCCTCATCGATGCTCGATCAGCAGCAGCCAGCCGTTGCCCTCGCGCGGGCCGACGGCTCGTCCGAGCAGCGCGCCGGCGACGGTCAGCGGCAGCGCGGCGGCCCGCACCGGGTGCGCCCGTCGCGCGGCGAGATAGAAATCGGCGTCACACCACCAGGCGGCGATCCGCCCGAACGTGGCCCGGGCCCGGCGCACCAGCCAGCCGGTCTCTCGCAGCAGGGCCGAGATCCCCGGCAGCGAGTAGCCCTCGCGCACGTGCTGGCCGCGGCCGTCGGTGAGCATCCGGCCGAGCTCGTGTCGCGTCCAGGCGAGCGGATGGCGCTGCGGCGTGGCCGGCACGTGCAGGAGCCCACGCCCGCGCGGCCGCACCACGGCCGACAGGTCCTCGAGAAAGCGACCGTCGTCGGCCACGTGCTCGAGCACGTCGATGCAGATCAGCGCGTCGAACGGCGCCACGTCCTCGACGACCGCGCGAGAGAAGGCCGCCTCGCGCAGCACGACGCGGGAGGCGAGATCGCGCGGCACACCGGCGAAGCCGGCCATCCCGTCCCGACCGACCTGATCGACGCCCACCACCAGCGCGGTACCGGGAAACTCGCGGGCGATTCGCACGACGTACTCTCCGCGGCCGCATCCGGCGTCGAGGACGCGCCGGGGCGCGATCGGCCCCAGGCTCTTCAGCCAGTGACCGACGAGATGCCAGCGCACGATGGCGCCGGCCCCCAGCGTCGCGCGGGGTAACAGGCCGCTCACCGCCCCGCCCCCGGCACCAGCGTCCGGCGCGTCCCCGCGACGTCGGCCACGATCGCGCGACTGCGCGCCTCGTAGGTGTGAGGCGCGGCCACCCGCGCGCCCTCCTCGGCCACCGCGGAGGCCACCCGCGGGTCGGCGAGGGCCCGCTCGGCCACCGCGCGCAGCGCCTCCGGGCTCGCGGCCGCCAGGCACGCCCGGCCCGGCTCGAAGAACCCCTCGATCTCCTCGGTCGCTTCCGTGAGCATCGCCGTGCGACACGGCGGGATCTCGAACGTCCGCATGTTGTGGGCGGGCATGTTGTCGTCGTGCAGGATGTTCAGCGCCAGTGTGGATCCGCGATAGATCGCCGCCGCCGCCGGGCCGTGGACCGCCCGGCGATGCACGCACACGCCGGCGGCGTGACGGAGCTCGGAGCGCTCCCAGCCGAGCCCCCAGACGCCCACGTCCAATCCGCTCAGCGCGCGCAGCCACGCCTCGCGCTTGTCGTAGCGCTGCCCGATGAACGCGATCGCGTGCCGGCGTCCGCACTCGGGAAGCGAGGTGGGCCCGTCGGCCGCGTAGTCGGCGGGGTCGTAGGCAAACGGCAGATAGGACGCCGCGGCCACGCCGTCGGCGCGCAGGCGCGCCAGCAGTCGGCGGCTCCAGATGTACACCCGGTCGAAGTTTGCGAGCACGTCGACGACGTCCCGCCGCATCGCGTACGCGCCGTATGGACTGTCGGGATAGATCATCGTCACCGGTGCCGCGGCCACCCGCTTCAGCGCCCGCACGGCGGCCCCGTCGAGGAACGGCGCCTTCGTGGACACGACCAGATCGAGATCGCCTCGATCGGCCAGCGCCACCGCCTCCCGCGCCATCAGCCTCCACAGCACCGGACGGAGCAGCCGGCGTACCAGGCGGGCGCGCGCCAGGAGGCCGCCGCGCGTGTAGCCGGCCCACATGTCGTAGCGCGTGGTGCTCCACCCCAGCGCCTCGAACGCACGCGCATAGGAGAGCGCGAGCGCCCCCGGTCCGAACTCGCCGATGATCAGCACGCGCCCGGCGGCTGACGTCATGTCCTGACGGGCGTCCGTGCGCCGGCCTCGGCGATCACGGAGTGAGCGACGACCGTCCGGCCGGCGACGTCCCACGACAGCCGCTCGGCGAAGACCTCGAGCGCCCGGGCTCCCATCGCGCGGCGCCGGGTGCCGTCAGTCAGCAACGCCGCCACGCAGGTGGCGAACTCACGCGGATCGTCGGCGATCGAAGCGACACCGTCGCACACCGGCAGGCCCTCGATCCCCTTCGAGGTCGTGACCACGGCCTTGCCCTGGCTCCACGCCTCGACGATCTTCAACCGGGTCCCGCTGCCCTCCAGCACCGGCGCCAGCACGACGGCCGCCTCGCTGAGCAGCGGCGCGATGTCGGCGACCAGGCCACGCGCCGCGACGCCGGGGATCGACGTCACCAGACGCTCCAGGGCGAGCGGCATCCGCGCTCCCACACATTGCAGCGTCGCCGAGGGCATCCGGTCGCGGATCGCCGGCCAGACGTGGCGCAGCAGCCACTCGGCGCCGCGGGCATTCGGTCCGTAGCCGAAGTTCGCGACGAGCAGGGCGCGACCGTCGGCGCCGGGCTGGGCGGCGGGCGCGCCGCCGGCCCGATCCATGCCGCTCGGCACCACGATGACGCGCGCGCCGGGCGCCTCCTCGGCCAGCCGCCCGGCGTCCTCGGCGCTCACCGCCCAGACCTCGTCGGCGAGCGGCAGGTAGCGCGCGATGGTCCGGCGCACGCCGACCAGGTTCGCCCACGGACCCAGCTTCGCCGCCCCGCGCACCGTCTTGACCAGCTCCCGGGCGAGCTGGACGTCGGAGTCGTGGCAGTCGACGACGATGCGCCCGGGCCACACGCCTCGGAGCGCCGGGATCTCGTGCACGAAGATCGAGCGGATCAGCAGGACGTCGTCGACGGTGCCGCGCCGATCCGTCAGCGCCCGGACGAGATTCCGCGGCAGCCACCAGCCGAAGGGATGGACCGTCGGCGTGGCGAGATAGCGCGCCTTGCGGGACACCGTCGCGGCGAGCGGCTCGACCGGCTCGGCGCGCGTCCGCGCGAGGTACGTGACGCCGGCGTTCAGCGCGGTGACCGCGGCCGCCTCCTCGACGTCCGTCAGATCCCAGCGCAGGCGCGCGGCCACGACGTGAAGCGCGCAGCCCATCCGGCGGAGCACCTCGAGCTGCTGCAGGTCGCGCCAGGCGTTTCCGCAGCGCGGCGGCGTGGGGACCTCGGGCACCACGAGGACGGCGCGCCGCTCGGTCATCCCCGGCTCGCGCGCTCGTAGGCACCCAGCATCTGCTCGAGCACCGGGCGCGGGGCATGCCTGGCCTCGACCAGCGCCCGGCCGGCCTCGCGCATGCGCGTCCGCTGCCCCTCGTCGCCGAGGACGTCGACGATGCGGGCGGCCAGGGCATCGTCGTCCTCCCGCACCCAGCAGTGCACCCCGTCCTCGCCGTCGATGCCCTCGATGCCCTCGCCCGTCGTGACGACCGGCACGCCGTAGGCCAGCGACTCCAGCACCTTCACCTTGACGCCGGTACCACGCACCGGCGCGTAGGCGAGGACGGCGACCCGAGAGAAGAACTCGGTCGGGTGCGCGAGGTTCTCGACGATCGTGACGCCGGCCCCGGCGTAGCGGTCGAGGTACCGGCGGGCGTTCCAGCCCCCCACGAGCAGCCGGGCCGGCGGCACCGCCCGCTTGACGTGCGGCCAGATGCGGGTGATGAGGCGCTCGGCCGCCGAACGCGACGGCAGCCAGTGCATGGAGCCGAGGAGGCCCACCACCGGCTCGCGCACGATCGGCTGCATGGGATAGAGCGAGAGGTCGAGCGCGAACGGGATCATCGAGTACTCGGCGTCCGCGTTGATCTCGCGGGCGCGCTCGAGCAGCCGGCGGGTGACGACGCGCACGTGGCGCGAGCCGCGCAGGATCCGCCGCGTGGCCCGACGCATCTGGACCAGCGCCTTGCCCTCGGCGAGCGTGCGCAGCCGACGGTGCTCCCAGTCGACGATCTCGAACTGATAGACGTTCAGGAGCGCGCGGGGACGGGTGAGGCCGGCCCAGCCGCTCCAGAGCTGGTCCAGGTGAAGCACGTCGTAGCCTGTCGCCGTATGGCGGGCGAGCGCCGCCTCGAATCCGTCGGCGTACAGCGTCTCGCTGAACGGCCGCCGCGCGCTCCGCAGCTTGCGCAGGAGCGCGGGCCGCACCGTCGGGGCGAAGATCTCCATCTCCAGCCGTCCGGACCACGACGCCGACGCCAGCCGCTCTCGCGCGTCCTGCACGCGGGAGGCGTCCTCCTCGGTCACGACGAGGCAGACGACGTGGACACCCCGGGCCAGCAGGCCGACGACGAGGACGTACAGTCCGCGGGCCGCGGTCTCCCCGAAGGGATGCGGGACCGCCGGACTCACGACGACGACCTTCATGCGTAGACGGGCTGGGTGGCCGGCGGCACCGCGTCCGCCCCGGACATCCGCCGATACAGGCTCACGTACCGGCCCACCACGCGCTCCCAGCGGTATTCCTCCGCGCGGCGCCGGCCGTGCTCGATGAGCCGGGTGGCCAGTCGCGAGTCGGTCAGCACCTGCTCGATCGCGGACGTCAGCGCCGCCGCGTCGCCGGCCGGAAAGACCGCGGCGGCGTCGCCGGCCACCTCTGGAAGCGCGCCGCCGTCGGAGACGATGGTCGGCCTTCCGGTCGCCATCGCCTCGATCACCGGCAGGCCGAAGCCCTCGTAGCGCGAGGGGCAGACGAAGCACCGCGCGGCGGCATACAGGCCCGGCAGGTCGTCGTCACCGACGAAGTCGAGCACGCGCGTGCGGCCCGCGATCTGCGCGGTGGCCAGACTCGCCAGGATGCGGTCGCGCCACTGCCCCATCGATCCGGCCAGGACGAGCCCGACGTCCGGCACACGGCAGGCCGCCATCGCCGCGATCAGCGTCGCGACGTCCTTGCGCGGCTCGAAGCCCCCGACGTAGAGGATGAACGACCGCGGGAGCTGGTGCCGCGCGCGCAGCCGTTCGGTCGCCTCGCTCACGCGCGGATCGAAGAACCGCGAGTCGACGCCCTCGCCGGCGACGAGCGTCCGGCCGCGACAGCCCGGCCACTGACGCTCGATGTCCCGCCGCGACGTCTCCGAGACCGTCGTCACGACCGTGGACCGGCGCATCGCGATCGCGTCGGCGTACAGCATGCGCAGCCGCCCTCGGCGGGATCCACGGTGACCGGGCGCGAACATCCGCTCGATGACGTCATGGCGGGTCACCACCGTCGGGCACGGCGCCCATACCGGCAGCCCGCGATTGGCCGGCGCGTGGAGGACGTCGATCTGCCGCCGCGACATCAGGCGAGGCAGCTCGACGTGCTCGCGAACCAGCTCCCGCGATGCCGTCAGCCGCGACACCGGCGCCGGCGGCAGCTCACCGGCGGCCGGTGACAGATGGGCGACCAGCTCGAGGTCGATCTCGCCGGATTCGAGCAGCGCGGTGCAGAGCCCGCGCGTGTAGCGCGCCAGGCCGCGCGGGCGCGGGTCGCACATCGCATCGGCCAGCAGGCTCACCCGGACACGGCTCACCGCGATGCGCTCACTTCCTGGTGCCGATCACCAGCAGACCGTCGGCGTAGTCCACGGCCAGGAGATAGCACAGGACCCGCTGGCTGAGCAGGCGCAGCCGCTGCGACACCGACGGGCGGGCGGGCACGAAGCGGACGCGGAACGCGTCCACCGAGAGCCCGCGGGCCAGCAGCACGGCGATGAGGTCGTGCAAGGGGTATTGCTGGATGTGACCCGAGTCGCGCGCCCACATCGGCACGACGCAGAGGGGATTCGGCGTGGAGATGACCAGCACCCCACCGGGCTCGAGCAGCTCGTCGAGTCGGCCGATGAGGGTGTCGAAGGCCGCCAGCGGCATGTGCTCGATGACCTCCAGACAAAGGATCGCACCGAACACTCCCCGCACCTGGCCGACGTCGGAGTACTCGTGCGGGAACTCGTCGGAGACGTCCAGCGACTCGTAGCGACCCGTGAATCCCGCGGCCACGAACTTGCGCTTGAGCCGCAGGTCTCCCGCCCCGAAGTCCAGCAGCCGTCCGGCGCCGCGCACCCGCTCGAACACCACCCGCTCGGTCGGATTCAACTCCTCGCTGTGATACCAGCGCAGGCAGGGGGCGCGATGGCGCTCCGCCTGGGCGCGCAGCTCCATGCGGCGCCAGTAGTGGCGGTAGTGCTGGCCGAGCTCCATCAGGCTCCGGCCAGGCTCGCGACACGACTCAGCAGCAGCTTGCGCTCACCGCCCGGAAAGATGCGAAAGAACCCGTAGGCGAGCAGGAGCCCGGCCAGCGCGCCGCAGGCCAGCAGCCCACCGGTGCCGGGGACGACCCAGCCTCCGCCGACCTCGCCCACGACGAACCCGATCACCACCATCTCGCCGATCGGCTGGAGCATCTCGTGCCAGAGTCGGCGCGCCGGAAAGCCACAGACGCGATGCCAGGCAACAGCGTTGCCGAGACCGGTCACGCTCATCCACGTGGCCACGCCGCCGGCGACGGCCCACAATCCGCCCTCCGTCACCGCGAGCGCGGCGGCGACCACGCCGCCGACGGCCAGCCCGGCCACTGCCACCAGGGCCGTGATGCGCGGATGGCCCCAGCCCTCCAGGCAGCCGGCCTCCACGGAGCCGACCGAGACGATCCAGTACCCGAGGGCGAGCGCTCGCAAGAACCCCGAGCCGGACGCCGCCAGGTCCGGGCCGATCCACGAGTGCAGGAACAGCGGAGCCAGCACCAGCACGGCGATCGACGGGGCGGCCGTGACGAGGTGCACGGTGCGCGCCGCCCGGAAGTAGCTCTCGCGGAACTCGTCGCCCGACCGACGGCCGGCCGCCGCCACCGGGTAGACCGCCGTCACCGCCGCCGCGCCCAGGAAGTTGAGCTTCTGCGCCGCGTTGAACGGGACGACGTACGAGGCCAGACCCGCCGCGCCGGCGGCCCGGACCGCCAGGACCTTGTCCCCCTGCAGCACGGTCACCTGAACGAGCCGGCTCACGAGAGTCCAGAGCGAGAAGCTCAGCATGTGGCGCAGCTGCCGCGCGGAGGTGGAGATCAGCCGGCCGCGCGGCGCCGGCAGCAGGAAGCCCCGCAATGCCCCGGCGGCGACGAGGACACCGATGAGCGCGCCGAAGACCTGGCACCGGGCGGCGGCCTGCAGGCCGTAGCCATTCGCCACGACGAGGGCGCCGCCGCCGACGCCGATGAGCAGCGCGGTGCCCGCGACGATCGCGGCGGCTGCGAACCGATGCACGCCGCGCAGCACGCCGACGAAGATCCCCGTGAGGCTCGACAGCGCGAACCAGAGGCCCGCCATCGGCAGCACGCCGGCGACGCGCGCCGCGTCGTCGCCGGCCCCCATCATGAGCCAGGCGCCGAGCCGGTCGGCGCCGGCGGTGAGCAGGACGACCACCACCACGCCGATGAGCGCCTGGTAGAGGGCCAGTGCCCACAGCACACCCGCGACGGCGTCACGGTCCCCCTGGGCGTGGGCGTCGGCCGTGAACTTCATGCCGGCCCAGCCGAAGCCGAGATCGAGGAAGGCGCCGTAGCCGGCGATGGTGAAGGCGAGGCTGTAGACGCCGTACCCGGCGTATCCGAGGCCGGTGACCATGACCGGGACCGAGGCGAAGCCGAGAATCAGGGACAGGACCGACAGGGTGATCGATGAGAGGCCCGACCGCAGCATCGCTTGGGACGGCGGCCGGTCGTGGGTGACCTCGCCTGCGTTCTCGCTCCCGAGGGGCGTGAACACGGCCGCGGATGGGACCTCAGGTCGTCGCTGAGGCGCCGGCTCTGACGTCCGCGTCCACCATCATCTCGACCAGGTTGCGGAAGCTCACCTTCGGGGTCCAGCCGAGCACCCGGCGCGCCTTGCCGGCATCGCCGATGAGGTAGTCGACTTCGGCCGGGCGGACCTGCGTCTTGTCGACGACGACGTGCCGCTCCCAATCCAGCCCGGCCCGCGCGAACGCGACCTCGCAGAGCTCGCGGACGCTGTGGGTCTCACCGGTCGCGATGACGAAGTCGTCCGGCGTTGGCTGCTGGAGCATGAGCCACATCGCTTCCACGTAATCGCCGGCGAACCCCCAATCGCGCTTGGCTTCGAGGTTGCCGAGCTTCAGGTCGGTGGCCAGGCCGAGCTTGATCCGAGCCGCGCCGTGCGTGACCTTGCGCGTGACGAACTGCCGGCCGCGGCGGGGTGACTCGTGGTTGAAGAGAATGCCCGACACCGCGAACAAGCCGTACGACTCGCGATAGTTCACGGTGATGTAGTGGCCGTACACCTTGGCGACGCCGTAGGGGCTGCGGGGGTAGAACGGCGTCTTCTCGTCCTGGGGGCTCTCGCGGACCTTGCCGAACATCTCGGAGGACGACGCCTGGTAGAACTTGATGCTGCGGTCGACGACGCGAATCGCCTCGAGCATACGGGTGACGCCGAGCGCGGTCGCCTCGCTGGTCAG
>Ga0134124_10005406_pt1 | contig 10272 bp, 3 predicted proteins | sample KB304_FD_96880 | JGI IMG/M metagenome (GOLD analysis project Ga0134124, IMG submission 96880) | Terrestrial soil microbial communities without Nitrogen fertilizer from Kellogg Biological Station, Michigan, USA - KB3-0-4 | ecosystem: Environmental > Terrestrial > Soil > Unclassified ... | reverse complement strand
CGGTGGGTGTTGCGGCGCTGCCCAAGGGCGCCCGCGTGGAGATGGAGTGCATTCTCGAGCTGTGAAGGCGCGCGCACCGCGCGCCGCCGCGACGCCGACACGCGCGCCGCCGACGCAGGCCTTCGCCACTGATCCGCTGTTCCTGCTGCCCGCACGCTACGAGGACCGCACGCGCGTCACTCCCATCGGCGCGCTGCAGAATGGCGCGCGCGCCGTTATTGAAGGCGAGGTGCAGATCGCCGATGTGATCTATCGCCGGCGACGCGCGCTGCTGGTGCGGATTTCCGATGGGTCGGGATTCCTGAACCTGCGGTTCTTCTATTTTTCGCGCGCCCAGCAGGAAGGTCTTGTGCGCGGCACGCAGTTGCGCTGCATCGGCGAGGTACGACGCGGACCACAGGGCCTGGAGATGATCCATCCGGAATACCGGCGCATTGCCGTACAACCCGAGCCGCTGGAAGACCGGCTCACGCCCATCTATCCATTGACCGAAGGCATCACGCAGGGTCGCGTGCGGATGGCTGCGAACAAAGCGCTGGCGAAGCTGGCCGCGAATCCCGCGCAGGATCTGCTGCCGGAAGATGTGGTGAAACGACTGCATCTGCCCACGCTGCGCGAGGCGCTGGAGTTCGTGCATCATCCACCCGTGGGCACTTCGCTGGCAGAGCTGGCCGCCGGGCGCCATCCCGCACAGCGGCGCCTGGCCTTCGAAGAACTGCTGGCACACCAGCTTTCACTGCAGCAATTGAAGCAGCGCATACAGAGTGAACCGGCAGAGGCCCTGCACGATCGCACCGGACTGGCAGCGCGATTCGTGGCAGAACTCCCCTTTGCACTGACCGGCGCACAGCGACGCGTGCTCACCGACGTGGAGCGCGACTTGGCCCGCGACGTGCCCATGGTGCGGCTGGTGCAGGGCGATGTGGGATGCGGCAAGACCGTGGTCGCCGCCGCGGCAGCGGCGCGCGCCGTGGGCAGTGGCCGGCAGGCTGCGTTGATGGCGCCCACCGAACTGCTGGCCGAACAGCACTGGCGCAGCTTCGACAAATGGTTCAGACCGCTGGGCCTCACGGTGGCATTGCTGTCGGGTTCACAGCCGGCTCGCACGCGACGCAGCGCGCTCGAAGCCGTGGCCAACGGCGAGGTACACATCGCCGTGGGCACGCATGCGCTGTTCCAGGAGGGCGTACAGTTCCACGATCTGGCCTTGGCCATCGTGGATGAACAGCATCGCTTCGGCGTGCAGCAACGGCTGCAGCTGAAGGAAAAAGGCCGCCGCGGCGCGCATGCACCGCACCAGCTCATCATGACCGCCACGCCCATTCCGCGCACGCTGGCAATGACCGCGTATGCGGACCTCGATGTCTCGGTGATAGATGAGCTGCCGCCAGGCCGAACGCCGATACGCACCGTGGTGCTGGCCGAGGAGCGGCGCGCCGAAGTGGTGGAGCGCATCCACGCCGCCTGCCGTGAAGGCCGTCAGGCCTACTGGGTATGCACGCTGATCGAGGAATCCGAAGAGTTGCGCGCGCAGGCCGCCGAAGAAACCGCGTCACAACTCGCCGAGGCGCTGCCTGGCATCCGCATCGGTCTGGTGCACGGCCGCATGCCACCCAAGGCCAAGGAAAAGGCCATGCATGATTTCAAGGACGGCCGCACGCAGCTGCTTGTGGCCACCACCGTGATCGAGGTGGGCGTCGACGTACCCAACGCCAGCCTGATGGTCATCGAAAACGCCGAGCGCATGGGCCTGGCGCAGCTGCACCAGCTGCGTGGCCGCGTGGGACGCGGCACACAGGAATCCAGTTGCGTACTGTTGTATCGCGCGCCGCTGTCGCAGATGGCGCGCGAACGGCTGGCCGCCATCCGCGACAGCAATGACGGCTTCGAGATCGCCCGCAAGGATCTGGAGCTGCGCGGTCCCGGCGAGCTGCTGGGCACGCGGCAAACCGGCCTCGCCGCGCTGCGCGTGGCGGACCTGATCCGCGATGCCGACCTGCTGCCCAAGGTACGCGATGTCGCCGAGCACCTGCTGCGCGATAATGACTCGATCATCGCGCCGCTGCGCGATCGCTGGATCGGTGGAGCAGAGGAATATGGCCGCGTCGGTTAGTGAAAGACTGTATGGCATCCCGGCCGCGCCGCTGCTGCGGCGGGCCTGGGCCTATGCGCAGCTCATGCGGCTCGACAAACCCATCGGCATCCTGCTGCTGCTGTGGCCTACGCTGTGGGCACTGTGGATCGCGGCGCGCGCACTTCCAGGCGCAGCCGGGCAGGGATGGCGCGAGTCCCTGCCATCGACGAGGTTGCTGCTCATCTTCATCGCCGGCACTGTCGTGATGCGCTCGGCCGGCTGCGTGATCAACGATTTCGCCGATCGCAACATCGACCCTCATGTGAAGCGTACGCGGGGCCGGCCGCTGGCATCGCGGCGCGTGTCGCCCTACGAGGCGTTGACCCTGTTCGGTGTGCTGGTGGCGCTGGCACTGCTGCTGGTCACACGGCTCGACCAGCGCACCGTGTATTTCTCTCTCGTCGGTGCCGCGCTCACCATCAGCTATCCCTTCATGAAGCGCTTCTTCGCACTGCCCCAGTTCTATCTGGGCGCAGCCTTCGGCTGGGCCGTGCCGATGGCCTTCGTGGCCACACTGGGCAGCGTGCCGCGCGTAGGTTGGGTGCTGTTCATCGTTACGCTGCTGTGGGCCGGTGTGTACGACACCATCTATGGCATGGTCGACCGCGACGACGACATCAAGCTCGGCGTACAGTCCACCGCCATCGCCTTCGGCGACATGGATACGCTCATCATCGGCGCCATGCAGCTCATGGTTCTCGGTGGCCTGCTGCTGGCGGGTCGCAGCACCGGCCTGCATTGGCCCTTCCATGCCTCCTTGATCGTCGCGGCAGCCTTGTTTGCCTGGCAGCAATGGCTGATCCGCAACGCTGAGCGCGAGGCCTGCTTCAAGGCCTTTCTCAACAACCACTGGGTGGGGCTGGTGGTGATGATCGGCGTGATAGCCGGGCGGTGACGATCGGCCGCTAATTGACCCGCTGCGCTGCCAGGTGATTGGCGATATGCACCTTGTCCCGGCGTCCGGTCTTGGGATCGGTTCTGTGCAAGTTGAATGCCGTGCTCTTGAACGGCCCTTGCATCAGGTCCAGCAGCATGGCCTCGGAGATCTTGTTTTCCGGCGTCGCGAACGGCGATATCAGCTCGACCAGCCAGACACGTTCACCGGAACGCCACTCTTCAGGCGAAAGCCGCTCGCCCTTCTCCAGCTTCGCCTCCGCGCCTTCGGACAACCTTGCCCAGATCGCCACGCCCAAAGGCAGCTGTTCCAGGCCTTCCTTCGACAGGCCAGCCATGGAGAAAGACTTCGGATCGAGGCTGGAGGACCCCGGCAGAGGTCCAAAACGGAATACTCGGAATTGCTCGTGCAGCACCGCCGGCATGAAGGACCATTCCAGGTCCTTGATGCGCAGCTCGCGATGCAGCGGTGACTGGGACAGCACCCAGACGATCTGTCCCAGCGCCTCTGCCACGGTACGCGGCACGCCCGGCCCCGGTTCTCCACTGGAAACGGGTTGTTTGTTTTCCATGTTCATCCGGCAATCGCCCTCGTATTCGCCACCGTCGTCAGCAATTCCAGCGTCCGGGCATCCACATGCCGCCGCGGCATCAGATCCAGCATGACAGACCCTTCGTCCGAGAAGCCAGCGATGGCATCGATCATCTGCAGCCGGCGGCGCGCCACGAAATCCAGGGGCGTGTGCAACGCGCCGCGGTCATGTTCTCCTGAGTACGTTTCGACATCAGAGTCTTGCGTATCGGTCCCGCTCCGCCACAGATCCTGTCGCGGTGCATTGTCTGGCCTGGTTGTCCAGTCCGTCACACTTTGCTCGAGTTCACTCTGCGGACCGTGAGCACGGTGATCGTCCCCACGCTCCTCGATATCCGCTTGCGGCACCTCCTCCGGGTCTACGGGCGCCTGGCGCGTCAATTCCTGCGCTGCCAAAGATGTGTCGTCTGACCTGCGATCCAGATCTTCAATATTGGTGGACGGAATCGCGGCACCAGTCCGATCGATAACACGCCGCTTGCCCGTCGACTGACGGGCCGTCAGTTCGGTTTCGAGAGCGTCAGCCCGGGACGTTGCTGCGCCACCTGACCGCAGCGCCGGCACCTCGGAAGGATCAACGATCCGCGTGGAGTAGTCGGGATAGGCTAGGGCGACGTCGCCAACCTGGCCTACAGTTCCGTCTTCGAATACCAGTTCGCCGACCGCGGTGACCACGTTACCGGTCGCACCCTCCACGGTTTGTCCGGTGAGATCCCTGGTCAGACCAATGGCGCGGACCCCGGCGGATGCCAGTGACCGCAACTCACCCTGCTGGCTGACGCCATCCTGATTCGCATCCTGCCAGACCTGGAACGCGCCAAATCGGTCGTCACCCGCATCCAAGTATCCGTTCTGGTTCGAATCAAAGGCGGAAAGCCCTTCCAGATCGGTGCTGGCGCCTTCCACGTCATCGACAAAGGAGATCTCTGTGCGTCCGCTGATAGTGCCGTCCTGGTTGCGGTCCAACACCAGCAATCCGTCGTCTGGCGCTACCCAGCCCACGTGGCGTGCTTCCTGTCCGTCGATCACCTGGTAGGTGACCTTCGACTGACCCGGTGAGACGAGCTCAACGCCGTCAAAGTCCAGATCGAGCACGATCGGTGACATGTACGTCGCGTAAGTGTCGAAAGTGACCGTGATCGGATTGCTCGATCGGCCCGTGTCATCGACGGCCTCGAATGTCAAATAGGCCGCGCCGTAGATTTCCTGATAGGTGTATTCCCATGTGGAGTAGTCGTACGTTCCGAATGTTATGTTGGCATAGAGGTCGCCAGCGCTCGTGATGGTGACAACGCTGCTGACGTCTTCCCAGTAAGGCGTATAGGACTGCTGTCCGTCCATCACGAGCAACACCGCACGATCCTGATATCCGCCGATGACGCGGTATGTAATGGCGCCGCCGTCCAGGTCGGTTGCCGAGGCATGGCCCACATAGTTGCTGGCAGGCCCTGTTGCTCTGGGTGTGAAGCTCATTACCGGCGGATGCTCGGGAATGATGTTGATAACCGTCTCGGCCGGCTGCCAGAACCCCGCTCCGTCCACGACCCAATAGTGAACCTTGTAGACCGATGCAACGCCGGGCGGAAAGGTCTTGTTCAGATACAACTGGCCGTCCGGTTGAATGGTGAAGAACCCCGGATTTTCCGGATCCTGGTCGCCGCCATAACCACTCATCATGTAGTACGAGATTGGCCCGCCGTCCGGATCTGTTGCTTGCAAGTAGAAGCCCGTGGGATGTGCCGGGCCGCCCAACCGCTCAGACATGGAGAGGGATGGTGTATTGTTGGTCGGCGCTTCATTCACGTTGGCAACATTGACGGTGACAGATGACTGGCCTGTGTACAGATTGCCACCATCACGCGCCCGCACGCCGAACGTGTACGAGGTTGCCGCTTCGTAATTCAACCCCGGGCTTTGCAGGACGATCTGCCCAGTGCTCGCGTTGATTGCGAAAATGCCAGGCGCGCCCACCAGCTCGTACTGCAGATTCTGGTAAGCAGGCGTGTAGATATCGGGATCGTATGCACCCACGGTGGCCACCACAGTACCTACCGCCGTGTTCTCTGGTACGGAGTTAATGACATAGCTCCCGCTACTCATGTACGGCGTCTCGTTGACATCCGCGATGGTCACGGAAAACGCCTCGTCGTAGTACAGACCGCCAGAATCCGTGACGCGCACGGTGATGTTGCGCGTACCCGCCGCCTCCCGATCGAAGACTGCATTGGTCGTCAGCGCGCCGCTCGTACTGATGTTGAACAGGTTGCCAGGGTTGCTCACCAGCGAGAACGTCGGCGCGTCGCCGCCGGCCTCACCGGAATCCGCGTCCGTCCGCGTGAAGGTTCCCACGGCCGTTCCAACACCCGAGTTTTCATTGACGCTGAGCCCACCGGGAACGATATCCGTAGGAGCGGCATTGAAGTTGATCGTGAGTGTGAGGGGTGATGAACTGGACGAGACCTGGCCCGTGGCCGATTCCCGTGAAGTCGCCGTAACGGTCATCTGCACGTTCTGTGCAAACGTAGCCGGACCCGTAATGCTCAAGTTCGCCAACTGTGCGGGCGTGAACGTCCAGACGCCGCTTCCCTGATTGGTACCGGCACTGAAAGCCAGCGAGGCGGGCACACCTGAAACTTGTACCGTAAGAGTCTCTGACCCATCCTGGTCGACCAATGCCGCCTGCAGATCGACGCCCAGCGCACCGAGCGCCAGCGTTGAACGTGTGGCCGGTGCCTGCGGCGCCTTGGGAGATGCAACCGTGACCATGGGCGCATCCGCGACCGGAGTGATGTTCAACTGGAAATCGCGCTGCGTGGTCAGTCCGCCGCCATCCGTCGCTGTCAGCCGAACCGTTACCGAACCGCTGGTGTTGGACTTGGTGGTGACGGTAAGTGTGCGCGTTCCGTTCACATCGGGCGCGCTGATCGTCGGTGCGTTCACCAGGTTCGAATCCCCGGCTCCCACAGTCTGTCCCGTGACCGAGACGCCGGCCGCTGGCGTGAAATCATCGGTAATCGTCACTGACAAGCTCAGCGAACCATCTTCATTGATGGTCTGCGTGGAAACCGCCGGCACAGTAGGCGGCGCGTTGGGCGACCACACCGCGTTCCACGGGTTTTCGAACGCCGAGTTGGCATGCAGCGTGTTGTACTGCGCCTGCGTGGTGGGTTTGGTATACCCCGCCATCAGGGTCACCAGAGACTCGGCGTTGATGGTCTGCGTTACATGGCCGGACGTCAGGAAGAAGTCGATCTTGTAGTTGGAGCGGTCGGCGGCATTGGTAATGACGTACCAGTCTTTTACCGTCTGGCTCGCGCCGGTTCCCACCACGGTGATGACCAGGTTGTTGCCGACCCTTTCGAACCACAGCTGGTTCTTGTCGATGCTCTGGTAGCCAATCACATCGATGTCAGTGCCGTTCGGATCGAAATTCTGGATCTCATCAGCGCCCGAAGTCGTATACACGATGTAGGTGTCGCTGTCGTCGCCACCAATCAGGATGTCGTTGCCGATACCTCCATCGAGAGTGTCGTTGCCCCACTGCGCGTCCAGCGTGTCGTTGCCGTCGCCGCCGAGCAGCGTGTCGTTGCCATAGCCGCCGTAGATCACATCATTTCCCGCACCGCCTTCGATCAGGTCGTTGCCCGAAGAACCGGTCAATGTGTCGTTGTAGGCTGACCCGAGTAATCGCTCCGGCACATCTTCGAAGATGTCGCCCGCGGCATCGCCGGCCGACCCGCTCAAGGTAGAGAGGGTCACAGTGACGCCGGCTGCTGCAGTTTCATAGCTGACCGTGTCGTAACCCGCACCGCCGAGGAAGCGATCAGCACCAGTACCGCCAATCAGCGTGTCATCTTCCGTGCCGCCCACGAGCCGATCATCACCGGCGTCGCCTTCAAGGCGGTCATTGCCGGCGCCACCATCGAGCTGATCGGCCAACAGTCCGCCGCGCAGCGTGTCGTTGCCGAATTCACCGTACAGGGTGTCGGTGCCATCACCGCCCTGCAGGGTGTCCACACCATCGCCACCACTCAGCGTGTCGTTCCCCGAGCCGCCATCCAGAAGGTCGTCGCCGAGTCCGCCGGTCAGCGTATCGTTTCCGCCGCCACCGTTGAGCGTGTCGGTTCCGTCGCCGCCATCGAGCACGTCATCCGCACCGACACCATTCAATGTGTCGTTGCCGCCGTAACCATATATGAGGTTGTTGCCTGCCTGGCCGGTGAGCGTGTCGTCACCACTGGTACCGTAGAAATAGTCGTCACTGTTCAGGACATTGAAAGTGAGGTTCTTCGTGTAGGAAAGGCCTGCACCGTTGCGGTCCGTAGCCGTCACGGCGACGGTCACCGATGTAGCCGTCTCATAGTCCAGCGCCACGCCAGCCTTGAGGCGCAGCTGATTGCCATTGACGATCTCGAAGCGTGAATCCGCGACCGTGAATGCATGCGACGCGAAGTCACCCGTATCCGGCGCATCCACATCCGTCGCGCTCAACGTACCGAGAAGAATCGGATCGAGGACCGTGCCGCTGACCGGGTGGTCGCGCTCGGCTATGCCCGCGGGGGCTCCAGAGAGCAGCACATCCGTCGGTGCATCATTCACCGAAGCCACGTCCACGCTGATCGTCTGCGTTGCCGACTGGCTGTCGGCGTCGGTCACATTGATCGAGAACGAGTCCAGCCCGTGATAATTCGCCTGCGGCGTATAGGTCCAGGCGCCTGTAGTGCCGTTGAGCGCCACGGAGCCATGCGAGGCATTCGTGTCCAGCGTATAGCCCGTGATATTGCCGTCCATGTCGACGGCGCCGACGCTCCCGGTCAATGCCGTGTCTTCGTTGGTGCCCAGATTCTGATCATCGACCTTGGGGATGGCCTTGGTTCCCACGATCCAGTAATCCCCCAATACCGCGGCGATGTCCGCCGGCATTGCAGCCGGCGTGGTGGCGGAACTGGAGGTCATTGAGTTGATCAGCGTGCTGGCGCCAGAAAGGTACAGAGTCTGGTCTGCGAGTGCGATGGAACGGACCAGCGTGGGCGTAGTCGGTGCGTAGAAGTTCTGCACCGTGAGCGCAGTGGTTCCTCCGATCACACTGACGCGCAAATCGTTGCCGCTGCGCACCAGCCAGACATGATCAGAGGTCACACCCGATATCACGATCTGGTTGATGCCTGAGGTATCCAGCAGCGTGTCACTGCCAGCCTGGTCGTCGAACACATAGGTGTCGTCGCCGAGCTCGCCCTGCAGCTGATCGTCGCCTGCTTCGCCTACGAGAATATCGTTGCCGTCACCGCCGAAGAGACTGTCATTGCCGGCACCGCCGGCGATTTGGTCGTTGCCTGTGTCGCCGTACAGTTGGTCACTGCCATCGTCGCCGCCGACGATGTCATCCTCCGTGCCGCCGTGCAGCGTGTCGTTGCCGTCGCCACCACTGAGTACATCCGCACCGGCATCGCCATTCAGGATATCAATGCCGGCGCCACCTGCCAGCAGATCCTTGTCGTTGCCGCCATTCAGCGTGTCGTCGCCGTCTTCGCCGGCGAGATTGTCTTCGCCATCACCGCCAGTGAGGGTGTCGTTGCCGAGGCCGCCCACGAGCACGTCGTTGCCGGCACGTCCGTCGAGCGTGTCGTTGCCACCCAGGCCGAAAAGGCGGTTGGCGCGAGAGTCGCCACGCAATATGTCGTTGTAACCTTCCGAGCCGACCACGTTCTCTATGGTCGAGACACCGCCAACAGCGACGATGACATCGCTGGCAGCATGGCCGCCCGATGCAGTGCGTGCCGCAAGGTCGATGGTCACCGCCGCCGTCGAGCGCACATATCGAATGGTGTCGCCGTAGGGATGCAGCATGTCCTCGGTACTGATGGCTGCGCCAGAAGTCACCGAGTCATTGCCGCCATCGAGCGTGTCGCCGCCGGCGCCACCCTCGAGTGTGTCATCGCCATCACCACCGCTCAGGCTGTCGTTTCCGACAGCGCCAGAGATCACGTCATCGCCAGCGCCTCCGCTGAGAGTGTTGGCATTGCCATCACCGACGACGAAGTCATCACCGGACGTCGAAGACTCGCCAACCAGTACCAGCTTGGTCAGATCCGCAGACAGACCATCGCGCAGCTGCAGCGTTTCAATGGCACGGGTCGGATCGTTCTGCCCTGTGATCGTGACGTAGTTGTTGCTGGCGTAGGTAATGCGCAGATCCGCATTGCCGTTCAGGCGCGAGAAAGTCAGATCGGAAAGGCCGATGTTGGCGCCCAGTTCGATGGTGTCCGATCCGCCGTCCTGCGTCGTGAACAGCTCACGGACGGTCTGGTTAGTGTTGCCGGTGCGGGTCACGCCCAGCGCGGCATTCCATTGACTGTTGGCGTTGGGCCAACTGGAAGCGGCGGGCATCGGCCGACTGGCATTGGACGTATAGATGAAGTCGACCTGCTCGCGCGAATGGTAAACCTCCTCGCCCGTGCCGTTCCGCGTCACCACCAGCTTGTAGCAATAGCGATTTCCCACACCGGAGATGTTGATGAGCCCCATGTAGGTCCATGTGGCTGTGTACAACGCAGCATTCAGTACACCGGCTTCAGTAAGGATCTCTTCAGTAGTGAACGGCGCATCCAGGATGGTGTCCTGGCCATTGGAGGAGTCGATTTCGTAGATGTCG
>Ga0134124_10005405_pt1 | contig 10273 bp, 9 predicted proteins | sample KB304_FD_96880 | JGI IMG/M metagenome (GOLD analysis project Ga0134124, IMG submission 96880) | Terrestrial soil microbial communities without Nitrogen fertilizer from Kellogg Biological Station, Michigan, USA - KB3-0-4 | ecosystem: Environmental > Terrestrial > Soil > Unclassified ... | reverse complement strand
TCTCGATCAGCTTCGTCATCACGCCGCCGAGCGTCTCGATACCGAGCGAGAGCGGAGTGACATCGAGGAGGAGCACGTCCTTCACCTCACCCGCGAGCACGCCGCCCTGGATCGCAGCTCCAACCGCGACGGCCTCATCCGGGTTCACATCCTTCCGCGGCTCCTTGCCGAAGAAATCCTTCACGTACTTCTGTACCAGCGGCATGCGGGTCTGGCCACCGACGAGGATGACTTCAGCGACATCGCTGGCCGACACGCCGGCATCCTTCAGCGCGATGCGGCAGGGCTCGACGGTCTTCTTGACCAGCTCTTCCACCAGCGATTCGAGCTTGGCGCGCGTGAGCTTCACGCTCAGGTGCTTGGGACCCGAAGCATCGGCCGTGATGTACGGCAGGTTCACATCGGTCTGCTGGCTCGAAGACAGCTCGATCTTGGCCTTCTCGCCCGCCTCCTTGAGGCGCTGCATGGCCAGCGGATCCTTGCGCACATCGACGCCGGATTCCTTCAGGAACTCATCCGCCAGGAAATGGATGATGCGATTGTCGAAGTCCTCGCCACCGAGGAAAGTGTCGCCGTTGGTGGAGAGCACCTCGAACTGGCGCTCGCCATCCACTTCGGCGATCTCGATGATGGAGACGTCGAAGGTGCCGCCACCCAGGTCGTACACCGCGATCTTGCGGTCACCACCGGACTTGTCGAGGCCATAGGCCAGCGCGGCCGCGGTGGGCTCGTTGATGATGCGCTTCACATCCAGGCCCGCGATGCGGCCGGCATCCTTGGTGGCCTGGCGCTGCGAATCATTGAAATAGGCTGGAACGGTGATGACGGCTTCGGTGACCGGCTCGCCGAGATAGTCCTCGGCGGTCTTCTTCATCTTGGCCAGCACGCGCGCGGAGATTTCCGGCGGCGCCATGTTCTTGCCCTGCACGTCGACCCAGGCATCGCCATTGTCGGCAGCCACGATCTTGTAGGGCACCATGTTGATGTCCTTCTGCACCACCTCGTCCTTGAACTTGCGACCGATGAGGCGCTTCACCGCGAACAGCGTGTTCTTCGGATTGGTGACTGCCTGGCGCTTGGCCGACTGGCCCACCACCACCTCATCGTCCTTCGTGAACGCGACGATCGATGGCGTGGTGCGGTCACCCTCGCTGTTCTCGATCACGCGCGGCTTGCCGCCTTCCATGATGGCGACGCAGGAGTTGGTCGTTCCCAGGTCGATGCCGATGATTTTCGCCATATCCGTTTACCTTCAAGAAAATTGGCCCGCGTGGGCTGGATGTTCCGTATCTGGGAATTGTTGCAGTCAGTTCAAGTACGTTCCGGCGCTTTTGCCACGATCACCCGGGCCGGCCGGAGCAGGCGTCCGTTGAGTTCATAGCCCCGCTGCACCACCTGCAATACGGATTGCGGTTCGGCAGTGGTGGATTCCTGCATCACTATCGCCTCGTGCCGCTGCGGATCGAAGGGCGCGCCCTGCGGATCCACGCTGACCACGGCGAATTTCTCCAGCGCCTTGAGCAGCAGCTTCAGTGTGGCTTGCTGGCCCGCGGCCAGGCTCGCCGCATCCGCCTTGCCAGCATTGATCCCGGCCATTTCCAGGCTGTCGACCACGGGCAGCAATTCCTGCACGAATTTTTCCAGCGCGAAGCGATGTGCCTGCTCCACGTCACGCGCGGTGCGCTTGCGGATGTTGTCCAGTTCGGCAGCGGCGCGGACCACCAGATCGCGCTGCTGTGCCGCTTGGGCACGTGCCTCTTCCAGCTCCGCCTGCAGGCTCGCCAGTTCGGGGTCCATGGCTCCCACGCCTTCCGGGGTCGGCTGATCCATCTGGGGTTCGGTCATTTAATCTCCATAAAACAAGTAGATAGGGATTATTCCTAATCTCCCATCTACTGCACGATCACAAGGACTGGCGGGAAAGTGAGGGCTAACGCCGGGAATTCAAGGCCGAGCCCAGGAGTCGGGCAGTGAGATCGACCACAGGAATCACCCGTTCATAGGCCATGCGCGTGGGGCCGATGACACCAATGACACCCACCGTACCGTCATCCGACCTGTAGGGCGCCGCCACCACGCTGCAGTCATCCAGAATCTGATATCCGGATTCCTGTCCGATGAAGATCTGCACGCCCTGTCCGTGCAGGCTCATGTCCAGCATCTGCAGGATCTCGCGTTTCTCGTTGAAGGCTTCGAACAGTCGCCGCAGTTTTTCCACACTGCCCAGCTCGGCGAAGCCCATGAGCTTGGTCTCGCCCGCTACTACAAGTTCCAGATCGCCGCGACGCGGCGTATCCACGAACACCTGCTGCGCCACGGAGATCGTATCGACCATGCCCTGGTTGAGCTTTTCGCGCATCTCCGAGAGCTGGTCGATCAGATCCTGCCGCACCTGCTCCACAGTGCGGCCACGGAATTGTTCGTTGAGTGCGTTGGCCGTCCGACGCAGCTCTTCGATCGGGATTTGCCGGTCCAGCTGCACCACGCGGTTTTCCACGTCGCGGTTGTCGAATACCAGAATGGCCAGCACACGCCGATCCGACAGCGGCAGGAATTCGATGTGTGTCAGCGACGCGGCCTGCGGCGTATGCAGCGACACCACGCCGGCCAGCTGCGTGACATTCGACAACAACTGGGAGGCCACTGAGACCAGCCCACGCGAATCTTCGTTGCCTGCGAATTCACGCCGCAACTTCTCGGCTGCAGCCGCCTCGAGTGGCTGCACCTTCAGCAGGGTATCGATGAAAAAACGATAACCCTTGGGCGTGGGAATCCGACCGGCGGAGGTATGGGGCGAGCTGACGAAACCGAAGGCTTCCAGGTCCGCCATCACATTGCGGATGGTGGCGGAAGAAAGATTCATGCCGGAATCTCGCGACAGGCTGCGTGAGCCCACCGGCTGACCCTCGCGGATATAGCTTTCGATCAGCACCTTCAGCAACTGCTGGGCGCGATCATTGAGCCGCGATTCCTCTCGTTTTTCCCCGTTCATTGGCACGCCGGACGCTAGCCGTGCCCTGCCGCCCCCGTCAAGCATTGGCCGCGGTCATATTCCTGCGCAAAAGGCCCAGCAAATCCGCACGGGCCCGGGCGCCGTGTCCCGGTACACTTGGCAGCGCATGGCCCCTGCCATCCACACCTGCGCGCTACTGGGAAGATTCGAGGAGACCACGGTCCGCGAATCCGCGGCGGCGCTGCTGCCGCATCTGGCCGCCCGAGGGCTCAAAACGCTGATTCAGAAGTCCGGTGCGGCGGCGGGCTTTGCCGATCTGGCCACCGCCGTCGACGACGCCGAACTCACTGCGCGGGCGCAGCTGGCCATCGTCATTGGCGGCGATGGCTCGCTGCTGTATGCCGCAAGGCTGATCGCCGGCTCCGGAATTCCCATGCTGGGCATCAACCGCGGCCGGCTGGGCTTTCTTACCGATGTAATGCCGCAGGACATGCACCAGTGCGTGGATGCAGCGCTGGAAGGCCGCTGCCAGGCCGATCACCGCCCGCTGCTGGAAGCCAGACTCGCCAGCCCCGGCAAAGAAACCCGCTCGCAGCTGGCGCTCAACGATGTGGTGCTGGCCAAGTGGGAAACTGGCCGCATCCTTGATTTCGAGACACGTGTGGATGGCCGCTTCCTCAACAGCCACGGCGCCGATGGCCTGGTGGTGGCCAGCGCCACCGGCTCGACGGCCTACGCGCTGTCCTGCGGCGGCCCTATCGTCGACCCCACGCTCGATGTGCTGGTAGTGGTACCCATCTGCCCGCACACCCTGGCCGACCGGCCCGTGGTGGTGTCGCGCAGCAGCTCCATCGCAATCGTGCTGCACGACCGCTTCGACACTCGCGCACAGGTTACCTGTGATGGCGTGATGCTGGGCGAACTGCTGCCCGGCGATCAGCTTGATATCCTGCCTGCGGCGCATCGCATCACACTGCTGCATCCGCCGGGCTACGATTACTTCCGCCTGCTGCGCTCCAAATTGCACTGGGGTCGGGGCGGCGCTGATCTGCAACGCTGATCTAAGGCACTGCGCGTGTTAATCCACCTACACATCCGTGATCACGCTGATCAAAGGTACAGCGCGTGTTAACCCACCTACACATCCGGGACCTGGCCATCGTCGAGAACCTCGAGCTGGATTTCGCTGGCGGCCTCACCGTGCTCACAGGCGAAACCGGCGCGGGCAAGTCCATCGTCGTCGATGCTTTGACGCTGATCTGCGGCGCCCGCGCGGCGGCGGACCAGATCCGTGCCGGCGCCGACAAGGCCGAGGTCGCAGCCAGCTTCGACATCCGTCAATTGCCGCGCCCTCTGCGGCTGATACTGGAAGAGCAATCCATCGAGGCGGAGGACGAATTGCTGGTCCGGCGCGTCATCACCGCCGACGGCCGCTCGCGCGCCTACCTCAATGGCCAATCAGTGGCCGTGCAGTTGTTGCGCGATGTGGTCGGCTCCCTGCTCGATGTGCACGGCCAGCACGAATTCCAGTCGCTGGTGCGCAGCGCGGCGCAGCGCGAACTGCTGGATCGCTACGGCCGGCTCGACAATCTCGCCGGGCAGGTGGAAATCGCCCACGCCACCTGGCTGACGCTGCTCAACCGGCAGCTGGAAATCGAGACCCGGCTGCGCGATCGCGATGCGCGGCTCGAATTGCTGCGCTTCCAGACCGGCGAGCTGTCTGCCCTCGACCTGAAGACGGGCGAAGCCGCCGAACTGGCGAGCGAAGCCACGCGTCTGGGGCATCGCGGTCGGCTTCTGGAGGGCACCCAGCTGGCCGCACAGCTGCTCTATGAGGGCGAAGGCGACACCGCACAGGCGCAGCTGGCCCGCGCACAGGCCGCGCTAAAGCCGCTGCTGGGCATCGATTCCGCGCTCGAAGGCATCCTGCCGCTGCTCGAAGAAGCCTCGATCCGGGTCACCGAGGCCGCGCGCGAACTAGGTCGCTATGTCGATGGCATGGACATGGATACCGCGCGCCAGGCCACTGTTGAAAAACGGCTGGCCGCTGCGGAAGAGCTGGCGCGCAAGCACCGCGTTCCGGTGGGAGATCTGCCGCAGTTCCGGCTCGAACTGCAGAACGAACTGACCGCGCTCGAATCAGCCGAGCAGGACGTCGCCACCCTGCGTCGCCAGCAGACCGAAGCGTTGCAGGTGTATCGCGACCAGGCCGGGCAACTCTCCGAGGCGCGCACGGCCACCGCCGCAACGCTGGGCAAGGAAATCACCGCACGCATGCAGACTCTGGGCATGAATGGCGGACGTTTTCAGGTGGAGATCTCGCCGCATGCCTCGGCTGAACCCCAGCCGCATGGCCTGGACCTGATCGAATTCCGCGTGACCGCCAATCCCGGTCAACCCCTGCGACCGCTGGCCAAGGTGGCCTCGGGCGGCGAACTGGCCCGCCTGTCGCTGGCCGTGCAGGTCGCCTGCACAGCCGACGAGCGTCGCTGCATGGTGTTCGATGAAGTGGATGCCGGCATTGGCGGCGCCGTGGCCGAGGTGGTCGGACTGCAGCTGCGCGGCCTGGGTTCACGCAGCCAGGTGCTGTGCGTGACGCATCTGGCCCAGGTGGCCGCACAGGGACATCACCATCTGCGTGTGCTGAAACTCACCGACGGCAAGACCACGCGCACCAGCCTCACCGAACTTTCCGGTCAGGAGCGCGTGAGGGAAATCGCCCGCATGCTGGGTGGGGCACAGATCACCGACAAGGCGCTGGCGCATGCACGCGAAATGCTGTCGGCTCCGGCGCGGAACACCGGAGATACCGCACGCATTCAGGTGGCGCCGCAGGCACCCGGCTGAAGCTCGCCGGGAGCGGCTTTACTCAGTTCTGGCCGACTTTCTTCGCGCCCGCGGCCTTGCGCGATGGGCAATCCACGCGCTTGCAACGTCCGTAAAGGATCATCGAGTGATCGTGGATGTCGAAGCCACGCTGGCTGGCAATGCTGTGCTGGCGTTCCTCGATGCCGCTGTCGACGAACTCTTCCACCTTGCCGCAGTCCAAACACACGATGTGGTCATGGTGATCGCCCCGGTTCAGCTCGAACACGGCCATGCCGTTCTCGAAGTGATGGCGGGTCACCAGGCCCGCAGCCTCGAACTGGGTCAGCACGCGGTACACCGTGGCCAGCCCGATGTCCTCATTGGAACCGAGCAGCGCCTTGTAGATGTCTTCCGCCGACTTGTGCCTTGCGCCGCCACCCTCGAGGATTTCGAGAATTTTCAGCCGGGGCAGCGTGACCTTCAGCCCGGCATTGCGCAGATCCTTGCCTTCCAATTGGGCGGGCCCCGTGTGTCAGGTAATATGGCCGATTCTACAATGACAGCTGAAACCATGCGAACCCGTTCCGTTAACCGCCTCGGTACTCTGGCCTTGCTCGGCATTGCGGCCTTGTCTGGTGGCTGCCTGTACCGTATGCCCATACAGCAGGGCAATTTCCTGGATGCGAACCAGGTGGCGCAGCTCGAGACGGGCATGACGCGCCCGCAGGTCAGCTTCCTGCTCGGCACACCGATGGTGCCCAACGGCTTCAACAATGACCGTTGGGACTATTACTACTACATCAAGGTCGGTCGGAAACCGAGCGGCACCGATAGCAAGCGACTGACGGTGTGGTTCAAGGATGACAAGGTCGATCACGTGGATCGCTCCGACGCACCGGTCTCCAACGAGGAACAGACCAGTGCGGCCGAGAAGGCCGTGGCAGCAGAGCCGGGCGGCAAGAAGGCCGTAATACCACCGCCGGTCACCAAGCCGGCAGGGCCACCGGCTGCCGGTCCAGCGCCCGCTACGCCCTAGCTCGGCGCAGCATCCTTGATTTGCCCTGCGCGCTCCTGCCGGGCGCGCAGGACGAAGGCATCAACCAGGGATGCTGCCATGCGCTCCACCAAAGGCCCCAGCGCAAGACCCGTGAGACCCCCTTTCATCTCGAAGCGCAGCACCAGTTCCACACTGCAACCGGTCAGATCGCCACCGGCCTCGAGCGGCGTCAGCGTCCAGCGGCCTGTCAGGCTGCGGAAGGGCCCTTCCTCCAGATCCATCTGGATGATCCGGTGTGGTTCGAGCCGGTTGCGCGTGACGAAGGAGGTATGGAGCGCACCGCTGCCCACCGTGAGCCGCGCCCGCAGCAGATCTTCCTGCCGTTCCAGCACCTCGGCTGCGTGGCAACCGGGCACGAACTGCGGATAGCTCTCCACGTCGTTGATCAGCTCGAACATGCGCTGCGGGGACACCGGCACCAGCGCGGAGCGTCGGATCTCTCGCATACCGCATAATAACGCATGGCCAAAGACCCCAAGGAAAACGAGCGCGTGCTGATCTCCGAGAATCGCCGCGCGCGCCATGACTACTTCATCGAGGAGCGCTACGAAGCGGGCATCGCGCTCATGGGCTGGGAGGTCAAGTCGATGCGCGCCGGCAAGGCGCAGCTGGCCGAAGGCTATGTGGTCATCCGTCAAGGGGAGATCTGGCTGATCGGCGCGCACATCTCGCCCCTGTCTTCCGCCTCCACCCATGTCATCACCGACCCGACGCGCGCGCGCAAGCTGCTGCTGAACCGCGCCGAGATTGACAAACTGGTCGGCAACGTTGAGCGCTCCGGCTACACGCTGGTACCACTGGAACTGTATTGGAAGAGCGGCCGGGCCAAACTGCGTGTAGGTCTGGCCAAGGGCAAGAAGCAGCACGACAAGCGCGCCACCGAGAAAGAACGCGACTGGCAGCGGGACAAGGCGCAGCTGCTGCGCAAACGCTGAGATCCGAAAACTCCCAGCCCCGAGGATCGCGCCATCGTGGTGCGAATCCGGCCGACCCGCGCCCTGCGGCTGTGCATCACGAAAAGTGTGACCCGGTGCCGTCGCAAAATTGCGCGTGTAAACAGAATGCCTATCACTCTGTAAGAAATTGCCATGGCCGTACCTGCCTCACCTGCAACTGGTTTTCGAGAAGCTCCCCCGGAAGATCGCGACAACGACGCGCGCGAAAACGCGCGCATGTTGAAGACGCTGATCGGCAACATCGATGGCATGGTGTACCGCTGCCAGAATGACGCGCAGTGGACCATGGAATTTGTCAGTGACGGCTGTCTCGCAGTCACGGGCTACGGGCCTGAAGACCTGCTGCTGAACCAGACCATCTCCTACGAGCAGCTCACGCATCCGGAAGACCGCATGCGCGTTCGCGCCAGCGTCAATGCCGCGTTGGCACAGAAACGACGCTTCGATGTGGAGTACCGCATCGTCAGTCGTGGCGGCGCCGAACGTTGGGTGTGGGAACGCGGCATTGGACTGTACGGTGCCGATGGCCGGGTACTGGCCGTGGAAGGCATCGTGCAGGACATCAGCGTGCGTGAATCCACCTACCGCGCGTTGCGCAATGCCGAGCGCCGCTATCGCAGCCTGTTCGACAATGCCATCGAAGGCATCTTCCGCACCTCACCGGACGGGCGCTATCTCGATGCCAACCCGGCACTGGCACGCATCTACGGCTTCGATTCGCCGCTGGAGCTGATGAACAGCTTGAGCGACATCAGCGCGCAGCTGTATGTGGATCCCTCGCGCCGCCAGGCTTTCATCGACACCATCCGCCGCCAGGGCTCGGTGTCGGGCTTCGAATCGCAGGTGCGCCGCTACGACGGCCGGTTGATCTGGATCTCCGAGAATGCGCGTGCCGTGCACGACGACAGCGGTCGGCTGCTCTGCTACGAAGGCACCGTCGAAGACGTGACCGAGCTGCGCGAATACAAGGAACGCATCGAGCGCCAGGCGCAGCTCGATGATCTCACCGGCCTTGCCAATCGTTCGCTGCTGCGCGAGCGACTGCAGCAAGCCGTGCGTGTCGCGGCGCAGAATGACACACGTTTCGCGCTGGTATTCGTCGACCTCGACCGCTTCAAGTACATCAATGACAGCCTTGGCCATCACGCGGGCGATGAACTGCTGTGCGTGATGGCCGATCGCCTGCGTGCCTGCGCGCCGCCGCAGACCACGGTGGCGCGGGTGGGCGGCGATGAGTTCGTGCTGCTGGTGCCCGATGCGGATGAAGCCGCGGCGGCCACGCTGACGCGACGCATTCTCCGGGCTACCGGCGAGGTATGGCATTTCAAGGGCGGCGATTTCCGCGTGAACGGCAGCGTCGGCGTCGCGCTGTTTCCCGAACACGGCCGCGATCCAGATACGCTGCTGAAGAACGCGGACGCGGCCATGTATCTGGCCAAGGACCAGGGCCGCAGCACGCTGCGCTTCTTCAGCGCCGAACTCAGTCAGCAGATGACCGAGCGGCTGGACGCCGAACAGCGTCTGCGCGAAGCCATCCGCCATGAACACCTGCTGCTGCATTACCAGCCACGTACACATCTGGCCACAGGCCGCATCACTGGCACCGAAGCTCTGGTGCGCTGGCAGGCACCGGGTGGCCAACTGGTGCATCCCGGCAGTTTCATTTCCATAGCCGAGGAAACCGGGCTGATCGTGGATATAGGCCGCTTCGTGCTGCGCGCCGCCTGCCAGCAGGCGCGCGCCTGGCTGGATGCCGGACACCGTTCGCTGGTGGTTTCGGTGAATGCCTCACCCTGCGAACTGCAGCAGGAGCGCTATGCCGACCGGGTGCTCGAGGCACTGAAAGAATTCAGCCTGCCGCCCGAATGCCTGGAAATCGAGATCACCGAGAGCATGGTGGTGCAGGATGCCCCGCGGCTGATCCGCATGCTGAACCGCTTGCGCGACCTGGGCGTGCAGATCGCCATCGATGACTTCGGCACCGGCTATTCCAATCTGCGCTACCTGCAGCGCTTTCCGGCACAGCGGCTGAAGATCGACCGCTCCTTCATCACCGATGTCACGCAGAACGCGGAAGACGCGGCCATCGTGCGCGCCATCATCACCCTGGGCCACAGCCTCGACATGCTGGTAGTCGCCGAGGGCGTGGAAACACAGGAACAGCTCGCGCTGCTGCGCGAACTGGGATGCGACGAGGTGCAGGGCTTCCTGCTGAGCCCGCCGATGCCCGCGGCACAGCTGGAGGCACAGCTCGCCGCGCTGCGCTAACATCGGCGCCCGTGAGCGCGGGCCCCACCATTCCTCTCCAACGGCTGCGCGAGCTGTGGATTCACACCGGCACGGCCTGCAATCTCAGCTGCCCCTTCTGCCATGAAGGATCCAAGCCCGGCGATGAGCGCCTGCAGGCGCTGAGCCTCACCGAGACGGCGCCCCTGCTCACCGAGGCGTCAGGCCGCGGCGTCGCGCGCTTCATCTTCACGGGCGGCGAGCCGCTGATCC
>Ga0134124_10005403_pt1 | contig 10278 bp, 7 predicted proteins | sample KB304_FD_96880 | JGI IMG/M metagenome (GOLD analysis project Ga0134124, IMG submission 96880) | Terrestrial soil microbial communities without Nitrogen fertilizer from Kellogg Biological Station, Michigan, USA - KB3-0-4 | ecosystem: Environmental > Terrestrial > Soil > Unclassified ... | reverse complement strand
CCACTGGCCACGCGCAGGGTGTCGACGCTCCAGGCCGTCGGCTGGCCCGCGGCGTCGCGCGCCCGAGCGCGCAGCACGTGCTGGCCGTTGGCGAGGAGGTCGGCGTCGAACTGGGCCGCGTAGGGCGCCGCGGCGACAGTGGCGATCGGGGTGTCGTCGATCTGGAATTCCACCGACGCGGCATTGGACGTGGTGGCGCTCGCGCTTTGCATGCCGCTGAGCCCGTCCGCGAAGGGCGCTGGGGCGCCGATGACCGGGGTCGTCGCCGCAGACGAAGGCGGTGGGGCGGGAGCCGGCCCGGGTGCGGGTGCAGGTGCGGGGGGCGGCGACGCAATGGCCGCAGGGGAGCCGCCGCCACCGCCGCCGCAGGCCGCGGCAAGCGTGGCGGCCGCAAGCGGCGCGATCCAACGATGACTCATCTGCACCTCCTGAGCCGGGTGCGGCGCACACGCTATACCGCGCGGCGCAGCCCACGCAAGACCTAATGCCTTGCGACCCGGTGTCGACCAGGGAGGAGCAGAAAGCGTGCGAGGCTACTCGGCCCAGTGCACCCAGCCGCCCCAGGCGGTGACCAGCACGACGATGCCGAAGGCGATGCGGTACCAGGCGAAGGGCGTGAAGTCGTGGCTGGAGATGTAGCGCAGCAGCCAGCGCACGCACAGCCACGCCGAGATGAACGAGAACACCAGTCCGACGGCGAACAGCGGGATGTCGGCGCTGCTGAGCAGCGCCCGCTCCTTGTAGAGGCTGTAGATCCCGGCGCCGATGAGCGTGGGCATCGCGAGGAAGAAGCTGTAGTCGGTGGCGGCCTTGCGCGACAGGCCGAAGAGCATGCCGCCGATGATCGTGGCTCCCGAGCGACTCGTGCCCGGCACGAGCGCAAGGCATTGCGCCAGCCCCACCTTCAGCGCGTCCATGGGCGTCATGTCGTCCACCTCCGCCACCCGCGGGGGCGCGCTCGAGGCGCGGTTGCGACGCTCCACCCACAGGATGATCAGCCCGCCCAGGATGAAGGTGCTGGCCACGACGATCGGCGTGAACAGGTGCTCCTTGATCGCCTTGCCGAAAAGCAGTCCAAGCACCACGGCCGGGATGAAGCCGACCAGCACGTTCACCGCAAAGCGCTGCTCGCGCGGGCGCGAACCCAGGCCGCTGAGGGCCTCGCGCAGGCGCTGCGCGTACACCAGCATCACCGCCACGATCGCGCCGGTCTGGATGGCGATGTCGAACACCTTGCCTTTTTCGTCGGCGAAGCCCAGGAGCGAGCCGGCCAGGATCAGGTGGCCGGTGCTGGAAATCGGCAGGAACTCGGTGAGTCCTTCCACGATGCCCATGACGGCTGCTTTCATCAGCAAAGCGATATCCAAGAAATCTCCCAAGAAACAGTCAGACGCGGCTCGCGCGCGGCGCGAGGAGGGTAACTGCTTTGGATGACGCGAGCCCTTCGTGCCGGCCGCGCGCCCTTCGATTGACCCTGTGTCATCGGCTGGCTACATTACTGACCATTCAGTCAGTACTGCGAGAAATGTCCTCTTCCGCCGCCCTCCCCGTTCGCCAGCGCAGAAAGGAAGCGCGCCCGCAGGAACTCCTGGACGCAGCGCTGGACCTCTTCGTCGAGAAGGGGTTCGCTGCGACCCGATCCGAAGAGGTGGCCGCGCGGGCCGGCGTCTCCAAGGGAACCCTCTATCTCTATTACCCGAGCAAGGAAGAGCTGCTGAAGGCGGTGATCGTCCAGAGCCTCGTGCCGGAGATCGCCGAAGGCATGGACATCGTCCGCTCCCACACCGGACCGACGGACGAGCTGCTCGCCTACATCCTGCGGGAATGGTGGCGGCGCATCGGCGAGACGAAGGCCTCGGGGATCTGCAAGCTGATGATGTCCGAGGTGCGAAATTTCCCCGACATCGGTCAGTTCTACATCGAGCAGGTCGTGGAGCCCGCGCAGCAGCTCATCGGTGCGGTCATCGAGCGCGGCATCGCCGCCGGCGAGTTCCGCCCGGTGCCGATGTTCGAGACCGTGCAGGCGCTCATGGCGCCTCTGCTTTTCCTCATGCTTCACAAGCACTCGATCGGCGCATGCCCGGGCCTCGAAGGCCGCGTGAACCCCATGCGGATGATCGAGGCGCATGTCGACATGGTCCTGCACGGCCTGGCCAGGAACGACCGGAAGACCGGCGCGTGAAGGGTGCACGGCGAGGCGGCCCGCTGCACGAAGCAGCAATGTGCGCGAAATAGAATTCGCCCCCTTGGCCCTCCTTCGCGACTCTCTGTCCCAGATCGAAATGAACATCGAACAAGCCCGCTTCAACATGATCGAGCAGCAGATCCGGCCCTGGCAGGTGCTGGATCCGTCGGTGCTGTCGCTGCTGGCGATCGTGAAGCGCGAGGACTTCGTGCCGGGCGAGCATCGCGCGCTCGCGTTCATGGATCTGGAAGTGCCGCTGCCCGAGGGGCAGTGCATGCTGTCGCCCAAGGTCGAGGCGCGGATGCTGCAGGAGCTCGCCGTGCACAAGCACGAGCGCGTCCTCGAGATCGGCGCCGGCAGCGGCTACATGGCTGCGCTGCTGGCGCACAAGGCGCAGCACGTCATCACGCTGGAGCGCCGCCCGACGCTGGCCGCGCTGGCCGCCGACAACCTGCGCCGCGCCTCCATCGTGAACGTGCAGGTGCGCACCGTCGACGGCTCGCACGGCCTGCCCGACGAAGCGCCGTTCGACGCCATCGTGCTCTCCGGCTCGGTCTCGAAGGTGCCGCAGGAGCTGCTCGCACAGCTCAAGCCCGGCGGCCGCCTCATCGCCATCGAGGGCGAGGAGCCGGTCATGCGCGCGGCGCTCTACACGCACGGCGGCGAACGCGGCGTCTCCCGCGTGGAGATCTTCGATACCGTCGCGCAGCGCCTGGAAGGCTTCCCCGAGCCCAGCCGCTTCGTCTTCTGAGCCGGGCGCGCCACCAATGCCCTCGATCAAGCAACTGGCGGCGCGTGAGCTGCACGCCTTCGTCGCCTCGTTGCCAGATGGCGTGCAGGCCCAGCTGCTGGACGTGCGCGAACCCTGGGAAGTGCAGGCCGCGGCGCTCGAGCTGCCCGGCGCGACACCGCTGCGCATCCCCATGCACGAGCTGCCCGCGCGCCTGTCCGAGCTCGACGCCACGCAGCCCATCCTGGCTCTTTGTCATCACGGGGCCCGCAGCCTGCAGGTCGTCGCATTCCTTTTGCGCGCCGGAATGAGCGACGTGTACAACGTCGCCGGCGGCATCGATGCATGGTCGCGCGAGGTGGACCCTCTCGTGCCGCAGTACTGAAGCCACGCGGACGAGGGGACCGTGGCGCTTCGAGAATTCCAAACACTTCCTGAACGAAAGTAGCTCCATGTCCAAGGGAATCCTGTCGCGCGCGCTGCGCGCCGAGCGCGGCGGCATCGTCGTGCGAGCCATCGCAGCCGCGGCGTTGGCCGCCATGGCCTGTGGCGTGCACGCACAGACGATCCAGGAGCTGTACGACGCAGCCCGCGCCTACGACGCCACCTATCTCGGCGCGCTCGCGCAGTACGACTCCGCGCAATACCGGCTCGAGCAGTCGCGCGCGCTGCTGCGCCCGCAGGTGGGGCTGGCCGCGAACGCCACGCGTACCGAATACGACCTGCCCATCCTCGATCGCCGCCGCTCCAACAACACCGGCGCTCAGGTGAACGCGAGCCAGCCGCTCTACAACCGCCAGAGCAGCGTCACCATCACCCAGTCGGAGCGCGCCTACGAAGTGGCGGCCTACGACCTGCAGGCCGCCGAGCAGGACCTCATCGTCCGCGTGACGCAGGCCTATTTCGACGTGCTCGCCGCGCAGGACACGCTCGGCACTGCACAGGCCAACCGCACCAGCATCAACGAGCAGCTCGCCTCGGCCAAGCGCAACTTCGAGGTCGGCACCGCCACCATCACCGACACGCGCGAGGCGCAGGCGCGCTTCGACCTCGCCACCGCCCAGGAGATCGCGGCCAACAACGACCTGCTCGTGCGCCGCATCGCGCTCGATCAGCTCGTGGGCCGCACCGATGTCACGCCCACGCCTCTCAAGGCCGGTGTCGACCTTCTGAAGATCGCGCCGACCAACGTCGACCAATGGGTGAGCCAGACCGAGGTCTCGCCCAACGTGCGCCGCGCCGCGCTCGGCTATGAGATCGCCCAGCTCGAAACCACCAAGGCGCGCGCGGGCCATCTGCCCACCGTCGCGCTCGTGGCCGCGGCCGGAAACGCCAACGCCACCGGCAACTACCCGCCCACGCAGCTTGGCAACTCCACGCAGGCGCAGATCGGCGTGCAGCTCAACGTGCCGCTGTTCGCCGGCTTTGCGATCCAGAACCGCGTGAAGGAAACCATCTCGCTCGAAGAGAAGGCCCGCAACGACCTCGAGGCGGCGCGGCGCACCGTCACGCAGGCCACGCGCCAGGCCTACTTCACCGTGCAGTCGGGCGAGGCGCAGGTGAAGGCGCTCGAAGCCGCCGAGGCGTCCAGCAAGCTCGCGCTGGAGGCGACGGAGCTCGGCTACAAGGTCGGCGTGCGCGTGAACATCGACGTGCTGAACGCGCAGACCCAGCTCTACACCACGCAACGCGACCTCGCGCAGGCTCGCTACAACGTCATCATCGGCAACCTGCGCCTGCGCCAGGCCGCCGGCACCCTCAAGCCCGAGGACATCACCGCGGTCAATCGGCTCGTCGCGCCCTGATCTGCACAAGCACCCACGCGCCCCCGGTTTGCGACACGCCCCGGGGGCGTTTTGCATTCAGGCCTGCGAGGCCAGCATCGCCACGTGATCGCCGATCGCGAGGCAGGACGTGAGGCCGGGCGATTCGATGCCCAGGAGATTGATCAGGCCCGCAATGCCATGCCGGCGCGGCCCGTCGATGCGGAAGTCGCTCGAAGGAGCACCGGGGCCGTCGAGCTTCGGGCGAACGCCGCTGTAGTCGGCGTGCAATGCGCCGTCCGGCAGCGCCGGCCAGTAGCGCCGGATCGCCGCATAGAAGCCTTGCGCACGCGCCGGGTCCACGCGGTAGTCGATCGCCGACTCATCCTGCACGTCGAGCCACTGCACGTCCGGCCCGAACCGGGCCCGGCCGGCGAGGTCGAGGGTGAGATGCACGCCCAGTCCGCCCGGCTCGGGCACGGGATAGATCAATCTTGAAAACGGCGCGCGAGCGCCGAGGCTGAAGTAGCTGCCCTTTGCGAAACGGGCTGTCGGCCGATGAGCCGGGCCCAGCCCCGACGTGCGCTGCGCGAGCCAGGGCGCCGAAAGCCCCGCCGCATTGACGACGAGTCCCGCGGCGATCTCCATCTCGGCCACGCGCAGCAGGTGGTCCTCGCCCGCGCGCGTCTCGATGCTCTCGACCTTCGATCCCAGCGCCACCACGCCGCCCGCACGCTCCAGGTCGCCTTGCAAGGCCAGCATCAGCGCGTGGCTGTCGACGATGCCGGTGGACGGCGACAGCAGCGCGCTGTCGCAGGTGAGCGCCGGCTCCAGTTCACGTGCGCTCGCGCCGTCGATGAGACTCAGGTCATCCACGCCATTGGCGATTGCCTGCCGCTGGATCGCGAGAAGCTCTTCGCGCTGCGATGCGTGCGTCGCCACGATGAGCTTGCCGACCCGGCGGTGCGCCACGCCGCGCTCGGCGCAATAGTCGTAGAGCGCGCTGCGACCCTGCACGCACAGGCGCGCCTTCAGCGAGCCCGTGGGGTAGTAGATGCCGGCGTGGACGACCTCACTGTTGCGCGAGCTGATGCCGGTGCCGATGGCCTGCCCGGACTCGAGCACGAGCGTGTCGATCCCGCGCTGCGCGAGGGCACGCGCCACCGCCAGGCCCACGACGCCTGCACCGATCACCGCGGCATCGACCCGGTCCATCGTGCGCTGATGCCCCGGCTCGTGCGCGCCGCGCTCAGGCGGGTACGGCCTGCTGCTCCACGCGCTGCGCGAGGTGCGCAAGCGCTTCCTCGACCTGGTCGACCAGGACGAGGCACAGATCGCCCGGCTCCAGCCGCGCCAGTGCCGCGTCGATGGCGACGAACTCGCCGCGGATCTCCTGCACGTGGCGGGTGCGCGCGGCCTTGACCAGGCCCTCGCGCAGCAGCGTCATCACCTCGCCGTCGGCGCGGCCGCGCTGGGCGGCGTCCTGGTAGAGGAGCACTTCGTCGAAGGCGTCACCGAGGATGCGCGTCTGCTCGCGGATGTCCTCGTCGCGGCGGTCGCCCGCGCCGCTGATGACCACGCTGCGCCGGCGCGACGGCATCGATTCCACCGCCTGCACGAGGGCGCGCATCGCGTCGGGGTTGTGGCCGTAGTCGGCGATGACGGTGGCGCCGCGGTAGTCCATCACGTTGAAGCGTCCCGGCGCGTTGTCGGCGTCGTTCACGAAGCTGGCGAGGCCGCGGCGGATCGCGTCCCAGCCGAGGCCCGCGCCCCAGGCCGCGGCCACCGCCGCCATCACGTTCTCCACCTGGAAGCCGATGCTGCCGTTGCGGGTGATGGGCACGTCACGCAGCGACACGCGCTCGCGCCACGCGCCTTGCGCGGCCACCACGTCGTCGCCTTCGATGAAGACCGCGCGACGGCCCTGCGCGCGGTGCGTGGCCATCACCGGGTGCTGGCGTTCCAGCGCGAAGAAGATGGTCTCGCCCGGGCACGCGTCGGACATGGCCGCAACGATCGGGTCGGCGGCGTTGAGCACCGCATAGCCCTTGGCCGACACGTTCTGCACGATCACGCGCTTGAGCACCGCGAGGTCTTCGACGGTGGTGATGTAGTTCAGGCCGAGGTGATCGCCCTGGCCCACGTTGGTCACGACCGCGACCTTGCAGCGGTCGAAGCCCAGCCCCTCGCGCAGGATGCCCCCGCGCGCGGTCTCGAAGACGGCTGCGTCGACTTCAGGGTGCATGAGCACGTTGCGCGCGCTCTTCGGGCCGCTGCAATCGCCGCTGTCGATCTGGCGCCCGTTCACGTAGACGCCGTCGGTGTTGGTCATGCCCACGCGCAGCCCGCTCGTGGCGAACAGGTGCGCGATCAGGCGCGCCGTGGTGGTCTTGCCGTTGGTGCCGGTGACGGCAACGACCGGGATGCGGCCGTCGTCGCCGCTGGCATAGAGGTGCGAGACCATGGCCTCGCCGACGTGCCGGCCCTTGCCGAAAGAGGGCGACAGGTGCATGCGCAGGCCAGGGGCCGCGTTCACCTCGACGATGCCGCCGTTTTGCTCCTCCAGCGGGCGCAGCACGCTCTCGCACACCACGTCCACGCCGCAGATGTGCAGGCCCACGATCTGCGCCGCGGCGACCGCGCGAGCGGCGACCTCGGGGTGCACGTCGTCGGTCACGTCGGTGGCGGTGCCGCCAGTGCTCAGGTTCGCGTTGTTGCGCAGGACCACGCGCCGGCCCTTCTCGGGCACGTCCTCGGGTGTGAGCCCCTGCACCTGCAGGCGCGCGATGGCGATGTCGTCGAGCCGCATCTTGGTGAGCGAGGTCGCGTGGCCCTCGCCGCGGCGCGGATCGGCGTTCACGCGGTCGATGAGCTCGCGCACGCTGTGCGTGCCGTCGCCGATGACATGCGGCGGATCGCGACGCGCGGCGGCCACGAGCTGGTCCCCCACGACGAGCAGCCGAAAGTCGTTGCCCGGCAGGAACTTCTCGACCATCACCTCGCCGTATTCGGCGGCGGCACGGAAGGCCGTCTCCAGGTGTTCGTGAGTGACGATGTTCACCGTCACGCCCTTGCCCTGGTTGCCGTCCTGCGGCTTGACGACGACGGGCAGGCCCACTTCCTGCGCCGCGGCCCAGGCGTCGTTCACGTCGCTCACCGGACGGCCGAGCGGCACCGGCACGCCGGCCGCGCGCAGCAGCTTCTTGGTGAGGTCCTTGTCCTGGGCGATCGATTCGGAGACCGCGCTGGTGGAGTCCACCTCGGCGGCCTGGATGCGGCGCTGGCGCGAGCCCCAGCCAAACTGCACGAGGCTGCCCTCGGTCAGCCGGCGATACGGGATGCCGCGCGCGACCGCCGCCTCGACGATGGCGCCGGTGCTCGGGCCCAGGCGCACGTCCTCGTCGAGCGCACGCAGCTGGGCGATGGCCGCATCCACGTCGAAGGCGCTGCCGGCGATCGCCGCGTCGATGAGCGAGCACGCGAGCTTGAAAGCCAGGCGGCCGACCACTTCCTCGCTGTACTCGACGACGACCTGGTGCACGCCTTCGTCGATGGTGGACGAGGTGCGGCTGAAAGTGACCGGGCAGCCGGCCTGCGCCTGCAGGGCGAGCGCGGCCGCCTCAAGAACGTGCGCGAGCGCGAGCGGGCCCTGGTGACCGTCCGGACGCAGCGCGCCGATGGCCGGGAACAGCGCACGCAGGCGCGTCTCGAAGCCGCTCATGGAAGCGATCGAGCATTCCTCGCCATGGCAGGCGACGATGGCTTCGATCGCCGTGTGGCGACTCCAGAGATTGGGGCCGCGCAGGGCCCGGATGCGGGAAACGTCCATTCGCGTGTGTCGCTCAGCGTGCGGTCAATTCGGGTTCGAAGGTCTCGATGCCCGCGGCAATGAGTTCGGGCGCGGTGCCCATGGCCCAGGCCACGGCGGCGGCGGCCAGCAGCGCGCCTTCGGGAAGACGGATCGAGCGGCTGCGGCGCGGTGCGGCCTCGCCGAGCGGCGCGCACTGCACTTCGCTCGCGCCGCTGGCCAGCACCACCCAGCCGTTCTTGGCGATCACGCAGCGGCGACCCAGGGCACGGTGCTCCTTCAGCGTGGCGCTGTCCGCGTCCGTGCCATAGAGGATGACTTCGCCGTCGCACAGATCGCCGAGGGCGGCCACGCGCGAGTCGTCGGCATTGAGCACGGCGGCGCCGTCGGCGAGCACGACGTCGACCTGCGTGCGCATCACCTTCACGAGCTGATCGGAGTCGCGCACGTCGTGCGCGGCGAGCGCCTGCGCGCCCCCCAGGTCGGTGACGACGCCGACGGTGCAGCGGTCGTAGGCGAGGCCGTCGTCGAGGATGGCGTGCGCGCCGTTCTCCATCACCACCGCCTCGACGTTGCGGTTCATGAGCAGCCGGTGCCCGGCCTCCCAGTTGGCGCAGTTGCCGCGCTCGACGCGGCGGTTGCCGAGGAAGAGGCCGTCGCGGCAGGACACGCCCACGTGGCGCCCGCCCAGGTGGACCAGCCACGCCACGAGACGCGCGATGAGGTTGGTGTCGGTCGTGCCGGCCACGCCCACGATGGGGATGCGGCCGGTCACTTCATCGGGGAAGAGGTGGTCGACGATGGCGCGCCCCACCGGACGCGGCATGCCAACGGCTGGCTTCAGGTGCATGAGCAGGCCGGGGCCCGCATTCACCTCGACCACCGCGCCGCCCTGCGCCTGCAGCGGCCGGGAGATGTCCTCGGCCACCACGTCGACGCCGGCAATGTCCAGGCCCACGACGCGGGCGGCCAGGCACACCGCGTACTGCACCTCGGGGTGCACGTCGTCGGTGCAGTCGATGGCGACGTTGCCGTTGCGCTGGATGAGCACCTGGCGGCCGGCCTCGGGCACCGACTGGGGTGTCAGGCCCTGGCGGCGCAGGTCGAGGAGAACGGCGCCGTCCTCGTCGGCCTTGATGCGATTCAGCGGCGAGTCTTCGTTGAGGCCGCGCCTCGGGTCGCTGTTGATGTGGCGGTCGACGAGCTCGACGATCGTGGAGCTGCCGTCGCCGGTCACCCACGCCGTCTCGCCGCGCGCGGCGGCGGCGACCTTGCCGCCGACGACGAGCAGCCGGTGCTCGTGCCCGCGCACGAAACGCTCCACCAGCACCTCGCTGCCATGGCGCTCGGCGACCTCGAAAGCCGCGGCGACGTCTTCGCGGGTCTTGAGATCGAGCGTCACGCCGCGGCCGTGGTTGCCGTCGGTGGGCTTGATCACCACCGGCAGGCCGATGTCCTGCGCGGCAGACCAGGCGGCGTCGGCGCTGGTGACGATCTCGCCTTCGGGCACCGGCACGCCGCAGGACTTGAGCAGGCGCTTGGTGAGGTCCTTGTCGGAGGCAATGCCCTCGGCGATGGCGCTGGTGAGCTCGGTCTCGGCGGTCCAGATGCGGCGCTGCGTGGCGCCGTAGCCGAGCTGCACGAGGTTGCCCTCGTTGAGGCGGATATGGGGGATGCGGCGGTCGGTGGCCGCGGCCACGATGCACGCGGTGCTCGGGCCGAAATAGGAGGAGTCGACCTGCTCGCGCACCTCGCGGACCGCCGCCTGCACGTCGAACGGCTCCTCGTTGAT
>Ga0134124_10005402_pt1 | contig 10278 bp, 6 predicted proteins | sample KB304_FD_96880 | JGI IMG/M metagenome (GOLD analysis project Ga0134124, IMG submission 96880) | Terrestrial soil microbial communities without Nitrogen fertilizer from Kellogg Biological Station, Michigan, USA - KB3-0-4 | ecosystem: Environmental > Terrestrial > Soil > Unclassified ... | reverse complement strand
GCCAGCTCTGACTGGCACAACCGCGGCAACTTCGGACCCGATGACCGCCGCACGACCCAGGACTTCTACCCCGGTGAGTACCAGCGTAACTACACGATGGTGCGTGCCGGCAGCAGCAAGCCCACGCCGCAACAAATCGTCGATGGCCTGCGCACCGGCAACAACTTCGCCAGCAGCGGCCAGATCATCGACCGCCTCGGCTTCGTGGCTTGCACGGGCAAGTCGGAAGCGCTCGTCGGCCAAGTGGCTCTCAACGCGGCGGTCAACAACAACGCCCCGAGCGCTGCGGGTTGCGCCACGATGGGAGAGAAGTTGGTGGTTGCTTTGGGTTCTGACATCGTGATCGGCATCACGGTGCGCGATCCGGCGGGCACGAACTTCTCGCCGTACACCTTCCCGAACCCGTCGCTGAAGCAGGTGAGCATCAACCAGCCGATCAACCAGCCCGTGCTCGATCACGTCGACGTGATCGGGGGTTTGGTCACTGGCTACCGCACGCCGGGTGCTGCGAACTACTCCGGCGAGTGGCCGCGCAACACGAATTGGCTCAAGGCGGATGGCACGACGGCTGATCTGTCGGTGGTGCCGGATGCGGCCAAAAACATCTCGACGGCGATTCTCAAGACGTTCAGCGGCGTCGGCGCCTCGGCGTGGACGGCTTCTGCGTCCCCGGTCGACGGTTCGACGTTCTTGACCATGACGTTCCGCGTCTCGGCAGTGACTGCTTCACAGTACTTCCGTTTGCGCGGCACCAACATCCCGGCGGCCGTGCCGTTCGAGACCGACGCCAGCGGTAACCCGCTCGCGGACGTCGTGACCAACGCCAACGACACCACGCGGCTTCGCATTCCGTGCACCACAGCGCACAGCGCGAGCAGCCAGTTCGATGGTTGCCCGGACCACTTGGCCACCGCGACGGGCGCGACGAACCCAATCGTCGGTCAAAAGGCCGTCTCGTACGACATCGCGGCATGGTCGGACCTCTGGTTCTACGCCAACCCGGTGTTCATCGAGGTGACCGGCTCGACCCCGGTTGCGGGCGTGAACTGACAGAGACCCGTCACCCATGAGTGACGTGACTGTCACTCACGAGTGACGCCACCGTCACTGACGAATGGCACGACACGGCGCCGCGCGGAAACGCACGGCGCCGTTGCCTTTTTGGAAGCCCCCAAAAAAAGACCATGTCGACGCCTGTCTTGAATCTCGATCTTGCCGAGCCTCTCCCGAGACCATCTGCTCAACCCGCAGCGCCCACACAGCCGCCCAGGCCGCGTCGCTCTTGGCTGCGCGAGCCGCTGCTGCACTTCATCGTCCTGGGTGGCCTATTGTTTGCTATCGATCACTTCGTGTCGGAGAAAACCGATGATTCGCGAACGATTGTGGTCGGTGCCGACGTCAACAGCGAAGCGACCGAGACCTTCAAAGCCGCGCGCGGTCGGGATCCAAACCCGGAAGAGCTCGAAGCGCTCCATCGTGTTTGGTTGGACAATGAAGTGCTCTATCGCGAAGGACTCGCGTTGCAAGTCGACAAGGGCGACTCGGCGATTCGCGAACGCGTGATCTTCAAGGCGCTCAGCGTCGTCGACAGCAGCGTGAAATTGCCCGCGATCGACGACAAGGCCCTGCGCGCGTGGTTCGAAGCCCATCGCGACAAATACGACGAGCCCGCGCGCTTCGACTTCGAAGAGGCCGCGCTCTCGGGCACGAACTCCGAAGCGACCGTGCGCGATTTCGTAGCCGATCTGAACAAGGGGACGCCGGGCGACGCAAAAGCGGGCCTGCGCGTTTTCAAGGCGCGTCCGCATGGTAACCTCGTCGACGCGTACGGCGCGGACTTCGCCAAAGCCTTCGAAGCATCGACGCCGGGGACTTGGCAAGCGATGCAGACCCGCGACGGCTGGCGCGCCATGCGCCTGAATGCGGCAACCCCGCCCAAGCCCGCAGCGTTCGAAATCGTGCGTGGAATGGTGCTCCAGGATTGGAAGGATGCAACAGCCTCCGAGCAGCGCACGGCCGCCGTGCGCACCTTGGCCAAAAAGTACAAGATCACGTACGAAAAGCGCGCGCCAGGGTCTGAAGAATGAGCTCGTCTCGGATGCGCTCCCTCGGACTACTCTTGCTCACGCTCGTGCTCTCGTTGCGGGCTCAGCCGGCACGCGCCCACGAAATGAGCATGGCGGAGATGGAAATCCGCGAGACTGCTCCCAGTGAATTCTTTTGGGTGTGGTCGGCCGCCAGCGACAAGCGCCCCATGGGGCATGACTTGGTACCGCGCTGGCCCGGCAAGTGCGTTCAATCCGATTCCAACGTGGTGCATTGCGATGAAGAAGGCCTAAAAGGCACCTTCAGCATGGAGGGTGTAGGGAAACGCTATTCCGCCGCACTGGTCAAGATCACCTGGCTCGACGGCCAGAGCCGAGTCTACACGTTCACTGGCTCGCAGCCTTCGGTCGAACTCTTCGGCTCCGCAGATGATCGTCGCGGTCTCGCCGAGATTTTCCGAACGTACACCGTGCTCGGCGTGCAGCACATCTCGAGTGGCATCGATCACTTGTTGTTCGTCGCGAGTCTGCTGTTTCTGGTCGGCTTCAACCGACGTCTAATTGGCACGATCACCGCGTTCACGCTGGCGCACAGTCTGACGCTTGCGTGCAGCGTATTCGGTTGGCTGACGCTCCGTTCGGCTCCCGTCGAAGCGTGCATTGCGCTGTCGATCGTGCTCGTTGCGAGTGAGTCATTGCACGGCGAAAACACGCTGGCGCGGCGCATGCCGGCGCTGGTTTCGTTCTTGTTTGGCCTAGTGCACGGGCTCGGCTTTGCCGGCGCGTTGAAGAGCATTGGGCTTCCGCAGAGCCACTTGCCGATGGCGCTCCTGAGCTTCAACGTCGGTGTCGAACTCGGTCAGTTGATGATGGTTCTGCTCGCGTTCTTGCTGGTGAGCATTCCTTGGCCGAAGGGGTGGCTCACGCGCGCGCGACGTCCGGCGTTGTATGCCGTCGGCGTCGTCGCGGCGTTTTGGTGTTGGCAGCGGATCGCGGCGATCGTGGCGTGACGCGCTGCCGCAACGCGGTCGGAAAAGGTCGCGACCCGTGTCAAGAGCCGACGGCGCGAGCCGGAGACGCTTTCGCGACTCGTTCGCACATCTCGGTGGAGAAGCGCGACATTACCCATTCCTCCGCTTCAGCGGTGGACAGAAAGACTTTGACGGGGTGCGGGGGAGGCTTGAGCCAATTCAGAGCAGTGAGCACGCCGTTGACCAGGGTCGAGCTGCCGACGATGCCAGACGCCAGAAAATTCTTGCGAACGTTGGCGTCGTACTCCGTATACATCTGGGCGATCGAACGGCGTTGCAGCGCGTCCGGCATGGGACTTTCACGCGTATCGTTGATTAGACCGAAGGGTCCCATTTGGATCACCTCGATCATGCGTTTCATCAACTGATTCCAGTCCCCTTGTGTGTAACTCGCGCCCGCGCGCATGATCACCAAGGGGTAGCGAGTGACGTCGAACTCGATTCCGCGTGTCAACCTAAGCTCCTCGGTTTCACTCGACCCTCCTCCGGCGCCCGTCAGCGAATGTATCCTAAAACGCTGGCGACCGGCTGAGCCTGGCGTGGTGCCAATGTGCAACAGTCCCATATTGGTGGGGGACCGTCGTACACCGAGTTCGAGAGCGCAAACCCGCCTCAGACCGCATCGCGCGAGCAGATCAGGCGCCCACGAGCGTACTTTTCCAATGACTCACTGGCATTTCTCGAGCTTGCCGGCGTCGAAGATCGAACGAACCTCGCTGGCACTGAGCGCTCGATTGAAGAGCTGCACTTCATCCACGATGCCGTCGAGGTGAGCGCCCTCCAATACGTACGAACCGACCAGCACATTCGCTGACTGAGTATCGACGAAAGCAGGAACGGGTGAGCGGCTATCTTCCTGTTTACCATTCACGTACAGGGAGAAGCTGGCAGCGTTCTTGACGGCCGCCACGTGGAACCACACTCCCGGGACGGCCTTCGTGGTGCTAAACACGGTGAACGCCGGGTCCACGCAGCGATTGACGGTGCCCCCGCCAAAGCAAAACCAAAAGCGGTGGTCGTCCCCCTGCTCGATCAATCGCCAACCGTCCAGGTTGACTCCAACGGCCGACATCTTGTCCACGATGGACATGTCAGCAGCCGTGATGGCGTCGAAGCGCACCCATGCGTCGATCGAAAAATCGCCGGAGGACACGTGCAAGCTCGGGGCATTTCCGAAATCGACATAGTCGTCCACGCCATCCAAGGAGAACCCTTGGCCGACGATTCCGGTCGCAAAGCTTGCGCCGTGTTGGAGCGTCCCGTTGGCGCTTCCCACGACGTCGCTCGCGTTTTCATCGGCTGGCCACCACGCGACCATGCCCAACGGCGGCTCTGCACAACCACCGGCTGCACCGCTCGCACCGCCACTGCCTGCCTCGCCAACCGCCGCGCCGCTCTCGCCGCCGCTGCCTGCATCGCCCGTCGTGATCTCACCTTCGCCAGCGCTCCCGTGGTCATTCCCACCGACGCTGCTGCCGCCCTGACCGCTATCGGTGCCCCCCGCGCCAGGAGAAGCCGCGCCCGCCTCACCTGAGCTCCCCGCCTGAGACGACGCCGGTTGCTCACTGGTCGCCTTCCCGCAAGCCGAGATACTCAGGCAGCAACAGAGCGCCCAGCACTTCAAATCACTCCTAGGTCGATATTGGGCTGACATAATCGCGGCCCCCCCTTTGACTTGGTTCGTCTTGTTTCGTTCGGAACGTTTCCGTGCGGCACGAACCGCAGCCGTCTCAGCTAGCACAATCGCCGATCGTTCCGCAGCGTTCCGGTGAAGAAGCCGAGCAATCGTGGCGCGCAGAGGCCGCAGCCTCGTCGAAGGCGTAATACGCACGTGCGTCACCGCGTCGCGCATCCTCCTCGTCCGTCGCGCCCAGTGGGCCGACTCGAGCGCTGCGCCGCTCACGCTGATCTGACGCGGGCCGAAGCCGTGGTTGCGAGCTGAGCGCGACGCGCTGTTTGGTTGTGCCATGGCGGACGTGTTCCGAGCCATCGCGCCCGTGGCCGCGGGCATCCCCAGGCCGTTCGAAGTAGAAAGCGTCTCAGACCAGGACAGAGCCGGCGCCAGGCCAGCGAGAGACGCCGAGCTGAGCCAGGCACGGGGACACGGGCGCCAGCGTTTGCTGATTGCAGCAACCCTCGAGGTACGCAAATATTTAGCTGTTTACCGCCAGGCAATCAAAGAAAGGGACATGTTCAAGCAAACCCATTTCGTTCGTGCGTTGCTCTTCTCGGCTTCCGCTCTGAGCCTACATTGCAGTGGCGGACAGCACGGCGCGATAGCCGCCTCCTCCACGGCGGGCGCAGCCGACACCGGCGCCGGAAGCCCAGGCGCGGGCGGGCTCGGCGGCGGGGGCGTCAGCGGAGTTGGCGGCACGGGCGCACCTGAGTTCGACGCGGGCGCGGGCGGAATGGAAAGTCCACTCGCAGGTTTCGGGGGACAAGGCGGCTCGCCGCAGGTCCGCACGTTCACGCATCCCGGCGCTCCGCTCACGCTCGCCGATCTGCAGACTCTCAAGGCCAACCTCGATCAAGGCAAAGAGCCGTGGAAGTCTGCTTTTGCGCTGCTGGCAGCCGATGGCAAATCCAAGCCCACCTACGTCATGGCGGGCCCCTTCGCGGAAGTGGGCCGCGCCCCCAACGTGAACCTGAACCAATGGCGCGCCGACATGAGCGCGATCTGGAATCTGTCGCGGATGTGGTATTTCACGGGCACGACTGCCTACGCCAAGGCGGCACACGACATTCTCATCGCTTGGGCAACTACGCAGACCTCGTTTACCGGCCGTGAGTCGATGCTCGATCTGGGAGACTACGCCGCTGCGTTCGTCGGCGGCGCCGAGATCTTGCGCGGCACGTGGCCGGACTGGACGGAATCCGACACGACCACCGTGAAGGCGTATTTCGGGAAAGTCCTTCTGCCCGCCACCAACCCCTACGGTGAGAGCCAGTTCGGCGCCGCCAACAAAGGCGCGCTGGCGCTCGTCGCACGAGGGCTGCTGGCGATCTTCGACGACGACACCGAGACACTCGACGACGTCGTGTACGAAATTCGCACGCTCGCACACATCGGCCTGCGCAGCTCCAATGACATCGGCGAGATCGGTGATTCGCTCCGCGACCAAGGCCACGCTCACGGACAGCTCATCTCGCTGGCAATGCTCGCCGAGGCATTGTGGAAACAAGGCATCGACATCTATTCCGATCTCGATAACCGCCTGCTGGCCGATGGCGAGTACTTCGCGCGCATCAACGAGCTGGTGCCAACACCCTTTCTGCCCTTCGGCACCACCGACGCCTATTACGTCGCCGACGACACCAACCACGGTTGGGGAGGCGGAAACGTGGCGCTCAATTTGATTTACGGTGCTTACGTCGTTCGCAAGAGCTTGCAAGCGCCCTTTATCGCTCTGCGGCGCTCGAAGTTTCCGGTGGACGGCAATAGCTTCATGTTCCTCAAAGAGTCCGATGCATCCGTCGCGGCGCCGGCCGCGGCGTTGTCCTTGCCTGCCACCGCTTCGATCACGGCTGGCTTCAGTGATGTCGATATCGGAGATGCCAAGCCCGCGGGTAGCGCCTCGTATTCCAGCGGAAGCTGGACTGTGCAGGGCGGTGGCACGGAAATTTGGGGGTCGAACGACAGCTGCCACTTCAGCTATCGATCACTCACAGGTGACGCCGCGATCATCGCGAAGATCGACGCGCCGCCGACGAGCAACAAGAACGCCAAGGCTGGCGTCATGATGCGCACGAGCCTTGCTCAGGGCGCACCCCGCGCGTGGATGGGCCTCACCGGCGACGGCAACCTCCAACAAAACATGCCGAACCTCGCTGTGTATGGCGGCACGAACTATGGCAACAAGACCCTCGCAAGCGCCCTGTCGTCGTACTGGGTGAAGCTCGAGCGCATCGGGAACATCATGACCGGCTATGTTTCTCCGGATGGCAGCAATTGGGCCGCCACGGATGTCGGTCGGATCGACGCTCCGGTTCCGGACACCATCTATGTCGGTTTAGTCGTTTCTTCGTTCGTCAATGGTACCCTGAACGCGTCCACGTTCAGCAACGTTCAGATCACCGGCGGCGACGGCGGCGCGCCCATCCTGCCCCCCGCTGCGCCAGCCGCATTACTCGCTGCACCCGGCATCGACGCCGTTCCGCTGCGCTGGCAGTCGTCGTTCGGCGCCACCAGCTACCGCGTGAAGCGCGCAACCAAGAGTGGCGGCCCGTACTCGACCATCGCATCGGACATCACGACTTCTAGCTACACCGACGCGACGGCGATTAACGGAACCACCTATTACTACGCCGTCGCCGCTGTCAACTCGGCCGGCGCGAGCAGCAATTCCCCCGAGGACAGCGCCACACCCGTCCGGCCGCAGGTGAACATCGCGACCTCCGGCGCGGCGAACGACAGCGCCAGCAACGCGACCAACGCGGGAAACGCCTTCGACAGAAACCCCGCCACGCAATGGTTCTACTCGGGTGTGACCGGTTGGTTGATGTATGACCTCGGCTCGGGCCACACTCAGGTCGTGAAACGATACACGGTCACCAGCTCGAATGACCGAACCCCGCGTGATCCCAAGGACTGGCAGTTCCAAGGCTCCAACGACGGTTCCACTTGGACCACCCTCGACACGCAGAGCAACCAGACCTTCACCGAGCGCTACCAGCAGAACGCCTATCCTCTGTCCAGCGCGGACTCGTACCGTTATTACCGGCTCAACATCACCGCCAACAATGGCGATGCGACCTTTACGGACCTCTCCGAACTCGGACTCTGGACGAACCCGGAGCCGTAACGGCCGAGCAGCGCAGCGGTCGTCCCGAGATTTTGCTGGGGAGGGGGGAGCGCGCGAGCGCGACCGAAGAGTGGATGAGAAGCCCAATACTTGGTGGGGCGCTCGCTTCCCAGCCACGCACCTCACACAACGCCGTGGTGCCCGCCGCAACGCGTTACACTGCAACGCAGTCGGGGTAATTGCGAGCTCGGACACCGCGCCCAGAGCACGCGCAAAGGGCCGTGAATTTCACTGAATCCAATCGCTATTGGCCTTGGCGGCGAGCCAACTCTGCGTGAGCGAGCCAAAGTCCGTCAGGCTCGTGAGAGCGCTGTCGGAGAACATGCTCGGCGTCCACGCGTTGTCGGTTACCCATGCCGTCCAGCTCGCGCCGTTGCCATCGATGAAGCTCTGGAGGTTCATGCCCCAGGCGTGCGGGTCAGGATCGGAGTTCGCGTAGCCCCACTCGGAGACGAACACAGGCGCCTTGGCGGCAGCCGTCGTCACTTGAGTTTGGAAGGCGGCCTTCCAGTTGCTTGGGTAAATGTGGGCCGTGTACATCAGGTTCGAGCCCGTTGGCGGGCTGCTGGCGGCGTCCCCCGGGAACTGATCCCAAGTTTGCGAAGGCACGATGATCAAGTTGTTCGGGGCACCAGCGCGGATCGTATCGATGAGGCCTTGCACGACGGGCTTCAACGCGGACCAAGAGGACGAGTAGTCCGTGGGCTCGTTGAACGGCTCGTAGAGCACGTTGCTGTAGCCCGCGAAGACCGGCGCGATTGCAGTCCAGAATGTCTTCGCATCAGCGGCGGACGTGCCGCTGACGATGCTATCGATCTGATGAAAGTCGATGATCACGTACAGGTTCTTGCTCGTCGCGTAGTCGACTGCCGGCTTGAGCAGCTGACTCACGTACTCCGGTCCGCTGAGTGAGACCTTTGGCATGCACGCCGCGCTCGGCCCGGAACCCACCGGATACGGCAGCGGCGAGCACGTCGGGTCGCCGCCCGGGTTGTAGTTGATCTCGGGATACACCGGAAGGCGCACCACATGGCCCTGGACGCCGGCCGCCGCAATCTTGTCCATGCGTGCGGTGATCCCGGACGCCGATTTGCCGTTGTAGGAATAGAGAGCACCGATATCGATCAGCGACGAGCCGCGCAGCACGATCGTTTTACCCATCGGGTCCTTGAGCTGGGTGCCCTGAACGTGCAGCGGCGGCGGCCCACCGCTGCCACCCGCGCCGCCTGTACCCGGTGTCCCGGCGAACCCGCCCGACGCGCCTGCCCCGCCTGAGCCGCCTGAGCTCGGCGATGTTCCCGCTGCACCGCCGCTGGCGCTCGCGCCGCCCGCGCCTCCATTCGCAGCCGCGGCTCCCGCGCTTCCGACCGAAGTCGAGCCGGCAGCGCCTCCGGAGAGCGAGCCCGCCGAACCCAGGCCACCACCCGAGCTGCCGCCGACGCCGGTCGGCCCACCAGGAGGCCCATTACTCTTATCGGAGCTGCTGCAGCCCCCCATCATCATGACGAACACGCAACCGATTACTTGTGTCGAAAATAGTCGTAGCATTGTGCTCTAGTGCCCCCAGGCGCGCGATCGGGTTCAGGATTCAGCACTGCTCGTGCTTTTCAGCTACTTGGGGGGCTTGCCGCAAATCGCCGCCGAGCAGGCCGAGCGGTACTCGGCCGCTCCGGTCTGAAGTGGTCGACCCGAACCGGACGGGTATTGGATCGAGCGCTCCCGATAGCTCGCTCGCGCGCTTCAGTCCTTGTGACGCATCGGGATGCCAGCCGTTCGGCGAGGCCGCTCCGAGGGCACACCCGGCTCAGCCTTTTTCACCGGCTTGGAACTCGGTGTGCAACTCGCGGCTGGCTCAGCACTCGCACTCGCACGCGCACGCGGCGCGACGGTGCTCGACGCCGGTTCGGCGCTGATCGCGGTCGCACCATTTTGCGTCCCTGTGCTCGCCGCTGCGGCGCCATTTTGCCTCGCGGCGCTCGCGGCGGCCGCAGCGACTCGCGCGGGCGGTAGCGGGTCACCGGTCGTTCGCCCGACGTCACAGCCGAGAGTCAACGCCATCGTTGCCGCGAGCACCACGGCGGCGGCCGGCGCGAAGGCCGCCGTTCCCCGAGACACTCCACTCTCGGCAGTGATGATGCTCGCGTCCTCTCGATAGAGAAAGCTCACACAATCGCCGCGCTCGAGCACCACCGCAATCTCGTCCCCATCCAGCACGGACAGATTTCTGACCGTCTTCTGACAGCGGCCACAATATCGCCCCCGCTCGTCCCCGATCATGTCCTCCCAATCCACCTCGCAAGGGTTGGGCACATCCACCACCACCGGCAGCCTTCGGCTCGAGCTCATCCGCCATTCTACGTCCACCCCTCCGAAAGGATCTCCTCGGGGCCACGGAGGGCG
>Ga0134124_10005400_pt1 | contig 10280 bp, 8 predicted proteins | sample KB304_FD_96880 | JGI IMG/M metagenome (GOLD analysis project Ga0134124, IMG submission 96880) | Terrestrial soil microbial communities without Nitrogen fertilizer from Kellogg Biological Station, Michigan, USA - KB3-0-4 | ecosystem: Environmental > Terrestrial > Soil > Unclassified ... | reverse complement strand
GTCTTGTGCGGGCTGGCTTCGGGCACCACCAGCGCGTCGGGCGTGAAGTGGAACCAGAACACCGGCGTGACGTCGGGCGTCTTGTACTGCACATCGCCTTCGATCGGCTGGAACACGATGTGCGGCAGGTTGATGCCCACGACGTTCAGGCCGTCGCCGGGCAGGTTGTTCATCTGCGACCACATCAGGCCGCCGCCGGCGCCGGCCTTGTACTGGATGATGGTGTCGATCGCTGGGCACTTCTTCTTGAGTACGACCTGCTGATGCCGCGCCGCGATGTCCGACTCGCCCCCGGGCGGGAATGCCTGCCAGTACAGGACGTTTTTGTCGGGGCAGGCCTGCGCCATCGCGCCGGCAGCCGCCGCAAGGGCGAGGACGCCGATCCAAGTTCTGACGCTGAATCTCATGTTGTTGACTCCTTTGCAGTTCTGGCCTGGACGCCGTCAGCTCCAGACGATTTCGTGCTTGATGACGAGCGGGTCCAACCGCTGGTGCACTTCGCGCTCCACGGCCTCGCGGTTGGCATTCGAGCCTTGCAGCCCGACCGTGACCAGGCTGCCGTGCACCGCATGCGGTGCGACTGCCACAGCCACATGCAGTTCAGCGCTCTGCAGCTCGGCCAGCATCCTGGTCACCTTGCGCTGCGCCGCGTCCCAGCGCAGTTGCGGCTTGAACACCTTGCCGACGCCAGTCAGCGGCATGGCCTCGATGAGGTAGACGTGCACCGGGTTGGCGGCGCGTTCGGGTGTGCGGGCGGCGATGAATGCCAGCAGCTCGTCCGGATCGGCCTGCGCCTTTGCTTTCAGCTGCACATAAGCGACCGGCAGTTCGCCTGCATAGGCATCGGGCTGCCCCACGACGGCGGCGAAGGCGACGGCCGGATGCTGGAACAGGACTTCCTCGATCGCGATCGGGTCGATATTGTGGCCGCCGCGGATGATCAGGTCCTTGGCGCGCCCCGTGATCCACAGGTAGCCGTCCTCGTCCAGCCGCCCCAGGTCGCCTGAATTCACCCAGCCCGGTTCGACGAAGGCGGTGCGGTTGTGGCTCTCGCTCAGATACCCGGAAAACACGCCGGGGCCGGACATCGCGACGGTGCCGATCTCGTTGACGGCGCAATCGCGCACGTAGCGGTCATCGGCATCGAGCCGGACGACGCGAACGCGGCTGTACGGTCCGGGGTGGCCGACCGAACCCAGGCGGACCGGGCGATCCGGATAACTCATCAGGTGCACGCTGGCAGTCTCGGTCATGCCATAGACCTCCAGCACCGGCACCTTGAACCGGCTCTCATAGGTGCGCGCCACCGCCACCGGTATCGCCGAGCCGCCGCCACAGCAATAGCGGATGCTGGAGACATCGGCCTCGCCGACCGGCACGTTCAGCGCCGCAGCCAGCACCGTCGGCACGCCGCCAAAGACCTGTGGCCGGTAGCGCTGCACCAGGTGCCACACGTTGCGCACCGCGCTGGGATTGCGCCAGCCCGCCGGCGACAGGATGACCAGCGTCGCGCCCATGCCCAGGCTGCCCAGTCCCTGCGTCAGCGCGCCGCCGACGTGGAACAGCGGCAGGCCGAACAGGATCGCATTGCCCGGCAGCATCAAGGCCATCAACCAGGCCTGGTAGACCTCATTGCGGTGGGTGTGGCGCACGAGCTTGGGCATGCCGGTCGTGCCGCCGGTGTGGAAGAACGCGGCGGTGTCGCCTGGCGCGATCTTGCGCCCGCTGCGCAGATAGTCCGAGGGCTGCGCCGCCGCCAGGCGCTGATAGCCGTGGACGCCACGCGCCTCCGGCTCCGTGGGCCCGACCACCACGATGGCTTTCAGTCCCGGCAGCTCGCCGCGGATACGCTCGACCTTGTGCCAGATTTCCGGACTGGCCTGGCCGCTCATCGTCACCAAAACTTTGGTGTTGGCGGCGCGCAGGATCTCGGTGATCTGGCCCGGCTCGAGCAGCGGATTGACCGGGTTGGCGATGCCCGCCGCCTGCGCGCCGAACAGCGCCATGAAGCTCTCGGGCAGCAAAGGCAGCAGGAAGCTGACCACATCGCCGGGCCCGACGCCCAGCTCATGGAACAGGTTCGCCGCCTGCGTCACGCCCGCGATGAATTGCCGGAAGGTCACGGTGAGCGGCGCTTCCGCGGGATCGGGATTGGGCAGGAACTGCAGGGCCGGCGCATCGGGGTCGCGCGCGGCCCCCAGTTGCAGCACCTCGTAGGTATTGAAAGCGGCGATGCGCTCGTCGTAGGGCGTGGCCTCGAAGTCCCGCAGCAGCGCGTCAGTGCTCAGGTCGGGACGCCTGTCACCGATCAAACGGTCCAGCAGATGGGCGCGGGTCATTGCGACGCATTTTGCGCAAGCAGCGCGCAAACGGCATCGGTGACTTCCTCAGTGCGAGCCGAACCTCCCAGGTCGCGCGTGTGCAGTCGCGGGTTCGCGGTCACTTGCTCGATCGCCTGCATGAGCCGCCGGGCCGCAGCCGGCTCGCCGATATGGTCGAGCAGCATGACGCAGCTCCAGAACGTGCCGATCGGATTCGCCAGGCCCTTGCCCATGATGTCGAAAGCCGAGCCATGGATCGGCTCGAACATCGAGGGATAGCGGCGCTGCGGATCGATATTGGCGGTGGGCGCGATGCCCAGGCTGCCGGCCAGCGCGGCCGCGAGGTCGCTCAGGATGTCGGCATGCAGGTTGGTCGCGACCAGCGTGTCCAGCGATGCGGGACGCGTGACCATGCGGGCGGTGCAGGCGTCCACCAGTTCCTTGTCCCATTTCACGTCGGCAAACTCCCGGGAGACCTGCACGGCGATCTCGTCCCACATCACCATTGCGTGGCGCTGCGCATTCGACTTGGTCACCACGGTGAGCAGCTTGCGCGGGCGCGATTGCGCCAGCCCGAAAGCGAAGCGCATGATCCGCTCGACCCCGGCGCGCGTCATCATGCTCACGTCGGTGGCCACTTCGATCGGGTGGCCCTGGTGGGCCCGGCCGCCGACACCGGCGTACTCGCCCTCGGAGTTCTCGCGCACGATCACCCAGTCCAGGTCAGCGCTCTGGCAGCGCTTCAGCGGCGCGTCGATGCCGGGCAGGATGCGCGTGGGCCGCACGTTGGCGTACTGATCGAAGCCCTGGCAGATCTTCAGGCGCAGGCCCCACAGGGTGATGTGATCGGGGATGTGCGGGTCGCCGGCCGAGCCGAACAGGATCGCGTCCATGCCGCGCAGCGCATCCAGGCCGTCGGCCGGCATCATCTCGCCGTAGGCGCGGTACCAGTCGCCGCCCCAGCCGAGCGACGCGAATTCGATCCGGAAGCCGGCCGATTCGGCCAGCGCCTGCAGTACGGCCTGCCCGGCGGGAACCACTTCCTTGCCGATGCCGTCACCAGGGATGCACGCAATCTTGTATGTTTTCACGGAGGTCCTTCAAGGCCGGGTTACTCCGTATCGTACAAGTGTTGCGTAGCCGCCGCTCATCGGCATAGCCCGGCGAATCGGTCTTGCGGCTTGCAGGCGCCGGCACCCATTTGAGCGGCTGCCTGTGCTTGTTCTGTTTCGCGTGTCCGGCAGTGGCTCAACCGGTCTTTCACCCTTGCGGAGTACTGCCATCCCGCGGCCAGGTTGGGCAAGGGCGACCCTGGTTTCCAGCTAAGGGACTTCCATTTCGGATGGCCCTTGCTCTGGAGCTCCTGGAACCTTTCACAGAACTGGTCGGCAAAAGCGGTGATGAACTTGTTGCGCTCTTCGTTCTTGAAGTTGGCCGTGATCAGGTACGAATCCACGGACAGCGAGGGCAAAGCGGCATCGGCGATATTCAAGGCTGGGTAGCTGGTCTTCTGGATGTCCGCCCTCCGATAGTCCTGCAATACCTTGGCTGAAGTGCTGTTTGCCGGATCGAACTTCAAGAGCTTCAGGTTCGGCGGTACGTTGGTCTCGAGCAACTTGAGCGGCTGGCCGCCGACAAGCACGAGCACATCGAACTTGGGGAAGCTCGCGTAAAAATCCGGGTCGCTCAGGACCATCAATGCCGAGCGCCGCGTCTTGGTTCCTTCATCGTCGCCCGTCACACTGGGGTTGATGAAAGGACTGACGACGACCGGTCGCTCGTTGAACATCTTGCTGTAGATGTTCAGTGCAGTGAGATACGTACCGCTTTTTTCGGCATCCATCCAGATTCGCTTGCCCCGGATCTGATGGATGAATTCAAGCGGGCTGTCCTTGTTCACCAGGAAATGGATTTCCTCCCGGTACAGCGGCATGAAGACTCTGAGGTTCTTGAGGAGCTTTCCATACTGCTGTCGGGTTGCCGCGGGCACCTGGCGGCTGTCGCGCAGATACACAAAAGCGGCGTAAACATCAGACTGGACAATCGCCAGGCTGACTCCTTCCGTCTCGCTCAAGTCTTCCACGTTGGCCCAGGATCCTTTGGAATCACGCACCTCCAGCGCCGGTGAAACTATCTCCTTGAGGTTGTTGCCGATCTGGAAGTAGGTCCCTGTCTTCCCACCTGTCACGATGACATCTGCATGCGCGCCAGCTACGGCCAAAGCCGCCAACGCCAGCACAACTCTCATCAAATCAAGCCATGAGTGGGCCGTTCGGGTCATTGCTCGCATAAACGTCATCCTCTCTTCAAACACTCAACCTTGGGACTTGCACAACCCCGCCGCCTCGTGCGCCGCGGAGCATAGTGATTTCCTGTTTGTCTGGGGCGGGGCCGCGCTGTCGGTGCGCGGTGCAATTGATGGAACTGGTGCGGCGCTCGTCGGCGGGGGCGGGGCCGCGGTGTCGGTGCGCGGTGGAATCGATGGAACAGCTGCGGCGCTCGTCGGCGGGGGCGCGGCCGCGGTGTCGGTGCGCGGTGGAATCGATGGAACAGCTGCGGCGCTCGTCGGCGGGCTCTGCCTTGGCGAGACGGTACCCGACGTAGATACCGGCAGCTCAGGTGATGATTTCTCGCTTGTCGTGGTCGAGGGAGACTTGACCAGGATCCAGAAGAGAAGCAACGCGCCAACACCTGCGATAGCGGTCTTGAATAGAAGCGTGGAGGCTTTTCTATCCGATTGCGGCGGAGCCGGTCCCTTCTGGGCCGGTCCCTTCTGTTCCCCCGGCCGTAGCGCGCCCAGTACCGGCACACCTTCAAGCGGCGTCTTGCGCGTCTCCTTGTCAGCCGACTCAGCCTTTTGACCATGCTGCTTGCCAGCCGGGGTCAGCAACATTGCTGGTCCGGCTGATGAAGGTTCATCGATCGGGAGACGATCGTCAGGCTCAGGGATGATCGTCAGGAACCCGGGCTTGCGGCCGCAATATGGACAGTAGGCCACCGACCCGAACCACGGCCGGCGGCAAAATTCGCATCGGCTTTCAACGCGAGCCGGCTGAGCCAGGTTATCCGTCTGAACGTTCGTCGACACCTACTTCTCCAATTTCCACCCGAGCACCTGCGCGAGTTCGGGGTGGTCCACCCACAGATGACCGTCGTGGACAAACAGTGAGGCAGACCAAGGCCTTGTGACGCTCAACGTGCCGAATGGAACGTCGGCGCGGTTTTCTGCCTGCACTTGCAGAACAGCCCGGTGTTTTTCCTTGGATTCCAGCAGGGCAAGAATCCCTTGCGGTGCATCGATCTTCAGACCGACCACGGCGCGCTCAAGCTCGGATTCGACAAGCGGGACGACGACCTCTGAAGACACCCGATTGGAACTTTGTTCGGGCTGCTTCCACGGATCTCCCTCGATCCGTTGCGATTTTCTGTAGCTGACGCGACCCGTGCCCAGTCGCGGCGCATCGGTGGCGGCCCTTTCGGGGCCCGGCTTACCCATTTGCACGTACTCGAACGCGTCCTGGCCTTTGCAACAGAGTTGCCAGAAAGAGCCCGAACGCGACAGGTACGGGCAGCCCAAAGAGAACGCCGGCCTCAGTCCGTCGGGCCAGGCGATCCAATCAGCCTCTTTCTTGCCGTCTTGATCCAGGCGAACAATGAGCTGTCCTTCCTCGCTTGGCCAGATCACGCGAAGCGGATCGAAGACGGGCGCTTCAAAGCCATTTTTTGGAGCCGGGGCGCTGGTTGGCAAGAGTATGGGTTTGGCTGCCCCCGGTGGCTTGCCAACGAGATTGACAAGACCTTGCTTGCCCAGCACCGGTAGCCAGACTTCGCCTGCCCATGCAACCGGGCCTCCCAGCGCAAGGCTTTCTCCAAAACACTCCACTGCGCACGACAAACCGATCAGGGTCGGGGTCACCACCGCCAATCCACGGGCCGTGGGGAAGTACAAGGTGGCACTGCGAACTCCCTCGACAACTTCCATACGCCATCCGCGGGAGTTCTTCATGCCCTTTGCCACTAAACTGCCGGCCGGGAGCTCGAGCGGGATCCATTTCTTCGAATCGGGCAGGAGTACGAGCAGATCGCCGTGCTCGGGCTCGATGGCCATCAAGGTCGGTGCGGCCACGTCGACCTTGTGAACCAGAAAACGGTACTGCCCAGGCGGTAGGGCCGGCAAGGTTTCGTCGGCCTCACTGGACGGATCAGAGCGCCCGCCTGGCCGTGCCAAGGTCAGCCTTACAGGCGTCTGCCTCAGGCCTCTTGCCAAAGGCTTGGCAATACCGGGGAGCGCGGATGCGCCAAACGGTGGAACCCACGGCGAATCCAGGCGCGTGATCGTGACATGTAGTCGAGTACCGGTCTGCGGTGAGTAATCGAAGTCCGATGGGAACCACTCGCCACTGGAAGCATCTCGCTTCGCCCGGATCATGCGCCCGATGTCTTGATTCGAGAGCTTTGCATTGGCGGCCGTTCCATTGGGAGTCGACGCAAGGCGCCACCGCTCTGATTTCCGATCGCGGTACCACGTACCCGAGTTGAGCTGCCAGCGTTCCTGCTCTTCCACAACATCCTCCTCAACCGACCTGCTCATCACTGCGGAAGGGTCGTTGGGATCATTAAAGGGGAACATCCCCTAGTTGTCCCGTCACCGCTGGTAACTTCCGTTCAGAGTGCTCATGCGGTTCCGCCGAGCAACCCGTTCGCGTCGAAGAACCGGGCGAAGCTGCCGCCGGCGCCGTCGGCGGCCCAGGTCACCACGAAGCCGTCGCCGATGGCCACCGCCGTCGGTCCCGAGAAGGTGCTCGGCGCCGTATTGATCCGCGTCGCGCCGCCCAGCGGCGCGCCATCGGCCGCGAACCTCCGGGCCCGAATCACCCCGCTTCCCAGCCAGGCGACCACGTAGCTGCCGTCTGCCAAAGCGGCCACCGAGGGCGCTTGCTGCGGGGCGATGCCGGGCTCCAGCAACGCGAAAGCGCCCACTGGCGCCGCATCGCCGGTTGCTTTGCCATCGGGCCCGAATGCGCGCGCGAGGATTGGCGCGACGCCCCAGGCAACCCAGAAGCCCCCGCCGGCCGTTGCAAGAACATGAAGTTCGCCCCCTCCCGCGCCGGCCAGCTGAGGCGTCCCCGCGGCGGTGCCGTCGGCAGCGAAGCGCTGGGCGTAGACGTTGAAGCCCCCAGGGTCCCGCTGTCCCCAGGCCAGCACAAAACCACCGCCGGGCAAGGCGACGGTCTGCGGCAGCGACACGGGAGCGCCCTGCAAGGCGATAGGCTGGCTCACTGCGTCCTGCTCGCTGCCCAGCAGCGTGCCGCCGGCGGCGTAGCGTTGGACGATGACCGGGAAGTCGGCGGCCAACTGGTGCTCCGGATTCACGGCCGACCCGATCCAGGTGAACGCGTAGCCGCCGCCCGCGAGCGGCGTGATGCCCACGAGCGAGCCGCCCGTCACCGCGTTCACCCCAATGCGGATCTCCGCGCCCACGGCGGCGCCGGAGGCGTCGAAGCGCTGGGCAAATACTCCATCGGGCAAGTCGCGCCGCAGCACCACGAAGCCGCCACCGGTCGACGGGGCAATGAATCCATCGATGCGGCGTTCCGGAGTGGCGGCGGCCACGACCGCGCGCAAGTTGATCTCCGGCTTCAGCACGAACCGCCCCGGGTTGCCTTGCCGCACGATCGACCGGCAGGGGTCGAAGCCGACCGGCACCGGATCCGCAACCTGCCCCGCAGGTACATCAAAGTCGGCTTGAAGCTCGAGGCCGCCCGGCCCGCCCGGTGCGGCCAACGGCACGGGCTCGCCGCCGGTGGACAGCACGGCGTTGGCCAGGCTGCCAGCGCCCGCGGAGCTGTTGGCCGAGAGGACGAGCCGAAAGCCCGTGTAATGCCCGGCGCCCAGCGGCGCCGCGCCGAGTGCTTGCAACAGGCCACCCCCGAGATTCATCAGATCGATGCGGCGCGGCGCAGGCAGCGCGATGCCGGTCCAGCCTGTTTGCTCGTCCGGCCCTGCGCTGCGCTGCCGCACGCGAATCTTCTCAACCGTGATGAAGACGCGCTCGAAGCTGCAGCCGCGATCGATGCTGCGCGCCTGGAGCACACTGGTGCTGGCTTGATCGCCACTGCCGCCGCCTCCGCCGCCGCACGCGGCAAGTGCTGCGGCGATTGCGGGCCAGAGGATCCAGCGCGAGGCGACAGTCCAGCCGCCCGCGCGAAGCTTGGTCGAGTCCATGGCGCCGCCCTTTCATGTGGGAAACCAGATGCTCGGAGTTCCGCGGGCAACCGGTGTGAGCGAACGTCACAAGCCCACATCGGCGCCATGGGCAGCTTGGACCGATGGCACCATCCCCGCGCGGCGATCCGAATCGGCAGCGTATAGTTTGCGCGTCACGCTGCCCGACCACAGGACTCATCATGATGTTGCGCCGCCTCAGCCGGTTCGCCGCTCTCGCGTTATCCATCGTCTGTTGCGGTGCGTTCGCCCAGGGCACTGCGGGCGGCGCCTGGCCCGCCAAGCCCATCAGGTGGATCGTTCCCTACACGCCCGGCGGCATCACCGACAACGCCACCCGCATGGTGCTGCAGAAGGTGCAGGAGCAAACCGGCTGGACCATCGTGGTCGAGAACAAGCCGGGTGCCAATTCGCTGCTGGGCGCCGACCTCGCCGCCAAGTCGCCGCCCGACGGCTACACCTTCCTCACCGTCATTGCGGCGCACGCCGCCAACGCCACGCTCTACGCCGGGCGCATGCCTTATGACTCCGTCAAGAGTTTCTCTCCGGTGTCGCTGGTGGGCATCGCGCCGCTGCTCATGACAGCCACCAACAACTTGCCGGCCAAGGACGTGAAAGAGCTGATCGCCTACGCCAAGGCCAACCCCGGCAAGGTTGCCTTCGGCTCCTCGGGCGTCGGCGCGGCAGCCCATCTCACCACCGAAATGTTCAAGCAGACGATCGGCGCGGACATGGTGCACGTGCCCTACAAGGGCACCGCGCCGGCGCTGCAGGACTTGATCGGCGGCAATCTTCAGATCCTGGTCGATACGCCCAGTGCCTTGATGCCGCATGTGAAGGCCGGAAAGATCAAGGCCATGGGCATGTTCTCGGCCAAGCGCCTGCCCGCCGCACCCGATGTACCGACGATCGCGGAAGCGGGCGGGCCGGCGCTGCAGGGGTCCACCTGGGTGATGTTCCTGGCGCCCGCGGGCGTGCCGGCGGGCATCGTCAACCGCATGTCGGCCGAAACCGCCAAGGCGGTGGCCTCGCCCGACATCAAGGGCAGGTTCGAGGCGCTGGGGATCGAGCCGGCCGGCAACACGCCCGAGCTGGCCGCGAAGTTCCTCGATGATGAAATCGCCAAGTGGGCGAAGGTGATTACGGCCGCGGGGGTGAAGGCGGAGTGAATGCCTGATGGTCTGGTGCTGTCGCTCGCCACTGTGCGCAGCGACTGCTGAAAGGAGCGTGATGAACACCCAGCGTCTTCTCATCGCCTTGACCGTCGTCAACGTCGCCGTCCTGACTTTCACCCTGGCTCGGCCAGGTATGGCGGGCACCGATGGCGTCGCGCCCATACTGCGGGCGCGCGCGCTCCAGATCGTCGACGAACGCGGTCAGGTCCGCGCGAGCATCGCCGTGCTGCCGGCCGATCCTGCCGTCAAGATGCCGGACGGCACCAGCGGATATCCGGAGACCGTGCTGCTTCGGCTCGTCAATTCCAAAGGCGGACCGAACGTGAAACTCGCGGCCACGGAGGACGGGTCGGCCCTGGTTCTTGGCGGCGAATCCAACCCGGCCTATGTTCAGGTGCTGGCGCGAGGCGTGACCACATCCTTGAAGTTGAGCAACAAGGACGGGCGGGAACAGGTGGTCAAGCCGTAGTGCCTTGGGCCCCTTGCGCGAGATGGGAGAGCAAACGTGAACTCGAACGCTCCACTGCTGGCCAGCCAACGAGTTGTCCAGGTTTGCCTG
>Ga0134124_10005399_pt1 | contig 10280 bp, 7 predicted proteins | sample KB304_FD_96880 | JGI IMG/M metagenome (GOLD analysis project Ga0134124, IMG submission 96880) | Terrestrial soil microbial communities without Nitrogen fertilizer from Kellogg Biological Station, Michigan, USA - KB3-0-4 | ecosystem: Environmental > Terrestrial > Soil > Unclassified ... | reverse complement strand
GACTGCATTTCTCTACACCTGGTTCAATCTGGATGGCCTCGCAATGGGTGCGATATTGGCGCTTTGGCTGCGCCAGCCTCGGTTCCATCGCCGACAACTGGCGTATGTTGCTTTGCCACTGTTCGCTGCGGGCAGTGCCGCCTGCTTTGGCGTGTCAAGCTATCCGGGAATAGAAGCGGGTTTGCTGATGACCTTTCGAGATGTGGGATGTGCGGGTTGGCTTTCGTGTATGTTGCTATTGGGGACCAGTCGATGGAAATTTTTGGCCGATGTTCCCGCTCTAAGATTTTTAGGATTTATCAGTTACGGTGTATATCTTGTGCACGTGCTCGCATTCAGCATTAGTGAGAAGGTGCTTTCACCACAGTATAAAAGCTTAATATCGAATGGTTTTGCGACGAGCGCCATGTTTCTGCGTCTGCTCGCCGGCACAAGCACCGCAATCGTCATCGCATATCTGTCCAGGCGATCACTGGAGGAGAGGTTCTTACGCATGGGCGTTTCTTCTACAAGAAGAAATGTTCGTATGCCGACCGAACCAGCTGCGGCAAATGCTTGATAAGCTTCCACCGCTAAAGTTACTTGGATTCCACGAGTTATATCGCTATAGCGCAGCCGGTGGATTTGCTTCGTGAAGTCAACAAACGATTCGTCTTTCATCACTAATGATCGGCCAGACACTCAGCCACTATCGCATCTCGGAACAGCTTGGCGCCGGAGGCATGGGAGTCGTCTATCTAGCACACGACGAGCGCTTGGAGCGGGATGTCGCGGTAAAAGTGTTGCTTCCCGGCACCTTGGCGGACGAGGCGGTGCGACAACGTTTCCGCCGTGAGGCACTCACACTTTCCAAATTAAATCATCCGAATGTCGCCATCATTTTTGATTTCGACACAGCAGACGGAACCGATTTCCTTGTTACCGAGTATGTCTCAGGAACAACACTAGATGCAAAACTTGTGCATGGTCCTCTGTCGTCGGCGGAGGTGGTAAGACTGGGGATCCAGCTCGCAGAAGGATTGGGTGCGGCGCATGCGCAGAACATCGTGCATCGCGATTTGAAGCCGGCAAATCTTCGCCTGAATTCAGAAGGACGTCTTAAGATCCTCGATTTTGGGTTGGCGCAACTGGTCCATCCCGAGGCCGACCTGGCGCGCACTGTCGGACTGTCTACCTCTACTCAACAGGTAACTGGAACGCTGCCCTATATGGCGCCCGAGCAACTGCGGGGTGAGCGCGTAGATGGGCGGAGCGATATCTGGGCTGCCGGTGCGGTGCTGTATGAGTTGGCGACCGGAAAGAGGCCGTTCGCCGGGAACAATGGCGCGCTACTGATCGATGCGATCCTGAATCGGAATCCCGAGCCGCCAAGCAAACAAAATCCCGAGATCAATCCCAGCCTGGAAACCATCATTCTCAAAGCGCTGGAGAAAGACCCTGAAAAGCGATACCAGTCCAGCAGTGAATTGGGTGCAGATCTTGAGCGCCTGACCGCTGGAATTTCGCCGCTAGCCGCTGGTTATCGACACAAACGCTGGTGGTTGGCCGGTGCGGTTTCGATATTCGTAGTCGGGTTGGCATTTGCTTGGTTTACATGGAGACGCCACCTGCATCATGCAACTCCAGTTGAAATCACCGTGCGACCCTCAGTGGCGGTTTTGGGTTTCAAGAACTTATCGGGACGTCCGGACACGGCGTGGGTTTCCACCGCGCTATCCGAGATGTTGACTACCGAACTCGCGGCCGGGGAAAACCTGCTGACGATATCCGGAGAGAATGTGGCTCGCGTCAAGACTGACCTCTCTCTTCCTGAGCAAGACACACTCGCTCCAGACACTCTGGTCAGGGTCCACAAGAATCTGGGCAGTGATTTTGTCGTCATGGGTTCGTACTTAGAACTGGGAAGCAATCCTGATGATCCTGTCCGTGTTGATCTGCGGCTTCAGGACGCACAAGCCGGAAAAACGATCGCAATTGTCTCGGAAAAAGGAACACTCGCAGAGTTGGACGGTTTGATTACACGGGCCGGAGCGCAACTCCGAGAGAAGCTGGGAGCGGGAACAGTGCCAGTCGAAGAGGAAACCGCCGTAAAAGCGTCTTTGCCCTCGAACCTCAAAGCTGCCCGTCTATATGCCGAAGGTCTGGCCAAACTGCGTAACTTCGACGCGCTTGCCGCACGTGACCTTCTCCTAAAAGCAGTGGCTGAAGATCCCCAACATGTACCGTCTTTGCGCGCGTTGTCTGCAACGTGGAGCACACTTGGTTATGATCCGCAGGCGTTGGACGCGGCGAAGAAGGCGTATGAACTTTCCGCCGCACATCCGCGGACCGAGCGGCTGCTTGCGGAAGGACAATATTACGAACAATCAAGCCAATGGGAGAAAGCGATCGCGGCTTACAAAGATTTATTCGATCATGGGCCGGATAACCTCGATTACGGCATGAAGCTGGTAAGCGCGCAGATCGCGAGCGGAAAAGCGCAGGATGCACTGGGCACTATCGCCAGGCTGCGTTCCCTTCCCTCACCACAGCGTGATGACCTTCGTATCGATTTGATCGAGAGTCGTGTGGCAAATTCGGTTGCCGATTTCAAACGGGAACTGTCGCTGGCTGAATCTGCCGCCGAAAAAGGGAGGGCACAGGGCGCAAGAATGTTCGTGGGGCGCGCTTTGCTTGAGCAATGTACGGCTAAGCGCCATTTGGGCGATTCGAACTCTGCGGTTACCACTTGCCGGCAAGCTCAGCAACTCGCTACCGAGGCTGGAGATCATTTCGGCATGGCCATGGCGATGAACAACGCTGCCAACGTGCTCTATGACCAGGGAGACGCGGATGGAGCGCGAAAGATGTATGAAGGCGCTAGGCAAGTCTACAAAGAAATCGGCAATATGCATGGCTATGCCGGGGCTCTGGACAATATTGCCAGCATCATGGGAGATCAAGGTGATCATGTGGGAGCGCGAAAACTTTCCGAACAGGCGCTGGCGATTTATCGGGAGACAGGATTTCTCAGCGGAGTCGCGGAGACGCTCAATAACATTGGAGCGGAATTGATCACGCTGGGAGAATTGACTGAAGCACAAAAGCGATTTACTGAGACGCTGAAAATCTGGCAGCAAATGGGGAACGATAGCGGAATCGCGATTGTATCTACAAACCTCGGCGACTTGAAGCTTCAGCTCGCTGATCTATCGGGATCGAAATTTGCTTATGAAGAAGCGTTGTCGGCTTTCCTGAAAGGTGGAGAGAAAGCAAACGCTGCATATCCTCATGTTGGACTTGGTGACGTACTGTTGGCGAGCGGGGATTTAGCTGGATCCAAGTCGCATTATGAAGCGGCATTAGCAATTACCCGGCAGTCTAACGACAAGCACGAGTCGGCTTTCGCTTTGGCCGGACTCGGTGAAGTGGCGCTAGAGGCGGGAGACTTTCAAGCTACGCGCCAAAATCTGGAGGAAGCCCTGGCAATTCGGAATGAATTGGAAGAAAAAGACGCGGTAGCAAGCACGCAGGTACAGCTTGCACGACTTTCACTTGAAGAAAACAAACCTTCTGATGCGGAACTGTTAGTGCGAAAAACGATCCCTGCCGCGAACTCTGCCGACACAGGAGATGCTGCTGCCTTCGCCCATACCGTGCTCGCCGAAGCGCTGTTAAGCCAAAACAAAATCAGCGAAGCACAGCACGAGAGCGTCCTGGCTATGAAACTAGCTGGCCAGACTCAAGTCCGCCAAATCAAATGGCAAACACAATTGGTGCAGGCTCGAATCGAGGCGTCTACGGGAAATGCTGCGGCAGCGCTGGCAACTCTTCAGCAAGTCGAGGCCCAAGCGGGGAAACTCGGCCTCATTCGCATCTCTTTAAATACAAGGCTTGCTGTAAGCCAACTGCAATCCAAAAAGAGAGGCGCCGCGCAATTGCAATCTCTCGAACATGACGCGCGTGAAAAAGGGTTCGTGCGAATTGCGAACAAAGCTCAAAGGTCCTTGCAATAGTCTTGAAGATCTAGAGCACCATGGCGAAATATTCTAAAAAATCTGCAGCCTAATTATATGTATATACATCTATTGAGGTATGAAACAATCCCACTTACCCGCTCTGCCCTGTATGTGCGGCAACTTTCGCCGCGCCGCGCGGACGCTTACCCAACTCTATGACGAGGCGCTTCGGCCGCTGGGGTTGCGGTCAACCCAGTTCATCATCCTGCAAGCGTTGTCACTAACCGGAGAAGCGACTCAGGGTCAATTGGGCGAACTCCTGGCCATCGACAGCACAACCCTGAGTCGCACTCTGGCGATCTTGACCCGGCAGGGCTGGATTTCGGAGCGCCCAGGTCAAGATCGCCGGGAGCGCTGGCTTCGTCTATCCGCAGCCGGAAAAACTCAATTCAATCGGGCTGTGCCAGCCTGGGAAAACATCCAGTCACGCCTGCGTCGACGCTTAGGAGAGTCCCCATGGAAAAGCCTTACGCAACTCACCCAGCAAGTGTCAAACCTACTTACATCCGAAGGAGATTCGTTATGAAAAACTATGGCAAGTTCACTCTCGGCCTCATCTTTGCATGGTTTCTATTCGCGTTAATCGGCTCAGCCCTGAATCTGTTCAAAAATGATTCCGCACGTATCGGAGTCGCGGTTGCGCTGGCGGCAGTCATGCCGATTCTTGTATTCTCGCTGTGGTTCGGCGGGTCAAAGAAATTTCGCCAGTTCGCATTGTCATTGAATCCGCGCCTTCTGACCTTGGCGCAGTCATGGAGAATTATCGGCTTCACCTTTGTGCTTCTGGAGGCAAAGAGCATGCTTCCAGCCGTGTTCGCTTTACCTGCCGGATACGGCGACATGTTCATCGGCGCAACGGCTACGTTCGTGGCCTGGAAGCTGACTGACGCCAGTCATCGCAGCAGTTTCATGTTCTGGCAGTTGCTAGGGATCGCCGACCTGGTCACCGCCGTGAGTCTCGGAACCGCCGCGCGCCTGCTGAGTCCGCATGGAGCTTCCATGCTTCCCATGACGGTGTTGCCCTTAAGCCTCGTGCCAACATTTCTAGTGCCGCTGTTTTTGATCTTTCACGTGATTTGCATCGCACAAGCCTGGAGTTGGAAGACTGCCCGGGGTGGCGAGCAAAGGGCGAATCTAATGACGTACCCAGTAATTTGATGGTGTGAGGCTCCTTAGGCGGAAGGATGCCCCGTTCTTGTCACGGTTTTTTGCGACAGGGCGGGGCTTTTGATTCGAAACCCCAATAAGATTGCCTCGTCATCAAGGTGGTCAATTCAACTTGGAATATTCCACCCTGGCCTCCTTTAGGACGGGAATGTCGAGGTCGGCATCCTTCCAGAGTGTTAGAAATTCCTGATAAGCGGCCTTTGCCTTCGTACCCTCTCCTGACAGAGCAAACGCTCGACCGAGTTCCAGATGCGCCAGCGCGGCAATAGGCTCGCTCCGCACGGCGCCAGGGTGATCGAGAATCTTCTGGAACTCGGCAGCAGCCTCGTGGCCTTGTTTCGCTGCCAGATAAGCTGCGCCACGAATGTAAACAGGATAAAGAATGAAATTCAAGGTCAAGAGATTGCCTCCGAGTTCATAGGGCACTGCCGCATCGAGGGCCTGTGCTGCCATGCTGCCATCGTGACGCTGAAGTAAAACAGCACCATTAATTGTCGGCAGGTAGTTGAACTCTACCAGCGTATCTTGGGGAAAGCGCTTTCCCAACTCGTCGGCAAGCTGCCTGGCTTGCTTGAAATCGCGCGCCATTCCCAACGCAATGGCCGACATGGCCTCCACATCTCGGCCGTGGGAGAGGGCGAGTGCCGTTTGCGCCTGTTGTTTGGCCAAATCCACATTACCCACCAGGGCTTCACGCACCCCAGCTTCCGCCACATATAGTGCAGCCGCCTCTTTCTCATCAGCTTTCTGAGCAGCCTCCACTGCGCGTCGCGTCAAGATGCGCGATTTGGCGAGTTGCCCACCATACACCGCCGTGTCCGATTCGAAGTTGAGCATTTCGTCTTCGTATCCATGGTCGCGCCGCACCTTCGCAGCTTCCCGCTCCATCCCCGCAACATCATGCTGAAGGAAGGCGACCCAATAAAGGTTCACGTGAATCTCGGGAGAATCAATCTTGTGTGACTCTGCCTCCCGAACTGTGGCTAAAGCCTCGTTCAGGCGGTTGAGTTGCACGTATCCGTTCACAAGATTCGCGTACCTGTTCCCGGTGCCGGGACCGATTCTCACGGCCGTTTCGAACGCAGTCAGCGCTTTGTCGTAGTCTCCCAGTTGGCTGTAAATAATGCCCAGATCCGTATACGGAGCGTCGCGCGGATAAGTTTGCGCCAACACTTCAAAGACCTTGCGAGCCGCGACCAAATTCCCGGTTACTACCAACTCATAGTGCGCGGCAATGTAGAGCCTTTCCCGCTCGCTTAGGTGCGCTCGCAGTTCAAATGCCCGCCGCAGACTCTGAGTCGCACGGACCGTCTCGTAAAGATTGAAGTAGCTCGTTCCCATTCTGGCGTAGGCCATGGCGAAATTTGGATCGAGGCTGATCGCTCGCTCGAACAATGGAACTGCGGCAGCATAATCGCTCCTTACTACCATGTCCTGATATCCGAGGCTGTAAGCTTTGAGCGCCTCGAGCGACGGTGTGGTCACATTTTCCGGCGGAGCATCGTACTTCTGCACCGAGGCGAGCGATTCGCCCAACTGATTGCGAATTCCTGAAGCCACCTTGCCCATGGCTTCAAGAACATGGTTCTTGTCCACAGCCTGTGCCTGTACATTTCCCAGCGAGTCCCCGCTGGAACAGTTAGTTGCTTTAAGGGTCAAAAGATACTCTGTGCCAACCTGCGTGATTGTCCCGTCCAGGACCGCGGTGCTGGCCGTCCGCTCGCAAACTTCGCGGGCCAGATCAGCGGTCAGGCGCGAGTCTTTGGGTTGGGACATCAAGGACAGCGTCTCGGCGATGCGATTCTCAGATAGAAGATTCAGGAAAGGCGACTGCCCTAACTGCGCGGAGAGGCCCTGCCGTAAGGCGTCATCGAAGACGGGGTCGCCGGTGGAGTTGGCGAAGTCGGCCAGCACCACCGTGTCTTTGTCGGTGAGCCTTGCGGAACGGTTGGAAACCAAGACCAAGACCACGACCATTACCGCGACCAGCAGTAGCCCAGACACCGTCGCCCACCAACCCAACGACCGTGCCCATAATGCGCCCGGCACTACTTTGGGCATTTGTTTTGCCTGTTCGACACTGGGAGCCTGCGCCTGCGGGCTCAAGTGGCCTCCGTCCGGCAGCGCCCTCACCGGCGCAACAAAACGATAGCCTCGCTTAGGTACGGTCTCGATGTACTGCTGCCCTCCCGGAATTTCTCCCAGCACTTTGCGCAGGGCCGAGATATTCACCGTTAGATTGGATTCTTCTACAAAGCTGTCGGGCCAAATCTGCTGTGTGAGTTCCTCCTTGGTCAAGAGGCGGTTGTTGCTCTGGAGCAGGGCAACTAGGATCTCGAACGATTTCGGAGATAGAGAAACCGGCTTGTCCTCGTGCAACAGGAGCTGTTCCCGAGGGTCACAGCGGAATTTTCCGAACTCGTATAAGACTTTTGTTTCCGAGGGCATGACTGTCCAGTGACCTTCTTCGGAATTTACTCGGAAATTCTTAATAAGCCGCTAAGGACGTTTGTGAGCGACACAGACTAACTTGCACTTGGGCCGACGATCCGGCTAATAGCCAAGATTCTAGTGGAAGCAAGCGGGGGCCACAAGGCTTACCAAATCGGAAATTGCTCCGCCCTCGCTTCGTAAAAGGAAGGATGGTAAGACATGGGTCGCAGTTTACAAATTGTTAACACATCAGTGACAAAGATTTTGCCAGCCGCTTTTTCTTTCATCATCGAATACAGAAACGGCAGGCGGGTGTGTTCGAAGTTGAGATTCGCTAATACGGGACATTTTGCGCTCACACTACCGCTGATCGCTCGCGACAAGAACGAAACATAACATGACGTCGAACTCCAGCAAACCGACGCGATATTCGTCTCTGTCCTTGAAAGACGTGGTCTGTCTGTGCGCCGGACCTTGTGACGACGAGGCGTGGGAGGAGTTTGTTTCCCGAGTTGGAAGGCCCCTCAGCCTCATAATTATGCGTACGGCTTCCATGTGGGGAAAGCCTTCTCGATCCTTGGTGGAGGACCTGATACAAGTAACCTACGTAAAACTCTGGGAAGGAGGCCGAAGCCTTTTGCGCGACTTTGCCGTCCAACGCCCTGAAGCTATTTTGGGATATCTCAAGAGAACCGCCGCCAATGCCACGCATGACTACTTCAAGCACGGCTATAGTCAATCCTCGGGCGGTGGCCAGCCCCACGTTTCCACCGCCGATGTTGACCCCGAGGCCGGAATCGAGGTGCATGGCAGCCAGGAAAGAATTGCTTTCGAAGTCTTTTTGAATGAGATAGATGAACATCTAAAGCGTTGCCTGAGTGGTCCCGATCAGGAGCGCGATCGTATGATTTTCTGGCTTTATTTTCGGCAAGGAATGAGCACCAAAGAAATCGCCTCCCTGCCGGCTATCGGACTGGGTACCAAGGGAGTTGGAAGTGTCATTGAACGGCTGAAGCGTTCCATTCGGGACCAGATCCTGGGGACCCAGTCGGCTAACGGTGACGACGAGGGTGAAGGCGAAAGCAAAATCCCTCAGGAATTCGTATCAATTAGGTAGGGGAGTGCAAGAATTTGGGACGGCCAATCGGTAAGCATATTGATAACCAGGAGCTCGATGCTCTTGTGCCCACGTCTTCAGAAGGTGGGCACGAGCCGCACAAGCTGTCACCGGAAATCGTTAGCGAAGCCGAGAGTCACGTCGCTACCTGTGAAGATTGCGCCGCGAAGGTGTCGAATTACAGGCGGCTGGTGAACGGGACGAGGAAGGTGTCGACATCAGCGGCAGCGCCATACCGAGCTAATTGTCCAAAAGATAGTGATGTTGACTGGCATGAGGTGGCTGCCGGACTTTGGCCGGAGGCGAAGGCTAGGCAGTTGATCATGCATGCAGCGCTGTGCGACCACTGCGGACCGCTGCTGCGCGCTGCCACGTCCGCCGATCCGACTCCTGAAGAAGCAAAACTGCTAACCGAACTGAAAGCGCCGTCGCGGCCCGATCTTTTTTTTCCCCCCGGCCCGGCGTCGCCATCGCGACGGCAGTTTCCAAGATGGTTGGTTCCAGCCTTGGCGCTCGTGGCAATTGTCGGCGCGTTTATTGCGAGGCACTCGTCCTCGATGCCGCTCTCTGGTCCCCAATTGGCCGAACTCGCGGTTAGGACTCACCGGCAGCACGAACGAGGACAGCTTCCGCTTGAAGTAAGCGCGGATTCGCAGCAAAAGCTGAATCAATGGTTCGCAACGAAGGCACCGTTTTCGCTGGCTTTGCCGGCGTCGCCCGCAGCTCCTGGCGAGGAGCGGCCTTACCGTCTGGAGGGAGCGCGGCTGGTGCAAGTCGGCGATAAGACCGCCGCCTTCATTGCTTACCGCACACAGACGGCCGAGTTGCAGACCGCCCCTGCAAGCCTGGTGGTGGCGCCGGATTCGGTGGCCGTCGCATCGGGAGGAGTCGAAGTAGATTTTAAGAAAGTGAGTTTTCACTACTCCACTGTCGAGGGCTATAAGGTCGTTACTTGGTCACTCCACGGCCTGACTTATGCTCTGGTTTCCGAGGAAGGAAATAGCACGCAACAATCCTGCATGATTTGTCATTCGGCGATGAGAGACCGCGATCTAAGTCACACTCCTGCGCCTTTACGAACACAGTTAGACGCGATCCGGTCGTTCTTGTAGTTTCTGATTCTGCGCACCCACCATCCTTGCGCTCCGATTGAGCGGGTAAATACTGCACACTCGAACTTCGATGAGATAACTGCCCACTGCATCTGGCGCCCTCGTGAATAAGCTGCTTTCTTTCGCCAATTAAATCTATTCCACGAAAAGCAAAGTCCTCCGGGATCTCGTCTTGTCTAGCGAAGGTAAATTCCCCTGCACGGAGGGAAACATTTGAACAACAAGAGTCTGATTGCAAACCGTATAGAAGAGAACCCAGCCGTGTTTGATGCTCGATTCTCTCTTTCCCGCCAACTGCTCTGCTTTATTGCATCCTGTGTGCTCGGAGGAAATGAAGGGCTGGAGGAGGCCTTCCGAAATTGCTGGCTCGCCGTCTCGCGCAATCCGCCAAAGTTCGAATCCGAAAGTGTTTTTCGCAGCTGGCTGCTGAGGATTCTTATCCACGAAGCGCAG
>Ga0134124_10005396_pt1 | contig 10283 bp, 9 predicted proteins | sample KB304_FD_96880 | JGI IMG/M metagenome (GOLD analysis project Ga0134124, IMG submission 96880) | Terrestrial soil microbial communities without Nitrogen fertilizer from Kellogg Biological Station, Michigan, USA - KB3-0-4 | ecosystem: Environmental > Terrestrial > Soil > Unclassified ... | reverse complement strand
GGGAGCAGAATCGGTTGCGCACCATTCCTCGGCGAGCCGCAAGAATGGCCAAGAATGGTTCGCTCCGTTAGGAGCGAGATGTTTATAGCGGATAGGCAGTCACTAGGATTTTCTCCGGCTCGCGGCGTAGCCGCGAGCCGGAGACCAGTTCAAAAGGATCCGTTTGTTCTATAAACATTGCGCTCCCATGGGAGCGCAATATCGCGTTTTCAATCGGTGTTGCGCTCACGCCGTATCGCTCTTCGAACGAAAGATCTTCAATAGCTGGGAACAATTGAGTACACTTCGACAAGTTATCTGAGGCCGTATTGGCCTGACCTTTGCTATCCCTCTACATTTTCGAAAAGTAAAAAAAACCGCGGTTTTCGCTTTCAAACGGACAATTGCAGTTTGAGCAAGGCTGCGTGCAACGTCTCGATGGCCAACGCGGCGGCATGTCGCTTCTGTGCCGACAAACCACCTACCGCGCTGACGATTTCGTTTCGAGTAATCTTCAACGCATCTTCGATAGACAATCCTTCGATCATTTCCGCGAGCGCCGATCCACAGGCGAGTGTCGGCGGACAGCCGTAAGCCAGGAAGCGAGCGGCGTCAATCCGATGTTCATGGACGCGCAAGCTCAGCCGCAGGCGATCGCCGCACACCGGATTGGTTTCTTCCGCCGCCGCATTCGCATCGGCGAGTTCTCCGGCGTTGCGCGGATTAGCGAGGTGGTCTTTGAAGGTTTCAGAGTAGGCCAAGATTTGTGACGATTCTGGAACTTTGGCCGCAGATAATCGCGGATTAAAAAGCTAAAAGAGAAATAAGGTAGCGGATCAGTTTGAGGTGGCACGCGCATCTTGCGCTTGATTTCATGGGCGGGACTCCCGTGCCACTTTTTCAAAATGACCCATTACCAGAAATAAACACCATTCCTTAGATTCTTATCGCGCAGATCCGCGTTAATCCGCGGCTCCTGACTATCTTGCCGCTGCGATTGGTTTCGACGCGAGGGGCGAGATCGCCCGCAGACTCTCAACCGCTCGGGACAAAGTATCAAGCGCATAGTCCACGTCAGCCTCGGTGTTGTCCTTGCCGAAGCTGAAACGAATTGCGCCGCGGGCCAGCTCTTCATCTTCGCGCAGCGCGCGAATCACCGGCGAGGGCTCGAGCGTTCCCGATGAACAAGCAGATCCGGTCGACACTGCGACGCCCTGCATGTCGAGATGAATCAGGAGCCCTTCACCTTCAATAAAGCGAAAAGAAACATTCGAGAGGTGCGGTAATCGTCGTTCGCAATCACCGTTAAAAACGATGTCGTTGATTCTCTCAGCGACCAGCTTTTCAAAACGATTGCGCAACCGGGAGGTGTGCTCGTTGCGGGCGAGCATTTCTTGCTTTGCTAATTCGGCACCCGTGCCGAAGGCCACGATGCTCGCGACCGGCTCAGTACCGGCGCGCCGCTCTCGTTCCTGATGACCGCCGACCTGCTGCGCGCGCAGACGGGCGCCGCGGCGAATGAACAACGCACCCACGCCTTTGGGCGCGTAGATTTTGTGCGCTGAAAGCGTCAGCAAATCGCAGCCGAGACTGTCTACGTCGATCGTAATGCGGCCGGCGGCTTGCACTGCGTCCGTGTGAAACTTGAGATGGCGGTTACCGTTCTGACGCGCTTCGCTTACGAGCGCGCCAATCTGGGAAACGGGCTGTATCGTTCCGATTTCATTGTTGGCCAGCATCACGCTGATGAGAATCGTTTCCGGCCGCAGTGCCCCACGCACGTCTTCGATCCGCACAATGCCATTCTCGTATACGGGCAGGCGTGTAACTTTCCATCCGGCTTTTTCAAGAACTTCGATCGGTCCACGCACGGAAGGATGTTCAATGGCCGAGCTAATTATGTGGCGCCCGGAGGGCTCACCGGCCTCGCAGGTTCCGCGAATCGCCAGATTGTTCGCCTCGGTCCCGCCGGAGGTAAAGACCACTTCGTTTGCGCGTGCGCCAATCAGCGATGCGACCTGCCGCCGCCCCCGGTCCACGGCCGCCCGCGCTTCTTGCCCGAACAGATGAACGCTGGAGGCGTTGCCAAAATGCCCGGTAAGAAACGGCATCATGGCCGCGACAACCCGCTCATCTATTGGAGTGGTGGCGCTGTGATCGAGATAAACTCTTCGCATTGAATCATACTGGTTTAGCGGCGGGCTACTGCCCCGCCGACTTTGTGATTTGAAATGGCGGGCGGCAACCCCGCCTCTAAACGCTTACAACCGCCGCTTATCTTATCGCATCAGAGCAGCGATGTTCAGGGCCCCTAAATGTGGGCCTAATATTTAGGATTGTTAGCAATGACGCTCAATGTTAGGATTTGAACTGCGAACCGGAAGCCCTCGCCCCAGGCTTTACTCAGAATTCTCTCCCTTTTCACATGCCGATCACCAATGCCGATTATGAGCTAAGAGAACGTTCGATCGGACGGAAAGGTTGAAATAATGAAGCACAGAATTTCCCTCAGTCTGGCACTTGCAGCCACCCTCGCCGTGTTGCCGCTGCTGGCAATGTCGGCGAGCGCTCAGGATTCCCAGCAACCGAGTCAAGCGACGGCGCTGATGCGCGGTTATCGCACCGGCTACTCTGACGGCTTTCCCGCCGGACGCGGTGACTCTGCCAAACAGATCGCCCGTAACGTACGCGCCAAGGCTGAGTACCAGCAGGCCGACCGCGCTTACCTGCCGACCTTCGGAGATTTGGAAGAGTACCGCAACGGCTACCAGCAAGGATTTGAAGCAGGCTATAACGCCGGTTACGACGGCAAGTCTTTTGATTCGACGATTCCGGATGATTTGAAACGGCGAGAGCAGCGCGACGATGTGGACGTTGTGCCGACCGCCGACAACAAAAGCGGTCCACCGCAGCTCGATCCGAACAGCGGTCCACCGCAGGCCGATCCGAACGGCACTCCTGCGAATGCCGGCGGAGGTGCGGTCAACATTCCGCGCGACACGATCATCAATGTCGAATTGCTTTCGAACCTTTCCACCGATGCGTCGCAGAAAGGCGATCGTTTTCAGGCTCGCGTGATCGAACCCAAAGAATTCGAAGGCGCAATCATTCAGGGCCAGGTAACAAGCGTTAAGCGGCCCGGCAAAGCGAAGGGCACTGCCGAACTGCAATTGTCATTCGACGAAATTCGATTCATTGACGGCCGCTCGGCGAAGATGAGTGCACAAGTTATCGAGGTGCTTCCCAACGGAACCAGCCAGGGCGTCGGCAAAGTTGATTCTGAAGGCGGCGTGCAGGGGAAAGACTCGACCAGGCGCGACGTCACAAAGGTCGGCGCAGCCGCCGGAGTTGGCGCAATCATCGGAGCGATCTTTGGCGGAGGCTCAGGCGCCGCAGTAGGTGCAACGATCGGCGCTGGCGTCGGCACGGCCGGCGTGTTAAGAGAGCGCGGCAAAGACATCTATCTTTACCAGGGACAGCAAATTCGTATCCGCACAGCCGGCAATACAGAAATTCAGTAACCTGCGTGTGAATTCATTTCCCATTTGTCTTTTCTCATTTCTCATTTACCATTTGCCTGCATCGCGTCGCATCGGCGAAGAAGCAATGAAAAAATGACGAGTGGAAACCGATAAATGGGAAATCTGTCTGTCGGGTCAAAACGAATAATCACACTTCTTACCGACTTCGGTGATCAGGATTATTTTGTCGGCGCCATGAAGGGCGTCATTCTCTCGATCAATCCCGAAGCCAACGTCGTCGACCTCACACACGATATTTCGCCACAGGACATTGAAACGGCGGCGTTCAATCTGTTCTGCTGTTATCAGAGCTTTCCGTCAGGCACCATTCACGTGGCGGTCGTCGACCCCGGCGTCGGCTCAGATCGCAAGCCGATTGCGATCGAATGCGCACAACAGTTTTTGGTCGGACCCGACAACGGTTTGTTTAGTTGGATCTGCGATCGCGAAAAGGATTGGCAAGCAGTTCAGCTCACCAACTCCAAATTCTTTCATCAACCTGTAAGCAGAACATTCCACGGTCGCGACATCTTTGCGCCAATAGCCGCTGAACTATCCAAAGGCCTGGCTATAAATGAATTAGGCGAGCCCGTCGGCGACATCGTGCGGCTCGATTCACTTGAACCAAAGCGGGTTGACGACAGGACGATCGAAGGCCGGGTGATTCACATCGATCGCTTCGGTAATTGCATCACGAACTTCAGGCCGGCCGACCTTTCAGCACACGGTGACGCCTCCTGGAAGTTGACCATAGGGGGCCAGGAGATCAGTTCTTTTCTCGAGTTCTTCGCCGAAGGGGAAGAGGGCGACATCTTTTGCATTGTGGGAAGCGCCGGATTTCTCGAGATAGCCGCGCGCAATCGATCGGCCGCCCAAATTCTCAATTTGCGAAGGGGTCAATCGTTGCATCTTGTTTCCGCTCCGTTGAGCCGTATTCGAGCCCGTTTGGATTGAAGCCACGGTAATTTCCCTCGCTTGTCACTCGTCAGGGGCTCTGATATCTTCGGACTTACTGAAATTTCAAAGGACAACTCATGGATAATGCGAAGCAGAGCGCGGCAGGCGCTGCAGCCGCCGGATTGAGGGGCGTTGTGGCCGCTTCTTCATCAATCGGCGACGTTAACGGCGAAAAAGGCGAGCTCATTTACCAGGGCGTGAATATTCACGACCTGGCGACTAAATCGACATTTGAAGAGGTTGTTTTCCTGCTGTGGAACGGAAGACTGCCAAAGCGCGCCGAACTGGATGAGCTGAGAAAAAACATCGCCGCGTCCTATCAGCTGCAACCGGACATCCTCGAATTGATCAAGGGAATATATAAGCGCGCTCCCAAGAGCGCCGATCCGATGGACGCCTTGCGCACAGTGGTCTCGGCCTCGGCCATGTTCGATGAAGAGGCCCGCGTGATGACACGCGAATCCAACATCAGAGTTGCTACCCGGCTGACTGCCAGATTTCCCACCATCGTCGCGGCGATGGAAAGGGCCCGCAATAATCTCGAGTTCATTGAGCCAAAACCCGAACTCAATATTGCCACCAATTTTCTCTACATGATGACGGGCGAGATGCCTGATGAGTTCGACGCGCACGTGCTCGACGTCGCTTTGATACTTCAGGCTGATCATGAATTGAATGCTTCAACGTTTACGTGCCGCGTGGTAGCCGGAACGTTGGCCGACATGTACAGCGCCGTCACCGCCGGGCTGGGCGCGCTCTCAGGCCCGCTGCACGGCGGCGCCAATACGGCGATCATGAGAATCCTGCTTGAGATTGGCAGCAGCGATAACGTCGAGAGTTACGTCCAGGACGCCCTCTCGAAGAAGAAGAAGATTATGGGCTTCGGCCACGCGGTCTATAAGACTGAGGACCCGCGCGCCACGCACCTGCGCCGCTTCTCGAAAGAGATGGGTGAGCGAAAAGGCGATACGAAGTGGTACGACATGACGGCCAAGCTCGAAGAAGTGATGAAGCGCGAAAAGGGTCTACTGCCGAACGTCGACGCCTATTCCGCTTCGACTTACTACATGATGGGAATTCCGCTCGATCTCTACACGCCGATTTTCGCGATCAGCCGCATCAGTGGCTGGACCGCGCACATCCTCGAGCAATACGCGGACAACAAGCTCATCCGTCCACGTGCCGAATACATCGGCCCGCGGAATGTACCGTACGTGGCGATTGACGAGCGTTGATGTCAAAAACCTTTGACAGTCATGACGCTCGGGCGTAGAAGTATTGTCAATCTCTGGTTTTCTGGAGGAGTACCGATGAGAACCATCCTGATTTCTGCAACCCTCTTGTTGATGTGCGGCGCCACGATGGCCCAGGCCTCGCGAACCTGGGGTGGACCAACCGGCCCTTCCGATTCCTTGTTCGAGAGAATGGGGAGAGACGCCTCACAGTACAGTGGAACCGTTACGGGCACGCTGGTGACGCGACCTGCGGCCGGCGAAATATTCGCCATCCAGCGCGCAGACAAATCTCAGCTAAACTTCCGGATTGATCACACTGCGCGCGTCAGAGCGGACAAAGACACCACGCTGGCGGGAAAGAAAGACCTGAGCATCAATGATTACCGGCCCGGCGATTTGGTGAAAGTGAAGTACCGGCTCGCCGACAATCGCGTGCTTGAAATCCGCCTGAAGCGTCCGGGACCTTAACCCCGCCTTCCAATCTATTCTTGCATCCTACTGATCGTCTGTTACCCGGATGAAGTCACCGGCGGGGAACTGATCGAGATCGGGAGATGAACCGGCCTCGATAATCGAACCAATTGTCGGATGAAAGACCTCGTCGGGATCGGTGCTGATTGCCGGCGCCGCACACGAGCGGGCTTCTGTGACAGGCTCGATGAAAGATGGCGGCGGCGGCGGTTGCTGCGAGACGTGTATGTCGCGCTCTTCGCACCGCGTGCCGTGAGGGAACTCTTTGCGGACTCGCTCGGCAATATCACCGAGGTCGATGAAGCAATCCGCTACGTCAATCAGCTTCGGCGCTGTGTTCGAGCGAAAGCCCGCAATCTCTACCCGGCAACCTTTGTAAGCTACGGCGTTCACCGCATAGACGAAATCTTCGTCGCCGGAAACCAGCACTGCAGTGTCATAACGTCCGGCAAGTGAAAGCATGTCGACGGCAATCTCGACGTCGAGATTCGCCTTTCGCGATCCATCGTAAAAAGTTTTTAGCTCTTTCTGGACGACGCGAAAGCCGTTGCGTCTCATCCAGAGCAGAAAGCCCTGCTGACGCTCTGCTCCCGCGTCAACGCCGGTATAAAAGAAAGCTCGAAACAAACGACCATCGCCCAGCAGCACCCGCAGCAATTTGTTGTAGTCAATATCTATATTGTGAAATCGCGCCGCGTGAAACAAATTGTTTCCGTCAATAAATACTGCCACTTTTCCGCGATGGCCGAACTGCAACGAGATATTGTTCGACGAGTCAAAGTGGTTCACTTCAGTAAGCTCCGTTAAGGTTTTGAAATCGGCTCTAGGATGGCCCTGCGTTGTGTCTGTGGTCAAGTGAGCTATTAGCGCCGCGACGGAGATCGTATAATTCGCGACCAGACAAGTGACCGCTGACAACGAAACGCCTTTACCCGATTCCGCGCCGAAAGACCGGCGCGCGTTTACGGCGTCCGAGATGATTCAGTGCTCCGGGTGCGCGCGCGCCAATCCGCCGATGCGGAGCAGTTGTCTGTACTGCGGCGCCGCCTTGGAAGGCTCGCAGGAAACCAGTCTTCCGCCGTTAACGTCTTCCAGTCCGGCGGCCCTGGACCTGCTGCCTTCAGTTTTGAAACCTGAGCCTCAGTCGGAAAGTCTCTCTCACGTAGTCATTCTTGACCCTCACGTGGGCGGGGCTTCTTTATCCGATATCGCCGCAACCTCCGGTCTGACAACCGCAGAGTTGGAGATGCTCCTTTCATCTTCGCCAAAGGCTGCGCTGCTTTGCAGTGCAGTTGATCCGGCCCAGGCTGAATTGCTCTCAAACCGTTTACGCGGTTCAGGCCTTGAGACGATGGTCGTTACCGATAAAGAGCTGGATTTGCACAGTCCTCCGAAAGATCTGCGCGCGCTTGAATTTACTGAAAGTTCTTTGACTGGAGTGGGCCGTCGCGGGCAAACGAAAGAGACGGTGGGATGGGACGATCTGATCCTGATCGTGCCCGGCCGGCTGCACCGTAGCACCGTCGAAATTGAAGAGAAACGAAGTGGCGCGCGCCGCCGCAAACTCGACGAACGCGAGCTTTCCTCGGACGAAGCGCTACTCGACATTTACGTGCGGAATGATCACGCGAGCTGGCGAATCCTCAGCAACAGCTTTGATTTTTCGTGCCTGGCGGAACAAAAATCGATTACGGCTTTTCAAAATTTTGCCGCGCTGACTGAGCTGCTTCAGGATCGAGCTCGCAAAGCGGACTTCAATGATTCGTACAATCGGCTGCGGTCTATTCTGACGAAGGTCTGGCCGGTCGAGGAGCGCGCGGGTCTGACCGAGAGGCGGCGGGCGGGAGCGCGGAGCTTTCATGCCACAATCACAAGCAGTGACAATCTGAAGGAGTTCACGCGTTACTCGCGTTTGCTTGGTTTTCTCAAAGCCAGAGAATTAGCCAACAAGGTATGAAGCCAAAACGTCCTGGACCATCGTCGCGTGAGCGGGTAACGGAAATCTTCGGGGTCAATCCCGTACTGGAAGCGTTGCGCGCGGCAGCCCGGCCGATTCAGGAGATCACAGTCGCGGACGGAACGAGGGACGCGCGCCTGCGCGATTTGATCGAGTTAGCGCGCGCCCAGGGCATTCCCGTTCATCACGCACCGCGCATCAGCCTTGATCGCATGACCGGCAACGCGCGTCATCAGGGCGTGTTGGCGCGAGTGGCCGCAGCGCGTTACGCCGATGCTGAAGACCTGTTGGATTCGGTCACGTCCGGCGATCCGGAACGTGCGCCGCTGTTTGTGATACTCGACGGCGTGGAAGATCCGCACAACCTGGGCGCGGTGCTGCGTACGGCTGAATGCGCCGGACTTGATGGTGTGTTTATTCCTGAGCGACGCGCGGCTGGTCTCACCGATACGGTGGCTAAAGCGAGCGCCGGCGCGGTGGAACACGTTCCCGTGGCGCGGGTGACAAATCTCTCGCGTTTGATTGATCAGTTGAAGGAGCGTAACGTTTGGGTGATTGGGGCCGCGGCCGAAGCCGGAACGAATTACACCGAATGGGACTGGACGCGCGCCTCGGCGCTGGTGATAGGAAGCGAAGGCGCCGGTCTGCATCGCCTGGTGCGCGAGCGATGTGATGCGCTAGTCAAGATCCCGGTGCTCGGACATATTGAATCGCTTAATGTCTCAGTGGCTACGGGAGTAATTCTTTACGAGGCGGTCCGCCAGCGCGCAATTTCAGGTAGACAGCCGAAAGAGTGAAACAGCGGACCTGCGGCATACGTTTAAGACTTAGGTGAAGCAGCTTAGTTGAATCCGCTGCGAGTTAAGCTAAGAAGGTTTGAATATGTACTGTCCGAATTGCGCCGCACAGAATATTGAAGGCGCCCACTTCTGCCGCGCGTGTGGAGCAAACATCAGCCTGGTGCCTCAGGCGCTGACGGGCCAATTGCAAGTCAGGCAGGAGGACGATAGTCGTCTTTCGCGGCGTCAGCGCAGGCGTAATCGGACGCCGAGTTTTGATGAAGGCATTCGCACATTGATCATGGGGATTGGATTTGTGGCAGTGGCCCTGGCGCTGGCGATATTTGGCGGGCCGGTCGGAGCACACGTCTGGTGGTTCTGGATGCTGATTCCGGCGTCGGCCATGATCGGGAAGGGTGTTTCAGAAATAGTGCGGGCCAATCAGCTAAAGGCCGCTGAATCCGCTCGACTCCAATTACCCTACATGTCGCCGCCGCAAAATCTGCGGGCGAGTTCGACTAATGAGTTGAAGACGCCGGTGCCTAGCGTGACCGAGGGGACTACGCGCCACCTCGGAACAGAAACGCGCACGCAGCACATTGAATCGTGGGAAGATTTAAAGCCGTCCTGATCCGCGATGATCAGGGGGCAGACAAGTTTTGAGGCGATGGAGTTCTCGTGAGCCATCGCCTCTCGCCGTTTTGAATGGAACCAAGCAAAGCAAAAATTTGCGTGCCGGTATGCGCGGGAACGAATGAGCTGGGCCACTCAATCGCTCGCGCGGCTGAGGTTGGCGATTTGATCGAGCTGCGGCTGGATTGTTTACCCGAAGACAAACGAGAGCAAGCGTGGCGAGAGCTGGTCGCGAACACCAGCCGCCCGATCGTCCTCACCTTGAGGCCATCCGAGCAGGGAGGAAATGCCAACGTCAGTCTCCGGAATCGCTTGCAGTTCTGGTCTTCAATCCAAAACGTGCGCGAACGAGTCATGTTTGACCTTGAACTTGACGTCATCACTGATGCGCTTGCTAATAAAGCTCTCGACCCGTCTGCCGTCATTTGTTCGCACCATCAATTCGAAGGTGAAATTACGAATCTTGAAAGCATGTATGCGCGAATGGCCGGTCAGCCCGCCGCAGTCTTGAAAATTGCGGTGCGGGCCGATGACGCGATTGATTGTCTGCCAATCTTCAAATTGCTCGAGCGCGCTCAACAAGAAGGGCGCGAGCTGATTGCCATCGCAATGGGCCAGGCGGGTATCATGACGCGCATTCTTGGACCTTCGCGCGGAAGTTTTCTCACCTTTGGTTCCCTGGACGACGAGACTGCGACAGCGCCGGGTCAATTGTCAGCGCGTCAGTTGCGCGAGCTCTATCGGATTGATC
>Ga0134124_10005395_pt1 | contig 10283 bp, 10 predicted proteins | sample KB304_FD_96880 | JGI IMG/M metagenome (GOLD analysis project Ga0134124, IMG submission 96880) | Terrestrial soil microbial communities without Nitrogen fertilizer from Kellogg Biological Station, Michigan, USA - KB3-0-4 | ecosystem: Environmental > Terrestrial > Soil > Unclassified ... | reverse complement strand
TCGAGGTTGCGCTGCTGCGCGGGTGACAGCGCTTGGTCAAAGATCACGCCGACCGCCTGATGCTCGGTGACGAGCGCCTTGATCTCGTCGGCCTTGCCCTCCCCGACGAACAGCGCAGCGTCCGGCGCCTTGCGACGCGCAGTCAGCCGCGCCACCGGCACGTCGCCGGCGGATTCGGCGAGCAGCGCGAGCTCGTCGAGGGTGGGATCGAAGGAGGAACCGGGTCCCAAGTCGACCCCGACCAAGATCGTGCGCGCCTCATCGGCGCGCACATCGTCCGTGGCGGCGTTCGCAATCAAGGTGAGGAGTTCGGCGATGCAGTGCGCCGCTCAAGCCGTGACTCAGCCGGCTTCAGGGGTCTCGTTGGCGTGGAAGTTGACCGCGCGGCCCGGCACGACGGTGGAGATCGCGTGCTTGTAGACCATTTGAGTCACCGTGTTGCGCAGTAGAACGACGTACTGATCGAAGGATTCGATATGACCCTGCAGCTTGATGCCGTTCACGAGGTAGATCGAAACGGGTACGTGCTCTTTGCGCAGGAGGTTGAGGAACGGGTCTTGTAGAAGCTGCCCTTTATTGCTCACGATATGCTCCGTGTTGAAAGTCGAGAACGTAGCGACCTTAACACAGGCGATAAGACCTTCAGCCCCCCGACTACGTGTCCTTCTCTACAAAGGGGTTCCGAGAAGACTTCATCTCGATGCGCAATGGCGTACCGCTGAGCTTGAAGTGCGCGCGGAATCGCCCTTCGAGGTAGCGCTTGTAGGCGTCGGTCACGTGTTCCAGCGCGTTGCCATGCACCACGATGACGGGCGGGTTCTGCCCACCCTGGTGCGCATAACGAAGCTTCGGCCGGAAGGCACCGGCGCGCTTGGGCTGCTGGAACTCCACGGCCTCGTGCAGCAGCCGCGTCAGCACCGGCGTGGGCAGCTTCTTGGTGGCCGAGGACCAGGCGTCCGCGATGGCCTTCCACACCGGCCCGAGCCCCTGGCGCTTGATGGCCGAGATCTGCAGCACCGGTGCGAACTTCAGGAAGGCGAGTCGCTGCTCGATCGAGCGCTGCAGCATCTCGCGCTGATAGGAGTCGACCGCATCCCACTTGTTCACCGCCAGCACCACCGCCCGACCGGCATCGAGGATGTAGCCGGCGATGTGCGCGTCCTGGTCGGTGACGCCCTGGGTCGCGTCGAGCAGCAGCAAGACGACGTTGGCGTCGGCGATGGCCTGCAGTGTCTTCACGACCGAGAACTTCTCGATGGCCTCGAAGACCCGCCCCTTGCGGCGCAGCCCGGCCGTATCGATCAGCTCGAACTTCTGTCCATTGCGCTCGAACGGCACATGGATGGCGTCGCGCGTCGTGCCGGGCAGGTCGAAGGCGACCAGGCGCTCTTCGCCTAGCCAGGTGTTGATCAGCGTCGACTTGCCCACGTTCGGACGCCCGGCGACGGCCAGTCGGATCGGCCGATCGGGATCGTCCAGCGCCTCCTCGTCCGGCACCTCCTCGTAGAGGAAGTCTTCAAGCGCGGCTTCGACGAGGCTGCGCACGCCCTGCCCGTGGGCGGCGGAGACCGGATGCGGCGCGCCCATGCCGAGCTCGTAGAACTCCGCCAGGGCCGGGGCGTCCTGCATGCCTTCGGCCTTGTTGGCCGCCAGGAGCACGCGCTTGCCCGCCAGCCGCAGGTACTTGGCGATGTCGTGGTCCTGCGCGGAGAGTCCCCCGCGCACATCGACCACGAAGATGACGGCGTCGGCCTCGGCGACAGCCTGGCGCGTCTGCTTGGCCATCTCCTTGTAGATGCCGCTGCCGGCATCGGGCTCGAAGCCGCCGGTGTCGATGACGATGAATTCGCGCTCGCCCAATCGGCCGTCGCCATAGTGACGATCGCGCGTGAGGCCGGCGAAGTCGGCCACGATCGCATCGCGGCTCTTCGTCAGGCGGTTGAACAGCGTGGACTTGCCGACGTTGGGTCGGCCGACCAGCGCCAGCACGGGTTTCATGTCGCGACGCCTTCGCTCATTCCGGCTGGAAGGCGTAGATCGTGCCGCCACGCGTCACGGCCACGAGCATCGCCCCCAGGCGCACGGGTGCCGCCGCGATGGGCTTGCCGTCGGGCTGCACGCGCAGCAGCGGCTGCCCGCTGTCGCGATCGAGGAAGTGCATGTAGCCCTCCTCGTCCCCGAACACCACGCTGCGCCCCACGACGATAGGTGCGCTCAGGCCACGATAGAGGAAGCGCTCGGAGGTCCAGGCCACCTCGCCGTTGCTGCGCTTCCAGGCGGTGATCCGGTCGGTGGAGTCAGCGCCGAAGACGTACTGGGTGTCGGCGCTCAGCCCGTCGACGCCGCCGACATTCTTCGTCCAGGACAGCACGCCCCGTTCCGCATTTACGCAGCCCACTGCCGATTGAAACGCCCGCGCGCAGACCGACTCATCGACACGCGCGGCCGGTCCGACCAGATCGGCCAGCCGCTCGACCTCGTTGGCGCCGCGCGGCGCGGCGACGGCGGTTTCCCAGCGGATCGTGCCCTGCAGCGGGTCGAGACCAACGAGGCGTGCCCCGTGACCCACGACAAGCGTGTCGCGCCAGGCGATCAGCACGCCCGGCTGCATGAGCGTCAGCGGGTCGCCCTGGCGGCGCTGCACCCAGAGCAGGCGGCCGTCGAGGACATCGAAGGCCTGCACCGCACGGTCCACCCCCAGCACGAAGACGCGCTCGCCCGCCACCAGCGGGGCGGTCACGACTCGTCCGCCCAGGCGCTTGCGCCACAGCGGCTTGCCGCTGTCGAGCACGACCAGTTCGTTCTCGGTGGTGACGACGCTCGCGTAGCGGCCGTCGCTGCCCACGCCGGCCGCAATCTTGCTGCCCACGTCGGCGCGCCACAACTCGTGTCCATCGGCCGGGTCCAGCGCGAACACGTCGCCACCGCTGGTCGCCAGCGCGATGCGGTTGCCCGCCGTGGCCACCGACAGCGGGAACTTCACGTCGCCGATGCGCTGCGTCCAGATCTGCTTGCCCTTGAGCGTGGGCGTGAGGCTTTCCAGCGGGGTGGGCTTGGGCTTGTCGGGCCCCGAGCAGGCGGCCAGCGCCGCTGTCAGCGCGACGGCCGAGAGAAGTCTCCAGCGTCCGGTCATTGCGAGGCTCCCGCGGCGGGGGCGGAGGCTGCCGACGCGGCAGCCTCGGGCGCGGGGGCGGCTCCCAGGGAGGTGAGCTTCGCCTCGATCAGCCGGCGGTATTCGACTTCCGGGCCCATGGCCTGATAGGCCTGCTGGTACGCGGCCTTGGCCTCGTCTTTCTTGCCCTGGGCCAACAGGATGTCGCCGCGGCGGTCGGCCACCAGCGCCTCGAAGGGCTTGGGCGCGTCGGCAGGCAGTTGCTTGAGGGCTTCGTCGTACTGCTTCTGATCGGTCAGCACGCCGGCGAGCCGCACGCGCGCGAGCAGCTGGTACTCGGGCTCGACGGCGTTCGCCGCAACCCACTGCAGGCTCTCGCGCGCAGCGTCGAGCTTGCCCTTCTCGAACTGCACCTTGGCCGCCAGCAGCCCCGCCTGCTCGGCATAAGCCGTCGAGGGATAGTGCTCGCGCATGTCGGAGAACACTCGGGTTGCGCGGTCGGCGTCGCCGGTCTGCGCGGCACGGTCGAGTTCGTCGAAGAGCACGCCGGCCCGGCCGGCGCGATCGCGCTGGTACCAATGCCACCCGTTGAAGGCGGCGAAGCCACCGAGCGCGAGGATCAGCACCCAGGTGATGAGGTTGCCGTACTGCTTCCAGAAATGCTTGAGCTGATCAAGCTGCTCTTGTTCTTCGAGGTCGAGATGCGTGGCCATACAAAAGGGCTGAGGGGCGTTCCGGAAGAAGGCGGGATTATGCGCGGAGCAATTCGGCGGACCAGGCTGCGACGCTGTCCAAAGGCTTCAGCATCTGCGGTGCCGAGGCGTCGCGCAGCGGCTTGAGGGTGACCATGCCCTGCGCCAGTTCGTCGGCGCCGAACACGAGGGCGTAGCGCGCACCACTGGCGTCGGCACGCTTGAACTGCGACTTCATGCTGGCGGGGCCCTGGGGCCCGGCCGGATTGAGCAGCACCGTCACGCCCGCGGCACGCAGCGCCTCGAGCGTTTGCATGACCAGGGACAGCGATTCGGCGGAGGTCTGGATCGCGAAGGCGTCGGGCACGACGGGCGCGGGCGCGGCGCCGACCTCCTCCAGCAGCAGCATCAGGCGCTCGATGCCCAGGCCCCAACCCACGCCGGGCGCCGGCTTGCCGCCGAGCTGTTCGATCAGCCCGTCATAGCGCCCGCCGCCGCAGACGGTGCCCTGCGCACCAAGGCGCTCGGTCACCCATTCGAAGACGGTGAGGTTGTAGTAGTCCATGCCGCGCACGAGGCGCGGGTTGATGCGGTACTCGAGGCCCGCGGCGTCCAGCACCGCGCGCACGGCATTGAAGTGCGCGAGCGAGGCCTCGCCGAGGTAGTCGATGAGCTTGGGTGCGCTCTCGATGAGGGGCTGCATCGCCGGGTTCTTCGAGTCGAGGATGCGAAGCGGATTCGTGTGCAGCCGCCGGCGCGCGTCCTCGTCGAGCACGTTCGGGTGCTGCTGGAAGTGCGCGACCAGGGCATCGCGGTGCGCGCGACGCTCATCGGGCTGACCGAGGCTGTTGATCTCCAGGCGCACGTCGCGCCCTTCGACCAGGCCGAGATCGCGCCACAGGGCGCGGCACATCAGGATGATCTCGGCGTCCACGTCCGGGCCCGAGAAACCCAGCGCCTCGACGCCTACCTGGTGGAACTGGCGATAACGGCCCTTCTGCGGCCTCTCGTGGCGGAACATCGCGCCGACGTAGTACAGACGCTTGCCCCCGTCATAGAGCAGCGAATGCTCGGTGATCGCGCGCACCACGCCGGCGGTGCCTTCCGGGCGCAGCGTGAGCCGGTCGCCGTTCATCGAATCCTCGAAGGAATACATCTCCTTCTCCACGATGTCGGTGACCTCGCCGAGCCCGCGCACGAACAGCGCCGTGGGCTCGACGATCGGCGTGCGCACGCCCTGGTAGCCGTAGCGGCCCATGAGATTGCGCACGATGTGCTCGAACCATTCCCACTGCCCCGACTGCGGCGGCAGGAGATCGTTCATGCCTTTGACTGCGCGCAGTGCGGCAGCGTCGCCCTTTGCGGGCTTGTCGGTGTCGGCCATGGGCGAAAGAACCTGTGGTGAAACGAAGGGGCCGGCGCGAAGCGGCGCCGGCGGAAGTCTTTGCGCAGAGGGACCGCCGCGCGCGGTGGGGCCGAGCGGGCCGGCGCGCCTCAATGCGAAGACGTGGCCGAGCCGAATCGACGCTCGATGTAGCTTTCGACGATGGTCTGGAACTCGCGGGCGATGCCTTCGCCGCGCAGCGTCATCGCCTTCTCGCCGTCGATGAACACGGGCGCCGCGGGGGCCTCGCCCGTGCCCGGCAGGCTGATGCCGATATCGGCGTGCTTGCTCTCGCCCGGGCCGTTGACGATGCAGCCCATCACGGCCACCTTCATCTTCTCGACGCCCGGATAGCGGCTCTTCCACACCGGCATCTGCGCGCGAAGGAAGTCGTCGATCTGCTTGGCGAGTTCCTGGAAGGTGGTGCTGGTGGTGCGCCCGCAACCGGGGCAGGCAGTGACGCTCGGGTTGAACGAGCGCAGGCCCAGGGCCTGCAGGATCTCGAGCGCGACGACCACCTCTTGCGTGCGCGCCTCGCCCGGCTGCGGCGTGAGGGACACGCGGATGGTGTCGCCGATGCCCTCCTGCAGCAGCAGGGAGAGCGCCGTGGTCGAGGCCACCGTGCCCTTCGTGCCCATGCCCGCTTCGGTCAGGCCCAGGTGCAGCGGGTAGTCGCAGCGCTGCGCCAGGGCGCGATACACGCTCACGAGGTCCTGCACGCCGCTGACCTTGCAGCTCACGAGGATCTGCGACGGCGCCATGCCGAGCTCGCGCGCGTACGCGGCCGACTGCAGCGCCGATTGCACGAGCGCCTGATACATGACCTGCTGCGCGTCCCAGGGCTGGGCCCGCGCGGCGTTCTCGTCCATCAGCGAGGCGAGCAGCTCCTGGTCAAGACTGCCCCAGTTCACGCCGATGCGCACGGGCTTGTCGTGGCGCAGCGCGGCTTCGATCATCTGGGCGAACTGGCGGTCGCGCTTGTCGCCCTTGCCGACGTTGCCGGGATTGATGCGGAACTTCGACAGCGCCGCAGCGCAGTCGGGGAATTCGGTGAGCAGGCGATGGCCGTTGTAGTGGAAGTCGCCGATCAGGGGCACGTTGATGCCCATGCGGTCGAGCTGCTCGCGGATGTGCGGCACGGCCTGGGCCGCCTCGGGCGTGTTCACGGTGATGCGCACCAGCTCGGAGCCGGCCAGCGCAAGTTCCTTCACCTGGATGGCCGTCTCGATGACTTCGACGGTGTCGGTATTCGTCATCGACTGCACCCGCACCGGGGCGTCGCCGCCGACCGTGACGACGTTGGACCCCCAGGCCACGCGTGCCTGCAGCGAGCGGCGTGCGCCCGGCCGTGCGCCCGCGATGGGAGATTCGACGTCGATGATCGGAGGGGCCTTGTCCATGACTTCCAGCGCTTTGATTACTTGAGTTCGACGCGCGCCGTGCGGTCGCGCGCCGCCACGGGCAGCGCCACGGGCTTGCCCCGGTAGGAGATCTGGGTGGCCGGCGCGTTGCCGAGCATCACGCGCAGCGGCGGCTGCGCATCCAGCGTCACGGTTTCATCAGCCTCGAGGACGCGCGCGAGAAGCGCCCGGCCGTTGGCGTCTCGAACCTCGACCCAGGCCTGCTCGTTCGCGTGCACGCTCACACGCGGAGAGGGCGGGGCGACGATGCCTGCAGCGGGTGCGCTCGCCGGCGTCGCGGCCGCAGCGGCCGGCGCGTTGCCTGCAGCCGGCGTGGCGGTCGCGGGGGCGGCAACCGGCGCAGTAGTTGCCACCGGCGGCGCGGCGGGCTCGACGGCCGCAGCAATCTCGCCGCGCGAGCCGCGAGATTCCGGTGCCGCTGTCGCCGGGCCAGCCGGCGATTCGACCGATGGGCTCGCTACTGTGCTCTCGTTGCTCCCCGGGGGAAACAGGGGCGTCGTCACCTCGGTGGTGGAGGTGCCCGTCGCACCCGCTTGAGACGCAGACCCGGCCGGCGCCACCGCGCTCTCGCGCTGGAACGAAGGCAGGTGGATGCCGCTCATCGGGAGGAAGTAGACGACCGCCGCGGCCAGCAGCAGGAAGCCCACCGCCAGCGTTGGCAGGCTGACGAACCAGCCTTCGCCCGCGTCACGGCGCCCATCACGGTCGCGGAAGGGCTGGTTCAAACCCTGCCCCACTTCCAGCCGATCGGGGCGACGCGCGGGCTGCGGCAGGCGCTGCAGCACCGGATCCGGGTCGATCTTGAGCGAGCGGCACACGCTGTGCGCGAGTGCGCGAACGAAGGTGGCGTCGGGCAGTTCGTCGAAGCGGTTCGATTCAAGCAGCTCGAGCTTGTGCTGCGAAACCTTCATCGACGCGGCCAGCGCGGCGATGTGCAGACCTTGGCGCTCGCGCGCCTGGCGGATGAGGTCCCCCGCACCCGGCTCGGACGGCAGTGCCGAGTCCGAGGCGACCGCGTTGGCGGATTCACTCATCGAACTGCCTCCGCTCGTACGCCACCGCTTCACGCGACGAGGGGAAGCGCTGGCGCAGCTGGGTGCCGAACTCGCTCACGCTCTGCCGGTTGCCCAGCTTGTTCTCCACGCGCACCGCCAGCCACAGGGACTCGGCATTCACCTGCTCGGGCACGCTGTTCACACGTCGCACATAGAAGCGCGCGCGGTCGTAGTCGCCGCGGCGATAGAGCACGTCAGCGAGGTTCATGCCGGTGGCGGGGTTGCTCGCGTCGAGCTCGTAAGACTGCTTGAGCGTGCTCTCGGCTTCGACCATCTTGCCGGCCGCGCGCTGGCACACGCCTTGCGCGAGCAGCGTGCGGCTCGCGAAGCGGTTCTGCGGATCCTTGGCGGACTCGGTGAAGACGCGATCGGCCTCCGCGTAGCGCTTGTGCTGGCACAGGAACCAGCCGTAGTTCTGCTTGACGTCGTTGTCGCGCGGATCGATCGAGGTCGCGCGCAGGAAGCTTTCCTCGGCCACGCGCTCATCGCCGAGCGCGTCGTAGATGAGCCCGCGCAGGTTGTAGGCGGAGGCGTTGTTGGGGTCGGTGCTGAGCGCGAGCTTGACCTCGTCGAGCGCCGTGGTCATCTGGCCCTGCGCGTAGTAGGCGGAGGCGAGCTCGAGCCGGATGCGGGCGCGCCGCTGTGCCTCCGTTTCGTCGGACGCCGTGGCGATATCGCGCGACGCCGAGGCGCCGGTCGGCGAGGTGGTCGTGGTCGACTGCGTGGCGCAGCCGCCCAGCAAGCCAGCGCAGGCGCCCGCGATGCAAAGCACCAGCGCCGAGGCACGCGCGAGGCCGCGCATGCCGAGGTCCCTACCCAACGTCATTGTTTTGTCTCCGTGTGCCTGGCCATTGCGGCCGAACCTTCCAGCCCGCGACGATGCACTGTGATCGGCGCGCGCGTCATTCTGTTCTTTGCATTGGTCCGATCCTGCACCTCACCGGCGAGCTGACCGCAGGCGGCATCGATGTCATCGCCGCGCGTCTTGCGCACGGTGGTCACGATGCCCGCGTCGATCAGCACCTTGGCAAAGGCCTGCACGCGCGCATTCGAGGAGCGCTTGAGGCCGGAAGCGGGGAACGGATTGAAGGGAATGAGGTTGAGCTTGCAGGCGACCTTGCCGCGCAGCAGGCGCACGAGCTCGACCGCGAGCTCGGGCGTGTCGTTCACGCCTTCGAGCATGCAGTACTCGAAGGTGATGAAGTCGCGAGGGGCGGCTTCGAGGTAGCGCAGGCAAGCCTGCAGCAGCTCGGCGATCGGGTATTTGCGATTGAGCGGGACGAGCTCGTCGCGCAGGGGATCGTTGGGAGCGTGCAGCGAGACGGCCAACGCCACGGGGCAGTCCTCACGCAGGCGATCGATCATCGGCACGACGCCAGACGTGGAAACGGTGACGCGGCGGCGCGACAGGCCGTAGCCATGGTCGTCGAGCATCACCCGAAGTGCGGGAACGAGTGCGCTGTAGTTCTGCAGCGGCTCGCCCATGCCCATCATCACGACGTTCGTGATGACGCGCTCGGAAGTGTTCAGGCGCTTTCGCAGGCTGTGCTCGGCGTACCAGAGTTGCGCCAGGATCTCGCCGGTCTGAAGGTTGCGGCTGAAGCCCTGGTGGCCGGTGGAGCAGAAGCGGCAGCCGACCGCACAGCCCGCCTGCGACGAAATGCACAGCGTCCCGCGGTCGTCCTCTGGGATGAAGACGGTCTCGATCGCATTGCCCGAGCCGACGTCGAAGAGCCACTTCACCGTGCCGTCGCCGGACACGTGTTCGCTCAGCACGGGCAACGCGCGGATCTCGGCTCGCCCGGAAAGCTTGTCGCGCAGTGACTTGGCCAGATCGGACATCTGCGCGAAATCGCGCGCGCCCTTCTGGTGGATCCAGCGGAAGAGCTGAGTGGCTCGAAAGCGCTTTTCGCCCAGCTGTTCGCAGAAAGCCGCCAGCCCGTCGAGATCGAATTCGAGCAGGTTGGCCGGGTTCATGAGTCGTGAGGAGCCGCGCAGTGCGCGCGGCCCGAATACTTTCAGCGGCTGTAAACGTTCATGCCGGGGAAGAAGAAGGCCACTTCGACCGCGGCGGTCTCGGGCGCGTCGGAGCCGTGCACCGCGTTGGCGTCGATGCTATCGGCGAAGTCGGCGCGGATGGTGCCTTTCTCGGCCTTCTTCGGGTCGGTGGCGCCCATGAGTTCACGGTTCTTGGCGATTGCGCTTTCGCCTTCGAGCACCTGGATCATCACCGGGCCGGACACCATGAAGTCGACCAGGTCCTTGAAGAACGGACGGGCCTTGTGCACCGCGTAGAAAGCCTCGGCCTCGCCGCGCGACAGATGCGCCATGCGCGCGGCCACGACCTTGAGGCCCGCGCCTTCGAAACGCGCGTAGATCTGACCAATCACGTTCTTGGCGACCGCATCGGGCTTGATGATGGACAGGGTGCGTTCGACAGCCATGTTTTCTTCTCCGGAATCAACGATTTGGCAAAGCTTTGAATTGTAGCGTTCGAGGCGGTTTTTCCTTATGAAAGGAACGCCTTGTCTGGATGGGGATTGCCGTCAACGCCCGCGGCCGCGGCCTCCGCCGCCGCCCCCACCCCCACCCCCACCTCCGCCGCCGCGACCGAAGCCC
>Ga0134124_10005394_pt1 | contig 10285 bp, 9 predicted proteins | sample KB304_FD_96880 | JGI IMG/M metagenome (GOLD analysis project Ga0134124, IMG submission 96880) | Terrestrial soil microbial communities without Nitrogen fertilizer from Kellogg Biological Station, Michigan, USA - KB3-0-4 | ecosystem: Environmental > Terrestrial > Soil > Unclassified ... | reverse complement strand
ACTGCACGCCCAGCAAATCAGTCAATGACCCGCTGATCCACCAGTGCATGCCAGGCGACCTGGCCGCATACACCGGTATGGATGCACTTGCTCACGGCGTTGAGGCAATAACTTCCCGCCTTGGTGTTCTCTCTGCATACGGCCCCGGTCTGAATGCAATCTCGCTGATCTTCGGCAACCTGCGTCAATCATCAATGAACAGAAACAACGACAAGGCCGTAGAAGCCATGGTCTGGGCCGAAATGGCAGCCGCCTACAGCTTCAACAGCGCCGGTCTCGGCCTTATTCACAGTATGGCCCACGCCCTGGGCGGCATGTACGATGCTCCCCATGGTCTCTGCAACGCCATCGGTCTTGGTCCGGTCATGAAGTTCAACCTGCCGGCCTGCCCCGAGCGCTTCAAGCAGATGGCTATCGCTGCCGGCGTCGATGTAAGCGGAATGTCCGATATGAAAGCCGGCCAGGCATTTATTGATGCCTGTCTGGAGCTGAAAGCCGATCTGGGCATCACCAAGACCTTTACGGATCTCGGTCTGCTTGAAAAAGACGTCGAAGGACTTTCACGCTTCTCCGTGAACGATATCTGCACAGAGGGCAACCCGACAGATACCGGTCTGCAAGACATGATCAAGATCTTCAAAGAGTGCATGTAACAGCATTGTAATTCAATCTGTTCCTTAAGTAGCGATATGCCGCTGGCCTCCGAAGGGAAGATACCCTCACCGGGCGTCAGCGGCTTATTTTGTATCTACAGCCGTAGATAAAGTATTAAAATGTACATGAAGAGTTGTTTCAGTCCTGTTTGAATTTAGGCTGTTTTGAAATAAAAGAAACGAGGCCATTATGATTACCGAACAAGGGGTTAAGGATCTTCTCAATACAGGCGGCTACATCGCCGACGACGCCATCGCCACCGCGGTTTTTCTGGCCATCCGGATGGAGAAGCCGATCCTGATCGAGGGTCCGCCCGGAGTTGGCAAGACCGGCTTGGCCAAGGCTCTCTCCGCCGCCCTGGATTTTCCTCTGGTGAGACTGCAGTGCTACGAAGGGATCGATGAGGGGAAGGCGCTCTATGACTGGGAGTACGGCAAGCAGCTGCTCTATACCCAGCTGCTGCGCACCCAGCTTGACACCTATCTCTCGGTATCGGCGGATCTGCGTGAAGCCGTCGAGCGTCTTTCCGCCGAAGAAAGCCTGTTCTTCTCCAAAAATTTCCTGGTACAGCGACCGATTCTGCGCAGTTTTCTGTCCGAAAAACGGTCACTGCTTCTGATCGACGAGATCGACCGCTCCGATGACGAGTTCGAAGCGCTGCTTCTGGAGTGCCTGAGCGACTTTCAGGTTTCGATCCCCGAATTGGGGGTAATCGAGGCAGAGAAAAAACCGCTGACGATCCTGACCAGCAACGGCACCCGGATGATATCAGATGCGTTGCGCCGGCGCTGCCTGTATCTCTATATCGGTTATCCGGAGCTGGAGCGGGAAGTTGCAATCGTCCGGGCAAAATTCCCAGATATCTGCGAAGATCTGGCCCGCCAGATGGTGGATTTCCTGCGTAAGGCCCGCGAACTGAATCTGCGCAAGCCCCCCAGTGTGTCTGAAACCCTTGACTGGGCGCAGGTGCTTTCAATCCTGAACGCAACGCAGCTTACGCCGGCGGTTGTTGCCAATACCGTCGGGGTGATCGCCAAGCACCAGACCGACCTGCAGAAGGTAACTGAACTGGCCATGCAGGAGTTAAGCGTACCATGGAACGGATAATTGCCCGCTTCGTTGCCGCTCTTCGTGAGAGCGGCATCCGCGTTTCACCCGGCGAAAGCCTGGATGCGGTTCAGGCGCTGTCGCTGGCAGGAATGGAGAAACGTTCATTATCCCGGCAGCTCCTCCGTCTGACACTCGTAAAGAATGTCAATGACATGCCGCTGTTCGACGAGGTCTTCACCCGTTTTTTCAGCCGGTTCCAGCCTGACGTTTCGGACATCGATATTTCCGACCTTATGAACGCCGCCATTATCAGCATGGAGGGTGAATTCAACTACCTGAACCAGCAGCAGGGTGACGACCATGACGAGCCTGGCCCCCTGATCAAGCTGGACAGCGATATCAATCCGGAAGATCTGCAGGAGCTGAAGAGCCTGACCGAGATCGATCCGGACGAATCGGACGGCAAGGAAATCGTCGTGCAGATGAAGGGTTACCGCGGGAAGGCAAAAGCACCCAGGCCGATGCGCCGTTATGTACAGAACCCGCTCACCATCGAACTGAACAAGAGCACCGGCACAGACCGGGGTATCACCTTCTCCCCTGAAGAGCAGGCCGCCATGCAGGACGTGGTTTCCCGAATGATGCTCCGCCTCCGCAAGGATATGCGGCGGATGAAGAACAATCAGAATCGCGGAAAACTGCATGTCATCAAGACGATCCAGAAGAACTACCGCCACGACATGGTACCGTTTCAGGTCGCATTGCGCCGCAAACGCCGGGAAAAACCGCGGCTGGTGGTGCTCTGCGACGTCAGTTTTTCCGTGAGCCATGCGTCCCGCTTCATGCTGCTGCTCCTCCATACCCTGCACAATCAGCATCTGGATGTCCGCAGTTTCATCTTCAACCGGGAGGTGGCGGAAATCACCGAAATGCTCATCAATATGCCGGTTAACGACCTGATGCAGGCCATCGACAAGGGGGACATCGTCGATCTGGATGAAAACAGCAGTTTCGGCCAGGTTTTCCTAGCCTTCAAGAAACGGTATCTGGAAAATCTACGGGGGAGACCTGCCTTCATCATTCTGGGAGACGCCCGCAACAACTATGACGAGGCCAACGACTGGGTTCTGGACGAGATCCGCGAGAAGGCACGCTATATGCTGTGGCTTACCCCTGAAGAACGTGATACCTGGAAGCGCGGCGACTGTCTGATCGAAACATACGGCTCGTATTGCGACAAGGTGGAGGTCGTGAAAACGGTCGATGATCTGAGCCTGGTCGTGGAAGAGTTGCTGCGCGACATTTATGCGGATCAGGCGGAGCCGATCGACAGGAAACGGTTGCGGGAAGCCAGGGAAGCGGAAACCTACGATTATCAGGACTATTATACCCGCGGCACTGGCGGTGGCGGTGAGCCGGCTTTCGACCCGTCCGGGCGGAGCCGTTGGTGACTTACAAAAAAAGGAGTTTGTATGAGTTGCGATAGCGAACATCATAAGGTGCATATGTGTGCTCTCAAAAGAGCGGGAGAGTACGACCGCATCAAGAGCCTTTCGGATCATCCCACGGTTGAATGCAGGCAATGCGGCGCCAGGGCGAACAGCGCGGAATATCTCTGTGCCGCTCATCTGGGCGATTGGGCGCCCAATGTGGAGGGGGGGCACGGAACCGTCGCCCTCGAAGACATCGGCAAACAGCACGAGGGGTGAGAAGCCCCCGGAAGTCATTGAGAGTCATGAGAGCGACATCATGAGCCGCCTGGATGAGCTGGAAAAACAGCTTGCCGAGTTGCGCCATTCCTATGAAGAGCTGGAAAAATCACGGGACAAGTACGCCTTCCTGTACGATGTTGCCCCGGTCGGGTATGTGACACTCGATGGCAGCGGCGCCATCAAGACCGTCAACCTGACCGGAGCCACGCTGCTGGGGATGGAGCGCTCCTCCCTGACCGGGCTACGCTTCGAGGAGTTCGTGGCCGGCGGGGAGCGTGCCGCCTTTGCCGATTTCCTGCGGATGGTTTTTGCCAGCGGGGACAAGAATACCTGTCGGCTGAAACTGGCGAACGTCGGTGGTCCGCCGCTGTATCTGCGCATAGATATGATGGCAACCCCATCGGGGGAGGAGTGCCACGCCGCGCTGCTGGACATCACGGAACGGAAGCGGGCGGAAGAAGCCCTGCGTGAAAGCGAATACAAGCTGTCCAAGGCGCAGGCCATGTCCCACGTCGGTTCCTGGAGTTCGGACCCGCTAACGGGAGACCTGACCGTTTCGGATGAACTGTTGCGCATCATGCGCCTGAATCACAACGATGCGACGCAGGAAATGTTCTCCTCCCTTATTCATCCCGAAGATCTTGAATACGTCATGCAGCATCTCCGGCTCGGCATAGAGCAGGGGAGCAACTATGAGATCGAGCATCGTCTGCTGCTCCGGGACGGTACGGTCAAATGGGTCAACACGATCGTCGAGCCGTCGGTCAATTTTGCCAAACAGGTGGTACGACTCTATGGAACAACCCAGGACATAACCGAACGCAAGCAGAACGAGGTCAGGCTCCGCAACAAGAAGAACGAGCTGCAGGCGATATTCGACTCGGTCAACGATGGCCTCATGGTCTTCGATCACAACGGTTCGATTCAGTATTTCAATCATATATGTCCGCAGTTTTTTCCTGCGGAGGTCCTTAGCGGAGGGGGGTGTCGGGAGGTGTTTCACCAGGAACAGGCACTCTCGCCACAAAATTGCCCGATTGAGCTGGCTCTGCGCGGCGAGCGGGTGGAGACCTCCATGGTTCTTGCCCGGGACGGCCACGATACCCTCTATATGGACATCACAGCCAACCCGATCAAGGACGAAATGGGGGAGAAAACCCGGGCGCTCGTATTTTTGCGGGATGTGACGCAGAAACGCGTGCATGAAATGCAGATGATCCAGACCGAGAAGATGTCGAGCATCGGAGTCCTCGCCACCGGAATAGCCCATGAAATCAACAATCCGCTCACCTCTGTGGCTGGGTATGCCGAGGCGCTCCTGCGCCGCTTTCGTGACGAACCATCGCTGGGCAGGGACAACAGGCTGGATGATTTTCAAAAATATCTTGAGGTCATCGTCCGGGAGGCTTACCACTGCAAGGGAATTATCGGCAGCCTGCTCAACTTCAGCAGAAAGTCCGACGGCTTGATCGGCACCGTGAATCTCAACGCGCTGCTGACGGAGATTCTTGAGCTTATCCGGCACCAGCCTAATTATAGAGAGATGGAAGTCGTTGCCGATCTGACGGAAACTATTCCGACGATCATCGGTGACCCGTCCGGTCTGCGCCAGGTTTTCATGAACCTGGTGATAAACGCCTGCCAGGCGATCAAGGATGGCGGCCGGGTTGAAGTATCGACGACCTATGCGGAGAAAGATCAGACAATTCACGTTCAGGTTCGTGATACGGGGTGCGGAATCGATCATGATGTTATCGACCGGATCTGGGACCCGTTCTTCTCCACCAAGGAGGTCGGCAAGGGGGTCGGGCTCGGCCTGGCCCTGACCTACAACATCGTCAAGCGGCATGGCGGCGAGATCATGGTGGAAAGCCGGGTTGGCGAAGGATCGCAGTTTACCGTGCTGCTTCCGGTCAGCGGGGGTTAGTAAGTTAGAAGTTATTTTCTGCGTCATTTTGCAGGGAATAACTTCGTAAACGCACTTATCCCGATTTTTCGGGGCTAGGTAAAAAGTTCCAAGTGAAAGGACTCGCGGCAATGTCCGACTACCCCGATCTCGTAAACATTCCTTTTAATAACGTCTTCATACGGGACCGGTTCATCACCGGCGGGCCCCGTTACTCTCCGCATCAGCTTGAACCCGGCTACTGGGGAATAATTCAGGACAACAACGTTATTCTGCAAACAGGTGAAACCGGGCCGTCTCTCCCGATGGGGGATCTTCCCGGCTGGCTTGCCGCTCCTGCGGATTCGCTTACTATCGGTTTGTGGGATGGGCGCCCTCTGCGTATCTTCACGGTTGATAAAAGCTGCAGTGTCCAACCGCCGTTTATCGCCGAGGCGCTCAATGCCGCGGTACAAACGATTGATGATGCCACACTTGCTATCTGCGGCCTTGCCAGACAGATTCTTCACTGGGAGCTGCAGAGCCGCTTCTGTTCCTTGTGTGGCGGTAAAGCCGGACCGTTTGCTCGTGAATGGGGCAGAACCTGCACAGTTTGCAAAGCCAAACAGTTTCCGAAAATTTCCCCCTGCGCGATCGTTCTGGTCCGGCGTGCCGATGAGGTGCTGCTGGTCAGAAAAGCGGAATGGCCCCCCGGCCGATACAGCATGGCAGCCGGTTTTCTCAATCTGGGAGAGTCGCTGGAAGAATGTGCGGCCCGCGAGGTCAAGGAAGAAACCGGCATTGACATTACCGACATCAAATACGTTGGAAGCCAGAGCTGGCCTTTCCCATCCCAGCTAATGGCCGGTTTTGTGGCAGAATATGCCGGCGGCGAGATTGTCGTGGCGCATGACGAGCTTGAAGACGCCCGCTGGTTCAAGGTCTCGGCTCTCCCCGCACTTCCGCCACGGCGCAGTATCGCGCGCAGGATCATCGACACTTTTTGCAGTTAAATCCGGTTTATCTCCTTCGGAAGGTTCCGGAAGAAGAGGAAGATGAGCGGCGGCAGGACGAGCAGAAAGGCGTACAGCAGATAACTAAAAGTCAGGCCAACCCCGTTACGGTCGGCCAGCATCCCCACCAGCGGCCCGGTGCAGACGAACAACAGCCGGAAGCAGAGCGACTGCAACGACAGGATGCCCGCCCGATTGGCTGACGGGCACTCCTTCTGGGTGAGGTTGAGCATCATCGGCCCCCTCAAGCCCCTCATGCTCGTCAGCAGGTAATAGAACAAAAATCCCCACATTCCACCGATCAACCCCAGCCCCGCATACCCCACGACAATCAGGACAAGAAACAGCAGCACCATGAACCGCTCACCCAGAAAATCGGTGGCACGATGACTGGTCAGGGAGAAAAAGGCCACGGTCAGGTTTGCCCCGCTCCAGACCGGGCCGAACCAGGTCAGAGGCACTCCCGCGTGCTGCATGTAGGGCTGGATCAGCCAGACGGGATAAAACGAGGCGATGCCCAGCAACGAATTGAGCACAATATTGTAGCGCAGGCTCTTGTTTTCCACGAAGGCATAGCGCGCCGTGCGCAGCGCCTCCGCCAGGTGGCCGGCGTGAGTGGCGATTTCACGCGGCGGTTCGACCATGGAGCGGGTGATCAGGAGCACCAGAATCCAGACGCCGACCTGCAGGACAAACGGGAGCAGCGGTGCCCAGGCGTAGAGGGCCCCCGCAAATACCGCCCCCAGTGCCTCGCCCCCCTGGGCATAGCCGCTCATGCGCCCCTGATGGCGGGCATACTGCGACTCCGAGCCTTCCTGCTTGAGGGTTTCATACAGCAGGGCGCTGTCCGAGCCGCTGATGAATGCGAGGGAGATCCCGAGCAGGATCTCGGCGGCCATGACATGGGCGAAGGTGGCTGCGACCGTATAGATCCCCCAGCCGGCCATGCCGAGCAGCGCTGCCAGGGTAAGGGAAACGCGGTAGCCGATCCGGTCGCTGATGTAGCCACTCGGGTACTCCATCACCACCATCACGACGGAGAGGATCCCCTGCAGCAGCAGGATCTGGGTCAGGGAGAGGCCGATGCGGTCTTTCCAGAACAGCGTGATGATCGCCATCGGGAAGAGGGTCATCTGCAGGAAGGAAAAGGCGTACAGCTTTCTGATGTTGGAGTGAGTGTTTTTCATTTCATATTAAGGTTGCAGTCAAAACTGTTTTCAGCCTCAAGATTACCTCAAGATTTTAGGTTCTAAGTCCAAGTAATCACGAGGGAATCATGAAGCAAAAAAATCTGGGTTTCGGATTTGGGTTCATATCTCTGCCGCCAGTTTGCCTGCCTCGGCAAAGTATCTTCGCACCAACAGGTTATGCAGTGGAAATCCGAGGTCGATCGGTTCTTCGATCAGGGCGATCTCCTGCGTCTCTTCCGACGAGAACGGTTTCAGGCAACTTCGGGGCTGTTTTTGCGCCAGGCCACAGATTACCAGGGTGTTGTCCAGGCCGTTACTGACATCGTACAGCCTGATCTTGCTTGCAGGGATCTGGATGCCGGTCTCCTCGTACAGTTCCCGCACGGCACCCTCCTGCCAGGTCTCGCCGAGATCCAGGTATCCTCCCGGCAACACAAGTGTCCCTTTTTGCGGTTCGATATTTCTCCTGGTCACCACCAGGCCGGTTCCCACAGGCACAAGCAGTATTACCACCGGTATCGGATTCAGATAGCTCCTGTTGCCGCATGCATGGCAGGTGATCGGCCAGATCTCCGCATCGGGGAATCTTGTGCCGCAAAATGAACAGCAGGAATTTATTTTGAACATGGGGGTGCTTCTCCATTCAAGCGATGTTCTACTGATCAACAGATTACAACTATGTTTTCCATTTTTACACAAAAAACATCCGGGCTTCCTTTTCATATTCAGATGCTGCGCTATAATTACAAAACAGAGGTCTAAAGTTTTGTAGATAATTTACCCATTGGTGCAATTTGCCACATCAGGCTGGTCGCGGGGGGGAATCCGCAGATCAGGCAATGTCCAATTTCTCTACACAACAATATGCTGCAAACAGGGACATCTGATTTGAACCGGCTGAAAATACGCAATATATCAGCGTTATATTTGTTGGCACTGCCGTTGCAATAAGGACGGCATACCACAGCGCACCCTGAGAAGGTGCGACTATGAAAGAAAGGAGAATAGCATGGAAACAGAAAATCAGGCAGAAGTAACATGTAGTGAAGAACCGCGTATCCTCGAGGAAATCCAGGTTGAGGAACTCGCAATCGACGGCATCTGCGGGGTTTACTAAGATGGCTGCGGCAGGCATAAAGCTGCATCCGTCCTGCCGCGCGCGGCAAGAGAGGTTCGGTCTCCTGTTTTACGATTGCAGGGGGCCGCGCCTGCTCTTCGCTGCCACCGGCACTCTTCTGCCCGCCGATTACTTCGGGACCGTCCGCGGCAGAGACGAATTCCCCGCCGGTACATCGGATTCCGAAAAGAAGGCCTTACAAAAATTCGTCACGCAACTCCTGGAAAAAGGATTTCTCCATGAGCAATAAATATGTCGAAATGGGGATGCGTTCCCCGGTAAATCTGACCTGGGAGGTCACGCTGGCATGCAACCTTCGTTGCAACCACTGCCTCTCCTCCTCCGGGGAAAAAGCCTGTAATGAGCTCACCACCGCCGAGGCTCTCGATCTGGTTGAGCAGTTGCATGTTGCCGGTGTCTTTCAGGTCAATTTTGGCGGAGGAGAACCGTTCATCCGCCCCGACTTTGAAGAGATTCTTGAAGCCTGCCACAATCATGGCATCATGACCTGCATCTCCACCAACGGCACACTGATTACTCCCGAACTGGTCGCGCGTCTTGGCGGGAGCCGCCTGGTGGCGATCCAGGTGAGTCTGGACGGGGCCAAGCGGGAAACCTGTGACGCCGTCCGCGGGGCAGGGGTCTTCGATGCCGCTATTCAGGCCGTCAAGCTGCTCGCCGCCACCAGAATACCCACCAGTATCAACACGGTGCTTACTACTCACAATGCCAGCGAGATCCCGGCCATGCATGAATTGGCCCGCTCGCTCGGTGTGTCTTTGCGGGTCAGCCGTTTCCGCCCGTCAGGGCGCGGCGCGGACAACTGGGAATCCCTTCGGCCGACCCCGGAGCAGCTGCTGGACTTTTCCGAATGGCTGGCCAAAAGTGGCGACGTACGGACCGGCGACAGCTTCTTCTCGCTGACGACACAGGAGCGCCAGGGGCTTGGCCTCAATCTGTGCGGTGCGGCCAAGCTCACCTGCTGCGTGAGTCCTACCGGCCACATGTATCCCTGCGCATTTCTGCAGAGCGACCGCTTCGAGGCTGGCAATCTCCGTACCAGCAGTTTCCAGGAGATCTGGGACGGGTCGGAGATCTATGAATCCTTCCGTAACCTGCGCATCCATTCCTGTGAAGAGTGTACGCGTTTTGATCAGTGCCACGGAGGCTGCCCGGCCGTGGCCTGGCACCTGAAAAACGATATCAATGGCGGTGACCCGGAGTGCCTTGAGCGCTGCGTGACTTCAATTGCCGACAATAGGCTGGCGGCTGCCGCCTGACCACCATATTGCATTAACAGGAGCTACCACCATGATGTTTCCGAATCTGTTCTCGCCTCTCAAGATAGGCACGGTCGAAGTCAAGAACCGCATCTCCTTTCAGCCGCACCTGACCAACTTCGCGGTGGACTGCCTCCCAAGCGAACGCCACATGTACTATTGGGGCGAGCGTGCCAAAGGGGGCGCCGGCCTGATCATAACCGAGGAGATGAGCGTCCACCCGACCGACCGGGCCTACGAGAAGCTGATCGATGTCTACCATGCGGAGGTGATTCCCGGCTTCAAAAAGATCACCGACTACGTGCACCAGTACGACTCCAAGATCTTCGCCCAGCTGAATCACAACGGCCAGCAGGGTGACGGCAGCATCTCCCGGCTGCCGGT
>Ga0134124_10005393_pt1 | contig 10285 bp, 6 predicted proteins | sample KB304_FD_96880 | JGI IMG/M metagenome (GOLD analysis project Ga0134124, IMG submission 96880) | Terrestrial soil microbial communities without Nitrogen fertilizer from Kellogg Biological Station, Michigan, USA - KB3-0-4 | ecosystem: Environmental > Terrestrial > Soil > Unclassified ... | reverse complement strand
GTTTCAACCTCGTCTGTGTAAAAGACTTTCTTCACATCAGAAAGGTGAATTAGGGGCTCGGAAGAACTCATCATGCGCTCCTTAACGATTTTGTAAACTCGATCTTCTAGGTGAACACCGCAGACCCGGTTTTTGTGCCTGTTTTGGCCGTCAATTTCTACCTGATACGAATGCGGGGGTAATTATCCAGTTGCGAAGTGTCTGAAATAATGACCCGGTCGCCTTCTTTAAGGCCGTCAAGTATCTCGATTTGGCTAACAGAATTACGGCCGAGTCTGACTGTTTTTCGCTCTGCTTCAGTACCGTCAGGCGTCAGCACAAACATGCCGATCGTCTGTTGTGCCTGGCCGAAAGCCGGGCGGCCGACCTTCAAGACGTCTTTCAGTCTTTCGAGCTCGATAGTTCCGTCAACACTTAAATCCGGACGAGCACTCGGGGGCAGCGGCCCATTCAACGATGCGTCGATCTCAAACGTGCCCTCGCGGGCCGCGGGATCGATGCGTGTAACCTGTCCCTGGATTAAGCCGTTACGCGTGTCGATGACAACCGGCTGGCCGACGCGCACATCTTTAATCTGCGTCTCTGCGACTCTCAACACCGCTTTCAGCGATTGCGGATCCGCAACGCGCGCGAGGTTGAGTCCGGGCGTAACCTGCTGACCGACCTGCACGGAAACCTGCTGCAACACTCCGGCACTACCGGCGCGTACTTTCAACGCATCGACCTGCTCACGCTTCAACTTGGCGAGTGCACGCAACTGGTCGAGCCGCGAAGTCGCGGCGTTGAGTTGTGCTTTGGTTGACCTCGCGGTGACCGCCAGTCTCTCCTGCTCGACTTTGAGACGATTAGCGAGATCCTGAACACTTACGCGAGAGATTTTCAACTGGAGTTCGGCGATTAACTTCTGTTCGCCCAGCTTTTCGTCAGCGTCGAGTTGCAGCTTGGCCTGGCTGTACTGCGCGTTGATCGTGGCTATCGCGGCCTTCTGCGTCATGGTATCGCTCTCGAGCTTCACTTTCAGGTTCTCTTCGTCAGCTTCGGCTGCTTTGACCTGAAAGTCGGCGTCGGTCGCTTGCTGTTCCATTTGCGGGTTCGACAGTTCAACAATCACTGTCGACGGAGCAACCTCGACGCCAGCCTGAAGAAGAATCTTTTCGACGCGGCCATCAGCAGGCGCCGGTACCCAGCGAGTTATTTCAGGTACCAGCGTTCCATTGCCGCGAACGTCACGCACCATTTCGCCGCGTTTGACGGTCTCAATCACTGCGGTCGCGGGATCGAGTGCCGGCGCTGCGGGCTTAAGCCTGGTGAGTCCGACGGTAATACCACCAATCGCGGCCAGTCCGACCACAATCATCAAGGCGGTACGAGCCTTCTTCTTGAGCTTTGATTTTGGGGGTCGCTTGATATCCATAACGCTTCACTTCAAAAATTAGTGGAGAGCTGTATTAGCCAGTTGAGAGAGCGGCGATGAGCGCGCGAAGCATGAATGACAACGATCTAGCTCAAAACTTCACGCACAGCTACAGTTCTCCGCGTTGGCTCGCTTCAAAGTCTGTGCCAGCGGCGAAGTGAGAAACAGTTTGAGCCCAAAATTATGGAAAAACAAGCGATTCTGAGGGTTTTAGAAAACTGCATCGCGGTAGCGTTGAAGGCCAGCGAGAAGAATGGTGCTCGGATCGTTTCGGATGCGGGACTCCGTAATCCCACTTTCGAAATCAAATTTACGACAAATTGAGCAGCCCGTACGGGATTGCGTACACGTCTTTCAAGGACGCCTCCTTGGAGTGCGCCGACCGGCCTTGCACAAAAAGACGCAGGGGCGCATGGGTGGCAAGAATATTTCTCGGGAAAACACTTTTTGTGCAAAGCCGCGCCGACTTGTCGCCGCACTCCAAATAGATCGCTGTTGATAAAATTCGATAACTTTTTGATTTGACCTGATAGCCGTAGCTGGTCATAATTCCCGCACCCACTAACCTCCCAATCAAGCGACGTTCACTGGAGGAGTTCGCCCCTCCTTCTATACCTCATCGTCCACTCATTCCTGCCAAAGGAGGCGGTATGCGCAAGTTCTTACTTCTCACTACAACAATGCTGGTCGTGTGTCTGGCCAGCGGATTTGTTTCCCTTCAAAGTCAACAAAAGGAGACGCCTTGCTGGAAACTCGAAGTTCCAACGCCCGTCGAAGACGGTGTGCTGACGGAGCGGCAAAAAGAACACAGCAAGCTTTACCAGTGGCATGTCGAAGACAATAAAATCCGCGACGCTGTCCTCAAAGATGGAGGTCTCGAACGTTTTCGTATCAGCTGCGGGGCTTTTCTCGATCTACCAGACCTGATCACTGAGTTAGCTGAAAAAGCAGATGCGATCGTGATCGTTAGTTTCGTTAGCAAGTCGTCGCAGATTACCAGTGACGGCACGGATATCTTTACCGACTACGATTTGCACACAGAGCAAATCTTAAAGGATGCCAATCCTGGTGCTTTAAAGCGGGACGAGATCATTACCGTCACTCGGCCAGGCGGAAAAGTCTTGCTCTTTGGCCGAATCGCCTTGATATTCAACACAGCTTACGAACCACTTATGCCGGGGCGGCATTATCTCCTGTTCCTCCACTATATCCCCGCCACCGGCGATTACCAGGCGGTCGATCACGCAAGCAGCTTCGATATCACCGAGGCACACGTGCGAACGCTCAGCAGTGCTGCACTCAGACCATACCCAACCGATCCGGGAGAATTCATCGCAAGTGTGAAACTGGCCATCGCCAACAATCAACAGAAAGGAAGGACGCAATGAAATGCTCACGCACTCACACTCAACTTACTCTTACCCGATATATATTCAGCTTTACGCTGCTCGCAACCGTGACGTTAGTCTCAATTTCATTTGCAGTCTGCCCCACCCAGAGTACGGTTAGTGCAGGCTGGCCCCGAGATTCCACTGTGCGCTTTGATGTTAGCTCTCTTCCCCCGGCGCTACAGACTCAAGCCATCAATGCACTGAATGCGTGGAATACTGCAAACACTCAAAACAATTCCGGAGTTTACTTTGCGGCAGCCGATTCGACGCATCCGGCCGCGCTTAAGTTCCAGGTCGGTACCACGCCCGGTGGTGAGGCAGCTATCACCGATATCGGTAACGTTAAAGGCACCGTTACCGCTGCCACCGCGACCGTAACCATCGACGCCAACAACAACAATAATTTCGACCCCAACGTCACCAGCTACCAGCTTGCCCTGTTCAAAGCCTTTCTCCATGAAATCGGCCACACGATGGGTTTAGCAGATACGCCCGTGCCCAATCCCACTGCGTCGCCTGCGCAACGCTGTGGAGACCAGGAGATTGGTGTGACGGTCATGAATCGGTTATGTGGTGTGAACGACACTGGCGGAAATATGGCATCGCAGATTACAGCCTGCGATCAGGGCGCCATCTTTCAGAACAGCCAGTACTACCGCACGCCGTGCCCGAGCACTGAATGCAACGAAGGTAGCGGATTTCAGGTCGACACCTGCTCCTATCCAGGCGCTGGCGGCTGTCCTCCCGGATACCATTCCGCTGGTGGTTGCTGCCAACCCGATGTTCCCAGTCCCATCCTTATCGACATCGATGGCTCAGGATTTCACCTGACGAACGCTGACGACGGCGTCTGGTTCGACTTCTACGGCACCGGCCAGCCGATCAAAATCTCCTGGACCGCGGCAGGATCCACCAATGCATGGCTGGTGCTGGATCGAAACACCAACCAGGTGATCGATAACGCGTCTGAAATGTTCGGCAACTACACCTCTCAGCCTTATTCAACGGAGAAGAACGGCTTTCTTGCGCTTTCGGAGTTTGATAAGAGTGGCGCCGGAGGAAATGAAGACGGACAGATCGACTCGACCGACGTTGTCTTCGACAGCTTAAGACTCTGGATCGATGCCAACCACAACGGTATCTCCGAATCAGAAGAGCTCCACGGGTTCGTCGAGCTTGGCCTGAGGAGTTTGAGCCTTGATTACAAGGAAGCGAAACGAACTGACAGTCACGGTAATCAATATCGCTACCGAGCGAAAGTCAAAGACATTCACAACGTGCAGCTGGGTCGTTGGGCTTGGGATGTATTTCTGTTGAAGGAGTAGCAGACGACTTCGAAACGGATCTTTACGATGCGTGGCTTAGCCAGTCGTGACTTTGTGGCTGGTGGGCGTGTGCAAACTTAGGCGTGTGCGCATGCGCTGTTGCCACATGCTTTGCTTTCCCTCGCCTTCTTCAATTTGCGTCCAGACACTGGCCATTGATTCGCCACCGAGTTGACGCATCTTGACGTAAAGCAGGGCCGGCACGATCGAGATGAGCGGCATTACGAAGATGTTCAGCAGGTCGAGGAACTGTTGAAACATCTGCGCCGAAATCGAGTTCTTATGAAGCCTGTCTCGCCCAGCCACCGTGCCCACAAAAAAGCTGACGATAGCTGGAATCAAGAATTGAAGTATCGCCACTACGATGACCGTCTTCCACGAACGCGACGCAAGTTCGCGTGCGCGGCGCATCGCGGCTTTGCCTTGCAGTCCTTCCACGAGCACGACCGGAGCATAGAGTGAATAACGCATCCACAGGATCATGCCCGGAATGACCAACAAAATCATTCCCAGCAATACCCACAGTGTGACCCTGACCAGCGTTTTAAGAAACGGACGCCAGCGCGTGCGCAAGAGGATGAACGCCTCCCGCAGTTTGACCGGCCGCAAAGGCGCCGCGGTGAGTTGCGTGATAATGATCGCGGTCACTCCGGAAATCACGCCCGCGGCGACGGTAGTCGCCAAGAACTTCAACAGACTGAGGATCCCGATAATCGAGAACACCGCCACCTTGTGCGGCAGTCCGACGGGCGGCCAATACTTGTACCAGAGGTATGCACTGACCAGCAGAATGCTCGTAATGATCATCGGCACGTGCGCGATCAGACTGAGCTTGAAAAACTTCGGAAAGTACTCGCTGTACAGTGCAAAGGCGCGACGATATAGAGCTCCAACCCCTTCGCTCTGTCCACGCAGCGCACTCGCAAATGCAAAAGCAGTTTGCGGTCGTTCGGCCGGGTTCTTCGAAAGCGCCGACATCACTACACCGGCTACGCGTTTCGGAACCTTATCCGCATGCTCATGAAGATCCGTCGGTTTCTGCTCGCGATGAGCGCGCATAACAACTGTAGTGTTACCTTCAAACGGCGGCTCGCCTGCCAGCATCTGGTAAGCAATAACGCCGAGACTGTAGATATCGGAACGCTTATCAACCGTGCCCCCGCCGCATTGCTCCGGCGACATGTAGAGCGGGGTTCCCATGATTGCGCCCACGCGCGTCAAAGCCGCACCCTCCTGAGACGTGGACACGTGAGCAGTGTGCCGCCCGAGATTTCGGGTGCCCTGATCGAAGAGGAGCGTACCATCGTCTTCGACAGGATGATCAGACGCATTGAGCAGCGGATTCGTTAATGAATCCTGGAGGACAGTCGCAACAGCTTCACGATCGACTTTGATCTTCAAATTCTGCGTACGAGCTTCGTCGCCAGTGGCGCGTAGCAGAGTGTCCGTCTCGAGTTGTGCACCAGTCGCAGCGGTGTGATCATCGATTAGCGTCGCTGCCGGATCGTCGTCCGTTAAAGCACCTGCCTGACCGAGTTTGGCAATACCAAAATCCAGGACTTTGACGCGATAGCTGCCGAGTCGATTGGGTTCGAGCCAGATGTTATCGGGCTTCAGATCACGATGGACGATGCCCTGTTGGTGTGCTTCGTGAACCGCGGAACAGACCTGCTCGAGAATGTCCACAACCCATTCAAGCGGCAGCCGTTTTTCTTCGGCCAGCACGTCGCCAAGTGTGCAGCCGTCCAGGTATTCCATTACGAGGTAGGCTACCTGGCCGGACTTTACCTTCCCGAAACCAAAATCCGTTACGTCAACAACGTTCGGATGGCGCAAGCGGCCCGCGGCGCGCGCTTCGCGCTTGAAGCGCTCGACAAACTCGTTGTTGCGCATGAACTGAGGCGAGATGAGTTTTAACGCGACGTACCGTTCCGTGCCGAGGTGAGTGGCGAGGTAGACGGCACCCATTCCACCCTTTCCAAGCAGGTGTTCGAGGCGGTACTTCTCGTCAAGCACCTGGCCGACGTATTCTTCGGGCTCCGGCATAAGGCACCACAGGTGAAACGCATTGTATTACGGATCCAAAGCAAAATCAGTTTCGACCCGGAAAACATCTGCGTCCACCCGTGGTTGCAATCGCCGTCCCTACGTCTACCAATCCATTCCGATGGGCTGGCCGTCGGGAGTTTTCTGAGCTGGCGTGAGGTTCATTTTCTTCGGGTCTTCCTTAAAACGCTTGATCTGTTCGATAGCGTAGAACAGAAAAGCGCGCTGGTTTTCATCGGCCGCAAGCCTTGTCTGCGTTGTGAGCCACGTCCTCAGTTGCTCAAGTTTGAACGAGGCGGTCGCCCGCGCCTGATTTGCCGCGGTGTCCGAGGCAGCCAACGCCATCAGACGCGTCAGGATTACCATGTCGACCGTGTGCTGTATCTCCCGCGGGTAACCCGTAGCAACGGGCGCTTTCCAGGTCGCTAAAAGTATTTTGTCGATCACCTCTCCCAAATCAGGGTTCCGCGCGTCGCGAGCATGAAACTGGACCAAACGCGCAGCCCGTTCCGAGTTCAGGAGAAACGTGCCGATGTGATCCGCAATCGCCTCCGCGGGCGCCAACGCATCGAAAACCGGAGCGGTGTGAATCTGAAAGTTCTCGCGTGTGCGGTCGTAGCCGGTGGGGCGCGGCGGAATCAAACGCAGCAATGACTCCGGTACGACGAGGGCATCCGGTTTGAGCGTTTCCAATACCGCGGCAAGCGCCCGCCGCTGTTCGTCCGGGGCAACTATCTGCGGATTACGATCGCCCTTGCCCTTCACGCTATAAGTGTAGTCCTGACCTCCAATCAGCTTCGCAGCGGCTTCCACCTGGTATCGGTGATACATGTAAATCGGCACCAGCACATCCTCAAGGGTCGCGAGTGGTGCGCCCCTGCGTACATTGTTTTCGCCGAAACGTCGCAGCGCGGCGGCCCGAACCTGCATCACGTTGCCGAGTTCGTCGATGATATTGGCGCCGTTGTCCCACAGATGGGCCACCGAGCTCGAGGCGCTTTCAGGCCGAGCATCCTGATCGGTTAAGAACGTTAGTCCGCGCGAAAAAGCGTCACTCAGCGTGCGATCGAGTGCCGCCGCTTCGTCAGTGCCGGGCGGAAAATCCTGATAGCCATAAGCGATGGCGACTTTGTCCCATTCGCCGATGCCACTAGCGTAAGCGTCCGAGAGATCGGGGACTCCATCCGGACCAAGCTTTACCAGCGGACCAGGATAATCCATGACCGACGAACGGCCAGCAGGACTCGCGGCGAAATTGTGTTGCAGTCCCAGCGTGTGGCCCACTTCATGCGCTGACAGTTGGCGCATACGTGCCAGTACCATTTCCATAAGCTTTGGAGAGGCGTTATTCCCTTTGTCATAGGGCGCCATCAAACCCTCAGCGATCAGAAAATCCTGGCGGCCGCGCAATGAATCCAGTAGCACCCGCCCCTGAATTATTTCGCCGGTGCGCGGATCAGTAACTGTAAGGCCCATGGCCCAGCCGCGTGTGGACCGCGGTATCCACTGAATCACGTTGTAACGCACGTCCATCGGATCGACGTCACGCGGCATGAGCTTAACCTGAAATGCGTCCTTGAAGCCGATAGCCTCGAAAGCCTTGTTCCACCAACTTGCACCTTCAAGCAATGCGTTGCGAATCGGCTCCGGCGTACCACGATCGACGTAATACACAATCGGCTTTACGGCTTCGCTGACCCGCGCATTCGGATCTTTCTTTTCCAAACGATGACGCGCAATGAAGCGTTTTGTTATCGGTTCGTCAGTGCGTACCCCAAAGTCCATGTAACTAATACCGAAATAGCTCGAGCGTGGATCGAAGGCGCGCGGGATAAAACCGGGTGGTGGCAATTGAATGAAAGAATGACGTTCGCGAACCGTGATTGATTGCGGCACAGGCGCCACTTCTTTAATGTATTTTCCGTTGTGTTCGTCGTCCGGTTCCCCGGTGAACGTCAACGTGGTTTCCACTTCGGTGTTTTGAGGAAAGTTTTTCGTGTTTTGGAGATAGAACGCGCTGCGTGTTGGCTCGAGTTTATACTCACCCACCTTCTTGTCTTTAAGTCTTTTGGGAATTTGATGCGCGTCTCGAAGGTAGAAATCGGTGGCGTCAACCACAACCCGCGTCCCGTCTGCAAAGGCAACGTCGAATCCCCACAGTGTGGATTCAGCAAACCCTTCTCTAACTGCCAAACGCGTGTCCGCGTTATCTGTTGTTGCCCGAAAGCCATAGTTTGGCGCCACCAGCAACACGCGCGGTCCACTACGATCGAAGCGGACAATGAGACTGTCGCCGGGCTGACTGCGATCGAGCTCAATATCGTTTGAGCCGACTCCCGCCGGCAATTGTTCGAGGTAGAGAAATTCGGTGTTCCACCGGTCAATCTCGAGCCAGATTTTTCCTGCTTTTTCGTCCCAGTAAAAAGGGAAGAAACCAGGATATTTCTTCATCGCGGCAAGTTTTTCGCTGGTGAGATCAGCGGGCTTGTCTTGCGCTTGTACTGTCAGAAAACAGAAGAATAGTAACAACAACGCACCGCCACGTCTCATTGTTAGCCTCCTAATGAATGCAATACGGTTTTAACGATCCGTCTTGATATGTGATCCGTGGCTATTTCATTTCATTACTGATTGCGCCACTCCGGAACTCTCCCCGGTGTCCATGGCGCTCCGGCAGCCTCCAGTTGCTTCTCCAACCGCGACAGGTCGACTTCTATCAGTTGCCGCAACTGTCCCAGCACACTCTCGAAATCCTGCGCCGCAGCATTGTATTGAGCAAGCTGCGTTTGCGTCGGGCGGGAAATCGACATGCGTTGTGCGCCCACCACATACCCGATGCGATCGTTGATCGACGGAGGCGTATTTATATTGCGCTGACGCGCCACGTTGTCACCACTCAGCGCTCGCAGTATCTCGTTCGTGCGTCTATCGAGCGCCGTCGCGTCATCCTGCAACTTCTGCGGCAATGAAGGTGTTTCCGAGATTGCTCGTTTGATCGCGGCCAGTCGTGGTCTGAGTGCATTCGCAGCCTGCGTCGCGCCACTCGCCGCACGCTGGAGCCGCATTGCTTTAGTCTGGAACTCCACCAGTGCCGAGTGATCTGCGCTCGACATCGACTCCTCACCCTCGACAGTCACCTGAAACTGTTGGGTCGGACCAAGCTGCGTAACTACGCCGTCAACTCGCTTCGACACGAAAGCTTTGTACGTGCCCGGCATCACGAGCGGCCCGGACGGCGGCTCAAAATCAAAATCGGCATCGGGCGGGGGCGGCGCCGAGAGATTCGCAGCCGGGTAACGCAGGTCCCACGTCACACGCTGAACTCCCGCGGTGACCGGGCCGGTCAGTCGCCGGACCACGTTATCTGAAGCATCAGTGATGGTGACGATAATCGCCGGCGCTTCTTCCTCTTCTTCCTCGCGCAGCTCAGCACCAGTGGGCCAACCGACCGGCGCATTCTTCCGTTGCGCGTCGCGCTCGCTCTCCTGCCGTTTCTCCTTCTTAGTCTTGATCGCGTCTTTCAGATACCAGGTCACCGTGGCGCCATACGGCGGGTTGTCAGCAGTGTAGAAACGCTCACCCTGGAAACTCTTGCCGCGGCCGCCGAGTGGTTGCGACTGGATGTACATCAACGCGTCTTTCACCGGGAAGACCGCGGCTTCCTGTCGCAATGTTTCGGGCTTGATCAAACGCAGCGGCGTGTAGTTATCGACGATGTAAATGCCGCGGCCAAAAGTCGCGACTACGACGTCGTTCTCGCGTTTTTGAATGTTCAGATCGCGGACTGCGATTGTCGGCAGACCGCCTTTTAGCTGAACCCACTTCTGTCCGCCGTCGATGGAAAAGAACAGTCCAAACTCAGTGCCGGTGAAAAGCAGATTCGGATTCACGTGATCTTCGGCGATGGCCCAAACGGGTCCATTCTTTGGCAGGTTGGCGCTGAGTGACGTCCAGGTTCTGCCGGCATCCGTGGTCTTCAGGAGATATGGTTTGAAGTCGTTGTTCTGATGATTCTCGAATGCTACGTACGCCGTGTTCGCGTCATGATTTGAGGTAATGATTCGGCTGACGTACGACATGTCGGGAATTCCGGCAATCTTCTCGACTTT